>Ga0272445_1000430_pt1 | contig 39401 bp, 34 predicted proteins | sample YNPCB0031_FD_194404 | JGI IMG/M metagenome (GOLD analysis project Ga0272445, IMG submission 194404) | Hot spring sediment microbial communities from Yellowstone National Park, WY, United States - YNP-CB-003-1 | ecosystem: Environmental > Aquatic > Thermal springs > Hot (42-90C) > Sediment... | reverse complement strand
CCGGCTCCAGATGAATTAACTACAAAAGAGGCTATTTACCTCGTGGATTTAATCTACGATTTTGGCTCAGAGTGGTTCGGCCTGAAAGGCGGAGAACCGTTGATGCGTAAAGATGTTTTTGAAATAATAGGCCACGCGAGGAGCATAGGCTTAAATGTATGCCTTTTAACCAACGGATACCTTGTTGAGGGTGAAATACTCAACAACTTAGCCAAGTATGAGGTTTATACGTCTGTTAGCATTGATGGACCCGAAAAGGTCAACGATGCCTTAAGAGGTGAAGGTTCATACAAAGCAGCTCTTTCAGCTATTCAGAAACTCTCCAAGGCTGGGGTGCTGAACGGTCTGTCGATGGCCATAACCTCAATAAACTATAAGGAGGCGGATCATATAGTTGAGTTGGCCGAGGAGTATGGAGCAAGATTCGTATGGTTTAACCACCTGCTTCCATGTGGAAGGGCTAGGGGAAAAACTCAGCTTGAACCGACCCCACAACAGTATGAATGGTTCTTAAACCACATATACGATTTAATGCATAAAACCCACAAGAAAAAATTTGACTTTCACATTCACTGTCCCTTCTTCGCCAGAATATTTAAGGAAAGAAACCCCTCAAGATTCTGGGAATGGTTTAACAACGAGTTTACCGGAAAATGCATATACTTCCTCTTCGGAGGCTACCTAAGCGTATTAGAAAATGGAGACGTCATACCATGCTTTTACTCAGAAGGCCTCAAAATTGGAAACATAAAGGAGAAAACTTTAAAGGAAATGTGGGAAGAGCTTCAAGCCTCAGATTTCTATAAGAGGCTTAAAAATCCTGACAACTTGAAGGGAAAATGCGGGATATGCGAATACAGACATATATGTGGAGGATGCAGGACAAGGGCTTTCGCCCACACTGGCGATTGGTTTGAATCAGATCAGGCGTGCGCTTATACACCTCTCTCGGCAAGTAAGAATTCTTTGCATACATGCGCGGAAGCTACAAATATTTTAGAGCTTAGAAGAGGCAAAAACATTTACGAAACTAAGGAAAAACCCTAAAGAGAGTTTACCACCGCAATTCAGGGTTTCTCTCAATGTATGCTGACCTAGTCCTTTTAAATGGACAGATAATAACCTTGTACAAGGACAAACCCTTAGTCGAAGCTTTAGCAATAAAAGGCAATAAAATAATAAAGATCGGCCGAAATGAAGAAATCTCCCAGCATATAAACGAGAAGACAAAGGTGATAGATTTAGATGGAAAAACCGTTATTCCAGGACTCATCGACTCCCATATACATGTCGCAGATTTCGCTAAGACCCTTTGCTGGATAAACCTTGAAAGGGCAAAATCAATAGCGGAAATTAAAAGTTTGGTTAAGAAACATGCTGAGAGGGCTCCAAAGGGGAAGTGGATAATTGGCAAAGGATGGGATGAGGAAAAATTAGTTGAGAAAAGGCCTCCGAAGGCTTCTGAACTTGATGAGGTGGCTCCAAACAATCCTGTGGTTCTTTATAAAGCGAAGGGACGTGTATGTGTTGTCAATAGTTTGGCGTTGGAAATTGCTGGTAAATCTGAAAACTTGAAAGATTTTAAAAATAATGGTGTAGATGTAGACATTGATCCACAAACGGGAAAGCCGACAGGAATATTGAGTGGCCAAGCGACAGACATCATCTGGAAACTTATTCCCGACACAACTGCCGAGGAACTTAAGGAGTTGATAGAAACAGCCTTTAAGAAGATACTTGAAGCTGGGATAACTACTGTTCAATGGATAGTTTCTTCAGCTCAAGAATTGCATGCAATAAAGGGGATTGTTGAGAAAGGAAAACCACCAATAAGAGTTTACCTAATTGTTCCAATAGAAACATTAACCATGGACGTGTTGCATGAGCTTAAATTGATGGAAAACGAATATTTCAAAGTTGGAGGGGCAATATTGTATGCGGATGGCTACCTTGCTTCAAAAACTGCAGCCTTAACAGAACCCTACAGAAACTCACAAAACGTTGGCAAGCTTTTTTATAACGCTGAAAGAATGAAAAAGCTTCTCCAGTTTATTGGGAAAACAGGATTACAAGCGGTAATTCACGCCATGGGAGACCGAGCCGTCAAGGAAGCTTTAAAGGCGATAAAAGCTGTTTCAACACATCACTTTTTAGAAAGTGCCAAGTTTCGCATAGAAAGCGCGGCAATTTTACCTTTAGAACTCATTGAAGAAATCGCAAGCTTGGGGTTAGTGGTTTCCATTCAACCATATATGGCTTACTCTGAACTTGAGTTTTGGGGGGCTGCTGAAAGTATAGGTGAGAGAATTCGATGGCTTTACCCTTTAAAGTCGCTTGTAAAAGAGGGAGTTATCGTGGCCGGAGGCACAGATTGTCCAATGGAACCCTTAAACATATTCTCTCACATTAAAACAGCTGTAACAAGAAAGAAACCCGTTGAAGAGCAGATAACTGTCAACGATGCTTTAAGGATGTATACGATAAATGCTGCCTATTCAATGGGCGAACACAATTCTAAAGGAACCATTGAAGAAGGGAAACTTGCCGATTTAACAGGGCTTTCAGAGAATCCACTAACGGTTCCACCTGAAAAAATTGATAGAATAAAAGCTGAGTTGACTATTGTTGATGGGGAAATAGCCTACTTTGAGTCAAATAGCATAAAATTGATTAATATTCCTAGTTAAAGCGAGGTTGAATTTTGGTCATAGATTTCGCCACGGCGTTCCTTATCCTGCTTTTGTCAATAGTCATTGACCTAATTATAACAGATCCTTCACCAAACACCCCGTGGACCCTGCGCTATAGGCTGCACCCAACTGTTCTGATGGGTAAACTTGCGCAGCGACTGGAAACTTTGCTAAGGAATCCTGATTCCCCGAGGGTTGAAAAGTTTAATGGTGTTATACTGGTATTAGTTGTTGTGGCATCGTTTGTCATTCCTACATATTTCATTTTGAAATTTATTAAGGATTTTTTGGGCATCGTACCATACATTATTGTCTCCGCCTTCATACTTAAAATGACAATCTGCATCAAACTTGAAACTGATTGGGCATATGGTGTCTCAGAAGCGTTGCAAAAGGAAGATTTGGTCGAGGCAAGAAAATACGCCCATTTCTCAAGAAGGGACCCTTCAAAGCTGAACAGTTCTCAGATATCCTCTTCAGTTATTGAGTCTATGGCTGAAAACTTGGTTGATTTTAGGTTGTCTCCCCTTTTCTACTACGGAATCTTTGGCGTTGTCGGGGCTGTAGCTTACAGGGCCATCAACACTCTTGACGGAGTGGTCGGCTTCAAGGATCCTGAGCACATAAATATTGGTTGGTTTTCAGCAACCCTTGATACAGTAGTAAACTACATCCCCACAAGGATAACAGCCCTTCTTATAATCTTAGCGTCTAAAATCTTAGGCGAGGATTACGAGATAGCTTGGAAAATAGCCCTCCGTGATAGGAAGAATGTTCCAAGTAGAAACCATGGTTGGACGATGGCTGCCATGGCTGGCGCCCTTAACGTTCGCCTCGAAAAGCCTGGCCACTACGTCATATATAATGAGGGAAGAATGCCTTCACACTTAGATATTATGAGGGCTTTGAAAATAAGGAATGCTGTAATAATTTTGTTCATAGTGCTTGTCGTCACACCGCTCCTCTACTTGTCAACAGTGGTTTTTAGATTTTAAAACATCAATGGTTACAGCTACATTATGGAATAAAATAAATACTTGTTGTTCAGCAAGTGTAGGAAGGAGAGTGATAGCGATTCGCGTTACACTTGTTAATCCACCGTATCCCAAAAAGGCCCATCAACATCCAGCCCTTATCCCATTAAGTTTGGGATATTTAGGCGCTATATGCGAAGAGAACGGTTACGATGTTTCCATCATAGATTGTCAAGCTGAGAAACTCGACTATGAAAGTTTCGAACGCAGGTTAAAAGGCGTCGAATCAGATGTTATTGGGATAACTTCAGCAACTTTAACTTATAAGCCAGCTTTAAGAATAGCTGAAATTGCCAAGGAAATCTTTCCAAACAGCATAGTTATTTTAGGAGGGTGCCACGCAACTTTCTGGGATGAAAATGCGTTTAAGGAAAGCCCACACATAGACGTAATTGTCCGTAAAGAAGGAGAATTAACCTTCCTGGAACTCCTTGACAAAATTAAAGCGGGCAAAAAAATTGATGAAGTTAAAGGCATCACCTACAAAGCTGAAAATGGAACAATCGTTAGGAACGAGGACAGGCCCTATATAGAGGATTTAGATTCGCTTCCATATCCCGCTCACCACCTTTTGAAGCTTAACCTCTACATCAAATATGGAAAACTTATCATCCCAGTTATGACAAGTAGAGGCTGCGTTTATTGGTGCGATTTCTGCTGTGCGGTGAGGATGTTCGGCAGAAAATACCGAATGAGAGATCCGATAAAAGTTGTTGACGAAATTGAATACATGCATAAAACCTTTGGCACGGATCAATTCACTTTTTATGATGACGCTTTCTCAGTGGATGCTCAAAGAACGGAAAAAATATGCGATGAAATCGTCAAAAGGGGACTGGACATAAAATGGGACTGCGAAACAAGAGTAGACATGGTTAGTAGGGCGTTGCTTGAAAAAATGAAAAGGGCTGGATGTATAGCAATATGGTTCGGCGTTGAGTCAGGTTCTCAATTAATACTCGATAAGATGCATAAAAAAATAAGAATCGAACAGACCAGAAGGGCGTTTAAAACTGCCCAAGAGGTAGGATTAATGACCGTTGCAAGCGTTATTTTGGGTTTTCCAGGCGAAACGGAGGAGACTGCTATGGAAACAGTAAATTTTGTTATGAGTTTAGACCCCCATGATGTTGGCTTTTATATTGCAACTCCTTATCCGGGGACTCCCCTTTATGACTTGGTTAAGAGCAAAGGTTGGCTTAAAACTGAAGATTTCGAAAAATATGATACCGCAACCCCCGTTTTTGAGACCCCCTACTTGAGTATGGAGAAGCTGAGAGAAATAAGAGAAAAGGCCTATCACCGTTTCTATTTAAGGCCGAATTACGTGATGAAAATGCTTAAAATTGGAGGAGTCTACGGGATATCAGCGGTTAGAACTTCATTAGCCTATTTACTAAGAACTTTACATTTAAGACTCAGCTGAATCTTCAGAGGAAAAACCTAAACTCTTTTATTCGCATTGGAAACCTTTATTTATCTATCCGCTTCTACAGAATAATCAACTTCGAATTGAGTGATGAACTTTGTCAACTTCAAAAGAATACTCATACATAACTAAGGACAGGCTAATGGCATATACATTTATCGCCCTCATCATACTTGTAATCGTGTCAGCTTTTGCGTGGTGGCCTACATCCATTATAGCATCATTAATCGCAGTTGTAGTCGCTGTATCTCTCGATTATTTGCTTTCGCTAGTTATGAAGGACAAAGGGCCAATTAACACGATGTCCGCGGCCGTGTTTGGGCTCATTGTAGCCTTATCGTATACGCTGGCTACTCCTTCTTCGCCGCTTATTGCTACATATACAGGCATGCCTGAAATACTGCCTCTAACAGCGCCCATGGCGTATGTATACGTCGCCGTTATTGCCGCGGTCGGCATGATCTTCTTTAAAAAACTTCAAGGATTGTTAGGCAGAAAGTACGTAAACCCAGCAGCAGCTGCAAAACTAATAGTCTGCCTTCCATTCCTCTACACAATTCTACTACCGAGTGCCCATCAGATGATATCGCTGACTACGCCTATATCCTTTATTGGCACTCCTGAACGCCCTTCTATCGGCGTCCTAATATATTCATGTTTTGCCAAAGCAGACTATACTATTGGAAGTGTTTCGCCCGTTGATTTCTTTAAGGCCATGCTGCTGCTAAAATATCACAGCTGGATTGGCGGTGCTTCAAGCATTGCTGTCATCATCGTTGGACTAGCACTGTTCATAGTCGCTCGTAGATATATAAAATGGAGGATAACGTTGTCATACCTTGTTACAGTCACAGCAATGTCCATGGTTATGTGGGCAATATACGGTGGAGATGCCCTCCTAAGAGTCGGATTTCATTTGTTTATAGGAAGTTCAATATTTCTAGCGTTTTTCATGGCCACCGATCCTGCAACAACACCCATTACACATAAGGGCCAATGGATTTTCGGCCTAGGATTAGGAATATTAACGGTTCTAATCCAAACATACATGAACTTCTTGGGCGGCTCAATCCTTGCCTTAGTGATAATGAACCTGACTTCGCCGTTGCTGGATAAAGTGGGACTGCTTAAGCCAGTTGAAGAAAAGATGGAAGTGAAACTTCCAAAGGCTAAACAATTTGAAAAAGTTAAGACTACACAGTGTATACGATGTGGTGTATGCATGGTTATTTGCTGCCACAGACTAAGCCCAATCCTAATCAAGGAGGCATTTGAGAAAGGAGACACAGATACACTAAAGAAACTGCGGGCAGATCTTTGCGATGGATGTGGAAACTGCAGCTTTGTTTGCCCATCAAGAATAGATTTAAGGGCTTTCACGCTTAGGGCTAAAGCATCTCTTAGAACGGCTAAATAAACAGCACCCACTTTTTATTTTTTAACTATTATATTGCCCGTACACCCAGACGTAGACTTTAACGTCAGAAGATGTTTTATTCGTCTTTGCATCCAGAACTATTGATGAGATTATGTTAACAGTTGGTAAAATAGTGGATAAGTCTTCGTGATCCAACCAAATAGTTGTGTTGGAAATGAAGACTTTCGTTAAATCTTTAGAGCAGGATTCATCAATAAACTTCAGTTTCAGCCTTACAGTAACAACTTCGTTTTCTGAAAACTTTCCCTCCACCAGAATTTTTATATGAATGTTTGAGATGGAAAAGTAAAGGTATTTTGGAGGAGTTATCTCGAGAATATCGCCGTATAAATTGTTTAAACCAACTGGGACGCTTATGTTTTCAAATTTGAAGCAGCTTCCAACACCATACAACCATTTATTAAATGGGTTATCTATCTTCCTTGTGAAGTTCCCCAGGAAGACTACTCCTTGACCGAGAATTGGCAGTTCACCATATTGTCCTATTCTTATCCCGTAGATTTCGTTTGGAGATTTGGCAAAAGATTCGATCACTACGTTATTCAATAGCGTGTTAAGCATGCTTCCATCTATCAGAATTCCAACCTGGTTAGTTTCATTTGAATGAGCCAGCCAAATTCTTAAGTTTTGAAGCAACCCCTCATTAAAGTTAGCTTTAGCTTCAACATGTATTGCAACACTATTCTCCCTTGTCAATCTAAAGTTACAACGCTTAATTTCGGTGCTTGCATAAGATTCCGTTCCATTATTGATGGGGGCCTTAAATATTATACACTTTTTTACATTTTCGAAATAACAGTTCTCAATTAAGGTGCATTCTGTCCAGGTGTTTGTATTTAAAAGAACAATGCCTGAATCGGAGTCTTTGAAAACACATTCCCTAATGGTCGTCATAAAAGAGTTTTCAACAATTATGCTTCCATTAATGAATGTTAAACCTTCAATAAGATTATTCATGGATTTTTTATAATCTTCCCCTCGCAGAATTATGGATCCGCCGTTAAATTGCAACTCAGCTCCGTCGCTAACAATCTTCAAATTGCTTACGTTTCTAAGCAAAATGTTGGAAGAGACATTGTATCGACCGGATTTTATGAAAATACTTAGACCCTTCCTTTCCAATGCGAAATGTATTGCGTCAGTAAGGTTCTCTCCGGTAAAATCGATGAGCCCCGTTAATCCGTTTTTAACGAGGACCCTCTTTGAGTCGTCATAAATAATATAATCGTAGCTAATCCTCATGCTTAGATTTCTATATAAGAAGAATTGGCAAGCTGCCCACGCAATTGACGAGAAAACTACTCCCAAAAGAAAGACGCCTAGATATGCCAGCATTCTCTTGCTCAACTTTATCCTCTCCGTATAACTCACCAATTCTGCCACTGCTTTAATGGAAATGTGTTCATAAAAATATTTAAGATGATAATGCTGAAAAAATTTATATTGTGAGTGACATTTCACCACTATTCAAGGTGTGATCATGAAGGCTGGAAAAGCACCGCTTTATATGGTTACGTGGCGATGTACGAGGAGATGTATAGGTACCTGCGCTTACTGCAGCTTTAACCTCGAAACTGGCGATTTCGGCGAAGTTAGCACAAAAGATGGTTTAAAGATTGTTGACCAAGTTTATGATTTTGGCTCCCCCTGGTTTGGGATTAGCGGAGGCGAGCCCCTTCTAAGAGAGGATATCTTTGAGATTATCGGCTACGCCAGAAAAATCGGGCTTGAGGTTAGCTTGATAACCAGCGGTTTTGTTTTCAACGAAGACTTACTTAACGGCCTTGTCAGAAATGAGGTCCACACGGCTGTCAGCATCGACGGACCAAGGGAAGTTAACGATAAGGTTAGAGGAGTTGGTAGCTATGATAAGGCTTTCTCGGTTATGGAGAAGTTGTCAGAAGCTGGAATACTTGACTGCCTGGTGGTTACATTAAACCGCTATAATTACAAATATATTGAGCACCCAATTAAGCTTGGGGCAGAGTACGGTGCTAGAATGGTTGTCTTCCACAACCTTGTGCCTGTGGGAAGAGCTGGACGAAACATTGAAGAGCTAGCGCCTTCTCCAGAAGAGTATGAATGGACCTTCAACCACCTTTACGATTTATCGAAACGCTATGAAGGTAAGGTTCAAATTAACGTTTACAGCCCATTTTATGCGAGAATCGTCCGCCAGAAAAATCCATCTGATTTCTGGGACTGGTTCACAAACCGCTTTCTTGGCAAGTGCACGATTGGCGGAAACTATATTAGCGTGACTGAAAACGGCGACTTCAGGTCGTGTGGTTTCAACGAGGGCTATAGGCTTGGAAATGTGAAGACAAAAACCCTGAAGCAATGCTGGGAGGAACTGCAAAATTCAGAACTGCACCTAAAATTGAGGGACAAAAGCAACTTGAAAGGCAAATGTGGCGTCTGCGAGTACAGGGAAATATGCGGAGGCTGCAGAACACGGGCAGAATTCTATACAGGCGACATTTTCGAGTCTGACCCAGCGTGCATCTACGTGCCAAAAGTTTTACGCGAAAAATAAGGCTAATAGATAGCCTTTGCGTTGGCAAATTCCCAAGCAATGTTTATTCGCCAGATATCACCCAGCTTTGTAATTCTTATAGCGTTGTCGTCTACTTCTATTAAGCCCTTCTCCTTCAATCGTTTTATGGTTTCTGGAAAAACCTCCTCTGGAAGTTTCCCAAATTTTTCCTTGAACTCCTTTTTATCCACTGGCAAACGTAGGTAGAGACGTTCCATAACCTTTTTAATCATGTCTTCGTCGCTGGACTTATGGATTTTCGCTATTGGAAAAATTCCGCGACTCACTTTCTCCAGATATTCATACACGTTTTCAGTGTTTTGGTAGGAGTAACGGCCAAGATATCCCATGAAACACCCCGCTCCGGTTGTCAGTATGCCAGCCCAAGGCCACCCATTTAAACACGACTCTTCTATATGCTCCCTAACCCTTGTAAATCTGTCATGACCCACCGGAATGTAGCCTGCCTTAGTGAACATTTCAACAGCTTCAACGTACATTAAAGCTTCTGTTTTCCAGTCGCCGGGAGGAGGCAGCTCCCCGTTTTTCAGTTGTTTTTCCAAAAAAGTCCCGGGATAAACTTCAAGGGGGTAGCAGTCCACCCCCTCAAGGTCCAGTTCTATGGCTTTTTTGACGTCCTCCCTCCATATTTCCATAGTTTGTCCTGGGAGATTGTACATTAGGTCGATGCAAACGTAAAGTCCAAGCTTTCTGGCCTTTCTTATGATCTGTTCTGCGTGTTCTCCGCTGTCCTGAATGAAAAGTTTACGCCTTATATCATCGTTGAAAGTTTGCACACCCACATCTAGTTGGAGAACCCCGTATTCGACGAACTTTTTAAGCTTGTACTCGTCGAGGTTGTGAGTGGAACCCGTTATTTTTATCATGTAATCCGAGCTTATGTTAAAGTTTTTTTCGCAGAAGGAGATTATATCTATTAACTGTTCTGCGGAAAGCACTGTTGGGGTTCCGCCGCCGAGAACTATCTCATCAAACTCGCTGGTTTTAACATACTTTGTCTCTGCATACATTTTCAACTCCTTTTTTAGCGCTGTCAAGTACGGGTCAACAAACTCACTTCTAAACATTGTTGAGGGATAATAACAGAAAGAGCACCTTGAATCGCAAAAAGTGATCCAAGGCTGCAACTCCATCTTCCTTTTACTGGTGTTCTCAGTCTTCAAAAAATCTGTAAAGTCATTTAATAGTTCAGGAGTGACGTCAAAATATTCACGGTAAGTGTACGGTGGCCACTGTTTTCTGAACTCATATGCGTTAAGAATCTCTTGCCTCATTTCTTCATCCAAGAATGGCTCACCTTCCATTCCTTTTGAAGCTGAAAATTTAAACCTTTCCATAATTTCCTAGCCACCAATCAATCGCCATCAGAGTCCCTCTTTTATCTTGCAAAGGACATAACGATTATTTGAATAGACAAGCTGCAAAAAACCATTATTCAAAAACTCGTTTCTGAATTTATCCCTATCAAAAACCAGAAATTTTATGCCTTCTTCTCTTGCGCATGTAAGGTAGTCCCTATACTGCACAGTGAAATTGTTTATGATGTTTAAAGTGAAAACTTCGTCAAATGAGTTGAAATCAATCTTTCGGAAGCTTTCCTCAGAAAATGCGACGATAGAATATGACAATGAAACGTTCTTGTCTACATTGTTGAGGCTATACATTAGTCTTAGGGCATCTATCTGGTTAGTTGATAAAACGCCTATGCTTCCCCACTCTGGATAATTCTCAAATTTAAAGGCGTAGAAAATGCGGTTTAATGGATCGTAAACCGCAACATAATTTTTCGACAAATTTTTAGGGTTAAAGTCCACAAGAGCCCATTTGCGGTTTCTTTCCACGAAAGAAGGCTTATTCCATGGACTTTCCCAGTTAAGTATTCCAGGAATGTAAGCCTTTTCAAAAGAACGGTAGAGGTCGAAGTGTATACTTAAGTTAAACTTTAAGTTTTCAATTCCGCCACTCAAAGGTGTGAAGACCCAGTCAACAAACATTGGAATTTGGTTATTTCTTGCTTCAACACTTTCCGTTAAGAGGAATTCGTTTTTAAAAGAGTATTGAATCTGCAACTTTCTACAGCCATTTTCAACTTTCCAAAAGATTCTCCTCTCTAAATCTGAAATTTTCATGGAGAATAATTTTCCATCTCTGGTATAGGATACTGAAGTTTCTTCGTCAAAAAGGAACGCGGCCCTTCTCCATATGTTATTGATTAACACATTATATTGGTCACGTTCGTACGGCATTGGGAACTCATAAACCCTAAACAACGTTAAGGGATGCTCCACTTCATAAGCCATAGTAAGGATAACCTCAGCAACAGCTTCCCTCTGGACGACGGGACTTGTTTCCATTATTGTAGGCTTATCAGATACTATTCCAAAGAAGAGACCTGGTTTTTCTGAAACAATTAATTTAGCTTCATGTGGGTAAGCATTTTTCAACCAAACACCAGCATTATAACTTTGATGGTCAAGGTAAGAATAGTAGTCAACTGCTTCGCAAACCTTGCCAGTTAAAACGGGAAATCTGGATGCAAGCAATAAAATAACTAAAGAGGCTATAACGATGGCTTTTAACCGATATTTTGGAATTCGCAAATCGACTTTTGTAACACATGAAACCGCATACCTCACCGCCAAATAAGTTGCCGCTGCTGCAAAGACAACTGCTGGGGGCATTAGATAGTAGACAAACCGGTCATATGGGAGCAAAACGCCAAAAAAATAAGACTGTGAAAAAAACAGCGGAATTAGAAAGCTTAGGCATAAAAGTGTGTAATACTCCATTTCCTCCTTTTCTTTGCTGATGTAAAAGGTTAACAGGACCCCCAAAAACGCGAATAAAATTATGAAACCAAAACTCATAATGAAGACATCAAAACTCACGCGCCAAGTAAGATTAAGATACGTTCTCACATTAAAGAACGTGTGGCTTATAAAAACGTTAATGTAAGGCAGTATAATTGGAACATACCATAATATGAAGGCTGCCAACATCCCTAAACCCGCCGCTATAAAAGTGAACTTTAATGATCTGCGGAACACCAAAAGCATTACTAATGCGTAAAACGTCAGAACCGCTATAGCTAGAAAAGTTGCAAAATGGTGGGTTAAAACTAGACAAAAGGCAATGACAAACGTTATTAGCTTAGAGACAAACCCCTCCCTTTTTGTAGGCAAGTAAAAAAGCAACAAGCATATGTAAACTATGGTGAGCAAGCTAGGATAACCCCCCCAAAAGTTGATTTCATAAAGTGGAAAACAAAGTAGGATCAAGGAAGAAGCGATGACACCTACATCCCTGTTAACAAGCTTCTTTCCTAACAGGTAAACTGAGAAGACTAGCAACCAGTCAAAAGCTATCGTTAAGAATTTCGCCAACAAAAGAACACTTTCAAAATCGGATGCGCCAGTAAAAATCATGTATTCTGCCAATAAAATGCGGTAAAGGGGAGGATACCAAGCGATTTCAGAAAACGAAACCCTTCCTAACTTCAATATCTCATATGCCTTTGACATGTGAACTGCAGGATCATTTCCAAGGATAAAGCCATTCGAGGACAATAGTATATAGAAGTTAAATGCTGTAAAAGCAGATAAAAGTACCAGAAAAATCTTTTCGCATTTTTCACCTTGCACAAGACATCACTTTTCAACCATTTTGTTCTCGAACCTTAAAAACCGCAACTCTATCATTTATGTAGACAAGGTTGAACATAGGATCATTCACAAACCGCTCGATAACGCATGCTCCACGTTGACATGCAATGAAAGTAATCTTCTTCAACCGTATTACCTCGCGATAATCGAAAATTCTGATTGGAAAATTTGATGCTTCTTTACGCGACCATGAACATACCATGTTGGCTAATAAACTTTTAACATATCTATCCTCAACTTTTTCAACCTCAAACCCTCCTATGATCATTTTTATCTCCGCTTTTTGGGCGTCTCCCAAATTATAAAGCAATTCTACATAATTAGTATGATTAACCGTAAATATCTTAATTAAAGGTTGATTCCCAACAAATATTATTTGGGCGCATGCCTTCACGTTTTCCTCTAAAAACCCAAGGGTTTGTTCTAACTGAAAAACTGTACCATTTGCATGCAAAACCACTCGAACATGCTGCAAAGCGGCATCGTCACCCAAACATTCTAGGGATAGAGAAAATATGGCAAATTTTACATCCTTTAAAACCTCCACGCTTCTTATCAAAGCCAATTGATTGTTTCCCCTTTCTATAGTTACACATGCCGATTCCTGTGTTGCTTTAAGGGTTAAATTTTCCAACGGGAGATCCGTGGCATCAATCATTTCAGCGCTAGCACCTGTTTTATAGAAGATTGTCACGTTACTTTCGTTGAAATAAAGCAGCGGATAAGGCTCCAGAAATGCTGTACAGTTTACTGAAAGCATTGGGTTGTATCTGCCCACGTATCCTCCATCTTCGGCTATTTCGATAAATCCATTATTTAAAACGAAATTTGTTTTCAGCAGAGTCCTCGCAATATACGCTGCTTCAAATTCGTGGGGAACCATTAAAAACTGTGGATCTGTTGATGTTAAGGTGGCTCGCTGCCCGAAACCAGAAATCCACCATCCGTAGCCGTGATTAGAAACAAAAAGGGCCCCTGTGGGAGTTTCTTGCTTAATCCACTCTATGGAGTTGAATTCTTGCGGATGAGCAACGCGGTAATAATCCGCTACTAAAAATCCTTTTTCAGGGCTTGAAAAAAATGGAGCAAGATTAAACAAGAACATAGTGAGGGTTATCGACAATAGAATTGAGTGAACCATTTTTGGATTAACTGTAAAATGCTTAACCTGTGAATATACCTCTACAGCTCTTGCAGCGAAACCGCACACGTGATCTATCAAAAGTGCAAAGAAAACTGTTAGGGGGAAAATAAGAAAGTGTAAAAAACGCAGAAAATCCGTATAAAGCCCAACCCTGAAGGACTGTGTTAAGAACGCTGGCACTACAATCCATAAAACAAAAAGAAGCCCAGCGCTGTCCAAAAACTTGCCTCTATATTTTTTAGAGAATAAAAGGAAGGAAAAAGCGGGTATAAAGGCTACAAATAACAAGTACGGAGGTACTAAACGATTGAAAAGAATAGCCTTCTGGTACTCGTTTATGGTGCTGGTAAACATGCCCTTTTCCACATTTTCCATGTAAACGGGAAAAACGTGAACAATGAAGGGGGAAATTATCAAGACACCAAAAATCATGGAAGCTGCAAAAAAGAGAAGCGTTTTTCTGTCTAAGGGCGATTTTCGGGAAATAATAAAAGAAAGTATTAGGAATGGAATGACTATGCATGTGAACGTTAACGCGCTTAATGAATGAGTTATAAACAGGGCTCCTGTCAAAAGAGCTGATACGGTAAATGATACTTTTAAAGGCGTACCTTCTCTAAAGAACACATAAAAAACCAACGGTATAATCGATAAAGTAATTATATTTGGGTAGCCACCCCACGCCAACATTTCAATGTCATATCTAGATAACGCCGCCAGAAAAGCCGCTGCTAGAGAGGCAAAAGGAAGTTTCCACACAGCCCTTGTTAGGAGAAAAGCATCAAGCACAATTAAAGATGAAAAAAACACCGCAATTGCAGATTGCGCCATGTAATCGGGCATCCCTGTTATAAACAATATAAAAGCTGTGAAAATGTGGAAACCAGGATGGGTTAATGACTGGCCCCCTCCCATATGATAGTAGTTCCATGAAAAGTTTCCATTTCTTAAAATGATCGAATTGATAATGCTGTTATGCAATCCAACGTCTGGTCCTGGGGGGTAAACGTTTGCTTGTACAAGAAGCGTCCGGTAAAGTAAGGAAAAAATGAAAATACCTAACGCTAAAAGATTTTCATTCCGCTTATTCAGAATTTCCTTCATTTGCACGCCTTCGCTTATTTCGTGTGATAAAACTTAAATTTTGCAGCATTTATAAAGCACACTGTGGGATATGAATGTCATGGCTCAAATCCATGCTTGAGAAGGAACCGCCAGAACCAGAAAGCCCAATAGGCACGATTGTCATTGGAAACTTAGAGCCAGATTTACATGAGTCTGCAAAGGAAATGGTGAGAAAAGCCCTCAAAAGAGCTGGATTCAAAACTATAGACCTTGGCAAAGCTGTATCCCCTCAAACCTTCGCTTCAAAAGCTAAAGAGGTAAACGCTGACATTATAGCCGTTTCGATAAACACAAAACCAGCAAAAGACAACTTGCCAAAATTGGATCAAGCACTCAAAGACGCCGGGATAAAGGATAAAATTGTTTTAATGATTGGGGGAGCGGCTGTTAAAAAGGAAGATGCCGACGCTGTTGGCGCCCTTTACGGGAAGAGCAAGGAGGAAGCAGTGGCAATAGCAAAAAAGGTCATTGAGGAGAAAAAGGTTAAGCCATCCTAAAAAGAGGAAAAACATGTTTAAATTCAAAACACCACAGCAAATTTTTGAGATTGGAAGGGTAAAAGTCGGAGGACAGCCCGGAGAACTGCCCACAGTGCTGATTCCTTCAATATTTTATGTAGGTCAGAAAATTGTTATAGATGAGAGCAAAGGAGAATTCAACGTCAAGGAAGCGGAAGAACTGTTAAACAAGCTCGAACAGTTAAGTGATATAACTGGCAACCCTTTCATGTTAGATGTTGTTGGAACTACAGAGGAAGCCTTCAAAAAATACATTGACTTCATCGGCGAGGCTACAGAGGCCCCATTCCTTATAGATGCCATAAGCCCAAAACTTCGCCTATCGGCATCTCAATATGTTAAAGAAATAGGCTTGATAGAAAGAGCAGTGTATAGCTCCATCACTAAAGGAAGCCCACAATCAGAGCTTGAGAAAATAAAGGAGAGCAAGATAAAAGCAGCTATCATACTTGCCGAGAACCCGGCGGACAACAGTACAGAGGGAAAAATAGCTGCCACAGAACAAGCCCTTGCGCGTGCAAGAGAGGCGGGGATAGAAAAGTTCTTAATAGACACATCAATTCCGGCTTTCGGGCCGGATATGGGTTCAGCAGTAAGGGCAATCTACTATATAAAGGAAAAGTTCGGCTACCCAACTGGCGTCGGAACCGGAAATGTTGTCACAACATGCGGATGGGTTAAGGTAAACTTTCCAAAAGAAGTTAGAAGAGGCTGCGATGCCGCCACCAATGCCATAATGCAAACACTTGGAGCAAACTGGCTCATGTTCGGTCCAATTGAGAGAGCAGACTACGTTTTCCCCGCAGCAGCTATAGTTGACACATACATATTATCAGCAATGGCTGAGCTTGAAATTAAGCCTTTAAGCGATAACCATCCTGTCTTCAAGGTTTTCATTTAACCTTCCCCATTTTACACCTAAAATGGGGGATAAGGATGCAGAAAATAAAAGGCAGATACCAGTTTATCTCAATAATAGCCTTTACGGCACTAACGCTATTAACTGCATATGTTACTCCAAGCGATTCCTGTTTGGTAGTATTTCGATACGCTTTTGGATTTATTTTTGTCTCATTTATCCCGGGCTATTGCCTTGTCTACCTGCTCTTTTCCAAAAGAGAGAAAGTGGACATGGTTGAGAAAATTGTGTTGTCTGTGGCTCTGAGCTTTAGCATAGCTGGTTTAATAGGACTTTTTCTTGGCTTAACTCCTATCGGAATAAACTTCATATCAGTAACAATTTCCTTAACTGTTGTAGTCCTTTTCTTATCCTTCCTTGCCCTTTTTATCTCTCGTGAACATTAATTAACTAATTAGGTTTCAAGTGTGGCGCCCTTAGAAAATAAGTCAGAGATGTTCTGAGTATATGTTTCATAAAAGCCTTCCCAAATTATGAGCATTTTTAAATAAATATCTAAACCTAAAGAATCGCCGATGGGGCTTTTCAGTTGAATCTCTTTCAGCTTTGCCATTCCCAAATATGCGTTTCAAACGTTTCTAATAGGCTGAAGATATAGTTTTTCAAAATGTGAGAATAAAAGCGTACTTATTAGAACAGCGATTCCCATCTGTGAATTAGATTTAGCACCTCGTCTCCGCCGTATCCCTCTAACTCTTTTAGAACCTCTTTCGCTTGTACGGCAGCCTTTTGAAATTCTCGGAGTCTTTGGGCGTTTTCTGCCAAATAAAATATTCCGTCGACGCCTGTTCTGCATATTCTAACCGAGACTTTAAGCAAGTCGCTGACTGTTGGGACATCAGCAGGGGTATCTCCGGGTCCATAAACGTAGAGGTTTATGTAGACTGGTTTTTTCAGTAACTTTTTGAAGGCTCTTGCCGTGGTTTCAAAGTACCATTGGGTTGCATAGCTTTTAGAGAACATTGGCACTAAAAACGCGTCTGCATACTCTGCAAGTTGGTCAAAGTCTATGCCAAATCTCTCCCTTGATAGAGTTGGGTCCGGAAGTAGACCTACTATGAAGGGTTTGTTCCATTTTTTCACCCTTTCTCTGGCATCCCTTATGAAGTTGGTTACTGTTTGCACTCGCCATTCTATCCAGTTAAGCCCGCTTTGCCGCCAAAGTTCCACACATCTCGGGCATACACAAAAACCGTGATCTGCAAAGTGGATGCTGCTTAGGGTTATTCCAGAGGCCACTTTTGCTGCATCCTCTATAAAGTTTAGTATCCAATCTCGATATTCATTATTCGTCATGCACAATATGTCCCAACGAAAGTTGTATTTTTTGTTAGTACGTAAGGATGGGCCGTCCTTCGAAATGGAAACCCATTCTGGATGTTTTTTGGCGTTTACATTGTCGCCGAAGCAGGCTATGTTGTTGTACATCCCTTCTTTAGGCGCCCCTATAGTGCCTGTTTCAGGTTTTAGGCGGTAAACGTGGATATCAAAGCCTTCAACGGTTTCCGGTGAGAATAGGAAGGATCCAAACTTCAAATAGCGCCACCACCATCACTTTCACTTTTTGTTTAGAAACGGTCATCCTCAATTTAAAGCTTTTTAGTGGAATAATGCTGCATTTCGTTTCTACTTTAGATCATTCACATGCAGATGCGTAATCATTTCATGGTCGCTGACCAAGCATCTATGTGAAAAACTTTTATAGTTTACTTGAGTTCTGCCTCCTAAAAAGGTGTGAAAAATGAAGTTTGGCACATTCCTATTTGAACCGGAAAAAGTTCCAGGGTTCGACTTTGACGTGTTTCGGGTTAAGCCAGAGGTTGGAAGGAGACAGCCGCCAAGACATGACATGTACAGCAACGTCGCTATATTCGGAGACAATGTCACAGCGCGTAATCATCCTGAATGGGTTTCACAGTCAGAGTATGGACCTGCGTTGAGGACGAATGACAGGTACAATTTTCGTTGGGACATCCTTTGCCCTACTGTTCCAGAGTATAGGGAGGAAATGCTGAAGTACATAGAAGAAGTGGACAGAGCTTCTCAAGGGGTCTGGTTGAATAGCATTCACTTCGCAGACCACGGCCATTGTATTTGTCCCCGTTGTAAAGAGAGATGGAAAAAAAGCGGTTTAAGCTGGCTTGAGTGGCGCAAAAAAGAAGTAACCGACTATATTGCTCAAGTACGGGATGCTGTAAAAAAGGAACTGGTCATTGGATTGCTTCCGGATCCTGTTAGCTCTTACGAGCGATTCGGCATAGACTTTGATGCATTGGCACCCTATGCAGATGCCTTTAATGTTGTTATGTTCTCAAAGAATTATGCCACCCCTTGGTATTGGGAGATGCTTTGCATGGGCTTCAAGAAACTTTTGAAGAAGCCAATGTACATAAGCCTATACGTCTTCGGTCCAGGAGATGATCCCAAAGAGGTTCCCTCCCCAGCGGAGCTGGTAACGGTTTCAGTTCGCTGTGGAAGGACGGGAATTGACGGCATTCTCTACCTAGCGGGGAAGGCAAGTCAAATAGTGGACTTCCAAAAAGCGGCTGTTGATAAAATCGAGCTTAGGCAGAGATTAAAAAGCTATGGATGCCCAGAAGTTCTGGAGCTTATTGACCGCTGGGAGCAAATAGTCGGATAGCGCTTTTGAACTAAGACTCGCAACCAACACCTTCTTTCACACACTTTTTAAGCAAATTATCGACATAGTCATGTCCAAAAGCTCAAAAATTTTTTCCGAAGGTTTCTTTGACTATTTGGGATAATATAATTTTTGAAAATGGATATGGGTTTAGGTTCATGTCGTTAACTTTTATGGAATGGTAAGATCTTTCTTCCTCATGGATTATTTTGAAAAAGTTTCTAGCAAATTTTTCACTTAAAGCGTTTATATCGCCGAATTCCTCTGGGATTAGTCCCATCTTGATATTTTCGTCTATGTTTGCGGCCATCATTAATATTAGCGCGAATAATGGTTCTTTGGAGATCTTAGAGGTTATTTCTTCCAAGGACGTATTCACGTGGCTTGTTTTTGAAATTTCTGTTATGAGTTCTTCTATTGGCATTTTTCTTTCGGAAAATCGTTTCCATATAGACCTTGTGGGTTTGATGTTGCCATTTTTTAGTATTGCATCTTTTACGGCTTCTCTGGTGCAATAGCCCACCAGTCTGCCCAGTTTTGAGGCTGGACCACCATATCTTATTTTTGAGCCTTTATTGGTGGATATTATGGTTAGGCTGTCCGTTATTGTTCCAGTTGCGAGGTCTCCCGTGTAGGTGCTTCTAACGTCCAAATCTCTTAGGCTGGCTGTTTTTGCCTCTGTTGCTGTAATAAAGGTTTGGAGGAGACAGCTATCCGTGGGATTGCCGTCGATGGCAACGATTATGTTTATCGTTCCGGGAGTAGCGAGGCTTACTTCGATGTTTTCCCCCGCTGTCTCGGCTAGGGAGCAGCCTGCAGTTGCGATGGCGCTTACCGCTAAGTTATCTTTTCTTGTTGTTATCATGGAAAATTTGTTAATATCAGCAGCGGTGATCATGCCCACGCTTGATTGAGGGTTTAGGTCAAGTTTCTGTGCCGCTTCTGTGATTATTTGCTCCGGATGCTCGTGAAGGAGCTTTTGGTCATATGAGTCGGGGACGTGAACATTAAGTACCGCCTTAGCTTTCCCAAAACCTCCATTATGAGCCGCAGAGCTAACGGTTACCATTTCCGTTTCTGATATTAAAGCTAAAACGTCATCTTTCAACAACAGTTTCAGACCGCCAAATAAATCGTACTCCCTCATAGCTAGTCCTCACATGGTTATAGCGAGTTAATGTTTTGGACGCTACTAAAATTTTTCCTCTCTCTTTTAACTTTAATGGCATTGTTGGGGCATATGTTTTCGCAAATTCCACACTCGATACATGAGGCTGCATCCCAAACCAACGGTTTTTTATCCTTACCTACTTGAAAGACTCCCCATGGACAATTGTCAACGCATTTAAGGTCTGGGCATGGAGAGCACTTTTCATAATTTATCACTATTTTCATGCGCTTTATCTTCCTTTGTTCGCATTTCATTTGGTTAAAAGTTTTAAATATATCTGTTGCTGCAAGATTAGCCCATGAAAGTTGGACTAGTCTCATATGAACCAAAATTTGTAGAAGGTTTCGATCCTCACATTTACTATGTTAAACGGGCTGACGGCTTGCTTTTTCCTCCAGCAGAGAAAATGTATAACGATGTCACATGTTTTTGTGATGCAAAAGCTATAAGAGGCAATCCGAAAATCGTGGCTGTTTCAAAGGAGGGCCCTGCTCTAAGACAAAATAGGAGGGTTAACTTGCCTTGGGATTTCATTTGTCCGACGAATGATGATTACCGGGAAAAAGTTCTCAGTTTCGTTCAAGAAATTTCTACGAAGAATATTTTAGGGGTCATTTTAAACCTTTACCATTTTCCAGAAGAAGGTTTCTGTGTCTGCGAGCGGTGTTCTAGGCTCTGGAAGAAGAGCGGACTAAGCTGGATTGAATGGCGGACGCGGACGGTAGCAGACTTCATAAGGCAAGCGAAAGAGAAGGTAGGGAATAAACGGTTTGCTGTGGAAATTTGGCCAGATCCCGTGTTAGCGAAGGAAAGGTTTGGCATAGACTTCGATCAAATCGCAGACTTTGTAGACTTTTTTCATGTTCCTTTATCTGCAAATGATTATACTACAATGTATTGGGTTGACATGTTGACAAGGATATTTTCTAGAATTTTGAAGAAACCAGTTTTCATAGAACTAAGCGCTGAACTTCTGGACGATTTGAGGCTGAATGCTTTATTGAAAACTATGGCTTACGTGAGCAGACATGGTATAGAGGGGATACTGCTTTTAGTGCACAGTGCCATGGATGCGGAGAAGATTCGCGATTACTCTGTTAAAAATGTGGAGCTGCAAAAATGGTTTGAAAGGCATGGTTTCTCAAGGATGATGCAAATCATTGAGGAGTGGAAACGCCTTTACTAATTTCGGTTCTGTAAGCTCTGAGCTTTTGCATATCTAAATCCGCCGTTAACACAAAGTCTGACAAAGTTAGGGGGGCTTCTTTGATTACGCCCCATGGGGCAATCACTGCGGTCCTTCCTCCCCATGCATTTGAACGCACATTTCCAATTTTGGCTATAAAAACGCCGTTTTCTGAAGCTATTTTTTCTGAGAGCGGATGACCTTTAATATCTGGGTGAGTTGATAAGGATGCGACAGGGAGGAAAATGGTTTCGGCACCTAGGCTTATGGTTTGTTTCACAGCCTCCGTATCGAATATGTCTGCACAGATGAGCAAGCCTATTTTGCCGAATTCTGTTGACAGGACAAACGGTTTGTCGCCTTTGGCTACGCCTATCTTGGTTTCAACACTTACAGGATTTCTTTTCTTATAACTTCCGAGCAATTTACCATCTCTCCATATTGTGCAGATGTTGAAGAAAGCGTTTTGACTTTTTTCGATAAAAGTTCCTCCAACTATATAGATGTCTGGAAGCTCCGCAGAAATCTCCCTCAAGAAATCAACGGTAGGGATGTGCGTTTTTTCGAAGATTTCAGAGGCTGAGGAGAATTTTTCGATGAAGTTTGGCACTGAAAAATATTCTGGGAGGGCTATGAAGTTTGGCTTTTGTTCTGCAGCCTCATGGATTTTTTCCCATGCTGCTTGGAAAATTTCCTCTGTTGAATCACGGGTTTTCATGTGGATTAAGCTTATCCTCATGACGTTTCCCCTTTTACAGCGTCTCATAAATGATGAAGTGCTTTTAAGCATAACTCCTTATGGCGGAAAATGTTTGCAAAAGTTTTTAAACTCGCAGATGCTAGACTGTGATATGCAACTGCAAGATAACGAAGCTGCTCTATTGCTGAAAACTAGGGAAATTATCGGAAAAGTTGTGAAGAAAAATTTGGCTGAAGGCCTCCTTTTTTCCGGCGGCATAGATACAAGCGTATTAGCACTGGAAGCTTCCAAACATAAACGCATAACCGCCATAACAGTCGCCTTTAAGCAAGGGGTGGCTGAGGACCTAGACTATGCTAAGAGAATGGCCCTTTTTTTGGGGCTGAAACATGAGATATGCGTTTTCGATGTTGAGGAAATGTTTAGTGCCGTTAACGATGTTATAACCATTTTGAAGGTTTTCGACCCAATGGAGGTAAGAAACAGCGTCCCCGCTTACATTGGTTTAAAAACTGCAAAAAACATGAAAATCAAAGGTGTTATGACGGGGGACGGCTTGGATGAGCTTTTCCTTGGATATCCATGGCTTTTCCATCTTCCCGAAGAAGAGCTTAAGAAAAGGCTTGGAAAAATGTGGGAGGAGATGCAATTCTCGTCGATACCGTTAGGAAAAGCTCTTGGAGTAGATGTAAGGACCCCTTTTCTAGATGCGGAGTTTGTTGAGTTCGCCAAAAAGATAGACATCAAATTAAAGTTAAATGTTAAAGATGGAAGGAAGTATGGTAAATGGCTTATCCGCAAGGCATACGAAAGCCTAATCCCAGAAGAAATCATTTGGCGTTCAAAAGCCCCTTTAGAAATTGGGACTGGTACAACTGTGCTTCCGAAATTCTTCGACAAGCAAGTTGAAGATGAATATTTCGACGAGAAAAAACGGCTTTATATGGAAAAGGATGGCGTTAGACTGTCCACAAAGGAGCAGCTGTTTTATTATGAGATATTTAGAAAGCTTCACGGAAAACCCAGCGAAGTTTATGGATCTGGCATTGGAAAACAGTGCCCAAACTGTAAAGCCTTCCTAGGAAGAGAGACAAGCTTCTGCAGGATATGCGGTGCGTACCCAATCTAAAAGTAGTTTTTGCACTGGTGAATGTTAGACTTCCTAATGTTGTGTTTGAAACATATGTGAAACACCATTTTTCTCAAATAATTTAGTTTCGTGTTTCCGGCTTGTATAAGTCCTTTCTTGTCTTTGTCAGAGGTCGGCAAGCGAAACCAAAATCTTTGAATTCTTTTATATCCTCCTTTTTCTTTTGGTATCTTGATTAGAGTGATAGTCCTGTGGAAAAGGTCAAATTGCCATTGGCGTGATGTCCACTATGGATATGCTTTCGCCGAACCTTATTATGAACGGGAACTCGACGCCGACCCCTTGGTTGACGATTGAATAGGAGTGGCACTCCTCCGGCAAGAAAATCTAAGATTATGTGGGAGTATGGAGTGGAATAATCCTCTATGGATTCCTGTTAGGATGTCCATCTTTTTCTTTGCTCCGCTATTATGCTTAGCATGAATGATGAGAAGAACGTTTGCAGGCCTATCACTATGAGCGTGAAGCAGGCTATGTCCTGTTCTATTGGGGGCAGGCTTTTGAATCCGCTGCCCATCCAGTCGAGGAGCATCTTGGCGGCCCAGATGAATCCTGCTGCGAATATGAGGGCTCCTATGGTTGCGCCCTTCTCCAAGGTTATGAATTTCGGCAGGCTTCTGTGCTCAAGCATCCTCGCGAAGGCTCCGAAGAACAGTGTTTGGTAGCCTAGTATTATTAGGAGGCTTCCGGCTATCATGGAGTGGGTTCCAGGCGTGTACCACAAGTGGACGTTTAGAAACGCGAGGGCCATCAGGATGATGCCAGCAAGCGTGATTATGGAGGCTGGGTATATGAACAGGTAGTCGGGCGCGTGGATCAGCATGAACTTAAGATGCCTCCATCCGTCCGAGAAAGAGGAGAGCTTCGAATTCGGGTTCCGCCTCTTATAATACGAGATTGGAACCTCCTTTATCCTTAGGCCCTTCCGCACCGCTTCGATTATCATCTCTGAGGCGAACTCCATACCTTCAGCCCTCAGCTCAAGCTTCTCCAAAGCGTCGCCCTTGATGGCTCTGAAGCCTGAGTGTGCGTCTGAAACCCCAGCCTTGTAGAAGAGGTTAAGGAACCACGTTAAGAGCGGGTTTCCAATCCACCTGTGATGCCATGGCATGGCGCCCCGCTCAATTTTCCCCTTAAACCTGCTTCCAATAACTAGGTCAGCCTCATCTTTTTCCAAAGGTTCCAGCAGCTTCGGCATCTCAAGGAACTCGTACGTGGCGTCTGCATCTCCTATGACCACGTACTTCGGGTACTTTCCATACTTTTTCTTCAAATGCTTGAAGGCGTACCTGTAAGCGTACCCGTAGCCTTTCCCGTCTGGAGTTATGACTTCAGCCCCCAGTTGCCTCGCAATCACAGGAGTCTCATCTGCAGAATTGTCGGCGACAACGATTTCCCCAGCCATGTGGTTGTCGTTAAAAACCTTCCTTATCTTATTGACGCAGTCGCCTATAGTTTCCCTCTCATCCTTTGATGGAAGAATGACAGCAACTTCCACCATTTGATATCGCTTAAAATTTGCGCACGCACGATTATTTATGTTGGAAACCTTATAAGCTTTACGGAACGGCGACGGATGGCATTACTAGGAACAGGATTACGTTTGTTATTCCGTGGGATAAGCTTACGCCCATTATGTTGCCAGTTTTAAGCGTTATAAGAAGCTTGCCGTCCAATACCGTCTAACCTCGAATATTTGCCGAGCACATTTATCTTTGACGTGCTATCTTACCCTGAACTAACTTCGCTAGAACGGAGATAACCCCAGCTGCTAAGGCGACCCAGTATTCCTGTGTGAGCGCCGCCTTTACGGGCGTTTCTGTGGCTATGTTAAGCTCGCCGTAGGAGATCGCGTATTCCAAAGTAGATTCTCCAGTTAAGGGCAGGCTTACGCCGACATATGGTCCGGCTAAGCTCAGTCCAGTGAAGTTGTGGCGGCTGCCCGTCCTGATGATGCATTGTGGGTTATAGTTGAAAGGTTCGCGGCAAACCCCACGAGTTCTGCGTGGAACTTATCGAGGATGTTTGGGTGCTGGTTTGCTACGCTTTTCAGGATCAACATAGCACAAGTATATCTTAGGTCCATGCACCGAGTTTGAAGATTTACTAGAATATTACAAGATAACCCCCGAAAAGTCGAGCCTGAACCAAAAACAGCCGAAGATAAACTGAGAAAATACGCCCAGCTAGGCTACGAATTCCAAATTTTAAAACGCTGGAACAAACACTACCTTTACGCTAGAAAATGGATGCCGGAAGAAAAGAAACGAAGCTCAAGATATATCAGCCCATGGACAGACAACCTCAAAAAAACTCGCTGAAGAAATGGGCATCAGACCTACATACTACGCCTAAGATATAGCTGAAAAAGGATTCACTTAATAATTTAAGTGCATATGGCCCGGCCCACCAACTACAATAACTTAACCCGTTTTCACGGATAATAGCTTAACAAGCGAAAGTTTTAAGCTGACAGCTACTTTTTGAGGCGGCTGCTTGCTACTAATTTGGCTTATTTTGTGTGGAAAGAAATAAAGGAGTTTGAAGATTATCGAAGTGTGAACTCATAGTCTCACATGAGTACACCAAAATGGGCTACGAAGTTAAGTGTACTGTCTGCGGAAAAATTTCAACAAGTCTCTTCGAATATAAGTGTGCAGACTGCGGAAGCCCTCTAGATATTAAAGTTGAGAAGGCTTTCAGTGAGAAAGATATCCGCAAAAAATGCTATGGTGTCTGGCGCTATATCCAGTTTTTCCCGTATATAAACGCCAAAAATGTCGTGTCGCTTGGCGAAGGCTGGACGCCGCTTGTCAAGTTATTCGGAAACCTCTACTTCAAGCTTGAAAGCCTCAATCCAACGGGCTCTTTCAAGGATAGAGGATCCACAGTGCTTGTTTCCGCCGTCCATAGAGAAGTTAAAAGGCTTGGAGGCTTTATAGCTGAGGACTCTTCCGGAAACGCCGGTGCATCCATAGCCGCCTACGCAGCCCGGGCCGGGATAAAAGCCAAAATATACGTTCCAGAAGGCATTTCTGGACCGAAATTTAACCAGATAGTGTTTTATGGCGCGGAGGTTGTTAAAGTTTCAGGAAGCCGAAGCCATGTAGCCGAAGAAGCCCAAAAACCTGAAATAGGAAAAATCTATGTGGGGCACATTTTCCACCCTGCTTTCCGGGATGGGATAAGAAGCCTAGCCTACGAAATAGCCGAACAACTGAACTGGAAAACTCCAGACATGATTTATCTACCTGTGTCTGCTGGAACACTGCTGCTAGGTGTTATAAGCGGGTTTAAACACATGGCAGAAAGCGGTGTAATCGCCAACGTGCCAAAAATCGTTGCTTGCCAAACAAGCCAGGTTTCACCCTTATACCACCGTTTAAAAAGCTTACCTTACCGTCCGCCAGAAAAAGTGACTTCTGTTGCCGACGCCTTGGTTAGCACTAACCCACCACTTCTCGAACTCATGGCTAAAGAGTTGGCGGCCGTCGGCGGCGACGCTGTGATGGTCGAGGAGGAAGAAATAGCCCAAGCCTTCTATGAACTTGCTCGAAAAGGCTTTTTTATAGAACCAAGTTCAGCCGTCGCTTATGCCGGCTACCAAAAACATTTACGAAATGGAGAAACAACGCGGAAAGAAAAAACAGTGGTGATCTTGACTGGACACGGCTTAAAAACATCCATGAAAAACCTGATCGTCTAAACAGCTGTTCTAATGTATAGAATTTTATGCACTATAATGAAAATGCTATTTATGGGATTTATGTGCCTAATAACTTGAAAAGAAAGCCTAGACATTTGATCGAAGCCCTATCCACGTTCTTTCTAAGTCTATTTCAATACACGCCGGTGGCCGGCCCTTGGTATGGCTTGATGGTTTTTCCATTGGCGTTTTACGTATTTGATTTCTTCTGGAGCCTTCCAGAATTTAGAGAACAGCAACTGCACATTTTTCTCTTCGAACCAAAACTTATGTTTGGAAGAATCATCGCGTTAATTGGCTTCTCAATATTTATCGCGGCCTTTATCCAAATGCTTAAAGCGCATAGGAAAGGACTATTAACAGGTGGGCTTTACTCGGTTGTTAGACACCCCCAATATTTTGGAATCATAATTTTAACTCTTGGATTAACCATCATGTCCATACAATGGTCAGGATGGAACACCAACATTGCCTCAGCGTGGCTTATTGAGGTTTTTGGCTACATTTTGCTTGCAAACTACGAAGAACGCTGTCTCTTAAGGGAGTATGGAAAAGAATACATTGAATACCGGCAAAAAGTTCCATTTATTTTTCCCATAAGGCTAAGCAAAACACCTGATCCCCTCGTTGCAATATTGATAGCGCTGATAACCATTTTACTGCTAACTTTCATATGAGAAGGGCGCGCATTTCTTTGAACTGGCTCAATTTAAAACGTGATTGCTCCTCTAAACATGTTTAATTGGGTAGCCTTAAGGAAAAATTTATATTGTAATGCTGTTTCTCATTGAGTCGCATTTAAGGAGGTTGTTAGTTTGTCAACACCTGCATCTGGAATTCCAGTTCTGGTGTTAAAAGAAGGCTCAACCCGTTCAAGGGGAAGGGAAGCCCAGCACACTAACATTATGGCTGCTCGCATAATCGCTGAAACGGTGAAAAGCTCCCTAGGCCCTAAGGGCATGGACAAAATGCTCGTGGACAGTTTCGGCGACGTGACGATAACCAGCGACGGCCGCACCATTCTGGACGAAATGGATGTCCAGCATCCGGCGGCCAAGATGATGGTGGAGGTAGCTAAAACCCAGGACAATGAGGCCGGGGATGGAACTACAACCGCTGTTATTTTGGCCGGTGAACTGTTAGCCAAAGCAGAGGAGCTTATAGGCAAGAACATTCACCCAACAATCATCATTGACGGATACAAAAAAGCCATGGAGAAAGCTCTTGAAATCCTTGAGAAAATAGCCATCCCTGTCGATCTAAACTCGACGGAATACCTAAAGAAGACGGCTATGACGTCCATGGCGAGCAAGCTTGTCGCTGAACACAAGGAGTACTTGGCAGATTTGGCCGTGAAGGCTGTTCTCCAGGTTGCGGAAAAAGTGGATGGGAAATATAAGGTTGACGTCGACGACGTCAAGGTGGAGAAAAAGCCCGGCGAATCCCTCAGGGACACAATACTCGTAAACGGCATAGTCTTAGACAAAGAGGTTGTCCATCCAGGTATGCCCAAACGGGTGGAAAACGCAAAGATAGCCCTCCTTGACACACCACTGGAGATCGAAAAAACGGAGTTTGACGCCAAAATCAACATAGAAAGCCCGGAGCAGATGGAAGCCTTCCTGAAACAGGAGGAAGTCATGCTTAGGGACATGGTGGAGAAACTTGCCTCAGTGGGCGCAAACGTCGTTCTATGCCAGAAAGGCATAGACGACATGGCACAGCACTTCCTAGCCAGAAAGGGAATCCTCGCCGTAAGGAGGGTCAAAAAGTCGGATATGGAGAAGCTCGCAAAAGCCACTGGAGGAAGGATAATAACGAACTTGGAAGACATGACTTCGGCGGACTTGGGCTATGCAAACGTTGTCGAGGAACGAAAAATAGGCGACGACAAAATGACCTTCGTTGAAGGATGCAGGAACCCGCGCTCTGTGACAATCCTCATCAGAGGCGCCACAGAACGCGTGGTGGACGAGGCTGAACGTTCACTCCACGACGCTATATGCGTTGTCCGAGACATAGTTGAAGAACCGAAAATCTTGGCGGGCGGCGGAGCCCCAGAACTAGAGGTTGCCCGAGTCCTAAAGAAATACGCCGAAACCCTTCCAGGCAGGGAGCAGCTGGCTGTGAAAAACTTTGCTGAAGCCCTTGAAGCCATTCCAGCAACTTTGGCTGAAAACGCCGGCCTAGACCCCATCGACGTCCTCTCAGAGCTGAGGGCTAGACACGAGAAGAATGAAACTTGGGCCGGAATCGAAGTTATCTCTGGAAAAGTGCAGGACATGAGGGAAACCGGAGTCTTTGAGCCGTTATCGGTGAAGAAGCAGGTGATAAAGTCTGCAACCGAAGCGGCTTCCATGATATTAAAGATCGACGACGTAATCGCCGCTGCAAAAATGAAGCCTCCCTCAGTGCCGAAAGGAAAAGGCGAAGAGGGCGCTTGGGAGGGCGCTGGGGAGTAGGATACGTCCAAAAAAGGAAGCAAGGAAAAGAAAATTTTGATAGGTCCTCCAAAACTCACCCGTTTTGAGAAGGCTAGGGTAGTGGGGGCTAGAGCCCTACAAATAGCTATGGGCGCCCCAATCCTCATCGAGCCGCCGGACCGCCCCCTAAGCCCCATAGACATAGCCCTTAAAGAGCTTGAGGCAGGCGTACTCCCAATAACCATTAGGAGAACGTTGCCCGACGGGACTTATCAGGATATACCATTGAAGTGGCTTCTAGAGACTGAAAAGGGCGAAAAGAAGAAGGCTGTGGCTTCCCCAATAGCCAGCTAGGCTTTTTCCTTCTTGCTCAGCTCTTTAGCGGTTTCAAGGGTTTTCCTTATCCTTGTCCAGTGGGCTCCCTGCCAGTAGATTTGGCCGCATTTCGGGCACTCCCAGAACTCGTTATAGTGGGTATAGGTGGTTTCCTTAACCTTCCCAGAAACCTTTTCTTTGGAGATTGGTTTAACCTGGGCGTTGCATTTTGGGCAACGAGACCTTTTCATGTCCACTTCTAGGTTTATGCCGAATTTTTGACTTATTTTCGCAAGGTTTTCAGCTTCATTTTTTCCATCCACGTAAAAGGCTTGCACGCCCTTGGCTGTGGCTTGCTGGAAAAGTTCCAAATCCCTTGTTAGGAGAACCCTCCGCTCCTTTTTAGCTATGGCTATCAGCTGCGCGTCGTCCAGCTTATTAGAATATTTAACATTGTGGCCGAGCATGCGAAGCCAGCGAGTAAGCTTTCCAAGCATACCATCCGCAATAAACTTCAAACCTAGAGACCCCCACTGCAAACTATTTCACCACAACCCGCCTCCGCGACGACCTCGCCTTCGTCCATGACAAGCCTCCCGCCAACAAATGTTTTGACAGGTTTGCCTTTAACACGTTTACCGTCAAAAGGTGAAAACTTGGCTTTCGAATAAAACTTAGATGAGTCTATAAGGTACTCCCTTTTTAAGTCTACAGCCACCAAGTCCGCTTTAAACCCCTCTTTCACGGTCCCCCAACCGTACAGCCTGAAAATTTTAGCAGGATTTTCGGCCATAAACCTAACAACGTCAGCAAGGCTCAACATTCCCATGTTAACGGCTGTAAGCATCAAGGGGAGGGAAGTCTCGAGGCCAGGGATGCCGGGTTTAATTTCCCAAACACTTCCAGCGTTCTTTTCAGTAAACGCGTGAGGAGCGTGGTCAGAGCCAATCACGTCAATGAATCCACGTTTAAGGCCTTCCCATAGGAAGTCAACGTGGCTCTTATCCCTCAATGGAGGAATAGTTAATGCTAGGGTTCCGACACGTTTGAGGTCTTCAACGGAAAGAAACAAGTGGTGGGGTGTAGCTTCACAGGTAAGCGGTAGACCTTCTCCCCTAGCCCGGTGAATGGCTTCTAAACTATGCCTTGTGCTTATGTGACAGAAATGCACTTTAGCCCCTGTTTTCCGGGCTATTTTCAAAACACGTTTAACGGCTTTGACTTCCGCTTCCACCGAATGCACTTCGAGAAAAGCATTTATATCGCTGCGCCCTTCCTGTTTAAGTTTCCTCTCCACTTTTTTCAGCATGTTTTTGTCTTCGGCATGCACTGCAATAGGCACCCTGGACTTAACAGTTTTGAAGGCTTCCTCCAAAGCTTTATCATCGTCTATATTCAGTCCGCCCACCTGCTCGCCTAGGTAAAGCTTGAAGGCCACGGCGCCGGCTTTGATTATGGCGTCAATTTCCTTTGTTTCGCCGGGAAACTCTGAAAAAAAGCCCACGTTGACGAAAGCCTTTGCCTTCGCAGTTTCCATTCGCCTTTTCAATGTGTCAGCGCTCATGGTTACTGGGGCGTTGTTTGGCATGTCCAGAACTGTTGTGAAGCCTCCCGCGGCGGCTGCAGCCGTTCCTGTGTAGAAATCCTCTTTGTAAGCTTTGCCCTCGTCTCTTAAATGAACGTGGACGTCGATTAAGCCGGGCAACACTAGAAGACCGCCGAGGTTGAGCACCGTTTCGGCTTTCGGCATTTGGGTTTCTCTTCCAAGCTTGAAGATTCTGCCATTTTCAATGGCTATACAGCACTCCTCCACTGAGCCCCCTATGTAGGCTTTTAGGTTTTCCAGTACTAGGTCAACTGTCAAGTTTTCCGCCTCTTCTTGCTTTTAGAAGACGCTTTTATGACAAATAAAATTAGCCTAGCCCAGCCACGGCCGGCTTGTCTCTGACAACTTTTTCAACTTCGGCTTTGATCCTTTCATAGAGCGACTGGCTGATTAAGCCTTTCTCAAGCGCCTTCTCTAACTTTTCCGCGTCCAAAACTCTGGCTTCACCGTCTGGGCAGACGCATACATCGACCTCTAAATCCACATAGCGAAGGGCTTTAGGATAAACTTCCACGGGCGTGTTTATGTTTACGTATGCGCCCTTCCATGCACCGTCTTTCGAGTAATAGTTTGTGGTTATGTGCCACTCGCCAAGCTTTGTTTGGCTAACAGCCACGTCTCCAGCCTCCTTCACAGTGCCAAGCCCATCGTAGTATCCGTTCGCCTTAATGGTTCTGCGGTAGCGTATCTCGCCGCCGTTTAAAGTTTCAAGGACTGCTTGTCCAAGGCGGAAGACTGCGCCACTGAGCTTAATATGCTCCACCTCAACTATCACGCCTTCAACCGGAAAGTCTGCGGCTGTCTGCTCTTCGAGAAGCCGCTTTACGACTTCTGGGCTCTGACCCTTCTCCAAAAGCTTTTCAGCCATCTCCAGGGCGGCGGAAACTCTGCCACCGCAGCTTTTGTAGAAGTGGTGTCCTTCAAGGGTTGGTGCGACTAAAGCCCTTAAAGCGTCCAGTTTCCTCTTTGACATGTATGGAAACTCCACACTCATGAATTGTAAGCCTTCAAGCAGAAGGGAGGGGGCAGGGGTTGACGAAGCCTTTTCGGCTAGAAGTTTTGCTTTTTCCACGAGGGCCGCCACCTCATTTTCTAGAGCTTCTTTAGGCTTGTGGGCTGCCGGCTCCCGCCATATTATGCCCCAGCCTTCGGGCGCCAGTTTCTTCCCCAAAGCGTAGAGTTCCGCCCGCTTTACGACATCCCGGATTTTTAGGCTTACCCCTCCACGGATGTTTGGTGCTAGGATGGCGCAGTCTCCGACGATTTTAAGCTGGGTTGTCAACACTGGTGTCTTTCTGCCTATATGTTTCCGTTCAACTTGAACGAGGATTTCTTCTCGTTTTTCGACCGGAGTCGCGTTTTTAGGGAGAAACCCAACTGTTTCGTTTCTAATTTTCACGTAAAGGTTTCTATCGTCCTCGCCCACCACGCGTCCCTTATATATGCCGTCCACGCTTACGCTCCACTCTCTCGTTATAACGTCTTCAAGGGTGGCTTGAAGGATTGCTTTGAATGCTTGTACGGCCTCCTTTTTGCCAAGCGCCACAACCCCCTGGAGGTCGTGTTTATCCTTAACTTTTAAGTCTGGAGGCTCGTTGTTATCGGCTATGCCGAAACGCGATTTTATAGCTTGAGATGGCTGGACAACTTCGAAGCCGTTTTCCAACAACAGTCTCGTCAGGGCTGTGGCGTATATGCCCCTAACCTTCGCCTTCAATTTTCACTCAACCTTCTCCACTCTGTAGAGACCATTAACCTTTTCCACCTTAAACCTCACGCCAAGAATTGTCTCAGTAAGCCAAATGTTCGTTTCAAGATGGTCGGAGAGTTCCCGCGCGTAGTAGGCGGATCTACCCCTCGCCAAGGCCACGTACGGAATAAGCATGTCAGCCAAATGCACGTCCACAGTTGCCCTTGAACTAACCTCAACGTAGAGTTTTTCAGCAGCCTCCACGCCCACCGCCTCGCTTGTCTTCCCAAGTTCACCTATGGCGTCCGCCCCCAAAACAGCGCCCCTGTCAGTTTCAGCCCAAAGCACTATGGAGCTCCCCTTCTGCAATGGGTTTGAACGATCGTTTACAATTTGAATGTCAGCAGTCAAACCTTTACCCCGAAGATAGTTGTTGGCCGCCTCTGCCTGCCGTTCGGCAACCCTTCTCTCGGCTAGGAAGGTGCAGACTGAAACACCCTTAACGGTTTTCACCTCGCCGAACTCCTCTATTAAAAGTGGCTTAAGCTCCCTGCAAGGCTCAACAGTTAAGGTGACCTCGCCCATGCCTTTAGGGTAATAGCCATACCTGTGGACTGTTATAGCTGCGTTTACACCCATGCGCCTCAAAACCTGTAGAAAAACATGCCGCATATAGTTTATAGTAGGAGAGTGGGAGACATCAGTTCCAGCCTTCGAGATGTGGAGGTGAACCATGTTGTCTGCGAAAAGGCATATTGGAAGAACGGTCATTATAAGCATGGGAATGCTTCCGGCTGTACCAATTTCAGCCTCAAACTTCCCGCCTCTAACACGTTTGGGTGTGAACCACAATTCCCGAGAATTTAAAACAGCACCTTTAACATCTGCATCGCAGAGTTTAGCCGCCGTTAAAACAGCCTCCAAGTGTTGTGGACGCAGCCCGGGCTGGGGTCTGTTCTGCCTAATATTGAAAATGTGAAGGGGCTCGCCGAGTATGGAGGCTAAGGCAACTGAAAGCCGCAGTATTGTGCCGCTTCCGCTCTTCTGGCCTCCGTCGATTTCAATCAACCGCACAAAGGCCCCCGCTTCGCCCTTCATAATAGTTTGGATGGAACTTGAACTTGACGCTTTCCCAAACCACCACTTTAAAGGCTTCTCTAAACATTTTTCTTGAGTGCGCTATGTTCTCGACGTGCGCGCTAACTGATAAATACTACGTAGAATAAGTTTTAGTCGAATAGTGAAGCGGGAACCCTAATGAGCGAGGATAAGGAATACCTCGAAAGGCTTGCCGAGAAGGTGGAGGAACTACTCATAGTTTTAAACAGCATAGCTGAAGACCTTAGAATGATTGCGGCTTCCCTGAAGTCCATAGCAGTTACCCAGCTTGGACAGCAGAAAGCCGCCCCGGCGCCGACAAAGACACTTGAACAGCTTCCCGTTGAAAAGCCTATGGGCATAGAGGACGTTAAAATGATGTTTCCGGAGGATTTAGAGGGTCTCTTAAACTTTGAGGATAAGGGCGAATACATCAAAATCACACCACGCCAGTATTTGGGCGCGGAAAACTTTGCAAAAATAGCCCAAATAGTGCGGGGGGCAGGCGGAGACTACGTGAGCGCCGGTAAAGACAGCCACTTCCGCGTGCCGAAAATTAGAGCCTAATACTTTATCTCAAAGTCTTTAAACTCGCCTGTATAGTTCTCCCATCTAACCTCTACGCCTGAAACCTTCGCGCCCGGTGGTCCACGTTTACAGAATTCTATGAGCTCTTTTACGGCTTCTTCTTCACCTTCAAAAACAGCTTCAACTCTGCCGTCTGGAAGGTTGCGAACCCAGCCCTTCACACCCCGCATCCTCGCTTCGCGACGAGTTTCATGCCTGAAAAATACGCCTTGAACACGCCCACTTACAAACACATGAGCCCTCACCTTCATGAAAACCTTAAAACCCCCTTCGATGGGTAAAACACACTAAGTTTTAGATGTTCAGCTTCACTTTAACTTAACTCTCCCCGAGGTGTGGTTTTGACAATGCGCCACTGGCCTTTTAAATAGGAAGGGACAGCGAAGCTTTGGAGGCTGATGGTTTGAAGTCAAGCCTTGGAAAACTTTTGGTTTACGCTCCGAAAACAGCTTCTTGCAGGAAGAGGCTGAAGGTGGTGAAGGCTGCTGTTGAGAAAACCGCGAAGGCTTTGAACATGGACTTTGAAATTGTATCATTTAAAGGCAACACACCAATCTACGTGTACTACGAAGGCGGAGCGGCAGACCCTGTGCCGCTCTACTTCGACGGAGAAGGCGCGAAAAGCCTATGGCAAGTGTGCAATGCCCTGCGGAGCATTATGTTCGTCTTGTCATTCCATCCGAAATACGCCGCCCTAAAGAGGGTTAGAAGGGCCATCATGAGGTTTTCCTAAACTTTATGGACTGGTTTTCAAGGGTTATCTCGTAAACCTGGTTGACGTCGAAGTCTATTCCTAAACTTTCATACTCCTCCTCTGTGAGGAACAATATTATCTTTGGAATTGCGAACTGGGCTCTAGCCGGGAAAATAGGCAGCTGCTGCTGTAAAGCCTGAAAAACCTCCTGGACAACCCTAGCCTCTTCAGACTGGGGTCTAATTGCGAATTGGGGGATGGGACGCTCCTCGATTAGCTCTATGCGTTTCCCAAGGTTTCCATCAGGATCGCGAATAGACTCAATTTTATGGACCCTAACCTGGAACATATACACCACTGAAGGGAAGGGCGACACTCATATTTAGGGCTTAACCTTTATGAAATACTTTTTCACTTGAAAAGGCTGAAGGTTAATGCTGGATAAAATAAAAAGGGAATTAACATTTGTCCGTGGAAACTTTCTAGTGCTGGTTCTAAGCTATAGTCTTTTCAGCTTTAGCTCAGCCCTCGCTTGGCCCTTCGAGTCGCCTTTCATAGAAAGCCTCGGAGCACCTCCATTCGTGATCGGTTTGGTAGGTTTCACAGGCTCATTAATGCTTTTCATAGTGCGGATACCTGGAAGCTACATCGCCGATAAGCATGGAAGAAGACAGATAATCGTAACCATGACTTATGGCGTTGCCCTTTCAAACGTATTCTTTATCTTGGCGCCCAACTGGGTTTTCTATTTAGTTGGCGTCATACTCTCGAATCTATGTCTAGTTTATCAGCCAGCCTTGGAAGCCATCGAAGCGGATTCGCTAACCCCTGAAGCCCGTGGTTTAGGATATGCGGCTTTTAGGGTTTTGCCTCAGCTGCCATCCATTTTCTCGCCCTTAATTGCCGGAGCATTGGTGGGCATATGCAGCTTAAATTTTGGAATGCGGTTGATATATGGCATATCTCTCGCCGTCGGTTTGATTGCTGCTCTTACACGTCACGCCTTTTTAAAGGAGACGCTGAAAGAAGCAAAACCTATTACCCTAAGAGAGTTGAAGTTTGCTTTCAAGGATTCTTTGCACGAAATTTTTGAGTCTTGGAGGTTGATGCCGAAAAGTTTGGCTTTTCTTACAGCATCAACGTTGGTTATTGCATTTACAGACCCCTTCTTCCATCGTTTCGGCTCCTTATACGCTCTTAATGTTGTCGGTTTAAGCAGCGTGGAATGGGGCACCGTGAACACCGTGAATTTGGCAACGCTTTTTGCTTTGGGACTGTTTTTGGGCAAGGCTGTCGACGTTTTCGGTAGAAAAAAAGCGCTGATTTTCGCCCATCTGATATTCACACCAGCAACGGTCATCTTCGTCCTTTCAAGAGGTTTTGCGATTTTTGCTTTGGTCTACGCGCTCTTCGCCGTAGCCTCGGTCCTTTTCGGTTCAGCAACAGCGGCCTTACAAGCCGACATGATTCCAAGAGAAAAGCGAGGCAGAGTGTTTGGCAGTATCGGCACTCTCTACGTTTTGGTGGGGGCAGCTGGCTCAATAATTGGCGGAGCCCTATACGAAAACGTGGGTGCTTCTGCCCCCTTCATTTTATGCATTCCACTAGACATAGCAGCGTTGTTGATAGTTCTATTCGGAGTTGAGGAATCCGGTAAAAGGGAGACTTAGCGGCTATTCCATTTCTATGGTGGCTGGAGGTTTCGGCGTAACATCATAGTAAACTGTTGAAACGTTGGGGCATTTCGCAAGGATTGCCTCAGCGGTCTTTTCCAGGGCTTCCCACGGTATCTCAGAGACCAGTGCCGTTAGGAAGTCTTTTGTTTGGACGGCTCTAATAGTTATGACGTACGGCCTCTTTTCAGCCGTATCGGTTACGGTGTACAGAACCCTAGTTATGGTTGGGTTTTCGCTGATTATTTTTGCCTGCAAAGAGACAAGTCTTGAAATTGGCGTCTCGAAAATCTTTCCGTCTGCCGCTTCAACCTCAACGCCCACGATTTTTCCATAGCGTCTCTTACCCCCCTCAACACCTGTAGCCTTATCCCTGAAAACTTTCACGTGCACGTTTCTGGATGGCACGTTTAAGAGTCTCGCCGCAGTTTCCCGCACACGGGTTGCCGAAGGCTCTTGGACCTCCTCGTTGTCGATTATGGCAGCAAAGTATTGGCTTGGCTTGTGTTTGGAAAGCATGTCCTCCACAATGGTTGTCGCCTTTCTGAGGGTTTCAAGCTTGTCCAAGCGGATTTCACCTACAACCCGCACCGACAACCCTGGACCTGGAAACGGCTGTCTCTCAGAAATTTCAGGAGGCAAGCCTAGGTATCGGGCAACTATGCGCACTTGCTCCTTGTAAAGGGCAAGCAGCGGTTCAACCACCTTGAAGCCGAACCTTTCCACGGGGTTTATTCCGATTTGCTCGAGGACGTTGTGCTGGGTTTTCACTCCGCCAACAGTTTCATCGATGTCGGCTCGGATGGTTCCCTGCACCAGGACTGTGCAGCCTTCTTTTTTGGCTGTTTCGCTCAAAACGTTGTAGAAAGTTTCGCGGAACCTTTTGCGTTTCTCTTCGGCGTCCCTTAAACCCTTCATGGCATTTAGGAAGCGCTCACGGACGTTCACTATCTTCACTGGGACGTTGAAAGGCTCTTTTGAAAGGATCTCCGCCACCTTTTCTGGTTCGCCCTCCCTCATGAAGGCGTCATCCAAAAAAACGCAGACAAGGTTTTCGCCTATCGCTTTACGCGTTAAAACAGCACATGTTGTGCTATCTACACCGCCGGAGACCGCCACTAGGGCTTTTTGGCCGCCTATGGCTTCCCTTATGGCTTTAACCTGCATTTCAACAAATTTTTCGGGATTAAAGCCCTCCATTTCAGATTCCTTCATTTGGGATTAGCTGGTTCACTTCCTCCCGGCTTAAGTACCTGCCACCTCTCGGTATCTTTGAGATGCTTAAAACCTTTTTTAACAAATCCATTGAAACTGGGGTTTCAAGCTCCTTGAAGCCCGTGAACCTTATGAAGGTGGCTTTACTCCTACCTCTGAGAAAACTGCGGAAGCTTTCGAAGGAGTCCAGACATGTTTCCCCGCCGTACTTTTCCCAAAGCTTGTCAGCTTCTCCCGCCACCCGCTCAACGAAGTCGGCGACACCTCTGATCTGCATTAGGGGACGCATAACATAGAAAAGTAGCTTCTCAGCACATAGGGGTCCAACACAACCCCGCCGCACAAAGGCGTGAACACCGCTACAGCTCTTCGTCCTTTCGCAGAGTTTTTCCCACCATTTCACGTTGGAGATCACTATGAAACCATAACGCTCTTTCTTCGGCAAGGAAGCACCACCGAGGGCATACATCTTTTGAGTGCTTAAGCTCGAAAAATAATGTTTTCGGTTGAAATAGAGGCATATAGTTTTCCAATTTTACGGGTAAAACGAAAGTAATGTAGGCTTAAACCGTCAAGTTTTGAAATGAAACTTTAAAAACAGCACCAGCTGGATTGGCGAAAAACCCCGTTTAGAACCCCAAAGGCCGAGTTAAATTTTTCAGCAATCCATTCCCTATTACAGTTGCCTTCCCTAAACTCAACGGAGGGGTGTGTGCTTTGAATATAGAAAACAGCGACTTAAAAGCCCTCTCAGAAGTTTTAAGGGAACTAAATGAAAGCTACTTGGATTTCGCATCCTCCATGGCTAGCACCGTGAGGGAAATGAAAAACACAAAGAAGCTTTGGCACAACGGCCAGAAACCTTGGCTGATCAAGCTAGGTTTGGCCCTAATAGTTTTTCCAGAGCCAGCTATAAGCGACATCCTAGGCAGCCTCCTAATAGCCATTGGAACCGTCCAGGAAGGCTTACGCCGCCGAGCCCTCCACCTGGAAGACGTACCGAAAACGTTCAAAAATGTTTTGAGGGAG
>Ga0272445_1000427_pt1 | contig 39502 bp, 42 predicted proteins | sample YNPCB0031_FD_194404 | JGI IMG/M metagenome (GOLD analysis project Ga0272445, IMG submission 194404) | Hot spring sediment microbial communities from Yellowstone National Park, WY, United States - YNP-CB-003-1 | ecosystem: Environmental > Aquatic > Thermal springs > Hot (42-90C) > Sediment... | reverse complement strand
CTTTTCAACCGAGTAAGCAGGTGGAGGAAAGGGATTACCTTACTTGCTTACCTTTATGGCTACGCTATAGGCTATAGCTTTTTCAGGAAGTCTCAAATATGGGGGTAATTTCTCACCCGACGTATAAAAGTAAATAAATAATATTTTGGCGTGCCCTGGGGGACTTGAACCCCCGACCTTGGGCTTCGGAGACCCACGCTCTGTCCATCTGAGCTAAGGGCACTACAAAAGGTTTTCTTTATAGTAATCTACTATGACCCTTCGTATGCTCTCAAGAAGCTCCTTTGATTTTATATCTATTATGGCATAGCTTTTCCCATCTTTTTGTATTTCAGGAAGTTGTATGAAGAATCCTCCGTACTTGCTCTCAAAAAGCTTTATGTTTCTGAGCACCAGGATACCATCTAATTCCACATCTGCATAACCTAAAAGCCTGGGCTTTCTTAAGGATGTCTCAAAGGGATAAAACTTTACCAGTTGCACATTCATACCTTTTCTTTCTGTAACTTGGCATACCTATCAAGAGCCAAGCGCTTTTTCACACCGCTGACTCTATCTATAAAGGTTATACCGTTCAGGTGATCCATTTCGTGTTGAAACACTATAGCTGGAAACCCTTCAAACTCGTATATCTTTTCCTCACCTGTAAGATCAAGAGCCTTTACCCTAACCTTATTGTACCTGCTTACTTCTACCACTAATCCCGGAAAAGATAAACAACCTTCTTTGTATTTGATCTGCCCCTCCGTGAATAGTATCTCTGGGTTTATAAGCACCGCTTTTATGGGTGGACTCCCCTCCTTTTTTGATGTGTCTATAACCATCACGCTCAGCTCTACACCTATCTGGTTCGCAGCAAGCCCCACACCTTCCGCATGGTACATGGTCTCAAACATATCTTTTATAAGCTCGTGCAGTTCTCTATCTATAACATCCACCCTCTTGGTGGGTGTTTTCAAGGCTGGATGTGGAAACTTCAGTATCTCTCTTGTCATAGAATAAAATAAATATGCCTTTTATTTTACCTTTCAAGCTTTATAGTGCTAAAATAGATCACATGCTCATCCTCACCTTGATAGTTTTACTTTTAGGAACCGTGTTTTCTGAAGACCTATATTCTGAGTTTGTTAAAGAGCAAGTAAAGGGAATACCACTGAAAAAAGCTGTTATTGTAGGAAAGGGAGACAATAAGCTTATTACCTTTATAAATCCAGACTGTCCCCACTGTAGGCAAGAGTGGAAAGAACTAAGACCTTATCTTCACAAGTTGAAAGTTTATGTATTTTTGCTGCCTTTTAAAAGGTTTCCCGAGAGCTATCCTAAAGCTTTTTACATAGCATGCAGTAAAAACAGGCTAAAAGCCCTTGATGATGTCCTTTCTGGTAAGTTTGACAGCGAACCGCCCAAGGTAAAAGAGTGCCCTTTGGTTTACGAACACATAAAGATAGCCCAAAGGCTTGGCGTCCAGTCAACTCCATATAACATAGTCCTGAGAAACTACAAGGTGATAGAAGGATATAACCCCAATCTTCTTAAAGAATTGGGTTTTTAATGAGGAAACTATTGGCTATCCTTATACTACCAATACTTGTCGTATTACTCTCCGCCAGGTTGGCCTTTACGGAGTTTTTCGTTCGTTGGGAGTATTCCAAGAAAGACTTTCCAGAAGATAGATGGGGACTCAGTAATGAAGTAAGACTTCAGAGCGCCAAGTTAGGACTCAGAGCGGTTCTTTCGGACAAAGGTATGGAAGAATTCAAAGGGAGCGGTTTTTTCGGAGAAAGAGAGATTAAGCACATGGAAGATGTAACAAAGCTTCTCTCTTTCCTATTTCCTACTCTTTATCTCCTTGGGATTTGGTGGCTGTTTCTAACCTTATCCTTAGGCAGTAAAAGGGACATAGGGTATGTGCTTATAATATCCGGCACAATAACTGATGGGTTAGTGCTGATAGTTCTCTTAATATCCCTGATAAATTACAACTGGCTCTTTACCACCTTTCATAATTATGTATTTGATCCCTATTCTTGGCGCTTTAAAGATGATGACATGTTATTGCGCGTCTATCCCATGAAGTTTTGGTTTGACGCTACAGTCTTTGTAGGCTCTTTAAGTTTCATCTTGAGCTCTGTACTACAAGGAGCAGGTTTTTTACTCGTAAAAATCGATAGAGCCAGAGGGCGGGCGCAGGTTTAAGAGCTTTGTAATAAAATCCGCTACCTTTTCGGGTAGTTTAAGAGTGTTTGGGTTCTCGTAAGGGTAAGCTAAGGCTCTCATCTCGGTCCTAGTAGCACCCGGATTGAAGGCATACACTCTTATGTCTCTGTGCTTTAGCTCTTCTGCCAGCAAAAGAGAGAAACCTTCTATCCCAAACTTAGAAACCGCATAAGCTCCCCAATAAGGTGCTGGCTTTTTCCCTGCTCCTGAGGAGAAGTTTATTATCACCCCTCCGTCTTTCATAAAAGGTATGGCATACTTGGTTATGTAAAACACACCATTTAGGTTTATCCTTATGACCTCCTCCCATACATCCTCTGGGTAGTTCTCTATGCTTTGCCTCAGTCCAAGGATACCCGCATTGTTTATAAGAACATGAAACTCTTGCATCCTATCCTTACAAAAACTTATAAACTCTTTGGCAGAGTATCTGTTACCAACATCACACCCCTTGAACATTAGTCTGTCAGTGCATCCCAGCTCTTCCCATAAGGCTCTTAGGTTTTCTTCACTTCTTGAACATGTGCATACCATATGTCCATCTTTTACAAATCTCTCTACAAGAGCCTTCCCTATACCTCTGCTTCCTCCTGTGACCACCACCTTCATAGCATATAATCAATCTATCATGAAAAAGTTTATATTAGTAGTGATACTTTTGGTAGGTGTGATGGCATTAACAAATCTTATAGCCAGATTACCCGTAGGGGACAGGATAGCGGTTATAAAAGTAGATGGTGTTATAGTAGACCCAGAGCCGATAATAAAGAAAATAGAAAAAGCAAAAGAAGACAGAAGCATAAAAGCTTTGGTTCTGAGGGTAGACAGTCCCGGTGGATCCGTGGGAGCTTCTCAGGAGATATACAGAGCTTTAGAGCGTTTCAAAGAAAGTAAAAAACCCATTGTGGTATCTATGGGAAATGTTGCAGCATCTGGTGGTTATTACATATCTGTCCCCGCTGATTATATATACGCCAACCCAGGCACAATAACAGGTAGCATAGGTGTGATTATACAGCACATAGACTATAAGGAGCTTCTAAACCGTATAGGTGTTAGCGCTACTACCATAAAAACGGGTAAGTTTAAAGACACTCTCTCACCCTTTAGAAAACTCACAGAGGAAGAAAAAGCATATTTAGAAAATACCATAGAGGACGCTTACCAACAGTTTATTTCAGCCATATTAAAATACAGGTCAGGAAAGATAAGCGAAGAGAGATTAAAAAGCATCGCAGACGGTAGAATAATGACTGGTCTTATGGCCCAAAAGTTTGGGCTTGTAGATGGTGTAGGCAACATGGAAGATGCCATAGATATGGCTAAAAAGCTTGCGCATGTAAAAAAGGCTAAGGTCTTTTACATGGAAGATAAGAAAGGCTTTTTCAGAAGATTTCTGGGAATAAACTTATCTGACTTGGACTCTTATCAATACAAGACCATGATTTACTACCTTATGAAGTAGTATAATTAAACCGTAAGGTGCGTAGCTCAGAGGGAGAGCGCTGGCCCGACACGCCAGAGGTCGGGGGTTCGAGTCCCCCCGCACCTACCATGTTATAATGTTTTTACATGAAAGAGTTTTGGTATTGGGCAGAGAATTACGATAAGAAACTCATAACTACCGCTATAGAATCTGGAGCTGTTGCCATAGTCCTCAGTGATCCATCCAAAAAGGATGAGGTGAAAAAGCTCGGAAGAGTAAGTATTATATCCCAAGAAGGAGACATAAAGCTGGGAAAGGATGTGGTCCATGTGCTCATAAAGGGTAAGGAGGATGAGGAAAAGGCTGCCAAGTATCCCCCCCAGGTAAAGGTCATAGTGGAAACCACAGACTGGACCATCATACCCCTTGAGAACATCATAGCTCAGAGGGAAGAAATCTACGCAGTTGTCAAAAATGAAGAAGAGGCAAAGACCGCCCTTAGGATCTTAGAAAAGGGTGTTAAAGGTATTGTGCTGAAAAGTCCAGATATTAACACCATAAAACGTGTAGGAAAGGCTCTTGAAGAAGAGGAAGAGAAACTAAACCTATGCTTAGTAAGAATTACGCGCATACTGCCCTTGGGACTTGGAGATCGGGTTTGCGTAGATACTACTTCTATACTAAGCAGGGGTGAGGGTATGTTGGTAGGAAACTCTTCCGCAGGCATGTTTTTAGTGCATGCGGAAACAGAAGAGAACCCATATGTGGCTTCCAGACCCTTTAGGGTTAACGCAGGTGCGGTGCACATGTACATAAGGGTTCCCGGCAATAAGACCAAATACCTTTGTGAGCTTTCCACAGGAGATCCAGTAATGGTTTATGACTACAAGGGAAGAGGGAGGCTTGCTTATGTGGGAAGAGCAAAGGTAGAAAGACGCCCCATGATCCTCGTAGAGGGAAAGACTGAAAACAAAAAAGTGAGTGCTGTGCTCCAAAACGCAGAAACCATAAGACTGACAAAGCCTGACGGCACACCCATATCTGTAGTGGAACTAAAAGAAGGTGATGAAGTGCTTGGTTATACAGAAGAAGCAGGAAGGCACTTTGGTATGAAAATAGAGGAGACCATTACAGAAAAGTAAAAATGGACATACTAAACTTACTAAGAGATGTCAAAGGCATCACGGATAACTCAAAAGAAGTGCAGGAAGGCTACATCTTTGTAGCCATAAAGGGATATAATACGGACGGACACAACTTTGTAGAAGAAGCCCTGAAAAAAGGTGCCAAGTGGGTAATTGTAGAAAAAGACTTGAACATCTCAGACAGCAGAATAGTGAGGGTAGAAGACACAAGGTCTATTTTGGGACAGCTGGCCCATGCTTTTTACGGCGAGCCTTCTAAAAAGCTAAAAGTGATAGGTATAACTGGCACCAACGGAAAGACCACCACAACCCACATAGTAGAATCTGTGCTAAACAAGGGCGGTATAAAGACAGGACTTATAGGCACCATATATTACAGGTTTATGGACAAAGTTTATCGGTATGAAAGTAGGACAACGCCCAACCCTGTTTTATGGCACAGCACTCTCAGAAGAATGTGGGAAGAGGGAGCGCAGGCGGTATCTGCAGAAGTCTCTTCTCACGCTCTTGACCAAAAACGCGTATGGCCTACATGCTTTGAAATTGTAGGCTTTACTAACCTATCTCATGATCACCTTGACTACCATAAAAGCATGGAAGAGTACTTTAAGGCAAAGCTAAGACTGTTCAAAGAGTACAAATACCAATATGCCATTGTAAATACAGATGATCCTTATGGGAAAAGGATAAATGAGGAGTTAAAAGGAAAGGTCATAACTTACGGAAGAGAGGGGGATTTTAAAATACTTGAATTCAGCACGAGTTTTGATGGTTCAAGGTTAAAAGTCCAATACCAAGGCAAGGTGTACAACTTTTATTCAAACCTCGTTGGGGAATTTCAAGCTTACAACCTCTCCGTGGGAATACTTTGCGGTTTTCTTTTTGGCATAGATCCCCAGGCTATTCAGGAAGGTATACAGAGGGTTTATGTGCCAGGAAGGTTTGAAACTTACAGAGGAGACGGTTTTCTGGTCATAGTGGACTATGCACACACACCAGATGCTCTTGAAAATGTGCTTAAAAGTGTAAGAAAACTTTGTAAAGGAAAGGTAATAGCTGTCTTTGGTGCAGGTGGCAACAGAGACAGAACCAAGAGGCCCATCATGGGGAAGGTTGCCCAAAAGTGGTCAGACCTTACGGTGATCACATCAGACAACCCAAGAGACGAAGACCCGAGAGAGATCATAAGGGATATATTGGAAGGTATAGATGACCCATCAAAAGTTCTAATAGAAGAAGACAGAAGAAAAGCCATAGAGCTTGCTATAAACAAAGCAGAAGAAGGGGATATAGTCCTTATTGCAGGTAAAGGACACGAAGATTATCAGGAAATAAAAGGAGTAAAGTACCCTTTTAAGGACTCACAGATAGTAAAGGAGGCTTTAAGTGTGCGACTTTGAGAACCTACACTACCATCTAAAAGATGAACTTTTGAGAATATACAAAGAGGCAGAGGTGCCCCAACCTAAGGTAAAGATAGAAAACCTTAAAAGCGCAAGAATATGCGGACTTTCTAATCTTGCAAAACTCATCTTGTATCTTGAGAGGGAAGGGTATCTTACCGTACTCAACAAGGACGAGAGCTTTAAAAACTGGGAGATACAGATAGAGGCGGGAATACTTGATCTTATGTTCGGTTATGGATAGCTTGCCAAAGGCATCCCTTCACATATCTTTATTAAATAAGTGAGGTGTGAAAGATGTTTGAGAAATTTACAGAAAAAGCAAGGCAAGTAATACTACAAGCAAGGGAAGAGGCCCTAGAGCTTGGACATACATACCTTGGAAGCGAACACATCTTATTAGCCCTTATAAAAGATGAGGACCTCCCCACCATCATACTTTCCAAGTTTGGGCTCACTGCAGACAAGGTTAGGAAAGCCATCATAGGTCAGATCACGAGGGGTAGTCATTCGGGTGAGATACTCTTTGCTCCGGACGCAAAGAGGGTGCTTGAATTTGCGGTAGAAGAGGCTCGGATATTGCATCATCAGTTTGTAGGTCCAGAGCACCTTCTTATAGGTGTGGTAAGGGAAAAGACCGGTCTTGGTGGCAGGATACTCAGAGGATTTGGGCTTGACGAATACTCCGTCAGGCGCGAGGTACTCCAGATTTTGGGAGAGCTACCTCCTCAGGAAAGTGTCAAGTACGCACCTACTCCTAACCTTGATAGGTTCTCAAGGGACCTTACTCAGATGGCAAGAGAAGGCAAACTTGACCCGGTGGTAGGAAGAGAAAAGGAGATAGAGAGGGTTATACAGATACTTGTAAGAAGGAGAAAGAACAACCCCGTTCTTTTAGGAGATCCGGGTGTAGGAAAGACCGCTATAGTGGAGGGCTTGGCTCAGAGAATAGCCAATAAAGAAGTGCCAGAACCTCTTCAAAATAAAAGAGTTGTAGCTCTTGACCTTGCAGCTCTTGTAGCAGGAACTAAGTACAGAGGTCAGTTTGAGGAAAGGCTCAAAAACATACTCAAAGAGCTTGAAAAGGCACCTAATGTCATACTCTTCATAGACGAAATACACACTCTGGTGGGTGCAGGTTCTGCGGAAGGCTCTATAGATGCAAGCAACATGCTAAAACCCGCTTTGGCAAGAGGAGAAATACAGGTTATAGGTGCAACCACCCTTGACGAGTACAGAAAGTATATAGAAAAGGACGGTGCTTTAGAAAGAAGGTTCCAACCCGTTTTGGTAGACCAGCCAAGCGAAGAAGATGCTATACGCATACTATACGGTCTTAAGCAGAAGTTTGAAGAGTTTCACAATGTAGAATACACCACGTCTGCCATAGAGAAAGCAGTCCAGCTTTCTGTAAGGTACATAACAGAGAGAAACCTACCTGACAAAGCTATAGATGTCATAGATGAGGCAGGCTCTCTGGTAAAGCTCAGGGCTATGAACTTACCACCTGACCTTAAGACACTTGAGGAGAAGATAAAACAGATAGAGATAGAGAAAGAGAACGCGGCCAACGAACAAGATTACGAAAAGGCAGCAAGGCTCAGAGATGAGGAACTAAGGCTCAGGGCAAAGCTTGAAAATCTTAAAACTAAGTGGAAACAGGAGATGGCCAAAAACAGACCGCAGGTAACAGAGGAAGATGTGGCAGAGGTAGTATCCAGATGGACAGGTATACCTGTAAAGCGCGTCCATGAAAGCGATATGGAAAAACTTTTGCATGTAGAGGAGGAGCTAAAGAAAAGAGTTGTAGGTCAGGACGATGCCATAAAATCCATTGCGAGGGCTATAAGGAGGTCAAGGGTAGGTCTTAAAGGTAGACACAGACCCATAGGAGTCTTTCTCTTCTTGGGTCCTACAGGTGTAGGTAAGACAGAAACCGCAAAAGCCTTGGCTGAGTATCTGTTTGGCACAGAAGATGCTCTGATAAGGTTTGACATGTCCGAATACATGGAAAAGCATACGGTTTCAAGACTTATAGGTGCACCTCCGGGGTATGTGGGATACGAAGAGGGAGGACAGTTAACTGAAAGAGTGCGTAGAAGACCTTATTCTGTGCTTCTCTTTGATGAGATAGAAAAGGCTCATCACGATGTATTTAACATATTCTTGCAGATATTTGACGACGGCAGGCTTACAGATGCCATGGGAAGAACCGTTGATTTTTCTAACACCATAATCATAATGACTTCCAACCTGGGTGCAAGGCTTATAACCCATGGAGGTAAGATGGGTTTTGAACAGAAGTTTGGTGTCATAGACTTTGAGCAGATGAAGAAAAATGTTATGGATCAAGTAAAAAAGACCTTCAACCCAGAATTTCTCAACAGGCTTGATGAAATAATAGTGTACAGAGCATTAGAGAGGGAAGATGTGGCTAAAATAGTAGAGCTACAGCTCAAAGAGATCAACAAGAATCTCCAAGATTGGGGTATCAATGTAAAACTACACAAGAGCTTTGTAGACTGGCTTATAGATAGAGAATACAAACCAGAATATGGAGCAAGGAGTCTCAAACGTGCTTTGCAACATCATGTAGAAGACCTTCTTGCAGAAGAGCTTTTAAAGGGAAGTCTAAAAGATGTAGATACAGTGGAGATTAGGATAAAAGATGACAAACCCCACCTAAAGCCCATAAAGAAGAAGGAAAAGTTGGAAGCCCTGTTTGGTGAGAAGGTGGAGTGAAGATACTCATAACTGGTGGTGCGGGATACATAGGCTCTCATGTGGCAAAACTTTTAGGTGAGCTAGGATACACCCTGTTAACTTATGACAATCTCTCTACGGGAAATCCAAAGGCGGTGCTTTACGGCGATCTCGTTGTTGCGGATTTGACGGATGAAAGGAAACTCAAAGAAGTCATAAAAGATTTCAAGCCCCATGTGGTTATGCACTTTGCAGCAAAAATATCTGTCCCAGAAAGTGTGGAGAACCCGCTTAGATACTATAAAGAAAACTTCTGTGGAACCCTTAATTTGCTGTCTGCCATGGTGGAAGCTGGTGTTAAGTATTTAGTTTTCTCTTCTACCGCGGCGGTTTACGGAATACCCAAGAGCGTACCCGTCAAAGAAGAAGATACCCCTCTTCCCATAAATCCTTACGGTTGGAGCAAGCTCGTGTCAGAGAGGGCTATAAAAGATTTAGCTTCTTCTGGTTATAACCTCAAATTTGTTATACTAAGGTACTTTAATGTCGCTGGAGCGGACCCAGAAGGAAAGTTAGGTTATATGGGAAAGTATGCCACTCACCTAATAGATAGAGCTTTAAAGACTGCTAAAGGAGAGCTACCTTATCTTGAAGTTTACGGTACAGATTACCCTACACCCGATGGAACATGCATAAGGGACTACATACATGTTATAGATTTAGCAAGAGCGCATGTTGATGCTATGCATTACTTACTTGAAGGTGGGGAAAGTGATGTTTTTAATGTGGGCTACGGACATGGATATTCGGTTCTTGAAGTAATAAACAAAGTCAAGCAGATCACTGGAGTGGACTTTCCTGTAAGATACGCAGAAAGAAGGAAAGGAGACCCACCAAAGCTGGTTGCGGACAGTACAAAGATCAAAGAAAAGCTAAACTGGAAGCCCATCTACCACGACATAAGCTTTATCATAAATACCGCATGGAAGTGGGAAATGAGCTATATTTATTAGACAATGGAACAGGAAATTTACGAAAGGCTAAAAGAGATAAGAGACCCGGAGATACCCATTGACATAGTAAACTTGGGTTTGGTTTACGGAGTTGTGGTAAAAGACAGTGTCGCATACATAGATATGACCCTAACAGTACAAGGGTGTCCTGCAAAGTCATACTTTGCTCAACACATAAGAGACTATATACTTAAGAATTTTCCTCATCTGAAAGATGTAATAGTAAACTTTGTCTTTGAACCTCCATGGAACAAGGATAAAATATCTGAAGAAGGTAAACAAAAGCTCAGGAGTATGGGATGGAGTATTTGAAGGATAAGTTTCGTGCTTTAGCAGAAGCCATAGAGAGAGAATCTGTGCTTGTACATCGCGCAGCGCTCATAGATGGCTATAGAGATCTGCACAAACTTTCCAAGTTAGGTATAGAAAAGGTCATAAAAAGGGCTACAAGTTATGGAGGGAAAAAGGGTGCAAAGATATTAAAAGAAAGGTACGGTGTTTACACAGACAGACTTGACGAAGCTCTTGAGATACTTACCGTAATAGCGGAATCTTCAAGACTTCTGGATATATTTGAGTATGACATGGATCTCATGGAGATAAGGGTGGATGGTTCTATACTTGTTGAAGCAGTGAGAAAGAGCAAGAATCCTGTCTGCGAACCTATGGCTGGTTTTTTTGAGGGCTTTTTGAGTACGCTCCTTGATAAAAAGCTTGAAGTAAAAGAGATAAAGTGCAAGGCACAAGGATACGAAAGGTGCATTTTTAAGATAACGCAAAAGTGATGGGGACCTTTACTGTAAGAACCACCAAAAAGACAAGCTTTGTAAACATAACCGCAAATGTGAAAGAAGAAGTAAAAAAGTCAGGTATAAAGTCGGGTATCTGCTTAGTGTATGTGCCACACACTACCGCGGCGGTTTTTATCAATGAGGGTGCAGACCCTGATGTGATCAGAGACATAGCTAACAGTATAGAAAAGCTTATACCTTGGGAAGACAGTTCCTACACTCATGCAGAGGGTAATTCCGCAGCACACATAAGGAGTGCTCTCATAGGAAACTCAAGGGTTATACCCGTTGAAGAATGTCAGTTGCTTCTTGGAAGGTGGGAGTCCATATTCTTAGCTGAGTTTGATGGTCCCAGAGAGAGGAAGGTGGTGGTAAAAATCATAGGGGAGTTATAGAATGCGTGTGCTTATAACAGGAGCAGCTGGGTTTATAGGTTCTCATCTGTGCGATAGATTTCTTCAAGAGGGCTTTGAAGTTATAGGTATGGATAACTTCCTTACGGGTTCACCGGATAACATAGCGCATCTTTTCGGTCATCCCAGGTTTAAGTTTTTACACTACGATGTGGTAAACTACATATACCTTGAAGGCTCTGTAGATATGGTGCTTCACTTCGCATGTCCTGCCTCACCTGCAGACTACATGTCCAACCCCATCCACACTATGAAAGTGGACTCTTTGGGTACCTTAAATACGCTAGGCTTTGCCAAGTTAAAAAAGGCAAGGTATGTGTTTGCTTCCACTTCTGAAGTTTACGGTGACCCCTCTGTTCACCCGCAACCCGAAACTTATTGGGGACATGTAAACCCAATAGGACCGCGAAGCGTTTATGATGAAGCTAAGAGGTTCTCAGAAGCTATGTGTATGGCTTACCACAGAGAACACGGTATTGACGTTAGAATACTTAGGATATTTAACACATACGGTCCTCGTATGAGAACCAACGACGGTAGAGTTATACCCAACTTCATAACGCAAGCGCTCAGGAGAGAACCTATTACTGTATACGGAAGCGGTGAGCAGACCAGAAGTTTTTGCTACATAGACGATTTAGTAGAAGGTATTTTCAGGGCATCTGTGAAAGATGGTCTATCAGGAGAAGTTATAAACCTAGGACACCCTCAGGAAGTTAAGGTTATAGATATAGCTAAGCTTATAATAGAATTGACAAATACCTCTTCCAAGATAGTGTTTCATCCGTCATTACCAGACGATCCCAAAAGGAGATGTCCAGATATAAGCAAAGCCAGAAAGCTTCTTTTGTGGGAGCCCAAAAAGCCTCTCAGAGAGGGACTTTTAGAAACCATAAGCTGGTTCACGGAGAAATTAAAAACCGCATAAAGACAGGAACGGTAATAAAGCTAAGGAGTACTCCAAGTCCTATACTTGCAAAGGCAAGCTCGTAGTTTAGCCCGTACCTCAAAGATAGAATGCCAGCCATCATCATACTTGGCATCCCAGATTCCAGGAGGGACACTTTAAAAGCTATACCTTGGACCTTTAAGAGGTGTCCCGCTTGATAGGTTATAAATACAGACACAACCATTTTTACCAGTAATGCAAAAAGACTAACTGGCAGGTGTTTTTTTATACCCGAATAGCTCAAGGACAAGCCAAGCGCAAAGAGAACTAAAGGTGATAAAGAGCCGGCAACAGTATCCAAAACCTTCATCAACTCAGGACTAAGGTCGTAGCCTTTTAGCAGAAAGCCAAGGACCAAACCCAAAAAGGGTGGAAAGGTGAAAAGCTCTTTTATGTTGACCTTTCCTATGGACACAGAAAAGCCTAATGTAGAAACTAACACAAAGGACCCTAGGCTGTCGTATATGACCGCATAAGAAAGACCTTTCTCTCCAAAAAAGGAGAGCACATAAGGATACCCTAAGAAAGCTGTGTTGCCAAATGAGGAGATCAGTGTAAAAGTTCTGATGTCTTTCCCCTTGAGCCCAATAGCCTTCCCCATAAGGAAAGATGCAAGCATACAGGAGAGTATGGAAATCCAAGCAAGAACTACAACAGATATTACATCCCTGTTTATCTCAAGGCTGTATGTAGACCTAAAGCTCACTGCGGGAAGTGTTATGTACATAACATAATCAATAAGTGCCTTGGCAGATTCTTGTTTGAATACGCCAGCTTTCTTGAGTATGTAAGCTAAAGCAACTAAAAATAAAACTTCAAGCATATATGAGCTTTTCTATCTGCCTTCTCACCAGAGAGTAAGAACCCAGGTGTCTTCTCAGGAAGTTTTCAAGGCTCTTTATAGGAAGGAGGTTTTGGGGAGCTCTTCTGTCTTGGAAAGTACTGCTTACAAGCATGGGAAGTATTCCTGCTGTCATGTCTGCTATGCGTTTGGCTGCTTTCAGACCTACTTTTTCAAAGACCTCAAGCCTTGCAAGGGAACCTATGCCTTCCCCATCTGTTAACTTTACATACCAAGTGTACTTTTCCGCTCTTTCTTTCTCTTCCTGCGTGCGCTGATAGTGTAACTTTATTATAGGTGTTCTTTGACCACGCTTTAGATGGTTAAGCAAGTGTGCATCATCCTTCCTTATAAAGAGCTTTTTTATAGTTTTGATGTAACCTACACACGGTGTGCCTCTAAGTTTACCGCTAAGAGTACCATCGCATATTAGAAGATAGGATTTTCCACCTTTAGCTAATTTTCTTGCGACGTTTACCTCAAGTTCCTCCTTCATGATCCTGTTTATTTCTTTAGAAATGTCATCTTCTGTAAAACGCACCTCAAAACCTAAACCCAAAGGAGGCATGTCTTTTAACGCACCTTTAAGTACCATATAGCGCCTTACTGTAGGGTTATTCATAGATTCCCTTACCCTGTTTATCCTACCTAACTTTACCATTACAGCACCCGCTCCAAGAGAGACAAAAGCACCCTCATAACTTACTCCACTTTCATCCATAAGATACAAAGCGTACTCTGTCCTTCTAACACCATCCACAAAGGCTATAGTGATGTCTTCCTCTGGCAAAGTACCTGAGTAAGGTACAGGCTCCTCTTCCATACTGACAAACTGCTCTGACTCTTCGTATTCTAACAGATCCACATCGGGGATTTCCCAAGGTTTTAGAGCTATCTTATACTTTCCCAGCATGCTACAAACCTAAAATCACTGGTTTACCGCCTGAGGTTTTTAGTGGTGTTTTGTGTCTTAGAAGATTAAGAGAGAAGGCTAAGTTATCATACAGGTCTATGGAGTAGTTATCCCAAAAGACGCAGGTACCCGCAAGACAGAAGTATCCACCACTGGGGGGTGCTATCTGCTCTGCTATAAGGAGTGTGTAGTTTTCTTGGTTGGACTTTGCGGTATCTTCTCCACGGGCTACCACTTTTATGTCAGGCATGAGGGGTCTGATGGAAGCGGTGCAAGGAAGGACTATCTTTTGAACCACCACCTCGTTTTTTTCATTCTTTGTGTACCTTCTTAGCTTGGATGTGACCACAAAGTATTTATCTCCTTGGTGATTGTTTACCTCGTCAATAACCTCGTCAGAGTTTAGCTCCATGCCAAAACGCCTTGCAAGGGTATTGCATGTATCCGCTATACGGTCCTCGTTCTTGTAGTATCCTAAAAGGATAACCTTCTTACCTTCTTCCCAGACGAGTTTTTCCATATCCTGGGCTTCTTCTTCCGTGAAGGGTATCTCCGGATAGTTAAACACAATAGTATCGTATTCTTTGAGCTTTTCCCAGCGATCAACCTCTTCTATGAGAATACCTACCTTTTGCGCTTCTTTGCTCAGCTTAGAAAAGTAGTAATAGTCGGTAATGGTAAACTCCTGATGTGTTATACTCCAAGCCACTCTTGTCATAACTCTAAATTATAACGGTAATGCATCATGGGTGTGTAAGATTTATAATTATTGCTGAATGGTTTTATTTGTATTGCTTGTGCTTGTGAGTTTTGCCCACGCCTTTTATGAGTGTTTCTTTTTTGCAGGTAAAAGGTATTCAGTGGACCCTTATCTTCTTGCTTCCATAGCAAAGGTGGAAAGCGCTTTTAACCCAAAAGCCATAAACAGGAATCAGAATGGAAGTGTTGATTATGGCATCATGCAGATAAACTCCTACTGGATACTACACTACAAGATACCGTTAGAGTGGATAAAAGAACCTTGCTACAACATACACTTTGGAGCCATGGTTTTGAGAAACTGCATGGACATTTATCAAAACAATTTGCAACTTGCTATAGATTGCTATAACAGAGGTACAAAGGCTAAAGGCAACAGTGCTTATGTGCTTAAAGTATATAACAGTTATAAGAAGATAATAAGATTAGTTAAATAAGACATGTTCGTACAGAGTCTGCCCTTAGAGGTCATACAGAAGATATCAGCAGGGGAGGTCATAGAAAGCCCAGTAGACTGTGTAAAGGAACTAGTGGAGAACTCTCTTGATGCAAAAAGCTCAAGGGTAGATGTAGAAATCATTAAAGGTGGAAAGAGGTACATAAGTGTCAGGGACAATGGCACAGGTATACACAGAGATGACATGGAAAAGGTTATACAAAGGTGGTCTACCAGTAAGATAAAGGATGTAAGCGACCTTCTTAGTATAACTTCTTTTGGCTTTAGAGGAGAAGCCCTGTATGCTGTAGCGATGGTAAGTAGATTGGTTATTAGATCTCGGTTTTTTCAGGATCAGCTGGGTATAAAAATGCGGGTAGAAGATGGTAAAGTTTTGGAAAAGCAAGAAATAGGCATGCAGATAGGCACTTGCGTGGAAGTTTACGACCTTTTTTACAACCTTCCCGTTCGGCTAAGATTCTTAAAAAAGGAGGATACGGAAAGAAATAGAATAATCAAACTTATGAAGGAGTATGCTTTGTCCAAGTGGGATGTACACTTTACTCTGACCTCTAACGGAAGGAAAGTCTTTGACCTTTATCCCTGTCAGGATGTAAAGGAGAGAGTAGAGCTCCTCTTTGGACAAAAGTTTGAAGAGAGAAAAAACTCAAAAGATGGTGTATCTGTGAGTCTTTACACTTCGTTGGAAAATACAAAAGGGGAAATATACCTCTTTGTTAACTCAAGACCTGTGCAAAACAGAAACCTTTTGGAGTACATAAGAAAGACAGTGGGGTATAAAAAGGTCTGTGTGTGCTACATAGACCTACCTACTTACATGGTAGATGTAAATGTGCATCCCAAAAAAAGAGAGGTAAGAATATACAAGGAGCGTTTGGTAAAAGAACTCATAAGAGAGCCTTTCAAAAAAACTCCATCTTACTTTAACTTCGTGTTGGCTCAGGAGAAGGCATCTTACACGCCCAGTGTTGAGATCATAGGCATCATAGACAAAACGCTCATCCTTGCAAAGATAGGAGATTACCTTTACTTCTTCGATCAGCACCTTCTTTCTGAAAGACTCCTCTACGAAGCAAGTGGTGATCTGATCGCTTCGTGCAAAGGTGCACTGAAAGCAGGAGATGACATGTCAAAGGATGCTGCTTTGGAGCTTGTGCGTGCGTGGCTGAACTTTGAAAACAAAGAGGTATGTCCTCACGGCAGACCCATATATTACAGGCTTTATATAGGAGATATATACAAAAACCTTGACAGGAGAAAGTGATGCTTGCAAAAAGGATCATACCATGCCTTGATGTGGACAAAGGCAGAGTAGTAAAAGGTATAAAGTTCAAAAACTTGGTGGATGCAGGAGATCCTGTTGAAACTGCCTTAGCTTACGAAGAGCAAGGAGCAGACGAACTTGTATTCCTTGACATAACAGCATCTTACGAAGACAGAAGCATCATGCTGGATGTGGTAAAAGCTGTTGCGGAGAATGTTTTTATGCCCTTTACTGTAGGAGGTGGCATAAGAAATTTAGAGGATATAAGAAAGCTGTTGCTATCTGGAGCGGACAAAATTTCCATAAACACATCTGCAGTAAAAAACCCTGATCTTATAAAGGAATCTGCCAAACTGTTTGGTTCTCAGTGTATAGTGGTAGCCATAGACGCTAAAAGAAAAGAAAAGGGATGGGAAGTCTACATAAATGGTGGTAGAACTCCCACGGGACTTGATGTAATAGAGTGGGCTAAAAAAGTGGCTGAGCTTGGAGCAGGTGAAATACTGCTTACTTCCATAGATAAAGACGGCACAAAAAGCGGTTATGATATAGAGCTAACCAAGATGGTATCGGAAAGCGTTCACATACCTGTTATAGCTTCGGGAGGTGCGGGTAGTGTGGAACACTTTTACCAAGTTTTTACAGAAGGAAGAGCAGACGCAGCCCTTGCTGCCTCTCTGTTCCACTTTAAGGAAGTAAGCATCCCCCAGCTAAAAGAATACCTTTTTAGTAGAGGTGTTCCTGTAAGGCTAATTGGTCATAGATAAGCACAAAGCATTATATAATTATTCCATGCAAGAGGAAAAAAGTAAGCTCGTTATAGAAATTATACGCAGATTAGAAAGAGTTTCTCCCAATAAACTGGAGCTTAACTTTAATAGTCCTTTTGAACTTCTTATAGCGGTGATCCTTTCTGCTCAAACAACGGATGCAAAAGTAAATGAAATAACCCGCACTCTTTTCCAAAAATACTCATCACCTAAAGATTTTTTAAGAGCACCCCTTGAGGAGTTAGAAAGGGACATAAGTTCCATCAACTACTATAAAAACAAGGCAAAGTTCATAAAAGGAGCATGTCAGATGCTTGTTGAAAAGTACTCAGGAGAACTGCCTAAGAGCATTGAGGAACTTACAGAGCTTCCGGGTATTGGTAGAAAGAGTGCAAACATGATACTTTATAACGCCTTTGGCATCAACGAAGGCATAGCGGTGGATACGCATGTAGCAAGGGTCAGCAAAAGGCTTGGACTGATAGAGCAAGAAAAACCCGAAAAGATAGAGGAGGACCTAATGAAGATAACACCAAAAGAAGAGTGGGGAAAGCTTTCTAACCTGTTTATACTTCACGGAAGATATGTATGCACAGCAAAAAATCCCAAACATAAAGAATGTGTGCTTTACGACCTTTGCCCATCAAGAGACCTGTGAGGCTGAAAAAAAGTTACGGACAACACATTCTTGTATCCTCTGGGGTTATAAGAGCTTTGGTAAAGCATGCACAGATAGAGCCAGAGGATGTGGTAGTGGAGATAGGTCCGGGAACTGGAAATCTCACAAAGGAGCTTCTCAAAACACCCCTCAAAAAGCTCTACCTGTTAGAGATAGACCCCCAGATGATAGATGAGCTAAGAAACATAAAGGACAGTAGGGTAATTATCCTTCAAGGAGACGCCACTAAGTTTGATTTCTGCTCTTTGGGTGATGCATTAAAGCTAATGGGAAACCTGCCTTACAATGTGGGAAGTCTTATAGTGGAAAACACGGTCTTTCATAAAGAATGTGTTCCTTTTGCCCTTTACATGCTCCAAAAAGAAGTAGCAGAGAAACTACTAAAAGGCCCCTCTTGGCTATCCACCTTTTTGAGAACCTTTTACCATGCCCAGTATGTTATGAGCGTGCCAGCAAGGTTCTTTATACCTCCTCCCAAGGTCCAATCGGGTGTGCTTAAACTGACAAGAAAGGAAGAATTTTCAAGTATACAGGAGTTGAAAGATTACAAGAACTTCCTTGTTAAGCTCTACTCCATGAGAAGGAAAGCCATGAAGAGCAAAGTAAAAGAGGAACTTTTAAGAAAGATGGGGATCGATCCCCTCACTAGGATTGAACAGCTTTCCATATCCCAGATTTTACTGTTGTATAATCTATCCAAAACTCAAGAGGTGGAAGAAAGATGATGGATGTGTTCTTCATCGAAAGAGACCCTTATGCACCTATAAGGCACTGCTATCCCGTTTCCAAAATACTCTACGAAGGCAAGAGCGAGTATCAAGAGATAATGGTCATTGAATCCCCTCACTTTGGAAGGGTGCTCGTTCTTGACGGTGTAGCCCAATGTGATGAAAGGTTTGAGTTTATCTACCACGAGTTTATCTCTCATGTTCCCCTCTTTGCCCATCCAAAACCGGAAGATATCCTCATAATAGGCGGTGGAGATGGCGGAGCTCTCAGAGAGGTGCTAAAACACAGAGAGGTCAAAAGAGCCGTTCTTGTGGACATAGACAGACAGGTGATAGAAGTATCTAAAAAGTTCTTCCCCACCATGGCGGTAGCCTTTGAAGACCCAAGAGTGATAGTGCTTAACGAAGATGGCTACAAATATGTGCAAGATTACGAGCAGGAGTTTGATGTGATAATAGTGGACTCTACAGATCCTGTGGGTTTTGCCCATGTGCTTACAACGGAAGAGTTTTTTAAGTATGTCTTTAGAGCTTTGAAAGAGGACGGTATATATGTGGGACAGACAGAATCCATACACTACCATACGGATATAGTAAGAAGGGTCCAAAAGTCTCTGAGAAAGGTGTTTCCCATAGTGGACCTTTACACAGCGGTAATACCCGGATATGCAGGATATTGGTGGACTTTCTCCATAGCTTCAAAGAAGCATCCTGTAAGAGAACCATCAAGGGATGTGAATATACAGACCAAGCTCTACAGTGCTGATATGCACAGACACGCCTTTCTTCCAGAGAGCTTCTATCAGAAAATACTTTCCGGTGAATACTGAGCCATGAAGTTTTACATCACCACACCCATATACTATGTGAACGATGTGCCCCACATAGGACACGCTTACACAACCATTGCAGCGGATACAGTGGCAAGGTATCACAGACTAAGAAACTACGATGTTTTCTTTCTGACGGGTACAGACGAGCACGGACTCAAGATCCAAAAGTCAGCGCAAGAGAGAGGCATCTCACCAAAAGAGCTTGCAGACAAAAATGCGGAGAATTTCAAAAAGCTATGGGAATTAATGAACATAAGCTACGATAAGTTCATAAGGACTACAGATCAAGAACACATAAGATTCGTTCAAGAGGTGTTTGTAAAAAGCTACGAGAAAGGAGACATATACAAAGGAGAGTACGAAGGTTGGTACTGTGTGGGATGCGAAGAGTTCAAATCAGAGAGCGAGCTTTTAGAAGGCAATATTTGCCCCATACACATGCGAGCCTGTGAATACATAAAGGAACCCTCCTACTTTTTTAGGCTCTCAAAATACGAGAAAGACCTTTTAGCCCTTTACGAATGGAAAGAGGATTTTATAATGCCTCATTATAGGAAAAACGAGGTTGTAAGCTTTGTAAAACAGGGACTCAAAGACCTATCTGTAACCAGACCTTCCTCAAGGGTAAAGTGGGGTATAGAAGTTCCCTTTGACAGAGAGCAGACTATATATGTTTGGTTTGATGCTCTTTTTAATTACATATCCGCAATTCAAGATAAAATTTACTATTGGCCTGCAGACCTACACCTTGTAGGTAAGGACATCCTGAGGTTTCATGCGGTTTATTGGCCTGCCTTTCTTATGTCAGTAGGTTATGCACTTCCTGAGCGCATTTTTGCTCACGGCTGGTGGAAAGTGGAAGGTAAAAAAATGTCCAAATCCTTGGGAAATGTGATAGACCCTTATGAGATGATCAGGGATTACGGTCTTGACGAGGTAAGATACTTCCTCCTTAGAGATGTACCCTTTGGTCAGGACGGAGACATAACTCAAGAAGGACTAAGAAACAGATTAACGGGAGAACTCTCCAATGAGATAGGCAACCTTTTGAGCAGAGTAAGCTCTATGGTGATAAGATACACCAAGGGACCACTATCCGGCAGAAAAGATACCGCTTACCAGACCTTCTGTCAGGAAGTCATAAATAGCTACGAACAAAACATGAAGAATGTAGACTTTTATAACTCCCTTGAAAGTGTTCTTAAGCTTTCTGGCTTTCTCAACAAGTATGTGGACAAAAAAGCACCTTGGAAAGTGGCAAAACAAGACCAAGAGCAGCTAAAAGACATCCTCTATACCCTCGTGGACGGTATATTTGTACTGGCTTATCTCCTTTATCCCTTTGTGCCACAGAAGATGGCGGAGGTTTTCAAAGCTCTCGCTATAGAAAAATTACCAGGGTACATAAAACCTTATCTGCTTACATCCTACGGTTTGAAAGAAAAGCTTTTACTCTTCCCAAGAAGGATGTGATGTTTCCCGTAGAATGGTGGCAGTCTGCACAGAGCAGGCTCATAAACCCAACAAAAGCAAAGGAAAGCTTAGAAGAGCTTCTGAAAAGGCATCCAGACCCCAAAAGCCTTTTAGACTATCTGAATCAAAGGAGGTTTATCCTTCTTCTTGAACTTCTTGATCACTCGGAATGTATGAGAAAGTTTCTCATCAATCACCCAGAGGACTTTCAGAATACTATACCTGGACTTTGGTACAAATCCAAGAAAAAAGAAGATTACATAGCAGAGTTAAAGCAGCTCCTTGAAGACCAGACTTCAGACCAAGAGTTCTCCAAAGGACTTGCCTATTACAGACACAGAGAGCTTATGAGAATACTTTCTAAGGAAATACTTGGAACCTCAAATCTTGAAGATCTTCTCACTGAGTATTCTTACCTTCCCGACGCCATGCTTGAAATAGCTTACCGCAGAGCTTTAAAAGAGTGTGAAGACCTTTATGGAACACCCATTGAAGAAGATGGTAAACCAGCAAGAGCATGCATTATAGCCCTAGGAAAGCTAGGTAGCCTTGAACTCAACTACTATTCGGATATAGACATTATGTTTATACACTCTTCTGACAAGGGTCATGCGGGAAGGTTAAGCCTGAATGAGTTTTTCTCAAAGGTGTTCCAAAAGGTGGTTAGCCTGATAAACACTATAACGCCAGAAGGTAAACCTTACGAAGTGGACCTTGACCTTAGACCCTTTGGAAAGTCAGGACCTATAAGCATGCCTCTTAGAAGTGCAGAGCTTTATTACGAATCTTATGGCAGGATTTGGGAAAGGTTTGCCTTATTAAGAGCTAGATTCTCTGCGGGAGATGAGGACCTGTATGAGGCTTTTGAAAGGGAAGTGAAGGAACCTTTTGTATTTAAAAAGTCTGTCGATTATAGAGTAATAGAAGAAATTCAGCTCATAAAAGCACAGATAAGTGCTCAGGCAAAGAGGCAAACAGAAAGTGTGATAAATATAAAGCTCTGTGATGGAGGTATAAGGGAACTTGAGTTCGCAGTCCAGTCCCTAGTGCTGCTTTTGGGTGGAAAGCACCCCTTTTTAAGGGAAAGCAACACCTTTAAAGCCATATGGAGACTTAACCAAAAGGGTATATTTTCAAACGAAGAGGCTGAATTTTTAGCATCTGCTTACGAATTCCTCAGAAGATTAGAACACCGTTTGCAAATCTACAGATGTTTGCAAACCCAAAAACTAACCAAGGGAGACACACCTACCGTAGCTAAAATGATGGGTTATACACCTGAGGAGTTTGAAAGCAAGCTCAAATACTATACGCAGGGTGTGAGTAAAATCTTTTTGAGTATCATACCGTCAAAAGAAGAAAAGGAGTTTACCCCAATACAGCAAGCCATACTATCAGAGGATGCCTTGCACGCAAAGGAGATACTTTCTAAGATGGGGTTCAAAAATCCAACGAGAGCTTTTCACATACTTCTGAGCTATGTGCACAGTGCCCATCTCTCAAACCAAGAAAGGAAAAGGTTTATAGACATGCTTCCCCAGATAGTGTCGTGCGTATCTGAATCTTACGAACCTGACGAGACTCTTAACAACTTTGATAAATTCTTTTCCAATCCAACGGGGAGAAAGGTTCTGCTTAGCCCTTCAAAAGAAGATATAATAAAGCTCCTATGTAGGGTTTTTTCTCTGTCTTCTTACCTTTCTACTACAGTCAGTAGAAACCCTGACTTGGTAGAAGACTTTCTGACCCTTTACCAAGACTTTCCAGAAAGGTGGGCTTTAGAAGAGGAATTTGAGAAGTACCAGATGACCCTAAATCTAAGTTTGGAAAACACTTTCAGAAGGTTTAAAAAGGTTTGGGAAACAAGGATAGTCCTTGTTTATCTTATGAAAGAAGGCGAAAAATACCAAAAACTTAAAGACTTTTTTAAAAGTCTTACTCAGCTCGCTGATTTTTTGATGGAAAAGCTTTGGAATAGCTTAAAGCTTGATGACCATATGGTGCTTGTAGCTCTGGGAAAGTACGGAAGTTCGGAGCTGTGCGTAGGTTCTGACCTTGACCTGGTATTTGTAGGAAGAGACTATAAGGTAGAAAGGATAAAACTTGTGCAGGACTTTATAAGGTTTCTAACTACTCACACCAAAGAAGGGTACTTGTACCATGTGGATTTTAGGCTCAGGCCTATGGGAACAAAGGGAGAGTTGGTGCCTTCTTTTGATTTTTACAGGGAATACTTTTCAAAAAGTGCAAGAACTTGGGAAAGACTCGCATGGACACGCTGTAGGTATGTATTTGGGGATAAAGAGCTCTACGAGGATTTTGAGATCTTGCTGAGAAACTTTCTATTTGATAAACCCGTTGACAGACAGCAGAAGGAAGAGATAAAAAACATGAGGTTTACCTTAGAAGGACAAGCTAAAAGAGGGATGGGGGTTATAGACCTAAAGTTCGCCCCAGGTGGGATAATGGACGGAGAGTTTTTGGTGCAGTATTTTTCAATAATTGAAAGGTTAAGGGAACCTTCTACGATATCAGCTTACGAAAAGCTCATCAACAAACATCCCATACTCAAAAAGGCATACGAACACTACATGTTTTTCAGGCTTGTAGAGACTAAACTAAGACTTTCAAAAGAGAGAGGCACATCTGTGCTTACACCTCAAGAAGTTCCAAAAGTGGCCATTTCTCTTAATATGGAAAAAGACGAACTTTTAGAGGAACTAAGAAACAGGATGAAAGAGATGAGAGACATATTTTTAGAAGTACTATCCGCTTAAGATAAGCTCTATAGCATCTTTTATGTGGGATACACCAACAACCTCAATACCATCCAAGTTAACACTTACAGACTTAGGAAGGACCGCACGCTTAAAGCCAAATTTTGTCGCTTCTTTTAACCTTATATCCGCAAAATGAATAGCTCTTACCTCCCCGGCAAGTCCTATCTCTCCAAAAGCTACAAGGTCCCCTGTTGGCTTATCTTTCAAAGAGGAGGCAACTGCAAGAGCAACCGCAAGGTCTGCAGCAGGTTCCTTTATCTGCATACCTCCTACAACATTTACAAAAACATCTCTGTCTCTTGTGAAGATTTTGCATTCCTTTTCAAGCACCGCAAGTATGATGGAAAGCCTGTTAAGGTCATATCCTTGAGCTCTTCTTTGGGGTGTGGTGTAAAGAGCCTGTATGGTAAGAGCCTGCACCTCAACAAGTACCGGTTTGCTACCTTCTGTGTAAGGAAACACTACACTTCCAGGCGAAGAGTTGACTCTTTCCTGAAGGAAAAAGGCAGAAGGCTCAGGCACCTCTTCTAATCCGCGATCCAACATCCTGAAAACAGCCACCTCTCCTGAGGACCCAAACCTGTTTTTGACAACTTTTACTATTCTATAGAAGTTAAAACGCTCTCCCTCAAAGTAGAGTACAGTATCCACTAAATGCTCAAGCACCTTAGGACCGGCTATAAGCCCCTCCTTAGTTATCTGACCTACGAGGAAGACGGGAATGTTTTTTGACTTGCAAAGTTCCGATATTCTAAAGGCACACTCCCTTACCTGAGATACAGACCCCGGTGATGAAGAGATGCTCTCCGAATAAAGAGTTTGCACCGAGTCTACTACCAAAAGAACAGGATTTACGCTTTCTATTACATCCATAAGAACTTCAAGCCTTGTCTCGGGAAGCACCAACAAATTTTTACCGCTTATCCCTATCCTTTCCCCCCTTATAGATATCTGAGAACCCGATTCCTCTCCAGAAACATAAAGCACCTGTCCGTACGCATTGGCATATCTATCAGATAACTGAAGGAGCAAAGTTGACTTCCCTATGCCCGGCTCTCCTGCCAGCAGTAATACTTGACCGGGTACCAAACCTCCACCTATGGCTGTGTCTAACTTCTCAAAACCGGTGCTCTTTCTAACAAGGTTTTCTTGATACCATTCCACTAAAGGCTTATAAGAAGGCTTATTTTTGTATCCCTTCAGCTGTGGAAAATCCTTCTCCTCAACTAGAGAGTTCCAACTACCACACGAGGGACACTTACCCAGCCATCTAAAAGATACATACCCACACTCTTGACATACAAACTTCTCTCTTTCTTTTTTCATCAAGTTTAAAATTTATTCTCTATGGGGCTTATTATAACCCTTTTTCTTTTGGTGTGTGTGGGATTTTCAAAGGTTTTTGTAGCACAGTGGCAGTCTGCCATAACACCTCTTACCGTAGAATACATAAAAAGAAGTATACACAGAGCGGAAAGGGAAGGTGGTAATCTTTTTTTGCTGGAGCTTAACACTCCAGGTGGTCTTGAGTCTTCCATGAGGGAAATAGTTCAGGAGTTTCAGAGAACACCCCTACCAGTGGTAGTTTTTGTATATCCTCAGGGGGGGAGAGCAGCATCCGCAGGAGCTATAATCACCATATCAGCAGACATAGCGGCTATGTCTCCGGGCACAAATATAGGTGCAGCTCATCCCGTACAGATGGGCGGTCAACAGGACGAAGTTATGAAAGAAAAAGTGCTTCAGGATACATTAGCTTTTGTAAGAAGCATAGCTAAAGAAAAAGGTAGAAACGCACAAGTAATAGAGAGAATGGTTAAAGAGAGCATATCCTTGACACCACAAGAAGCTTTAGAAGCAGGAGTTATAGACCTAATAGCTCAGGATACACAGGACCTTCTTAAAAAAATACACGGAAAGACTGTAAAGAAACAGGGTAAACAGATAGTCATTAACACACAAGATGTCCCCGTCGAATACATTTCCAAAAGTCTAAGGGAAGAATTTTTAACCTTAGTGACAGATCCAACACTAGCTTATATGCTTTTACTTATAGGCTTTTACGGTATATTCTTTGAACTTTACAACCCCGGAAGCGTGGTGCCTGGTGCTGTTGGTGTGATCTGCTTGCTTTTGGGTCTTTACGGTTTGGGTGTGGTAGGCATAAACTGGCTTGGGCTTTTACTGTTAATAGCAGGAATACTGATGCTTGCTCTTGAGGTTATAACTCCTACCTTTGGCGGACTTGCCTTGGCAGGCGCAATAGCCTTAGCCATAGGCTCTTTAATATTGGTAAGTCCCGAATCACCCTATGGAAACATACCATTATCTGTAATAGTGACCATGGTGCTAACAAGTGTTGTCTTCTTTATAGTGATAGGACAGTTAGGACTAAAAGCCCAAAAAAAGAAAAAGATGTTAGGCACAGAAGAGCTCATAGGAGAGGTAGGACAGGCTCTGACAGACTTCACTAACGGTAAAGGCAAGGTATTTGTGCACGGAGAGATATGGAATGCTGTAAGTGAGGAAGAGATAAAGAAGGGTGATCCTGTTGCGGTTAAAGGAGCAAAGGGCTTAATCCTAAAAGTGAAAAAAACTCAGCGCGACCTGTGAAGCCAAAACAGTGAGATAAGCCCGTATATACCAGAAGATAAAAGTAAGAAGTTGTGCACTACAAAACCTTTTACTATCCAGCCTTTAAGGTCAAGTTCGTAGAATTTAGCAGGAACAGAAAAGCTAAGCTCGTAAGTACCATAACCCATAAAACTGTGCACAGGCAGTATAGTGCTCAATTCACCAAAAGAAAAGGATAAAAAACCCAGCAAATAGGAAGACGCACTCATAACTTCCAACACCGCTAAAAACTTCAAAATTACAGACAGAAGAGAACAACCAAAAAGATAAAGAGACAGCGAAAAGCTCATACTGTTTCTTATGTAAATTTTAAGGTCTCTGAGCTTACCCCAAGAAGGTATTATAATGTATGCTTTGTAAGAAAAAATAGAAACAATAAACACGCTAAAAGAAGTAAGAAAGGCAAAAAGGGAGCCTTTTACTAAGGAGTAAACCAAAAGACCCGTAAAGATCAGTGCAGATAGGTCAAAAATCCTTCCCAGAAAGAAAGACCATGCAGAAGCCTTAAGGGAAATTCCCATTTTTTTTGCGTAATAAAACCAGCTTAGCTCACCCGTTCTTGCGGGAAGTATGTTATTAAAAAATATGTTAGCACTGTTTATAAAGTATATATCTAAAAAACTCAACTCCTTCATAAGAGGTTTCCACCTTATACTTCTAACCGCTTGGCTCAGTGTGTAAAAGAAAAAAGCAGACAAAAGAGCCTCTAAAGATATATGTTTGAAAGCTCTTAGGATCTCTTTTAGAGGAATGTACTTGGAAAAAAACAAAAAGAAAATTAAAGTGAGTAAAGTAGGAATTAAGAATTTTCTTATGTGCACCTTAAAAAAGCCCTTTCTGAGAAAGACTCCTAAAGATGGCATCTGCGTCCTTGAGTAAGCTCTTCATTTCAAGTTCTGTGAGTCTTTCTTTTAGTTTTTCTGTATCAGGTTCCTTCATACACATATCACTCTCCTTTAGGTCCAGCTCAGGAACAGGTTGGAGTTTTACCAAAAAATAGGAAAGTTCAAGCTCTTCTTTATCTGCTTGTGGAAAAGCGGTCTTGAATTCTTCAAAGTTCCTTAGAATGTTTTCCACATTGCCATACTTTTCAAGCACTTTAACTGCTGTTTTTTTGCCTATACCTTTTACACCCTCTATGTTGTCCACCTTATCACCAGTAAGGGCAAGATAATCCGGTATGAGCTCAGGTGGAACTCCGAACTTTTCCATAACACTTTTTTTTGTAAACGCTTCACCGTTCATAGGATTTATCACGCTTACCTTGTCCGAAACAAGCTGAAGTATGTCCTTATCCGGAGAGTACACTTTTACCAAAAATCCCATATCCACCGCCTTCTTAGCTAAGTAGCCTATAATGTCATCAGCTTCGTATCCTTCTACCTCTAAGGTGGGTATGCCCATTAGTGAAAGGAGCTCTTTTATGATGGGTATCTGCATTTTCAATGGGTCAGGCATAGAAGGTCTCTTGCTTTTATAGTCTCTGTAAATCTTAGTTCTTGTGGTAGGAGAAGGATGATCAAAGACTACAATAAAGCACTTGGGTTTTTCCGTTTTAAGTAAGGAGAAAACAGCTCTGATAAAGCCATAAATAGCACCTGTCGGGAAACCGCTTTTTGTTGAGAGAGGAGGGAGGGCAAAAAAGCTTCTGTATATAAAGGCAGAGCCGTCAAGTATGTAAAGCACCTTCATGGCATAAAGAACTTCTCCCTGTGAACGCTCCTACAAGCTTCTACCAGAGCTTGTGCAGCCTTTTTGACATCCTCAAAACCTAATATAGCAGAGACTACAGCTATGCCTTTAGCTCCTGCTTGTAATACTTCTTTTACCCTGTAGTGAGTTATGCCTCCTATGGCTACTATGGGTTTTGAAGTGAGCTTTACCGCTTGGCGCAGACCTTCAATACCTACAAGTTTGTAGTTTTCCTTTGTGGTGGTTTCATAAACAGAACCAAAGCCTATGTAGTCTATAGGAAGGTGTTCTACATCTCTTAGATCTTCTACACTGTTTACCGAGTATCCTATATACATACTGTCCCCTACGATCTTTTTGACCACATCTGGTGGTAGGTCTTGCTTTCCCACATGCACGCCATCAGCATTTACTGCCATAGCCAGATCAACCCTGTCGTTTACCACAAGGTCTGCACCGTACCTTTTAGTTAGTTCTCTGAGAACAAGTAGCTCTTCGTACATCTGCCTTGCGTTCTTGTTCTTGAACCTGTATTGAACTGCAGTAACCCCACCTTGTAAAGCCTGTTCTATGGTGCTTACAAGGTCTCTGTCCTTAAAGTACTTATCATCAGTGACCAGATAAACAGAAAGGTCCATCTTTCGCATGTTATAATTATACTTAAAGCCGGAGTGGCGGAACTGGCAGACGCAGGGGATTCAAAATCCCCCGCCCGAAAGGGCGTGCGGGTTCGACTCCCGCCTCCGGCACATTTTTACCATCTTTATTACCGTTCTCTGAAAATAGTCAAACCTACTTAGCCACTCATCAGGAACAGGTCTGCCCACAAAGCTGTAGAAAACAGCCTTAGCATAAAGATCAGGATATACAGTAGAATCGTCTGCAATAAAAAGCTCATCATCAAGTTTAGCCCACGCTATTTGTCCATGCCACATTAAATTTCTCATCACAGAGCTTTCTATACTATGAGAGACTGCTAAGTAATAATGCCAATCAGGATCTTTTAACCTCCACAGCAGTAATGAAAAAGCTCTAAGCCCGCATGTATCTTCTATGTTATCCACAAGATACTTGAGGTTCAAATAAGGAAGAGCTTTTATAAGTCCGTCTGTATCTTGCAGATAAGCTATCACATAAGCTATGTCCTTTAGCTTTTGCAAGTTATCTCTTATGAGCTGGTAATCTCCAGTTCTTTCTGTATAAAGAAAAGTAAGGAAAAGAAAAGTAGCAGCATAAGAGTCCGCAGAATCGTATGTGTAAGTAGGAATTTCTGAAGTTCCAGTGATGTAGTAATCATAAATGGTTCCCGTCAAGCCATACATATCTGGATAGTTAAGATGCTCCAAATACCATTTTACATATCTCTTGACCCTTTCTGGGTCGTAGGGAAGTAGGTCTATAGCAGTGAGGTTCACAAAATAAGGCACTACATAAGGGTTGTTTAGGATGTCAAGGACAGGATGTGAAAAAGAAAACTTCATTAAAAGAAAAGTTGCCAATAGAAGCTTCCACACTTTCGTATTAATAGAATTTAAAAGCAAGCTCCCACTCCTTAGCATTCTTCTTAATATAAAAGTAATAGAAGTGTTCATCCTTGGCAAGAAAGGCTACTTCTTTTGGAAAACTTAAAACTCTTCCATAATAATTCGGGATAGCAATTCCTATGTCTTTTAATCCTTCTGGATTTTTGAGCCTAACAACTAATTCATCACCCTTTTTCCTAAAACTATATTCCGTTTTTAAAAATCTCAAAAGGAAGTCCGCAAAGTAGCTCATAGAGTGCACTTCTAATAGACCAGCTTTCTCTTTACTTTCCCAGTAATCTATAGTCCTGAGAATAGCGTTAGGATACAAAGGAATGTCGTAAGGATGCGAGTAAAAGAGTCTGATTTGTCTAGTTTTTATACAAAAGTCCGTAAGGGATACCAAAAATTTATAAACTTGTTCTTGGCTTACACCATTCTTATGCATCTCATAGAGGGAGGCATATTCTTCATAAGGGGTTATAGGAAAGGCTATAACTTTAGAAGAAACCATTTTGCCACCTATAAAAGTTCTGTTAGGAAATGAACCGCTATCTCCCGTATAGTAATAAGCAACGACACCAAGTTTTTCAAGGATCTTAGTAGTTTCAGGCTGAGGATGAACACCGTTAGGCGCAGAGTATTCCCTTATCTTGTAACCTGTTATAGATTCAAGGCATTGGTTGTTTTTTTCAATATACTTGTAAATGTCTTTTTCGGAAATCCTTCCGTAAAGTATTCCATAAGAAAACCAGTTGTGAGCCCATCCACCATGAGAACCTATAGTACCATAAGGTATAATCATCTCCACATACTTTTTGCCTTTCCCACAAGCATCAAAACCAAGGTTATCTCCCGGCTTATCCCTGAAGTCGCCAGCGGTGATATGAAAGGAATACTCAAGACCCTTTCTGATATAACCTTTTTCTAACATCGTAGGGATAGATTTCCAGTCAAGGTTAGCATCTATGTGCCAGTTTATAACAAGTCCCCCTTTGCCCTTTGGAGTGTTCACAAGGTGAGGAATTTTCACCAGTTTAAAAAGGAAGTATCTTAAAACAGATCTCAAAACCATATCATCTGAGTGTGCTTTAAGATGTCCAAGGGGTAAGGAAGAGTAAAAAATGTATCCTTCCTTGTATTTTTTCCACACTAATGCTTTGTACTCATTGCCATCCTTTTTATCCACTGCAAATGCAAGAGTTTTTCCGTCAAATCCATTGTCTTCTGTCTTAGCGTAAGGGTAAGTCAGTTCTCCATAAATGTATCCTGTTATAAGCCTTTGTTCGCTGTCTATTTTACCCGGAGTTATCTCAAGATCTCCATCCACTACCTTTACATATCCTTCCGAGAAGCTGTCCGCCTTTAACTTGTCATAAAGAATGTAGTTTATGCCAAGCAGAGGGCTAAAAATGGCAGACTTTAAATATGCACCTGCGTGGTTTTTTATACCCGCATCTTGAGAAATTAGCAAGCTTCCTCCGTACGAAAGATAATCCTTAAACCACTCTACTGCGCTTGGATGTATGTATTGCAATGTCCCATCTGGGATGATAATTGCAGGTTTATGCTTAGCTAACTTTTTGGGGTCTACTGATAAAAGGCTTTTTACATCCACAAGCCTATGAGGTATTCCCTCTTCTTCAAGCACACTTTCAAAAGCATCCACCTGATAACTCTTTTCTCCATAAACTACCAGCACCTTTATATCTTTATCCCATTCCAGAGAATAAACGGGTGGGATAGTTCTCAAGATGATAAACAAAAGCACGAGTATAATAAAAAGAATAAATATCCTTCTCACGGACTTACCTCTACCCGTTTTTCACTGTGTAAATACCCGTAAATCCTAAAGGGTCCTTTGATAAGTATCTCACCTCTTGCCACTACCGATTTTACCTTACCTTCTCTACCTATCACTACTCCATTTTTAAGAGTTATACTCTTTTGACTAAACACATTTCCCTTTATCCATACATCCCCTTCTATTTGCACATCACCATCGCAGAAAATATCTCCATCCACAAAAACAGGTCTATCTTTTCCACCTATACTTATATTACCTGTTATGCTAAAATTCCCTTGTAAATTTATAGCCCTTTCTGCATTTTTTTTATCAATGAGAGGTTCGTCTGATGTATATATTTTTTGTGCATACGCTCTTTTAAAGGTTGCCCAGTTTCTTATCTTCATTTCACGGGCATAAACATTTACACCTAAGTCTGCGTTAGACTTTGTGATAAGAGTTCCTTCCACATGCACCCATCTTGCAATATGAACGGGTGCTTTTATAAAACAGTCTCCCTTTACATACAGACTTCTTGCAACACATGTATTTTGGAATACAGCGTTTCCAAACACAACTAATTCCCTTTTGAATGTATGGTTTTGCAAAAAAACAGTATCCTTAGTGAAAACTACAGGAGTATCTATCGTGTTTTCTGCCAGGTCCTCATCGTTTAAAAAACCTACCCATTCTTCTCTGTTTAATTTGAGCTTTAAATAGACAGGATTGGGCTTTTCTACTTCTTGGATTTTTAAGTCCTTTAGGGCAGTGGCAAGAAGATTTATAAAACTTTTTCCAAAGTAATCAGGCTCTTTTTTACGCTCAAGGTCTATAGGTATAGACTTTGCATCTCTTTTTAGAAAAAGCTCAATAAGAGAAGGAACAAATGGTAAAAATAAAAGGATAGAAAATAAGGCTACTAGTAGAATGACTTCAGGCATTTCTGAACCTTTCAGTCTTCTGCCAGCTTATAGTTCTTTTAGTTATCAGGTCTATTAGTGCATCAAAGAATCCCAAAGATGCATAAATAATGTTAAAGATGAACTCGAAAACATCAAGGGTAAAAGAAAAACCTTCTGCTTTGAACCATCAAGCACCAACGCAGTGCCTATCTCAAAGAAGGGAGCAAAGTTTCCAAAGGAGTTGTGTGCGAATATAAAAAGTAAAAAAAAGGTAAGAACTTGTAATTTCCATCTCTCCTAAGAAAAAGAGTAAAAGAGAATCGAGCAGACCTAGAAAGATCAAAAAAGGTTGCATATATATAGCAAGAAGTAGCAAGCCATCTACTTTTTGCCAAAGATTAAGCTTCTTGGAAAGGATAGTAGGGATAAAATACTTAAACATCACCTGATTATGCCCCCTTGCCCACCTTCTTAACTGCCGGGCTCTTACATTCCAGTCTTCTGGCGCTTCCTCATAACACTCTGCAATATTGGCATAAGCAACCTTGTAGCCGTTCAGATAAAGTTTATAGGTTAATTCTGTATCTTCAGCCAGAATTCTCGTGTCAAATCCCCCTAACTCTATCACCAGGCTTTTTCTAAAACCACCCACAGTGCCTCCATATTGAGGTATTAAGTTTAGGTTATACCTTGCCTGTTGGTCTACTTGATAGCCACCCGACCTCTCTATATCAAGTAGTCTTGTAAGCAAGTTTTTTCCAACGTTTACGGGCACAACCCTTCCCATAACTGCGCCCACCCGAGGATCTTTAAAAGCCACAGCTAAAACTCTGATCTGTCCTTTGGGTGGCAGGTAATCTGCATCATAAACTATTATAACCTCTCCCTTTGCTATTTTCAGAGCGTCATTTAAACCATTTTGCTTACCCCTTGGTAAGTCTCCATATCTGTGCAGAGGTCTGATAAAAGCGTATCTTTGAGCATACTCATCAAGGATCTCCTTAGTTCTGTCTGTTGAATGGTCGTTTATGGGTATGATCTCTAACTTTTCCTTTGGGTAGTCTGATGCAACGAGAAGGTCCAGTATATGACTCGCTACCTTTTCCTCGTTATGCATGGGAACCAAGACGGATACGGTGGGTAGGTCTTCATCCAACACATCCTGATAGTAAAGCCTTTGTTTACCAAAAGCCCTGTTTAAAGTAAAAAAAATAGTGTCTTACAATATAAAGAAAAAGAAGGAGCATTAAAAACACCATGTATGCTTTTAGGAGAAATTTCAGAACCCCCATCGGTAGAAAGCCTCCTGTCTTTTTTGAGGAAGTCTTATGGTCATGTAAAGACAAAGGGAGTAAAAAGAAACTGTGTATGTAAAGTCAAGGAGTGGACCGAAAAGAAAGAACATGGCAGACATGTGTATGTAGGAAAAATTTTTTAAGATGTAAGCGAATACTATATACCTAAGACCGCCAAAAACTGAAGAATACATAAGACTAAGAGCTATAGTGATTGCGTTTAGCAGAAGATTTAACCAGCTAAAAGTAAATAAGGACAAAGAAAGAGCAAGCAGGATGGGCATAAAGAGGAAAACTCCAGTCTGCTGAAGAATATAGAGCACAGCAGAATCTCTTTCCGTATAAGGAAAATTGTTTAAAAAAAACACAAAATAGAAAGACGATACAAAATATACAAATGCTATGTATATAAGCCACGCAGAAATATACTTGGACAGTGGGTTGAGTTTGCTTATTAGAAATAGTAAGGATAAAGAACTTACAAGGAGGTAAATAAAAGATCCTTGCAAGGCAGGTAGTCTGCCCTGTGATATGGAATACTCAAGCTTAAAGCTTAAAAATTTATAGCTTCCAGTATAGTTATCTTCTAAAATTCTTCTCGTAATGTCAGATAAAACCTTAAAGTAATCCTCAAGAAAGAAAATTACTAAAAACTCAAATACGACCACTAAGAGTGTAAGCTGGAGCATAAAAAGATACTTAAGGACCATACAAAAAGCAGGTGCGGATATTTTTGAGCAAGTTCATTGACTGCATCTCTTATGTTCTTCATAGGCTCTCCTATGTTTTCCCTTCTATGAGAAGTGATAAAAACTATTCCATCAAAGGCAGATATATCTTTTTGTATCAACTCTTCCAACTGCTTTTTTGTACTCTCTCTGTCAAGGTATTTGATTGCCATATAGATGGCATATACTACTGTATTACCTGTAAGCACTATACGATCCTTTGAAAAGCCTTCCCTTAGAAGATTCTCCACTGCCCTTTTTGTTGGTGCAAAAAGCACATCAGATAGCTCGTCTGTAAGTTTTCTAAACATCTCTTCTGGAAAGGGTGAGAACTTATCATGACTTCTTAGACCTGCCTCAACATGTAGAACGGGAATTTTACTCAAAAAGGCTGTGTATGCCCCCATATAACAGCTGAGAGTGTCTCCTTGAACTATCACACAGTCTGGTCTATGCTTTTGCAGGACTTCTTTCAAAGACTTTGCCATACCTGCTGTGTTTTCCAGAAGGTCCTGGTTCATACAATTAAGAAAATCCGCCTCTATCTGGAAAAACTCAAGAACATGTTTGACAAGTTCGTAATGCTGTCCTGTGGCAACTACTTTAGTGTTAAAACCATCTTCCTTTAAGGTATTAATTACTGGTGCGAGTTTTATAGCCTCGGGTCTGGTACCTAAAACCACAAGCACATTCATATACTACACATCCTTTGTAAACTTTCTTACATTACCTTCTCTTTGTGTTAGCCCCTTTAGGTCCATGTATTCAAGAAGAGGTATAAGGTACTTTCTGGTAAGCTTCAGCTTTTCTTTGGCTTGCTGAAGACTAAAAGTATCTCCTAACTCTTTTAGTTTTTCAACAAAGTTTTTAAAGAGGTCATCTCTTATGTAGAGGAACTCTCCTAAGCTGTGAATATACCCCTTTTTTACTGCAACAGTTAACACATCTTTGAAGTTAAAAAGGTCATTCTCTTCCCTTATACCATCTTGCATAAACTCCATGAGCTTTTTGAAACTTTCAAGTTCTTCAATTTTTGCGCTTTTTTCGTCCAAAAGGTAGCCTTCAACTACCGCATAGCCTCTTAGATCTTTCAGAATATAGCCTAGAATTCCTTGAGTTATCTTAAGCTTACTCACAACTTCTGCGAGCTTTATCACACCTTTGGAGTTTTGGATAAGATCAAGCAGTCTTTCTTTTACTTGTTTGAGTATATCAGGATGGTAAAGGATATCTCCTATGCGCACACTTTGGGTATGCTGTGGGTTTATGGCTCTACCAAAATATGCACTCAACTCTTTTATGCTCATCCCCTTTACTCCACTTTCAAGAAGATAGTAGGTTATAGGATCTTCTTTTAGAAGGTGAAGATGTTTTTTTACAAAAGCTTTAGAAAGTCTTTTAGGATTAGGATCAAGTAGTTTATATCCACACACAAACCTGCCAGAGCTGTCAAGGATGGCTCCTCTGTCTGACCTTACGCATACCACAGGCTGGGAGAGTCTTATCATATACACATCTTCATGTATGTGCCTTGGTATGCCTGAAACTCCCCTCATACCAAAAAAGAAGGTATACTCTTTTCCTGGTTTTATACCATATGCGGAAATAAGAGTTATCTTAGTTTTTAACAGTTCCCCTCTTTTTACAAGCCAAAAGCCCCTTTCCACTAACTTATGGTCTATTTCTGGAAGGTTGATAGCAAGCCTCTGCCACGCCTTTCCTTCTTTGACAAAATTGCCATGGTTCTGTATATTTCTTACTTTGGCTTGTATTCCCAAAGGTTCCAAAATTAATGTGTCGCCTTCCTTTACTATGCCAGACATACAGCTTCCTCTTAGCACGGTCCCATAACCTCTAATATGAAAAGCGGAATCTACGCTCATTCTAAAGAAGGCATCCTTTGGTGGTTCTGGAAGGCTTTCTACATAATGAGCTATCCCCTCTTTGAGCTCTTCAAGACCAATGCCCTCTTTAGAAGACACCAAGTAAAAACCAAAACACTTTACATTCTCTTTCCTGAGAAACTCCTCTACATCTTCTTTTACCAACTTGATGAGTTCTGGGTCGGCTCTGTCTATCTTAGTGATGGCTACTATGCAGTGCTCTATCCCAAAGCTTTTTGCAAGTTTAAGGTGTTCCACTGTTTGTGGCATAAGACCTTCGTTGGCATCAACAACGAGGATAAGTCCTTGTGCGCTGGAAAGCCCTGCTATGGCGTTTTTTAGAAACCTTTCGTGACCAGGCACATCTATGATCTCCACCCTCGTGTTTATCTTTTGCAGGTCAACAAAGGCAAAGCCCACATCTATGCTCATCCCTCGCTGTTTCTCTTCTGGTAGTCTGTCTGTGTCTATACTGGTAAGCGCTTTTATCAGAGATGTTTTACCGTGATCCACATGCCCTCCTGTGGCTAATGTAATGTATCTCAATTTTCCATATTCTTGGTGCTTTTAGGCATCCTTAGGTTCTGTATGTATAATCTTAACTTTAAACCCTCTTTTCTTCTTATACGTTCCCTTCGCATGTTTTGAAGGCACTCTTCTTTAAATACCTTCGCTAAGTTTAAAAGGCTCATACGTTTAATTATAACTTAAAATAAAACCTATGATGGAAAAAGGCATTCTGTTAGGCGGAAGGTATGTGGAAACTCAAGAAAAGATGGATGTGGTGTACCCATACACGGGCGAGCCTGTAGGAAGGGTGTCCAAAGCATCAGAAAGTCATGTGCATACCGCGATAGAATTGGCAAAAGAAGGCTTTAAAGAGCTTTCTTCCTTCACTTCTTACGAGCGCTACAGCATACTTATGAGAGCTGCGCAAATGCTTCAGGATAGAGCGGGAGAGTTTGCAAAAATGCTCGTGCTTGAGGTGGGTAAAACCATAAGGGAAGCGAGGACGGAGGTCCAAAGAGCTGTGCAAACTCTTATATTCTCTGCGGAAGAAGCAAAAAGAATAGGTGGAGAGGTTGTACCTTTGGATGCTCATCCCAACGGTAAAGGGAAGTTGGGCTTTTACATACGGCAACCTGTTGGTATAGTTTCTGCCATCACCCCCTTTAACTTCCCTCTAAATCTCTCTATGCATAAAGTTGCTCCTGCCTTAGCAGCAGGAAATGCGGTGATCCTTAAGCCCTCTGAAAGGACTCCTATCACTCCCCTTATGTTAGGTGAGCTTCTCACACAGGCGGGAATTCCTCCATCTGCCATAAGTGTCCTTCCGGGTTATGGTGATGTGGGAAAGGCAATGACTACGTATCCAGATGTCAGGGTAGTTTCCTTTACAGGCAGTAAAAAAGTGGGAGAGATCATCACAAAACAAGCAGGTATAAAGAAGGTAATTCTTGAGCTTGGGTCTAGCTCGGCTCTTGTTTTACACAAAGATGGAGACATAAACAAAGCGGTGGTAAAAACCGTTCAGGGTGGGTACGCTATAGCAGGGCAAGTTTGTATATCCATTCAGAGGGTGTTCGTGCATGAAGATGTTTTTGATCTTTATCTGTCAAAACTCAAGTCCGCCGTAGATAACCTGAAGGTAGGTGACCCTATGCAAGAAGATACAGATGTAGGTCCCATGATAAGCCCTTCGGAAGTAGAAAGAGTTCAAGAATGGTTGGGTCAGACAATAAAAGAGGGTGCTAAGCTCGTAAGGGGTGGTGTTGCGTGTGCAGAGAGTAGAGCTCTACTTGAGCCTACTGTGGTAAGTCTTGTACCAGAAAGCTCTTTGCTTTTCAAAGAAGAAGCCTTTGCACCTGTAGTTGTGGTAAATCCTTACAGAGAAGTAGAAGAGGCTATAAGAGGAATAAACAGCTCTGTATATGGCCTTCAGGTAGGTGTATTCACAAAAGATATAGATGTAGCTTGGGAGTTTATCAAAAAAGTAGAGGCTGGTGGTGTTCTTATAAACGAAGGACCTAACTTCAGAGCAGATCACATGCCTTACGGAGGAGTAAAACAGTCCGGTATAGGGAGAGAAGGTCCAAAATTTGCAATAGAGGACTATACGGATATCAAGATGGTTGTGTGGGATTTGGGATCCTAAGAAAATAATGACCCCCTATTATAGGCTCTGCTCTAAGAATCTTTTCAGTATTATGTTATCCTCAATTTTTATCCTCTTCTTTAAACACTCAAAAGCATCATAAGTGCCTATGTTTAAAAGGGCTTTTGCTATCTCAATAAGCTCAAAAGTATCCCTATATTCAAAAAGCATCTTACAGAGCTTATATACAGCCTTTTGGACCTTCCTCTTGCCAAGCACTTCTATCACAAGCATCCTGTTTTGTGCTATGGGATTATCTAGAGCAAGAATGAGCTTTTCGTCGTAGTCTAACGAACTAAAGGTACTAAGGTCAGCACCACAATTTGGACAAACTCTATCGTTTTCTTCAACCTCACTCCAACAGTAAGGACAAAACCAGTGTACCATAAGAATTACCCACAGCCCTAATTAAGACAACGCATTAAAAAAGAATTTTAAAGCTTCTAACTTAACAAAATAATTCCTTTCAACTCCACACGGTACATTAGGAACCTGATGAGAGAGCAAACTTACCACTCGCTTTGAATGCTTTCAACTCCACACGGTACATTAGGAACCCAAATCACCACATTAATTAAAATAAGAAATATCAATAATTTTGTCAAGGGGGTACCCCTTTCAAATGAAGTTAATTTTCCGAAATCTCAGATCATGCAAAGTTGAGTCTGTTGTTATCAAATTTAAATCGTTGCCTCCCAATACTTTCCACCACTGATCATAATTACGGCATTACGGCATTACATAATTACGGCTTTACGGTTTTACGGCGAGGGTATATAATTAAAACCTATGGGACGCAGAAAGAAGAAGATGGTAAAAACCACTATTTTGCTACCTTCCGAGGTGCATCAAGCCCTACGCATAGAAGCCATAACCAAGAAAATGTCTATGGGAGAACTCATTGTTCAAAAGCTAAGAGAGTTAGAAGAATACAAAGAAAAATATGGTGGAGTTGTAAAGGCAGAGGACCATCTCATTTAAGAAGACTACACCCTATTCAGTTGCCAAGTTAACAAGGGTCCCAGTGGAACCCTCAAGCTTATATGCCTTGGGGTATATTATAACACGCTTTAAGCTATAATATAAAAGAGAGGTTGGAAAGGTGCAGTTTTTAAAGAGCTTCTTTGAACAGATCAAGGAGCTTTTTCTCGGCAGGAGGGAACAAGAGGGCAAAAAGTTTTTAGGATACTTTAAACGGGTGCATCTGAGGTTCTTGGAAGAGGTTATAGGAGCAGATCTTGGTTCTCACAAAAGGTACACAAGACCCTTTATAGGCTATACCTCGGGTAATTGGCTTTTTGTATGCTTTTTAACTTCCCAAAGGAAAGGGAAGGCTTTTAGGGTGAA
>Ga0272445_1000426_pt1 | contig 39504 bp, 36 predicted proteins | sample YNPCB0031_FD_194404 | JGI IMG/M metagenome (GOLD analysis project Ga0272445, IMG submission 194404) | Hot spring sediment microbial communities from Yellowstone National Park, WY, United States - YNP-CB-003-1 | ecosystem: Environmental > Aquatic > Thermal springs > Hot (42-90C) > Sediment... | reverse complement strand
GCCCGCATTTCGGGCATCTGAACTGCAAGGGAACATCCCAAGCAATTCTTCAACACACGACTATTTAAACCTAGCCCATTCATCCCAGAGCTTTAGCTCTGGGTTTTCTGGGCACCCCTTTTTATAAAATTTCAAAGAAGCTTAAATACTTGTTTTTAAGTTAGGTTTTCTTTACAAATCAAATTTGGAGGGGAAGCTCGTTTTGAAAGGAAAGCCTATTGCCTCAATAGTTTCCGCGGGTCAATCAAAGTTTGGAAAGCTTGAAGGCTTATACGCCCGCGAAATCTTCGCCCAAGCCGTTAAAGAGGCTTACGAACGTTGCCCAAGCTTAGATCCAAAAAAGGATATTGAAGCCCTTTTCATAGGGCACATGGGAGAATCCTATGAGCATCAGGGACATACTGCCGCCGCGGCTGCAGACTGGGCTGGGCTATTGCATGTACCGGCTGTAAGAATTGAGACGGCTTGTAGCTCTTCTGGGGTGGCTCTTAGGACGGCTGTTTTTGCCATAGCGTCGGGTTTATGCGACGTTGTTATGGTGGGTGGTGTTGAAAAAATGACTCATCGAAGCACTCCGGAAGTCACGGAGTTTTTGGCTATGGCTTCGGATTTCCCCTTCGAACAGTGGCACGGCATAACTTTTCCAGGATTGTTCGCGCTTATGGCAACTGCCCACATGTATAGGTATGGCACAACGGAATTGCAGTTGGCCCACGTCGCTGTGAAAAACCATTATAATGGATGCTTGAACCCGAAGGCGCAAATGCAAAAGGAGATAACCCTTGAACAGGCTTTGTCTTCGCGGGTTATTGCTTGGCCTCTACGACTTTTTGACTGCTCGCCCATAACTGACGGAGCAAGCTGCCTAATCCTTACAAGACCGGAAATTGCCAAAAAATACACGGATACACCAGTTCACATCATTGGCACGGGTCAGGCAAGCGACACGATAGGCTTGTATGAAAGGGAGGATTTCACGTCGCTTAAAGCTGCAAAGTTGGCGGCAAAACAAGCCTATGAAATGGCAGGCTTAAAACCCGAAGACATAGACGTAGCAGAAGTACACGACTGCTTCACGATAGCCGAAATAATTGCCTACGAGGATTTGGGGTTCTGCAAGCCCGGCGAGGGTGGACGCCTAGCAGAGAGTGGCGAAACAACGCTTAAGGGGAGAATACCAATAAACCCAAGCGGAGGCTTAAAAGCGAAAGGCCACCCCGTGGGCGCAACAGGAGCAGCCCAAGCCTACGAAATATTTTTGCAGCTTACTGGACAGGCGGATAAACGACAAGTGGACGACGCGGAAATTGGTTTAACCCACAATGTAGGCGGCTCCGGCGCCACCGCCACGGTGCACATTTATAAAAGGGGGTGAAAGGCGCATGGCTGAACAGCCTCAAAACTTCACCATTGAACAGTTCTATAGGTATGTGGGCCAGAAAAAATTGATGGGTGGAAAATGCCTAAACTGTGGGAAAATCCACTTGCCACCAAGACCCCTATGCGACAAGTGTTTGTCAACACGTTTTAAATGGGTTGAGCTTCCTCAAACAGGCATACTTTTAACATACACGATAATTCACGTGGCTCCAACCCAGTTCCAAGGTATGGCGCCCTACGCGGTTGGCATAGTCCAACTGGAAAACGGCGTCAGAGTTCCGGGAATTATTAGGAAAACGTCTCTAGACAGCCTAAAGGTGGGCATGAAGCTAAAAGTGGAGTTTGAAGAAACACCGACCAGTCAAATGCAGCAGTGGCCCCATTGGCCAAGATACCACTTTGTTCCATGCTGAACAAACAGAGTAAGCACTTCTTCATCTGCTGCAGACCGTCTCAAGTGCAAGCCTCTGGATTAGTTTTGCCTTCAAGTTTCGGTTAAGGCTTCTTCAACTTCCCTTTGAAAGTTTTTCTTGTCTAGGAAGAAGGCGGTTATTGGTTTTCCGTTGACAGCGCAAATGGGCGCCTGCCCCCGCTTTTTCACTTCTTCTTGCTCCTCAAACATGTTTACTACGCGAACAGGAAGGTTTGGCGCGGCTTCGCTTAAGGCTGCTTTGACCTGTTCAGTAAAGTACATGCAGAAGGGGCACGACGGATCATAGAATATTAGGGCTTTACCCTTGTCTTCAGGCTGTGGAGTGAATTTGCCGGCTTTCGGCTGGTAGACGTATCCCTCTTTCAATGGATAGTAAAGCAGGAAGGGATTGTTTTCCACGGCTTTTTTGAATCCCATTTTCAAGTAGAACATGTTTTGGGGATAATAGCCAGGCACTCCAAAAGCCCATGTAACCAGAGCAGATGGCGGCGCGTCGCCAAAGTAGTGTTTCGGTTTTTTAGCATCCTCTATTAGAGCGTTTAGAAGGGCTTTTCCAACGCCTTGTTGCTGGTTCCGCCTTTCCGGAACAAATATGCACGTTATTTCCAGAACCTTATCCTCTAGTTTAGGCTGATACTGAATTAAGCCTGCGGGGGAATCGCCTAAAAAGGCAATTTTCGCAACGCCGCCAAACATTTCAAGGCTTTTCCTAGCCCATCTACGCTTCGCCTCAGCTCCCTCAACGAATGATGGGAAGTCGCGTCTCTCTGGCGGAATGCAAAGATATATCAGCGCATCAACATCTTCGAGTTCAACATCTTTTATTTTACAAAACTCCAAACTTCAACAACTCAAAAGGATAATTGCACTGCAGCACTATAAAACATTTGCCAAACGCCAATTTTGTTGTCGGCCGAGGACTGTAAAAATGACGCTTCTCTACAGAATTTGTGTATTTCAAGACCTACTCACTAGAAACTAAAACTCGTGGCGTTTCATTTTCTCTTAGAAGTAGACCTACGCTGAAAAGGTTAGGGTGGCTTCATTTCAATTTCATAAAGGATGAAACGGTTTCCTTCGAAAATTTTTGTCGCATTTGGCGCTGTGGTTGGTGGGAAAAGCTTGTCAATTAAAATCATAACGTGCTCATATCGCCAAATTGCCGGCGAAAACATAAATGCGGTGTCTGTCCGGGTTAAGTATTCAACCCAGTAACTGTAAAATGGATTAACAATTATCACCGACTTGGGAGGTATGTATAGTCTCATCTCCTCGATTTCATGGTAATCCTCCTCTCTTATTGTTGGCATTAAGGTTTTTGATGCGTCAACTGTTTGAATGATTATAGGTGAAAAGCATAGGAAAAGCGCTATCACGAAGAGTATGCTTTTGCTCTGAATTTTTGAAAAACCGTAACCTAACACGAAAGCTATTGTAATGAACTCCATATAGAGAAAACGCCATATCCACTCCAAAGGGATAAAGGGGGTTAGGAGCAGAAGCCCTACGACTGTAACTGGTGCAATAGCCAAAACAGCCTCTTTTTTGCCAGCCCTCCACTCATAAATCCACAAGGCAATCCCAAAAATTATGGCTGCCAAAACTGCCGCTCCACTCATGGGGTCTAGAAGGAAACGGCTTATGATTTCAGACGAAGTAAACGTTTGAGGTCTAAATCTGTAGAAGGGGGATAAAGCGAGGTCAAGAGCCTGATAATAATCCTTGAAAAAGAATGGAAGAAATATAGGCGCTACAATTATGAAGAAAAACGCCACAAACAACAGAATTTCAAGGTTTCTCGTAACTTTTTTCTCGCCAGCCCAAAGCAGCCGGTAAACTATTGCGTATAAAACCAAAAATAGAAAAGCAACAAGAAAAACTATTGCGTGGGTGGCTCCAGTTAAAACCATAAAAGAAATCGCCATGATCAATGTGCGAATTCCTCCCTTTTCAATCAACATGCAATGAAGATAGTATATGAAGCAGAAAAGAAAGAAAGATCCCACGACCATCTTTAGGTAACTGTTCATCAACAACAGATGCAACGAGGAAAGAATACAGCCAAGCGAGGCTAAATACCCGGAAATCTGGGATTTCGTAACCTTCTTAATCCAGAAATACAGAGGTGCTGCTGAAAGCGCCGAGAAAAAGGCGGTTCCCACCTTTATTCCAAGAGTCAAGTTTCCGCCGAAAAGCAGCGTGAAAAACGTGAAAATGTAGAGCGCAAGGGGTGGATCATCATACTTTAACTTTCCAGTTTCCAGTATGTTTCTCACTTGAATAAGGTAGTAGGGTCCGTCCACCCCATAAATAAGCACATATCTAGTTAAAATGTAAAGGTAAAGGGTAAACCCGAAAAATACGATCAAAACCAAATGCAAAAGCTCAGATTTGAATAGGCTTTTTACTTCTATTTTGGTCATCCTCCGCTAGCGTTTCAGACTCTTTGCTTTAGGCGTCATACAGTTATTAGTTTTTGCTCTGATTATGAAAGTGGCGTCTTATAAAAGAGGGAAAGTTTAGCGAAAAAGGATTATTGAGATTGGATTGTTTGCCATTTTTCCTGCAAAAACTTAGGGATTTCCGACGAGTCTTTGGGACCTACTATCACTTGCCATCCGCTTAGTTCCTCTATTTCCCCGCTGAGGCGTGCTGCCTTGCCCGGTATGATGAGTTTCCTATGTTTTACCTTGTTTTCTATGCCTGAAGCCTTTAGGGCTTCTGCCACCTTTTCAGCGGTTATTTTTCTTCCAGCAACGGCGGGGTCTACGGCTAAGCCTTCAGAATCCACTACAAGCAGATAGGCGTTTATTTTTGCTGATTCAATGTCTGAAGCCACTGTGTAGTAGGTTAGGGCGAAGTTGGTTGTAAACATGACTGGCGAGTTTTCGTCCGGAGTGCCAAACACTTTCAAGCCTGGCTCAACTGCCACGGGTTTGCGGGGATCCGTGTAAATGTTGGCTCTCAGAATAACGTTTGGCAGCAGCGCCCACCCGTCTAGGCTGTGCATTATGAGGATGTCGGCGAACCTCACTATTAGCATGGATGCCAAATAGGCTTCCCGCCACTTCACGATTTCTGGGGCTAATCCAGCGCTTTCAAGCCAAACAGTCATGGGAACGCCCATCAATGGAAAACCTAAAAGGTCGTCGCCACGCTTGCAAGCTGCTCGCCGTATCATGGTGAAATTGTTTAGGGTTTCAGCCAAACCATCGCCCGGAAACGTGCCAGGATCAAGCACAAGGTCTTGAACGCCGTACTCAACTAGGGTTTTAGCCAAAGACTTTAACATTTTGATGTTGCCCGGAGCAAAAACTGTTAGGGGGCAGTCGTACATGAGGGCGAGTTCAGCCACATCCCGCCAATTATTCTCGGTAGCCGCATACAATAGGGGTCTAGCCTTCGGTGCAGCCATCAAACCGGCTTCTAGAACCGTTGGGTTAAGCGAGCATAATACCATGGGAAGCTTCGTGTTTTCAGCTATTTTACGCACTGTTGCCTTAAACTTGTCAGGGTCGTTGGACGTTGAGCGGACTGCAATCATGTCCAATTTTAGAATTTGTCCAATGTACTCGTAGCGGAAATCTTCAACTTGTTTTACGCGGCCTAGGATTTCGTCTTCCGGCATTTCATCTGTAACGTCTATGGCTATGGCTGTGGGGTTGAAGTAGGTGAGCTCGTGGCGGTACATCACCAGTTTTCCGCCAATTTTAACAGCCTTATCGCCGGCGCCGATGACAACCTCTTTCACGGCGGGTTCCAACATATCCTTAAGTTGTTTGTAGGCTTTTTCAAACTCCTTCTTTAAAAGTGGCTTGCATTTTTCGATGGGGACTTCGCGGTTCACAACTTTTGTGGCGAAAGCCATACAGTTTTCTTCGCCGCACTCCTTACAGTTCGTGCGGGGTAAAAGCTTGTAAACGTCTATTGGGCTAAGCTCCTTAACACCAACCTTACCTTCCTTTCCACTCATATCGGCTTAACCTCCATTCCACGGTTTAGACTTTGGCCGCAACCCATTCAACGAGGCGTTCAGCATTGCCGGATTTGCCGCCCATCAGCTGGGCTATAACGTCTTTCACTGTTTTAACGGCTGCCGGATGCATCATCATGAACAAGTCCACACCAGCCAACAAAAGCGTCAAAGCCGTAACAACCTCCCATAAGGGTCCTCGAAGTTCACGAGGCTCCCATTCTGGAGCCATTTTCATCCAAGCTTCGCGGGCCGCCCAAGCGTTTGTTGTTCCGGAAGACATGGGGTGCGCCAGTTCAGGGTCTCCCATCAAAGCCGCCAGTCGGGCGCGCTCCATATTCGTGAAGGCGTAATCCAAACCATAGCCTAAAGCCGCCGTTGTCAAGTCCATTACTATGTCCTCTTTTGGCAGAAAATCGTATAAGCGGCGGTTCAGCTCCCGAGCGAGGTTTAAATCCATAGGCGTGAAGGCCAAAGCCACCTGCCCGCCCTTCTTGATGAACTTGGCGCACCGTTCCACATCCATGTCCCGCGTTACAGAGCTTATGAGAAAACGTTCGCCAGCGAAGGTTTCGCAAACTTCTTGGAAGACATCCGCATCCTTAACCGGGTCACCGCATCCTCCGATGATTAGGGGTACGTCGACGGCTTGGGTAACAGCCTCAACCGTTTTAACAGCCTCTCTAGGCGAGGCGTCTTTCACAAGCGGGTCAACGCTGATTAGATGGATTGTCACAAGGTCTGCGCCAAACTTGTCCACAGCCAGTTTAGCCCAAGCCGCCGGGTCGCCTAAAACATCCTTAACATGCATTTTTACGGCTTTAGCCAAAGGAACTTCCATGTCAAAAACGTCTAGGGATATGACTGGCGGGTGTGGCGTAGGCTTTTCAAAAGTGTAGAAGGCTGGGGCGGTTTCTCCGCCAATAACCACAGACTTGCCGCCTCTGCGTCCAAGCTTAACCTCAACAACCCTGCCCGGATAGGTTTCCACCGGCGGAACAAACTCCGCCTCCAATATCTGGGTTGGTTTAGCCTTAACTGGCGGTGAAACAGCCTTCGGCGGAGCAACCACCGGAGCCGCTACCGCGCCGGGCTGAAACCATATTTCTAGTTCGCCAGCCTCCAACTCAAAGTCTTCAAGCTCAACCTCTTGAAGCTTTGCCAAAAGCTCCAAAAGCCGCGAGTTCAGCTTTAAACCTAAAACAGTTTCGTCTTTCTCCTTCTTCTTTTCGGCCAAGCCTTTTTCACCTTGCCTACTTTTTCTCAGACTTTTCGCTTTTAACAGCCTTAATTACCACGCGTTTAGCGTAGATTTTGGCGTCCTTCAATATTATTTTGTATCCGCCGGCTGTTATGGGCAGAGTTGCCGCCGTGACAACAGGCGCCATTGCAGGTGCAGCCTCCTCTTTTGCTTCGGCTTCCGCTGGAACAGCCTCTGGAACCGCTACGGCCTCCTCTTTCCAACGTTCAACAACCGGGTGGCCTCGGGCTTTCAAGAAGGCCTTCAACTCGTCAATAGTTTTGGCGTCTTCCTCAGTGGCGATTTTGTCCACAAGCTCTGCTGGAATGAAATTTTTAACCCGCTCCTTCACTTCTTTCGGCATCCAGACAACGCGTTTGTAGCCGCCGTCAGCCTGCAGGAACTTTGGAGACCGCATATACTCGATGGATATGCCGTGGAAGCCGTCCACTTGCCGTCCGCCAGCCGTTGAATCCGCCAGTGTAGAGAAGGCCAGCCCGTTAACCGCCACGTCCTTATAGCCTCTATGCACTATGCCGAAGCCGTCCACCTCTGGGATGTAGAAGGCAACTGCCTCGAAGCATCCGCAAGAAGTGTGCGGATAGCCGAAAGCCGTGTAAAGCCAAACCCGCGTTATTTCGCCCAAAGTCCTCTTTTTAACAGCTTCGTTTACGCCGGAATATTCGCCCTTCACCGGCTCTAAGAGTTCGCCCCTTTCAATTTCGAATATTGGACCTTTCGGGTCTATGTTGGCCGAGGCCCTAGCGTCAAACCAGCTTATGGCGCCACAGTTAGAGTACCGCTGGGGCGTTATCACACAGCAGTGGGTTGGCGCAAAGGATTGGCAAAGTATGCAACCGTAAAACTTGTCCACTTCCTCGTCTTTTAAGCCTCTTGCCCTTGCGTCTCTAGCCTCGTAAATCTGCAGGGCTTGGGGGTAAAGCTCCTTGACCTTTTCCGGGTCGGTTATGAAGGTTATCTGCATCTTCTCGATTATCGGAAGTTCGCTCTTGAACAGCCTATGCAGAACCTTGCCAATATATTGAAAAGAGTTTAACCCTTTCTGGAAGGACTTCTTGCTAAGCCTAAGCCAAATGTCATAACGCTGGTTTAGGTGCATGAAACCCTCAATGTAGTTGCAGTAGGCGTGGATTCGCCTTTCAATAACACCCTCCAATTCCGGTTCAAGCTTGGCTCCTGCCACCTCGATGAGGATGCCGAACGGGTAGGATTTACCCTCCTCCATGTCCTTAATATCCGGCCCGATGATGGTTATTTTTCCATCCTCAACCTCTTCAGGCTTCTTCACCCTAGCCAGCTCAAATTTTTCTTTGATGTCTGGCCCGCCGAGCTCCACGTGCATGTCTTTTCTTCTTATGCGTTCGCCCTCGTAGATTACGCCTACATCGACGGGTATGTCTTGAAACATGCTCATTTTATTTTTCACCTCTTTCAAACTTTTTCCATTATGACTTTAAGGTTTTTCACCCATTCCTCGTGGGAAAGATTTGGGAAAGACCAACTTGCGTGGGGATGGTAAACGTTATCCAAAGAAATAGTCTTCAAATGTTTGGCGAAGTGTTTCAAACCCGAAAGAATAGTCCACTCCATGTAATAGTAAAGCCCAACAAACAACGCTAAATCGTGCTGGCCTTTACCATCCACACCAGTCCAGTTTGGGTCTACTAGACGGTTTCCAATGTCAACGGCCGGCATGAAGGCTGCTGGCTTGAAACCCCGCTTTGCAAATTCGCCTATCATATGGGCTGTCGCCACTACGGGTATACTGGTCTTTTTTGCAAACTCTATGATGAAGTCTACAAGTTTTCCGCCGTTGAAGTCTATTTCAGCCGCTTGATGCCCAACTACCAATATTGGACGCTGAGCCCGCTTAATCATGGCAACAACGACTTCTGGCTTTGTTATAACCAAAGCCTTTTTTGGTCCTGGGATTTCAGCCCTCTGCCAAGGTTCAGTCGCCATTACGCCTTCCTCCTACTCCTTCTTTTTCCTTATAAGCCTAGGCAGTAACGTTGGGTCTGGAATCACCGTTTCTTTCCAGCCCTTCTCCTCGAGGATCTTGATAATTTCATCTTTCATCGTTACGGGTATGTCGGCGACTGTACGCACAAAACGGTGGATGTCTTCAGGCATTGTTCCATACAACCGCTTGTGCAGGTCAATGTAATGTGTCAGCTTTATGGCGCGTCCTTTTGTTGTGTCGTTGGGCCGCATGCAGAGCTTTGCTATCATGACCATAGCTTCCTCTTTGGTTTCAGCTGCATAGAACAGGTGCTCTGGAGCTGGCCCAACGTACACTTTCTCGCCTGTTCTTGCATCATAAACATACCAGTCTTCCTCGCGGTCAGCCCTTCCTAAAAGCATGCGTCTATACTTAATGCCATGGGGTCCAACAATAACTGGCACGCCTAGACGCCAAAAGCCAGAGGCTATCGAGGCAGCTTTCTGGGAGTAGGCTCCCCAAGCAACTCCCACGGCGCCCACGCGGTTGAGGATGTAGTCGGCGATTTCTTCATAGTTGGCGCGTAAGTTTCTTTTGGCGAATATGTTGGCTATTTTTATGGCTGCACCGGCAATATGAGCGTTTGCAACACATGAACCCACGTTAACCATGCAGCCAGCCGTAAACTCGCCTGTAAACTCCTCGTATAGTGTTTTGCCCTCCTCATTCTTGTACATGCCAGCGGTCATGGCGGCACATCCGGAAGTCACAACTATGTAGCGTCGGCTGGCGAATTCGCGGCACATTTCAACAACGTCCATCCCGCCCTTTGGATAGTTGGCGCATCCAACAAAAGCAACCACGCCTGGGATTTCGCCGAGCACTATGGGGCTCCCAACGTTTCGGATTTCCACATCTTGTATCGGGCCTCTTCCAGCCCGCACCTTATAAGTTTCCTCTTTAAGCTTTTTCTCGCCAGCCTTCACTATGAAGCTGTGAACCTCTAAGCCGGCTGGACATGTCTCCTCACAGCGGCCGCATCCAACACAAAAGTCGTAGAGGTCTGCAAGCTTGGCCAACGACCCTTCCATGGCAGCTTTCATGGCTTCTGGAATGTGCAAGTCCTGGGGGCAGGCCCTTCTGCAATCGCCGCACTGGCGGCACTCCTTCGCCTTCCGCAGAACTTCATCCACTTCTGGAATAGCCTTAAACTTTTTCCTTAAAGGCGCAACTTTCAAGGCGACTTTGACAGCAACTTCGCCCACTTTTTCCGGGTCAAGGATTAACGCGCCGGGAGCCTTGCCGCTCACCAAGTCTTCAACGATGGCGTCGGCTGGATCGTTTGTGCGGTCCGGCAAGCCCATGCAGTTCTTTTCGGAGGCTACAATAACGGGGGCTTTAATCCTTTGAGCTTCGTAGAAGGAGTCCGTCCTAATGCATTGCTCATCCAAAACAACAACGTCTGGAACCCCACTTCTGATGAAGCGCAACTGCCACGAGATTGGACCTATGATTTTGCCGCGCTTATAGTACCGCGTAAAGTCGTGGGCTGTGCAGCAGAGCCCGCAAACTTCAATTTCTCCATCAAGCCCATTGTCTTTCATATAGTCGATTATGCCAATAGACGGGACAACGTTATGCCCGATGCAGAGGATTACAGGCTTTTCAAGATTGACTGTGCCATAGCCTAAATCTACAAGTGGGGCGTCTGGGTCGCCCTTCGGAAAACCGTAAGCCGCTATTTGAGCTATATCTGCCACTTCCATTCCAACATGGTCAAGCATGCCTACATGGAAAACTTTAGACTCAAAATCGAGGTTGTTACCTTCCTGTCCAGTGTGGCAAACGGATAGGCAGTGAGTAATCTGTGTCTCCACATAATCTAGTATATCTTCAAGGTCGCCCAGGGTTTCCGGTTTAACACCACACACAAGCCTTGTTATAGGCGCCTCCACTTGAATGTTTAAGCCGCCCACGTCCAGCGGCATTCTCCGACCATACTTTTCGATAAGGTGTTCCACTAAATGGCGGGCATGCCCCGTGTGGGTGGCGGCGCCGATACAGCATGCCAAAAGCACTATACGGGACTGTTGCGCAGCCATGTCTATTCCGCAGGCTCCGCGTTTTCCGCCAGTGAGATCGCATTTACCAAAAGTGCAGAGGCAGCAAACATCGCAGAAGGGCAAGTAGAAGGGCTTATAGCGTTGTAGAAGCTTCACGTCCCATTCGCGGAGGGTTGTAAGTGACGGAAAAGGCGTAGGTCCCATGGGCTCCGCCCATGTTTCTTCAACTATTTTGCCAACGGACAATTCAAGGTTTTTAATAAGCCCCAAGTCTGATTTTAATTCTCCAATTTTAACATGCAAACCTTTCTTGCTCAAGACAAACACGACCTTGAATAGAAAGGTTAATTGTTAACAACCAACGCTTTAAGCTTTTCTAGAACATTCATACAAATTTCGTATGAAAATTTTGTGAAGTGCCTCCAAAAGGTGTCTGCGGTTCATCCTTTTCTATACCTGGCATTCTCCATAATACGTTTAACCGAAAGATATGCCGGTGTGTCAGAGGGCAATGTAAGCAGCGATTTTCCGCCTAGGACGTATTCCTCAACGTTTCTGTCGTAGGCTATTCTTCCCAAAAACTTGAAGGGCAGAACGCTTTTAGCATGGTTTTCCAATTCTTCTGGAAACCTAAAACCGCCCACGACGTAAAAGTTCTTAAAGTCTATTTTAACTTCTTTTGCCACACGGTAGGCGCGCTCCACATGATCAAAAGATTTTTTAGAGGGGTCTATTACGTCGAAAACGTCGTCCACCTTGGAGGTTAATCGCCTGTTAAGGTGTTCTAAGCCGGCTGGCGAGTCGATTAAAACGTAGCGGTAGTTTTTGGTAAGCGACTCCAAAGCCCCTTTTAAGGCGGCGTTCGGCAGACAATAGCACCCTTCCACCCACTTTGTTCCAAGGGCAATAAAATCAAAGTGTTCGCCCTCATACATGCCATGCGCCCAGATGCGGCTTTCAATCCGCTCGGTGGGCGGTACACCAACGGTGGTTCCGCCTCCTTCGATAAAGGTTTCTACAAGAAGTTCCGAAATGGTTTTTTTGCCAACCTTGTGGAGGTCTACGCCAACCATTTCGCCCAAATTCTGGTCCGGATCAGCGTCCACCAAAAGCAGCGGAGCCTCACCCAACTCGATGAAGTATTTTGTCATTAAAGCGACAAAGCTAGTTTTGCCCGTTCCACCCCTTCCCATAGTGACTAAAATCTTCGCCATGTGCATGCTCTCCGTTTCGTGCTTGTATGAGTAGGTTTTCAACCTTATTAGGCGTTGCCTTTAAGAAGCCTATCGCAAAGCCCTTCAACAGCCTTCACAGCGGCTGAATCCCCATATTTTAGCGGGGTTTCGCCCCGCATTTCAGCCTCCAAAACCTTCTGGTCGAAGGGTAAAAATTCTAAGATGGATAAGCGGTTCTCCGACGCAAACTTTTCAATAACCCTTTTCTGAACTTCGCCTTCCACCTTGTTTCCAACTAGGAATATGCGGTTCATTCCAGCCTTCACGCCTAACTCGTGGATGCGTTTGGCTGTTTCAAGAGCCTTCAGGTTTGCGTCAGCCACAACAAGCATAACGTCCACATGCCGCGCTGTGCCTCGCCCCATGTGTTCGACGCCGGCCTCCATGTCTAAGACGACAGCCTCGCCGCGTTCAACAACCAAATGCCTCAAAAGCGAACGCACAACAGCGTTGGCTGGACAAGTGCACCCAGCTCCAACGGAACGCACAGTCCCCATGACGATTAGGTTTACGCCAAGAGGCGTTTGAACAGCATAATCCCGCACAATGTCGTCCACAGTAAACGTCAGTCGATACACGCCAGCATAACCCGTGTCCGTTTTCGCCTCAATAAGCTGCTTGTTCTCGGAAATGGGCACTATGCGGCTGGCCTCCTCCGGCGACAAACCCAATGTTAAAGCGAGGTTAGGCGAAGGATCAGCATCAATAGCAATAGTCCTAAAACCCCTCTTGGCTAGGGCATAAGCCAAACCGCCAGCAACAAAAGTCTTGCCAACACCACCCTTACCAGAAACAGCCACCTTCATAAAACATCACTTATTCCTGTAAGGCATTAACATGGCACTTTTGCAGATGTGAGCATATAAGCACTTCTGTTAACGACGACCAACAGAACATGGCTCATTAAAACCTAAAACCATTTTTACGAATTTCAACAGTTAGAGTGCAAGTGCAATTTTCATATGTTGCATTGGGCCAAGTTTACGCTGTATATACATTCGCTGCATGCTGGCATATTTGCGTAGCAGTCCATTTGATTTGTTTCCGTAAAGAAGCACTTCAAAGTTGAGTAGGGACAGTCTCCACACCAAGGTATGTTTTCGGCAAAGTTTCTTCTGATGCTTCGGAACTTTGCATATGCCTCTTTGCTCCAGATATTTTCAATATTCTCGCTTCTCAGGTCTCCAAATGGAACATCGAAAACTTTCTTTAAATGCATGTTGATGTAGAGAGGATGCGGATACGTAAACTCCAAACATGGGACGGCTATTCCGTCGGATCTGACAACCATTGTGTTTGTGTTAACATAAGGACAGCCTCGATCTTTAGCGTCTGGGAATAAGCTTGGGAGTTTAAGACTCATCTGATATTCGTATGCGATCTTTGCACTCTTAAGAAATATTTCCTCAGCTTGATCGATGGTTTCAACTTTGTCCTTAGAGTCGAAGAGAAGTGGCAGATTGATCCAGTATCCGGCTTCTTCAGCTTTTTTCCAAAAGTTCATAATCATTTCGGCTGATTTTTGCCTAATGCTTACTCCATATGCTCTTCCGAGGAGTTCTTGTGTTGCCTCTCTTATGAGATCCCACCCATACTTTAACGAGGGCTTTATTATGTCGAATGAAGGCTTGCTCAATGTGACATAAATAGAGTTTCTAAAAATTTCCTCTGTGTATGGAACAACGTGGGAGACTATGATGTAGTCGACGTTTTTCTCCGTTAAGTTTGTGACAAGTTGGGGAAGATCCCTGAAATTGTCCTTCATCACAACTACTTCAACGCCTAATTTGAAGTTTCCTTCACCTTTACCTTTCATTTCTGCCAAATTTTGAAAGTTTTTCATTATGATTGTTGGTTCCGACCCCTCTCTGATACGGCTCAACTTCACCATATCTAGGGTGTCAATTGAAAATGATATGGAAACTTCTGTGGCTTGTTTCAAGATTTTTTTGGCGACTTCTGGAGTTAATAGAGAACCGTTAGTGCTTATAGTGATTGTACTATCTTTTGGCAAGTGTTTCCTTGCGATCCGTAACATTTCTGGAAAATTTGGGTTAACTAATGGCTCTCCAAGTCCATAAAGTATTAGCTTTTTCAAAAGTGGAAAACTGGATTTCGCGATCTTCTCGTATAAGTCCAAATTTAAGTCTTGAAGTCTAGCTTCCCACACGCGTCGAATACACATCTGGCAATTAAAATTACACCTATTTGTAACCTCTACTTGTAAAGCTTCCGGAAAATCATCATCCAACATATTGCTCCCTTTAAAGGGTCGGCCCCCAGCTATTGGTGGAAATATGGCTATAACATCGTTATCCTTTATTTTTATTTTTCCTTCAAGATCATTTATGTTCCTCCCATTTATCATGAAGATGATATTTTCCCTAACCTTGCCTTGATTCTTGTCATAAACATCGTCAAAGAAGTGTTCTTCAAGAATTTTTGAGGCTTTTTCAATTAAATCAAAAAGCGTCCATCACATTTCACAGTTAAATCCTTAACTCCATACTTCTTCCACAACGTTGCAAAAAGCATGATTTTAGCCGAAACTTCAGCCAAAGTCATCCCCATAAAAAGGGGGAAGATTTATTTTTGCTATAACTCTATATCCAACTCTTTCAGCTTCTCTGGTGATGGTTTTCCGTTGATCCATCCGCGGAGTTTATAGTATTCTTCCTTCATTTCTTCAAGTTCAACGACTTGTCCTTTGGCCGGGCCCTCTGGCATTTCTTCCTCAATTAGGCGTTTGGGAAGAGTATCATCTTTTCCATCAAAGCCGTACTTGTTTATGATGACTCTTTCAAGGTTGTATATTCTTTCGCCGATTTTTTAGTATGTCATCCTCTGTTAGGTTCCAGCCTGTAACCACTGACAACAGTTCAGCGTAATCTTTTATGCTTAAAGCAAATGTTGTAAACAGGCGGTTTACGGTTGAGTTGACGACGCATGTGAAGTCTTGGAATATTTTAACCCACTTTGCATTGCCCTCGGGTTTTATGGGATCTATCTTTTCAGGTATTCCTAGTATCTCTGGAGAAACAGTGTATCCTGTTACGTGGCACCTGTCTCTGTTTGCTGTTGCATAGTTTAAACCCTATACCCTTTATTGCCTTGGGATCGTAGGCTGGCATTTCAAGACCTTTAACACTTATGGAAAGTTCCGGATGCCCATAAATCTCGCAGAGCCTTTTTAAGCCTAAGGCTAGGTATTTGCCGAGCCAGCTTTGTAGGCTGTTCGCCAGCAGGCCCAATACACGCTACACTTGTGTTTTTGCCGCCAACCTTCTTCTTCATTCTTCTTCAAATTCTAGCTGTATCAAAAACGTTTTTACCCCATAGGGCACTTGCATCTCTCAACTCAGCTTCCCCATCAACAATAGCGATGTAGACGGGTTTATCTGAGACCCCCATTCTGTTTCTTCGGCTAACTTTCTCCAGTATTCTTCTTGTATGTAAATGCATGTTTTATAGCCTTTCGAGGAGAGCGGCGTATATTATTGGTAGGGCTATTGTGGCGTCTGCTTCTACGGTTACGGTTTTTGCTTTTTCCTGGATTTTGCCCCATGATATGGCTTCTCTTGGGCGTGCTCCTGATAGGCTTCCGTCGTATTCGACGGCTGTTGTTATGTAGACAGCGTAGTCCAATCCTTTCTTGAATAGGTTCCACCAGAGAACATGGTGTTTGGATATGCCTCCGCCTATTATTAGGGCGCCGGATTTTTTGGCTTGCCAAACCATTTCGTTTAGGAGCTGCTCATCTTTGAGCACATTTATTTTTAGGTCTTTGTGGTCTTGGCTGAAAAGCCACAGCTGGTAGCCCACTGCACCGTCAGTTATGCCGGGCACAATGACGGGTATCTGGTTTTTCCAGCACCAGTAAAGAATCGAGCTCTCATCTAGGCGTTTGCCTATTTCCCAGCAGAGCTCGTAAGTGGCAAGCTCCCGCTTTCCCTCAGCGTAAATGCTGTTCAAGAACAATGTCATCTTCTCTTCAATTATTTCGCCGTAACTCGCGTTTGGCACCAACACATTGCCAATTCGGCTTACGCCCCGCCTGTGAAGTTCCTTATCGTCCATGTAAAAATCGCCATGAAAATAGTTGCGGTAGCATCTTGCCAAATCATGGTCAAGGGTGCCGCATGTCGTGACTACAACGTGGAACCATTTCTGTTTCACCATTTCGCGGATTATGCCCCTCGTGCCAGTGGCAATTATACACGCTGGGAAAGAGAGAAAATTGAGGATGCTTTTCTCCTTCAGCACGTTTTCGAGAATGTCTACGGCGACGGCGAGGTTTTTGGCTGTGAAGCCTCCGCTTTCAAGCATCTGCCGTACAAGCGTGTCAGCCGACATGCCTTTTGAAATTTCGAAGTCCCTAACTTTTTCCATGTGGATGCTCCGAAACTTTCATTCCAGGCCCTTGAAAAGCCAAGACAAGTCCGGAACCTTCGCCCTTTTTTCGACTTTTTCCGCCAAAGCGTGAACAACTATTGGGAAGGCTATTGTAGCGTCACAATAACACTGCACGTTGCGTCCTTCTTTGGCTTCTTTGCCCCAGCTTATGGCTTCCTCGAAAGTGCAGCCTGACAAACCACCCCAGTGAGGTGCGTCTGTCGTGATTTGTATGGCATATTTGTGGGGATAAACCCTCTCGTATTTTCTGGACTCTGTTAGGCTTCTGCCAACGGTTGTCAATTGAATAAAGTCTTTGGGGACGCCTCCACCAATATATACGACGCCGCTTTCAGGCGCCGCTTTGGCCTTTATATCTACAAGCTGTTCAAAGTCCCGCATCTGGTCTATGGTTATGTCAAAGTTGGGGTCGCTCTTCCTATTAAGCAGGTAGGCGATACCATAGCCGCTGTCAACGATGGCTGGACAAAAGACGGGTATCTTGTGCTCGTAAGCCGTCGCCACAATGCTCTTAATCCCCATTCGGGAAAGCTCCTTACCGAATAGGTGGAGAAACTCGGCTGAGGAATATTTGCGGTTTGGATTCAATTTTCTCATGAAGTCTGCGATGAGGCTTTCCATCTGGCGGTATTCAAGTTCGTCGGCGAAAACGTCGTAAAACCTATCAATTTTGTATTCCAAAAGCTTGCTGTCGTCGACTAGATGGTGGCCCTGCCAGTAAGTGCCCCCCATGGCTTCAAGAATGTCTTCTGATATGTTGGCGCCGGTGGAAACGATCACGTCTATGAAGCGGTGTTCAATAAGCCAATTAACAATCTTCCACTGGCCGGTTGTGCTCATGGAGCCGGCGTACCCGAAAAAGATTACAACATCGTCTTTAAGCATTTCTTCCCAAGCTTCGACAATTTCGCCTAATTTTCTGCCTTGAAATCCCGTTTTAGCCATTTCTGCAAGCAGTTCCGAAATTTTTTTCGGAGTTCTAACTTCTATTGGCTCAAGCTTCTTTTTAAAGAAAGGAGTTTGCCTTTTCTCCCTAATCACCGCTTTTTCACTCCACAACTTGGAATGCATATTTTCAAAAACCTCACTTTTAAATCTTTAGCTTCTATCCACGCATCCAAAAGTGTAGAGGTTTCCAACACTGTTCCAGACGAAGGCTTTCGGCATGGCTTCAGCAATAGCGAAGGCGGCTCGCCAACCAGTGCAGTGCATTGGTGCAACTATGTCTGGGTTAAACTCTTTCAGCATCTCCACAGTTTTGCCTATCCGGTCTTCACAGTCCTTTCCGGAGAGGTGAAAACCGCCAATTATAGCGTGTATTTTGGAAGCATTTGTGATTTGCTTTGCATAGAGAACCGTGTTTACTATTCCAGCGTGGGCGCAGCCGGACACGACCACAAGTCCTTTGTCCTTAACGTTTATGGCTAATGCTCTGTCGTCCCAAATCCAAGGGTCAGGTTGCCAAACACCATTTATTAGAGCGCGTTGTTGCATATACCCCTTTTCAAAGTCTGTTTTGCGGGGAATCTCGCCAGTAACCAGTATAGTGTCTTTCGCCAGCGAATACGGATTTTTTGTCTTTACGAAAAAAGCGGGTTTTATATGGTTTTCCGACGGGAATTCTGGATGCTTCCTTATGCTTCCATCTTTTTCGGCTACTCCGCGAATTTTAAACATGTCTTCATGCACTATTATTGGCAAGCCTTTCTTGCCGATTGCTTTGACGAAGCTTAGCAGACCACCATGGTGGTCGTAATGCCCATGCGACAAGACTATGGCTTCAACTTCTTCGAGGCGTACACCCATGCCTTTAGCGTTTAAAACAGCCCCGTTCTGGCTTATACCAGTGTCAAAGAGAATTGTATGTGTTTCACCATTGCAGAAAACCTTGACCAGCATGGATAAACCGTGCTCAGCTATTGGATGACGAAAATTTTTGTCAAACCATTCCTTGCCCATGCGTTCTGGAACCCATGTTCTCACGTTTTGAACCTCTTCCCTTCCAACAGATGACATAAGATCTACGCAGTTATCCATGAGGCATATTACCTCTAAATGGTCAACACTTCTTAGCCTAACAACATTCTCGTTCATAGCGTCTCCTCCATTTAAAGGAACAAATCCCTTTCTTTAGATCTAACAAGCTCGATTGCTTTAGCATCTTCAGACTTTATAAATTTGTATCCGCGAATTATAGCCGCTGGAACCCCTTCATCTGCCTGCCCTATCACAAGCTCAGCCGCTGAAGCTAACTCGTCTGCCACAGCGGTCTGTTTAACTCGCAAAATATAGCCAAACAAATCCTTCTCGCCCCTACGGTCTCTTATGGGTTTTATGCCAGAAACACCTACAGCCACATTTATCTCGCCTTCTCTGAAAGGGCGACCATGCGTGTCGGAAATTATCACAGCCACGTCGCAGCCAGTTAAACGCTTAATCTCAAGCCTAATCCTTCTAGCAGAAGCATCCGGATCCTCGGGTAGAAGCGCCACCCACCTATCTCCAGGCACATTGGACTTGTCAACTCCAGAGTTGGCACATACAAAACCGTGGCGTGTTTCAGTTATTATCTTGCCGTCAGCCATCCGCCTAATGGCTTTAGCCTCCCTTAACACAACTTCAACCAAAGCCGGATCCTTGCCATAAAGCTCAGCAATGTTCTTAGCAAGAACGGACGGCACAACTTCGTCCAAGTTTACAATGCGCCCCTCAGCCCTAGACACAACCACATGAGTTATCACTATTACATCACCGTCCTGTATAGGGGTGCCTTGCCTCTCAGCAGCCTCGCATATCAGCTCGGCGATGTTGTCTCCAGGTTTAACTATAGGTATGCCGTCAATCCCAATTATCTGAACAACGTTCATACTATGCCCACGGAGACAGAATATAAAACACACATGTTTCTAACGGTTTCGCCTTAAAATTCATGAACTTTAGCGCGCAAAACTTTAATTTTGAAGCCTCCCTTTCTTAGAGGCAAGAGATGATGTTTGATGAAAGTGTTGCATGAGTTTGTTCCAACTCGCAAGTTTTTGAAGTTGGCCGAGGAAGTTAAAGACCTTGTTGACGGGTGGAACATAACAGACAGCGCAGCCGGCATGCCAGCGCCAAGCGGAACAGCGGTAGGATGTGTACTTAAAACCATATATCCGGACAAGATTGTGATACCAATATTTATCCTCCACTATAAGGGGCCAGTGGAGGTTGGAGGCTTAGCCTTAGCCGCCGACGCTGTTGGCCTCGACGGACTTGTCCTAACAATGGGAGACTTACCAAAATACGGCGAGCCAATAAAAATGTTCAAATCCTCCGAGGAAGCCAGAGACTTCCTCCGCAATACAATACGCCTAAAAAGGGTTAAGTTGGGGTGTTTGTTAACAGCCCGCAAAACAGTTGAGGAAACCATAGCCCGCGTTAAAGAGCCTTGGGATTTCGTCTTCTTCATGAGGCTGGAGGACAGAACCTTCCCGATGCTGGAGCAAGTGGCCAAAGAATGCAAACGTCTAAACAAACCGGTATACACATATTTCCTCATCGGAACACCTAAAAACGCTGAAATGGTGAAGATGATAGGCTGGCCAACCACCACAACCATGGAACACGTCGAAGAAGTCGCTAGCAAACTTGACGGGCTAGTGGACGGAGTAATAGCCACATGTGCTGGAGACTACGAAGGCGACAAAGAGCTTCTAACAAAGCTTCAGAGGTTCAGAAGCTAAACGTCACTTCCCTTCTTCTCTTTCCTTCAGCGTTTTAGAACTGTTGGGTGTTATACTTCACGAATTTCACATCGTAGTTTCCTGATAACTTCTTCAGCCTTCGCCGAGTCAACTTTCAACGTGTAGAGCATTCTTGGCGTGCGGAGCTTCAGTTTCACAACGTCCTTTAAGCGTTTAACCGCGCAGTATTCTGCCCTCTCGCTGATTTCCACAAACTTGTCAATGTCGAAGATTTCTGTCGGCATTCCGAAGCGTCTCCAGCCTTTTGCTGCTTCTCCTTTTAAGGGTCTAACTTTTATCTGTTTTGGTCTTCCACAGGCCCTTAAGTTTGTCGCAGAATTTTATGAGCTGTTCGCGGGTGGGATGTGCTGCTTTCGGATTTGAAATGTAATAGGCGGCTGTGGCGTTTGCCAACGTTAACCTAACAGCTTCTGGAAGCCCGTAAGCGTCGCCAATTATGTTTCCGGCGTTCCAAGCATCACCCGCCCCGGTGGCTCTCAAAACTGGCACGTTGAAGGCTGGAACAATCGTCTCGTTTTCCTTCGTGAAAGACGCGGAGAAACTTGTGGTATGTAAGTCTATTCTCGCGTTTAAGCGTTCAGCCAGCGTTTTGGCAGATTCCATAGCCAAATCTTCAAAGCTAAGCTTTCGCTTGAGGCTTTTCATCTCTGGGTTTAAAAGAGAGGCATAAAATACTGCTTCGTTCTCGTTTAGGCTTAAAATGTCAATGAGGTTTGCTTGCAAAACTTTCCTCAACAAATCCGCGGCTTTCTTTTTGTTTGGAGTCGGGTCGGCTGAATCTAAATAGGTTTTACCCCTCCCCCTTGTTTTAGCGTGTTGGAAAACTGTTTGGGCGAGGGCTGTTCCAAACTTTCTTGTTCCAGCCCAGTTGAAAACACACACGTAATCAGCCTTCTGGATAACTTCAAAGTCTTCACCGTCAAGGTTTTGGGGTCCGAAATCAGCCAATGAGCCAACATCTCTCAGCATGACGTTTGTTTTTCCATCGGTTGTTTGGAATTCTAGGGCTGTTGTTATAGAAGGCTTTTCAACAATTTTGACGTGGGATAGGCTTATTCTTGGCGATTTAAGATAAAACTTTAAGAGTTGAAAACCAAGCTTGTCTGTGCATACTATTGGCGTGACCCATGCACCTAAACGGGCTAGGGCTGAAGCAGTGTTTACAGCGTTTCCACCTCTAAAGTCTTTTTGAGCTATCCCGTCGATGCTTCCACCCTTCCGCCCTAAAACATCCGCAACAGCGTCCACAAAAGCCTCCAAATTAAAATTTAGACTCACAAATCTATCTAGGAAAAAGTCTGGCATAACAACAACGTGGATTTCTTTTTCAGCCCTCAGCCTTTTCAGAAAACTTTTAACCTCTTCTAGATGATCGTCTAGCACTCTTACAGCCTTCCACTAAAAGACAGCTTAGGGTTTAGCGAAAATAACATTTTCCAAGCTTTTAGCCCAAGAGGAAGCGAATCATGTTCCAAACAAGGTCGCCGTAGACAAGCGCAATCACAAGTCCGGCTGTTATGAATATTAGCATGGGCAAGCCTGGAGTTGCCCAAACTTTTTCTGGAATCTCACCGTTTTTGACGGCTTCCTCCAACCTTTCAACTATGGCGTTTCTGCCCTCATCTTTCGGAAAAACCACAAGTTTCCTCTTTATTCCGTTTTGGGTTTTTTCCACATCCTCCATGGGGTAAAGGTGCCATTTCGCTTTAACCTTTTCAATTGAAACCTTATATCCCGTTAAAAGAACTAGAATTTTCTTGCCTATGGATTCGCTTTTCTGTTCTCCTTCGAAAAAGGCTCTGCCTGTTTTCCTGCGCCATAAGAGATTGTGTATGAGGAGGTAGACCGCCGTTAAGGCTGCAAGTATTATAGAGTTGCTGAAGACCGTGATGGGGAAAAAATGTTGCATGAAAGGTGAAATATCGCCGGACAATGGTGTTGAAAGGAGTCCCTGCGGGTAAAAAGGTAGGGCTAAACCTAGACATATTAAAGCCTTAGCGTCTGCACCGCCAAAACCACCAGCGTAGAAAAGGACTATGGCGAAAGCCGCCGTCAAGCCGAAGCACAACCCGAAAAGGTGCAAAGCGGAAAAATCGGATAAGAAAAGCTCTGCAAAGGTTAATGCAAAGGCTGTTGGAGCTAAAAGAATCCAGACGCTGTTGCTAACCTCTCGGGTTTTATAATCGCTGTAGGAAGCGTAAATAAAGAAGAAAAGCGTCGAAAAAATTTTTGCAGCTTCAATGAGCCAAATCATCCCCGCCACCGTTAAGTTTGACTAAACTTATAGGTGCTTAAGACTTTTAACTCTAATCAAATGTTTGATGGCAACACGAGCTTTGCGGGGTTTTTCCAAAAAGTAGTTGTTGAGAATTGGAAGAGCTTGAAACTATGGGGCTCTTCTGCTAAACTCCAATGGAGCTCCAGTTTTTGGAACCACTTTGAAGTAATAGATTGTCCCACTGGTATAGTTATAGCTTATTGTTATGGTTAATGTGCCACCATTTGCCTGAACAAGGGCGTTTGTTGCGTTGTGGGTTACTGGCGTGAGGTTTGTTGATGACTCACCCATGTACACCTTATCTATTACGGCATCTGCCGTTCCAACGTTCCTTACATATAACATTATTTTTGTCTTATCAGTAGACCAGCTTACGGTGTCGAGGGTGAGTTGGACGCCCGCTTGTTGTCCGGCGCTGCTCATGTAGGTCATTATCCAAGCGTAGGTTACTACTATGGCTGCTACGGCTATTACGATTAGCAGGAGGGTTGCGAGGATTGGGGATATACCCATCCTAGATTTTAATTGGGTTTTTGTGTTCATGATTGCACCTTCCAAGCTCGGTATAGGAATTTTGATGGTTGCTTATTTAACTTGTATGAACTTGTAATCAGAATTTTTAGTAAGTTTACGGCAACGTCTATTGGAGAATTATCCTAGTGGGTTTTCTTTGAGCTTTATGTTTTAGCTTGATAACTGCTATGATTATGGCTGCGAAAACGGCTAGTGCTAAAGGCGTGTATATCAGCATCGGGTTTATGGTTGTTCCAAAAGTTATTGGAATAGTCATGTCTTGGTTTACTGTGATCGTTTTCTCCTGTTTTTGGTCTTGAAGTTTTGCTATAATTGTGTATATTCCGTCTGGAAGGGTGAAAGTGCATTCACCGTTAGGCGCTGAAACAACGTATAAGGGTTGCCCATTTTGACGGATTTCTATTATTGCTCCGTTTGCTAATGCGCCGTCTTTGTAGACTTCAACTTTCACGGTGGATACTCGGTGGCTTGTGTCGATGGTTATTGTTAGGGTTGTTTGACTTGTCACCGTGAGGGTTCGGGTTTGGCTGGCTGACCCCTTGGAAACTGTGAATGTGTAGGTCCCCTCCAAAAGTTGGAGGGTGCAGTGGCCAGTGGCATTTGTGAAGCCAGCGAAAACCATGGAGCCTTCGATATTTGTTACTTTTACTTCAGCGTTGGCTACAGGCTTGTCGTCGCTCCACGCGACTTTTAGAACAACTTTGCATGTTGATATGGCTATGAAATCAAGCTTTATCGTGACTGTTTTGGTGCTGGAAAGGTTTACGGTTGTGGTGCTAGTGTAAATTTCGTATTGTGCGTGAACAGTGTAAACGGCTTCTGGAAGCTGTGAGAAAATAGCGGAACCTCCGCTGGTATATCTTATGTTTTGCCATCCGCCACCTCTGCTAACTGTTACTTTAGCGTTTGTTAAGGGCTTGTCGGCAGCGTCGAAAACGTTTATTGTCAAATTGTGCACTTTGCTGAGGGCATCGTAGCTTCTTGCAGAGCTTGAAAAATTGAAGGAGCCTTGATGAACCGTTAATCCTTGCCACGAGACTTGCACTTGATAAGTCCAATAAATCATTTGACGGAAGACAGCCTTTCCTTGCTCGTCTGTGGTTTTACTGATATCCCACTGTACACCGTCCAAACTTTGCCAAGACAACTTTACCATAGCGTTTTTTAGAAGTTGGTTACCGCTGTCTTTGGCGTAAACTGTTAAGGTTGCCATGTTTTGGCAAACAATTGTAATGTAGGTTTTAGGCTGGGTTAGTTGGTAGCGGCCGCTTTCAAGCTCAATGCCACTTTTTGAAACAACTATGTTGGCAAAACCGTCCGCGGAGTACACGTTTTCGTAAACCACTATTCCGGAAGCGTTCGTACGGTATGGTGGGAAAGCAGCGTCCCTATAATCCTCCGGTCCATACTTTGCAGTTACTCTAACGCTTGCTTCGTTAACTGGTGAACCCTCACTGTCCTTCACAATTACAATAATCGTGTAATAAGCTCCTTGCGAATAAGCAGACGTTGAAAGTGCAGAGATGAGGAGCAATATTGTTGCAGCTACTATTTGAAGCTTTTTCATTTTACACACCCAGCCATATAATTGGGGCGTAAGATTCCAGGAACATGTAGTAATAGTTGTTGACTTCCGTGTAGCTGCCACCGTCATACATCCACATGGCAAGGGTGTAGCTGTAACTTAATCCCGCATAGGTTGTATATGAGTTCCCACCACAGTTTACGGCTTCAAGTTCTATTGAGCCTTGACGAGCACCGCCGGGTGCACTTTCAGTTATAGAAAATCTTGTTCTAGACGGGTCTATGCTTCTAAGACTTTGAACACTTGCACTATTGAGAATTATGCCCCTTCCGAAGTTGTTGTTCCAGTGGGCAGCCCAGTAGCCGGGATACTTATATTCTCGATGTTGGGGATTCGCATAGTTATATTGGTAAGGCCCAGCGACGCTTCCCGTTGTATAGTTTAGAAAAGCATAGTTTGTGGGTCCACCATTTCCCATTATTGACGCAAACCATATACCATTGTCTGTTTTCGCCTGCTTCCAGTAAATGTGCACGTTTAGCTGAAGATATTTTACGTTGGCTGTTATGAAAACGACAGCGTAAGTGTCGTAGTAGTCGCTTCTTGGACCATCTGATGGATTGTAAACATTTTGAACTTGCGTTGAGTTTAGTATGGCTATGAGGCGTACAACCGCCCTCTTATTAGAGTTTCCATACCAATATTTTATTTGCCATTGTCCGTAAGGCCTCCACCTTCCCAGTGAAACTTCATATTTTCCGAAGGCATGGAGGTTCCATGGTCCAAAACATAGTCCATTGCTTGGGTTTATCATTACAAGGGCTGCTACACCATAATAGTCATAGGGGTATGTAGGCGATTTGGTGTGCCCAACACCTATGAATTCTACGCGGTATCTGTTTGTGTAGGCCGTGAATGTGTTTGAGTCATATACTAGGTCGCCTGGAGTTTGGTCTGGCGGCGCGTCTAAGTCGTCCAACCAATATATAGATACCTTTTGATTCTGTATGTCGAGTCGTGGAAACTTCACTTGGAACACTATTCGGCTTGAAGCGTTAAACCTAGCCCACGGATCAGCTAAGCCCCTTGGAACCTCAATTGTCTTGCCGTGCCAGTTCACTTTATCCCAAATTTCATATTGGCAAGGTGACGGAACAAGCGGTCCACTAGAGCCCGTTTCGGTTACTTTAACCCTAAATTGTTTAATGGGTAACGGTGGGAAAGGAGGCATCACGGCGGCGCCGCTCTGGCTTGTTACGTTAAGTTTTATGCCATTCCAATACCAGCGACCGCCGATACCGCACTCCAAAGTGTAGATTTCATCAGCGCTATTTGTCCCCCTTAAACTTTGACTTGTGGGGGTTGCCCTCTGAACTTCAAAATCTATTGAGGAGTATGTGGACAAGCTAACATAAATCCCCCTATTATCGTGAACTGTAACTATAAGCCACTTATAGTACGGCTTTGGTATGGAGCTTGGATTGGCAAACTCCAGCATGTATGTGCCGTTACTCGCCACAGCCTTGTCGTTTGAATAGGTCCTATTAACCAAAGTCACAGCTTTCCAATCGCCGAGGTTTGGGTCAAACATTAAAACTTCAAAATTAACTGCTGTCAGGTCTGCTACTGGCCGCCCATTCTCTTCAAGAACTGTAACGTTAATATTTCTTACAAAGTCTGGATTTCTTCCAATGTATGAAATGTCGACTTTTGCGTAAAGGCAATATGAAACGCTTGTATTATACCCGTAAAAACCAAACTTTAAAGAGTCAATTTTCGCCTCAGCACACACGCCGGATAAACCCTCTGGACGGTACCAGTAACATTTTATAAAGTTGTATATTGGGCGGTTGTACACCCACATTACATCTTCAGAGAATGTGACGTTTAACCCATAGCTTGGAAAAGCCTTGTAAAGATCGGTGGCCCAGCTGAGAAGCATGTCACCCACAACACTTTTGTTGGCAACGCCCTTCTCGTACATGTTCCTTGTGTAGTTAGCCAATGTAAAAACCAGCACTTCTTTTGTGCCAGTCATCACATTGTCAATTAAGCCCATATATTCTTCCCAGCTTTCATATCGATAATAGGAGACGGCGCTGTACATCACAACGGCCGTGGAAACAATCATTATGGCAATCATTAATGCCGCGATGATTACGAATTGTCCACGTATTCCACGAGCGAATCTGTTTATTCTGCAAGTTTTCGCGGGCATTAAATATTCTACCTCCTTGAAAGTTGTAGAACCAGTATTCTAGGGTCGTAACAGTCTCCAGAACTTGCCAGAATGTATGTTACTGTGGAGACTTGGCTTGGGTTTTTGAAGGCTTCTGGATCGCCGTAAACTATGTGTTGCCCCTCCATGTAGAGTTGTCCAGACTCGTCAAGCCTGTAAATTGTGAGGTTAAAGTAGACGTCTGGCGAAAGGGTAACCATTAAAGCAGACTTTAGAAGGCTTTGTCCACGAGCAACATTTAAATCGTAAACATAGCGTGTTAAAATTCCACGCGTCTCCAAGTTGTGTAACACATTGTATCCAAGTTTTTCAAGCTCCATCGCCTCATAACTGGGGCTGAAAGGTGGAATAAGCACGTTGTTTACGAAGGTTAAAGAGACCATGATAACTAAAGATGCTAAAATTGTCTCGATGACACGCATTTGGCCTTTCTTACACTTCCACATTTAGACTCACTCTTTCCAAACCCAAAGCTCAGCCGTATAAATCATACCCTCAATAACAATATTCCTCTGAAGTTTTACAGCACCACCACCCATTGGAACATTACCGCCATAACCAAACACGTTATAGTTTAACAAGTTCTTGAAGGGACCAGCCACAACAATTTCCCTCCGCCCTCCCTCAACGGCTGAGAAATCAAAGATCAATATCGCTGGGTTGAGCTCCTGTAAGTTGGAAAAGGTTTTACTCCAAAGGGAGAGCTGACCTGAACCTGTGTTAAAGTGGTCTTTTTGTGTACCGTTGTACAATGATAAAACATTTCCATCCGTGGTATAAACGTAGATGCTAACTATCTTCACATCTTCGTTTGACGGGTTTTTAGCCTTGGTTAAAATCACGGTATTTCCAACAATGTTTATGTCCGCAACATAAACAGAGGCATCCCTTCCCATGGTCACCAATATCGCCGCAACATCAGCTACAGAAATTCTCAGAATTACCATAACATAATCTGGAGAACCCAACTCTAACTTGATGAATTGTGAACAAAATCCAGAAGCATTTGTTGCTGCTGGTTTAATGGGTCCAAGTCTGAAATCTCTATCTTTAGAGTAGAAGACGAAGCCTTCCACTTGAGCGTTTGGTATGGGGCTTCCATCCAGATATGAAACCCTCAAAGCATACATTAGGGTTGTCGAATTCACAAACTTCAACGGAGTCCTAGATTCTGTAATTTTAGTGCCATCAACGTTAGTCACATTGAAGGGTGGAATTAGCCGAAAGCTAAACCCATACCCTTGCAAGTTCAAAATTTCCTTCAAGTAGTCGTAGGGTAAGTATCCCAGCGGGTTTTGAGTGTTCAATCTTTGAATCTTGTCGGGGTCAAGCACGTAAAGGGTTTGAGAACGGGGGCACGCCAGTCCGAATCTTTTTACAACATTTGGGTTAAAAAAGCAATCTTTTGAACCCCAGTCGATTGGGTCTCCAGTGTCCAGAAGCATGGCGTTGAATAAGTTTAGGGCTATGTTCCTTAACTGTTGTTGCTCAACAGCTTGTATATTTCCCATACTTATCTGTGGCATGATGACTACCGCACTAATGAATAGAATAGATATGACGACCATGGCGAAAATGTGGTCGAAGATGGGGTTCATGTTTTTGTCTCCGTTAGATATTTATAAGTAGCGTGTATTAAGTCTTACTATACTCCTATAAGCGTAAAACACACAAACACATCCCCGCCCGAACGCCTACAACACGCAAAAATCACTCCACTATAACTGCTCTCAACAACCCGCAAACCATCAACCTTCAAGCCGCCAATAAGCCAAGCCTCCCCATTAATGTAGCTTTTACCGTTAATGTAGGCACGCACACCTAAAGCCGATCCATCCGTAGCGTTAACCAAAATCTCAACAGTATAATAGGAATCCTTGATAGTTCGCGGAATTTTCAACTCCTTTTTCACAAGGGTGTAGGAAGAGTTTCTTGAAAGAATATACAAGTTTTCGAAAGTGTTTGCAACATAGTCAGCAACTTCTTTCAACTCCTTAGCCATCATGAAAGTTTGAATCCTGTCAACAACTGGAAAATAGGCTAAGGGTAAAATAAAAATCAGCAACAGCAACGCCATGGTGCAAATGAGATGGCTTATGGTTGGAGAAGGCAGCGGAATCTACCCTCCATACACGTTTACTTCCACGGTAGAAACAACAATATTGAAAACCACAACCCCCTTTCTCAACGGCGGGCTTACCCAAGAATCTGAGCGACCATTAATATTTACGTTCATAATGGCTGTGACTCCATCGCTGGGCACATCAAACACGTAAGAGACTGTTGTTAAACCAAGACATTTTGTTATAATGTCAAGCTCTCCCCTGTGAATTGAATCCCTTGGAATCTGAATCTTTATAATCCTAACACTTACATAGGTGTAATATCCCCCTGAACCAGTTGTCTCAAAGGTCCTCGCCACATAAACCCGATAACGTAAGACAATATTCATTCCGCCGGACTGTTGTTCAACAACAATCAGTCCAAGGTCCTCTGTTCCGCGGGTAACTATTAGCGTGTCATTTCCTAAAACATACTCTTTATAGTTTTCTCCATATGTTACATAATTAGTACTGATGCAATATTTAATCAATCCAGATGTTATAGAGTAGAATCTATTGTTCCCAGCTACATTCACAATGACGGACATATTTATTGCGTTTGAAACCAGCATCATTTCGCCATAATTCGCTGTAAACAGGGTTGCCCGCGAGGTTTGCGGCTTGTCGGAAACATACCATATTGAATCATTAAGTTTCAGCATAGCCTTCTTCGCACTTGCAAACTCTGCAGCCCCTCTATTTTGTTCCATTATGCGGTAAGCGTATTGGCTTGCAACCAGCACAAGCACAACGGTCGCCGCAGTCACTATAACCGTTGAAATCGCCGGGCTGACGCCGCTTCTGCTTTTTTCCTTAATCCTTAACCCAGCCTTATTTAAACAGTCAATCATTATCTTTCTCCTCTTAGGCGCCGAACTTTACAAACATAGGCACCAGCTTCGCTGCTAGAACAGCGATTATAACCAAGATTGAGGCGTGTTTGAAGCCGGCGGCAATGGATTCCTCGCTTATTTTGCCGGCAACTATGCCTATCAAGTAGCTGTGGAATATGGCTGATGTTACGAAAGTCGTTATCATAGGTCCTAAATCTTTTGTTTGACCAGTTTCAGCAACACCCAAAGTGCCAGAGGTGAACCCAATCATCATTACGGTTGTCGCCACGAGGAGGATGGCGGCGAAGTAGGGCATCATTATGTATGGGCGGACAGCCATCTTCTTTTCCTTCTCAACTTCCTGGGTTAGGTTGTTGAATCTGGCAAGGGACTCAATCATGGCGATGGTGCCGCCGCCCACGTCTATCGTCTCCACAAGGAGGAACATGACAAGCTGAACCATCCAACTTTTAACCCGCTTAACAAAGTCCATAACCACTTTCCTAACAGGCACACCCCAAGAAATTTCGGAGCTTATTTTGCGTAATTCCCTGCTGAACTCGCCGTAGTCCCGGTTGGCGAGGCTTTCAATACATTTTTCCGGAGACAAACCAGTTTTTCTAACTTCTGTTAAGTCTCTTAGAAAGCTTGTTACGCCCTGTTCTAGGCTGGCTTTCTTGCTGCTGACCTTTTGGTGTACAATGGCTGCTGGAAAAGTGGCTACAAACAGCGATAGAGCTATGGCTACTGGTAAGTCGATTATGGTTTGGAGTTGGCTGAAGAATGGCAACTGCACGTAGCCAAAGAAGTTTGTTAACAAAAGCAGCAGCATTATACCGAAAACGCTTGAAATTCCAAAGACCTTGTAGGGCCGCATGTCAACGACGGGTGTTTTAGGCTGCATGCTGTGAGCCAAGTAAATAAACATTAACGATAGCATGGGTGTAAACAGGTAGGTGTAGAGGATTATGCCTGAATACATGGATATGCCGACACTGTATATGGATTCAACGCTGAAGAGGATGTAGAAGCAAAGAGACATCAAAACCATGACTATTATGAAAGTTTCAAGGAGCATACCGAGCCTTTCCGCCGCGGTCTTAACCCGCAAAGCCCTCGTTTTGAAAATATCTTCAGCCTTCCTTTCCAGAAAGTGGCCTATGTCTCCGCCAATTATGACGGTTGAAGCATAGCCTGCGAGAAAATCTCTAAAAATGTCTAGGGGATTTCTTTTGGCAGCGTTTTCTATGGCTGTTAGGGGGTCTATGCCGAAAATCTCTACGTCCTTTATTATTTCTCTCGCCTCAGCCCGCATGGCTGGCATAAGCTCCACTTCTGCTAGCCGTTTGAAGCTTGTGTAGGGGGCTATTCCTCCAGAAGCCATGACGCTGATGTAGGCGGCGGCGAAGGGCATCTCCCTTTCAAGGTTTGCGGCTCTTTCCCCAGCCCTTGACAACGGAATTAGGAAAAAGCCTATCATAACATAGATGGGAAGCGGAACAAGAAAGACCAGCGGGATGAAACCGTAAAAATACAGCAGAATTATGGAGATAATGGAGATTGGCGCTGTTAGAACCGCCAAGAAAAGCATTAGTGAAACGTAGGTTTCGGGGTAAATTTTGATTTTCGCCCTTTCCAGATAATCTTTAAACTCGACAACATGCCTAAGGAAGAAGGGAGCTACCCGGCCGAAGATGCGGAAAGACCAGGCTTCAAGGGCTTCTAGAAGTGGCAAGAACTTTCACCTCCTCCCCGGCGAGAACTTTCTCGTAGATCTGGTTTGGCCTTGCGTAATATTCGGCGATGATTGCGGCCACATCTTTGTAGCTTCTTATGTTGCGTTCCCTCATCCAGTGGAGAATTTGCCTGCGCCTTTCAATTTCATCCATCAGATCTTTTTTGCTTACGCCCAGACGCTCTGAAATGTTGGCAAGCATTACGCTCTTGTTTAGGGATGGAATGTGTTCGTCTTTTGCTGGATGCCACTTGAAAACCATGCGGTAATCTTCGTAGTCGGCTATCTCGTTAACGTTCATCACCCGTCTGTAGGCTTTTCTTTCACCGCCTTTAACCAAGTGGACCCGTTGAACAGACAGGACAATGTTCATTAATGGAATGTAGGCTGGCGCTATGTCCATGGGTTTCTGGGTTAAACGTTTTACAGCTGAATCAAGGTTTTCAGCGTGCATTGTGCACATGCCGCCGTGGCCCGTTGCCAGTGCCTGGAAAAGCACGTAGGCCTCTTGTCCTCGCACCTCGCCCACTATGAGGATGTCTGGACGGTGCCTCATGGAGGTTTTTACAAGGTCGAAAAGGGTTACTTCACCTACATTGCTTCCGCCTAAGCCATAGCTTTGCCTAGCTATTAGGGAAACCCAGTTTTCGTGGGGGAGGTTAAGCTCCGCTGTCTCTTCAATTGTTATTATCTTGCTTCCAGGCTTGATTAAGCATGCTAAGGCGTTTAGGGCGGTTGTTTTCCCGGCGGCTGTTCCGCCCAAGACCATTACTGAGGCGCGGTTTTCAAGGCACATCCAGAAGTATGCAGCCATCTCCTCGGAGAATGTGCCGAGGTTTATGAGATCTATTATTGAGTATGGGTCTTCTCTGAACTTTCTTATGGTGAAGGCTGTTCCGAAGGGGGTTACTTCCCGCCTATAACAGACTGCAAGCCTATGTTTGCCGGGCAGTGAAGCGTCCACTATTGGGAAGGCTGAGCTTACGTGTTTTCCAGCCATGTGGACAAGCTTTACAACCATGTTGTCAAGTTCTTCATCCGTTTCGAACACGAGGTTTGTTTCGATGCTTTCGTAGTTTCTATGCCAAACGTAAACGGGCTTGTTGACACCGTCACAGGAAATGTCCTCGATGTTTGGGTCCCTCATGAGGGGGTCTATTCTGCCGAAGCCTACAAGGTCTCTTTCAGCGTGGTAGAGAATCTTGTACCATGAGACGTCTGGAAGCCAGCCCAGGCTTATTCGGTACTTGTCAACAATCTTTTTGGCTTCTTCTGCAAAGAATTTCCGCGGGTCAGCTATCTCCTCCTTGGGAGACTCTATCTCCGCCAGAAGGATTTCTAATATGCGGTTGTAAACGCTTCTTTCAAGGGGGTCGAGCTGAAGCTCGTCCAAAATGTACTTGTATTCGCCTGTTTTTGGGTTCTGAACTATGGCTACATGAGCGAAGGGTTCGTAAAGGGGGTATCTTTCAACAACTCTAAATCCTCTTGGCAGGGGTTTCGGCGGCGGAGGGGGAATAGCCACCTGTTTAGGCTTGCCAATGTTGAATTTTATCCTGAGCTTTCTGAGTTTCGAAAGTTTTTCTTTGAGCTGAAGTTTGGGCATCCTTTCTTCTCCTGTACTTCTGTTATATATCTATACACTTGAGTTATTAAATATTACGTCTTACGAAATACTTCACTTTTCCCCCTCTTCCTCACCAAAAGAAACAGTGATTACGCCAAGCTTAACCAACACTACAAACACCACTAGAAGCGCCACTGGAATCAGCACAAGCAACAATGTAAACCATGGAAACGCCGCCTCTGAAACAACTTGGAAGAAGGCACAGTTAGGTTTCTCAACGCTGTTATACCCATACTTGGTAACTTTCACAGTTACATAAACGTCTGAGGGCTTCGTGCTTGGCGGAATGTAGATTGGCACCTCACAGTAGCCAGAGTTACCAGTGTATGTTCTAACAGGAGTTAAGCTTCCAAGACTTGTTGTCACATCAACGGTTGCGTTCACAACAGGCTTGTTTCCATGTTTAACGTAGACATGTATAATGGCGTGTTCTCCCGGCTTAACAGCAGTGTCGTGAATGCCAACACTCACCGTTAGGTTTGCAGGTTTAGCCTCCAAAGTTAGCACATGGCAACCTTCAACATAGCCTTCCTTCTGGGCTTTAACCGTCATGTTAACTGCCATGTCGCAGGGAACCGCCACGTTTAGGGTAAATGTGGCGTTGCCGTCAGCATTCGTGAAGGCGATCAAAGATGTAAAGTCTGAAATGTTGAGATGAAGTGTCACGTTGGCATTTTCCACGGGAACTCCTTCGCATTCAACGTGGACGTCAACTTTGACCTCCTCGTAGGTAACCAGAAGTTCACGGTCAACGACTACATTGACGGACAAAATCTTCGGTCTGACATGCACATAAGTCCAGTTTTCACCGTTTATGTACCCCTCTTTCACGGCAACAGCGTTCACAAGCACTGTCAAGTTGGCTGTTATCTGCCGCGCGGCTAGAACAACTTCCAATTTACCATATAAGTCGGTTAAGCCGGATGTTAAGCTAAAGCTCACATAGTCAGACGCGTTTGAAGATAATGAAACGTTGGCTTCTGAAACCGGCTCGTCTTTCCAGTAAACATAGACAAACAATCTGGTATACTCTTCCGACATGATTTCTGGCTTTTCCGGATAGAGAACCACCTTAAGCTCTCTGGGATAAACCTCAATCAAACACGTACCAAAGCTTTTAGCATATAGCTCTTTAACGGCTTCAACACGAACTGTCAGATTTAGAGGATTATACACCATTGGCGCCGCGAAATTGAAAACTGCAATGCCAAAGGCATCTGTAAAACCTTCTTCAACGCTTTGGTTGTCCACCCATACATGCAAACTCACATTTGCAACGGGTTTTCCATAGGTGTCAGTAACCCTTACAGTGACTGTTACGGATTCTTCAGAATAAACCCTTACCTCTTCAGTTGCTACACTAACATTTAATGGTGGGAGAACCGTCACGTATTCGTGGGCTGACCCGTCGGCATATCCCTGTTTTGAAGCCTTAACCATAACTCTTACGTGGGTTATGTCCGTGACGTTAGGAGCGGTAAACGTTAGTGTACAGCGTCCGGTGGAGTCTGTTGAATTGGTCAAGTTTGCAAAGAAGCCTTTTGAAGCAGCGAAAAGATTTACACTTGCAGATTCTACGGGTGTTCCGTTAAACGAAACATAAACCGTGGCTGTAACAGGTGTGTTGTAGTCGACCATTTGGTTGTTAATGTTTATTGAAACTTCTAACGGTGAAAGAGCATCGCTAACATTCACTGTTGAAAAAACAACGTTGCTGGTTTCGCCGAAATCATCCATAACCTGCAAACTTACATTGAACAAGCCAGTGGAGTTATATTTGTAGAAGAATATTGATAAAGTTGTCCAACTGCTGTTTCGCCCATCCCCAAAGTTGAAGAAATATTTGTCAACTCGTCCATCGTCGTAGGAGCCTGTACCAACAAACGTGACTCCCTGACCCAAAGCCACTATGTTTTTATCTGTCCACAAAACCGCTGTGGGCTGAATATTTCTATAATCTATTGGTGCTGTTAAGAAGAAAATGAAGTCTATGTTGACACCGTTTCCACCAACAGGGTTGCCTTTTCCATGCGGGTTTAATGATTCATGATGAGGCCCGCTTCTATCCCCCCAAAAGTTTTGGGTTGCATTCACGAAAGCGTCGGGAGAGGCGTCCACACCGAACTTAGAGTTGCCGTAAATATTGTTAAAGCGGATAGTGTGTTCTTTTCCTTGCTCGTAGAAGACACCTATACTATTGTTGTAAATGTGATTGCGCGTTATGAAGGTAGAAGCGTTAGTTGAGACATAGATTCCGTAGGAATTCGAGGATATTGTATTTTCTCTTATTGAAATGCCATCTCCCGAATAATCCATTCTTAAGAATATGCCACTGTTTTCATTTGATAAGATATTATTGCATGTTATGTTTATATAAGACGTTGACAGATTGCCGGCAAGAATTACACCATCCACGTTAAACGTTATATTATTGTTCTGTATGACGGCGTTTCCACTTTGAATTATGATGCTGGCAGTGTTGTTTTGCATTATGCTCTGCTCGACGGTTACGGAGCCACCTAACACTTTAATTCCGTTTTCAGAGTTGAATTGTATGACACTTGCTTTAACAATCACAGTGCCACCATTTACAATTATGCTGTTTGTTCCATACTCCAACACGCAATGCTCTAATATGGATGCGGGTTGACCCGTCCCGTTGAAGAATAAGGCCGCCCAATCTCCAGCTTCGGGACCCTCCTTATTTGATGTAAACTTTATCGGTTTTTCCATGGTTCCCTTGGCGATAAGTCTGCCATTAACAATTATTGTGAATGGGCCTCCGCCAAACCTCACTTCGACGCCCTGTTCGATAGTTAAAGTGACACCCTCCATTATGGTGACGTTTTGACAGACAACAAAGGGGCTGTCTAAAAGAGTCCAAACAGTGTCCTTGTCTATGGTTCCCTCTACATAGGTTGCTTTTACAATTGGAAATAGACTTACAAGCGGAAGATTAACGAGGCTAAAAGTCAAGGTAAGCAATACCACTAAACCTTTTATTATATTATTACTCTTCATACGGATGCATCCGTTTATTGCTTGTTGAGGTATCCTTTCACCCAAGTCCGCTTAAAGAGTTATGAATTTTAGATTAGACTTGAAAATCCCGACTTTCAATCCTTCTTTTAAGTTTGAACAAGCAACGTTTTTTAAACTTGTAAAATGCACTGAAAAGGGGTGGTGCAAAGTCCTTGAAAAGTTTCACCGCCATAGCTCTTGAAGGCTTTCCCCTAGTAAAGCCTGGAGACAATTTGGCAAAAATAATCGTAGAAACTGCTGAGAAAAACCGTGTTGAAATCGAGGATGGTGACGTGATTGCTGTTGCTCAAAAGGTTGTTTCGAAGGCTGAAGGCCGTGTTGTCAAAATTAAAAATGTTAAGCCTTCAGAGAAAGCCGTAGAAATAGCCAGAAAAACTGGGAAGAATCCAAGGTTTGTGGAGTTGGTTTTGAGGGAAACCCGGAAAATTTTGAAGGCTACACCTGGAACTTTGCTTGTTGAAGACATTCGCGGACTGGTCTGTATTAATGCGGGAATAGATAAGTCAAACGTTGAGGGTTTGGATGAGTACACGCTTTTGCCTGAGAATCCCGACGCTTCGGCGGAGAAATGCCGCATAGAAATTAAAAGTTTGACTGGCAAGAATGTGGCGGTTATAATATGCGACACTTACAGTCGCCCTTTTAGGCGGGGGCAAGTGAACTTTGCCATAGGTGTTTCGGGGATTAAGCCCTTAAAAGATTACAGGGGGAAGCCTGATCTTTTCGGCTACACTTTGAAGGTTAAGAATGTGGCTGTTGCGGATGAGATCGCTGCCGCCGCGGAGCTTCTTATGGGTCAGGGGATAGAAGCTACGCCTGTTGTGATTTTCAAGGGTTTGCAGGACATTGTGGAGTATTGTGAGGAGTCAAGCGTTAATGAGCTTGGAATTACACGTGAAGAAGACCTTTTTAGAAACGTCTTATAATGTTTGCCAACTCCAGCTTAGAAACGGGTTTTTTGCCTTTTCTTCTCCGATGGTTGTTGGCGGGCCGTGCCCCGGGTAGACTTTGAAGTGGTCGGGTAGGCTTGCCAGTTTTTTGAGGGAAATCTTCATGTCTTTGTCAGAACCTCTTGGTAGGTCTGTTCTTCCAATAGAGCCTGCGAAAAGCGTGTCTCCCGTGAAAACCTCTTTTTCCCCGAGAAGCGAAATGCTTCCGGGACTGTGGCCTGGGGTGTGCATCACCTTTAGGGTTAGGCTTCCAAACTTTATGGTGTCTCCGTCTTTTAGGAGGGCGTCGGCTGGCGGCGAGTCTCTGAAGCCGAAGAATCTTCCAACTGTTCCAAGCATGTCGGCGTCCCCCTCGTGGATTAAGATTGGCGCTTTGAATTTTTCCTTAACAATTCCGTTGCCGCAGATGTGGTCTGGATGCCCATGAGTGTTCACTATAAACTTCAGCTTTAACGCTTCTTCCCCCATATAATTGAAGATTTCAGCCGCTTCTCTGGAGGTTTCGAAGCCTGGGTCGATTATTATGGCTTCCCCTGTTTGGGGACAAGAGACGATATAGCAGTTTGTGTAGAGTTTTCCAACAGTGAAGGTTTGAACTTTCATTTGCATGCTTCCTATCGCTTGTATTCTTAGGGCAGTTAGAGAATATTTTGGTTCAAGCAGCAACCTATAAATTTTGTTGACGCCTTTATTCTTTTGGAGATTGGGGAAACTTGAAACTTGAAGAGGTTTTGGCTGTTTCAAGTCAAATAAAAATTTGCCCAAAATGTGGTTCCAGCGAAGGCTTTTGGCTTGGTTTTAAACGTGATCACATTTTTGTTCAATGTAAGGGTTGCGGGTCAAGCTTCGAGCTTTACCAAATCTACAAACTGAACGAAAAAGGAAGAAGGCTTCTCAAAACCTGAAAATTTCAGAAACAGAAAAAGCCTTTAAAGATCGGAAAAAATGGAGGATGAGTTGTTTAGGAGCTGTTTCTTTTCCGTTTTCTGTTTAAAGCGGTTATCAGCGCAATGGCTGGAAGCAGAACCGTCAACACGATTTTTTGGTATTCAGTTATTATGTGGGATGTGAAGTAGACTCCTGCTGTGGGGGTTTGGGCTGTGTTGCCAGCCTTGTCCATGGCCTCAATGTAGTATTGGATTGTCGTGCATGGCGGATAACTGCTTGAAGGTATTGTGGCTGTGTATTCGCCGCTGGCTGTAGGGGTCATTTGGATTTTTATCCACTCGGTGGCTGAAACATTGTAGTAGAGAAACACTTCTTGAATGTTTAGTTCAGTGACGTTTACCCTCACAGTTATGTTGTAGCCGGGCTCCACATTCACCGTTTCGCCTGGCTGAACCACTTGTCCAGGTGGATCCTGATAGGGACTGGATATTTCAGGTTTTGTATTGTCAACCTTTACTGCATCCAACTCTGTTGCTGTCGCGCCTAAATCGTAAATGTTATAGATTGTCACATTCAAATGGTAGGAGCCATCCGCAGCGTTGGCTGGTATTGTTATGTTGTCTGTTCTTTGAACGTTTGTTCCACCGGCCAAGTCCGTTATCGTTCTCTCAACCCATGTGCCTGTTGAGTTGTAGATTTTGATTGTGGCGTTTTGGGGGTTAGACTCGGTGTATCTATATGTGACTTGGATTGTGGTTCCGGAACGTGCGTAAGCCGGGTTTGTTGTGGTGGGGTTGATTATGGTTACAGTTGGAGGGGTTGGAACTGTGATGGTTAGGTTCAAGTAGGTTATTCCGCCGTACTCAAATGTGTAAGATGTGGCGTATTTTCCGGCTACATAAAATTCTATTGTGTCTCCTGTCTGTCCTCCTTCTTTTTCGGGAGTGTCAGGGTCGTCTGCTGGAACATTGAAGGCTGGGGTATAGCCGTACTTTCCGTCAACAGTTGTTGTGCTGGCATAAGTTACACCCGCTATTTTTGCAGTGATTAATGTGCCGTCTGGTGCGGGTGCCCCATCCACTGTGACGTAGCCATAGAACCTGTGTGGCATTTGGGGTACGCATTGAACATTTAAAAAGCTGGCGGTTAACGCTGCAACTAAGAGTATGCAACACATTACTTTGATTTTTCCAAGCATCTCTTTCATCTCCTGATAAGGAATAAAAAGGGGTGGTTTATGGGTAGATCCAGCCTTCTGTTTTTACTGCCACCCAGTAGCCTAAACCTGGCTCCATGTTGCCTCCTGGT
>Ga0272445_1000424_pt1 | contig 39522 bp, 54 predicted proteins | sample YNPCB0031_FD_194404 | JGI IMG/M metagenome (GOLD analysis project Ga0272445, IMG submission 194404) | Hot spring sediment microbial communities from Yellowstone National Park, WY, United States - YNP-CB-003-1 | ecosystem: Environmental > Aquatic > Thermal springs > Hot (42-90C) > Sediment... | reverse complement strand
GGTGCTACCACATAAGGAAACCAACTCTGTATATAAGCTAACTTACCAAATGTTGCCCCCATAAATGGAGAAATTGATGCAGGACTATCAATTAAATTAGCTAAATGTTCAGCTAATAATTTTGCATCCGTAGGAGTAAATTCTTTAATAGCTCGCCCAAAATCTTTCAAAACTTCTTCTCTAAATTTTGGATTTTTCATTAATTCATTGTAAAAAATTGTTTGAACTAATGGTTCAATAGCTCTAATCCAGAATGATAAATAATGATGCTCCCCAAGTTCTTCTTTTATTTGTTTAGCTAAATAATCTCTAAGTTCAGGGGTTTTTAATATATCTTTTATTGTTTCAAGTGGTGCTTGGAAAAATCTAAAACTTGGATACCTTTGCGAAATAGCACTAAATAACTGAACTCCTGCACCCATTGCAATTCTTGGTAAAAACATCGTATAAATTCTTGATATTTTACCAATTGTTCTAATCCATTTACTTCTTGCTGTATCCGTTCCTTGATAATCCCGCACAAGTTTCAAAGTTTTAGCAAAATCAGTATCTTTAAGCATTGGATTATTAAGAACTATTTCATCAACATTTCTTACAACACTTAATAACCACCTTGTTTCTGTTGTCCACGGTCTTGTATATGCACGAGCTAAATAATCTATTGCTAAATTTTTATCAAGCTGTGCTAATAATTGCACATCAACAAAACCAGAACCATACTTTCTAAATTCACTTGGATGTTTATAAGCTAATGTATTAATAATTTTTTCTCTTAATGTTTCAATTGGTTGATTGCCTAATTTTTCAATTAGCGTATTTGTTTTTTGGAAGACTTTTGTTAATTTTTCAGCAAGCTTTGCTTTTTTTGTGTCTGTATAAAAACTTTTAATATCTATTAATTTAGATTTGTATTCTTGAACGACCTGAGCAAATTGATTAATTAAATTAGTAAACTCTTCATTATTACTTATAGATGCTTTTTCTAATGCCTCTTCAAGTAATTTTTCAGTTTTTGTTTTATCTTTTGGTTCTTTACCTAAAAGTTCTTTTAGATTGCTTCTGATTTCTTTTAATGATTTTTCTATTTGAATTTTATGGAAGCGGAAAACTTGTTGATTAAATGCTGTTGCTATATTTTCTGCAAATTCAGTTAGTTTAGTTATCCGTTCCCTTTTTAGCCCAAGTTGCTTCAGTTCTTCATCAGGAAATAAACCTAATAAATCATCAAATAATTTATACTGTGATAATTTTAATTCTCGAACAATTGTAGAAGGAAACAATTGCGTTGCTGGATCATAAATTTGTAAAATTCCGTGAATTTGTTCTTTATCTAATCCTTTAACCTTTGCTACATATTCTTTCAAAAAATCATGAATTTTGTTAATATCTCCTTTAAATTTTTCACCAACTGCTCCTAATAAAACTTGCGGTATATCAACATAAATATCTTTAATTCCCTCCTCATCTGCAACAAAAACTTTCATTACTTTCTTATAATCTGAAGTAGGAATATAAATTGAAGGTAAACCAATTGTTTTTATTTGTTCACCAGCTTCATCTAAAAATTCAACCCCTACTCCTATATGTTCATTTCTTATTGCTTTCTTTGTGTAATCTTCAATTAATTTCATAAAATCATTTGAATAAACTTGAGCACCAGTAAACGCTACAATTTCATCCCCTACTTTTATTTTCACTTTGTCTAATTCTATTCCTTGCTTTTTTAAATCTTCAACTGCATTAATAACCCGATTATATAATGCTCTGCTCGTATTCATACTAAAAAATTCAATTAATTCATGATCTTGATTAACAATTTTTATTTGTTCATCTGGTAATTTATCTAATAATTGAGAAATTTTATTCCAGTTATAGTCCAACCAATCTCTGTGCTCTTGGAAAATTTTATGGATTTTATCTTTATATTTGTTCGGTTCACTTATGGTATCGGAAAGAATTAAAGTATTGAATTTAACTTTATCTTGTAATGAATTTGCTACTTGTGCGATTTGAACATTTAATCCGTTTAAGGCTTCTAATGACCATTTCTTTCCAGATTTTTGCTCAAGGTGTGTTTTTAACTGATTAGCAAATAAATCAGCAACTTCTTTAGGTTTATATTCAATAAGCCCCAAATCAACTTGTCCCTCAATTATTGCTGTTTTAATATCTTCTACTGTTTTAAATGGTGCTCCTTCTGTTTTGCGTATAATTTCTTGTCCTATTTTTGTTTTTGAACCTAAAAGACCTGCTAACGGAAGCCCACCAAATAAAATATGATCTAATGAATATGATAATGGCAACCCTTTTGCTACTGTATTTAATGTCACTTTACCTAATTCACTCCCAGCAAACGCTATATCTCCAGCTTTAATCCCTAAACTTGCAACCCCAGTTAAAGCTTTCACTACTAATGATTTGCCTAAAGTCTCTTTTATTACATCTTTTAATACTCTCTTCCCAATCCAAAGACCTCCCTTAACAACCAAACTACCAAGCCCCAAAATTAATGAAATATCACTTGCTATATCTAATGCCTTATCTATTCGCTCAATCGTATCATGAACTTGATAAGCCATTCTCACTGAATTTCTTACATTAGCAACAAATTTATCATGCTCTTTTTTTTCTATTCTTTTTCCAATATTTGCAACATTAATCACACGAACAATACCCAACCCAGGATCTTTTTCACCGAACGCATACCGACCTAACTCATCAAGTCCAATTATCTCTTCATAATCTTGTAAACGAGGATTTGTAAACACTTCTGACCGTATTAATTCATTATCCTTCGCTTTCTGTAATATATACCTTGATACAACTTTTATTGTTTCATTTGGATTTAAACCCCTTTTTTGAGCTATTTGATTGACCGTAGAAAAAAACTTCTCCCTCGATGCTTTATCTTTTAATAATTTACTAATCTCCCCTTTCTTGGGATATGCAATAAAATTTAATACATCATCCTCTCCATAACCAAAAAATTTAACCTTTAAATCATGTATTATATCAGTTAACCCCATAAAACCCTACTACTTCTTTAATAATTTCTTAAGCTCTTCTGGTGAAAATAATTGCTGAGATTCTTCTTTTTTATTTTTTATTTTAGCTACTTCTATCCGAGAACCTGCTTGTATCTTTGCTGTTTCTTCTTTTGTTTTTGCCATTAATAAATAATTAAACAACATTTCTAAAAGCTTTAATCTATTTAATTTTTGTTGTTCTAATCCAGTTAAAAGTTTTTCTAAATGTGTTTGCCTTGTTTCTAAAATCTTTGCTTCATTTTGTAATTTATCTAAAATTATTTTATATGGAGCAACTTTCATCTGAAAAATTTGTGGCATCGCATCTATTAGTTGACCTAAAAATTCTATACTCTTCGGAGATAATTTTGCTATAATTTCAGGATTTTCTCCCATTGCTATTAATTCACCTACACTCATACCATCTGTATCTATCCCCGATTGTTTGCCCGCAAAATAACCCATAATTAAACTTCTCATTGCTAATGGAACTACATCAACAGGATAATGTAAAATCAATTCTCTCATCTTATCAAATAAATGCTCATTCGTATGTTTCGATAAATCACTCTTCCCAAGCATCAACGCAAATAAACCAATCATCTTACTATGTGCTTCATTAAATTTGTTTGTAAAATCAGCCAGTTCTTTCATTGTATTGTTATATGATTGTAAAGTTGTTTGTAAATCTTTACTTAATTTTCCCTGCTCTGTATTTATATCTGCAAATAATTTACTTTCTTGTGGGCTTTTTTCTCCTGTTATCAAACTCTTAATTTCATTAAAAACTAAATTTTCTAATGATTGCTCTATCCCCCGTTGTGTTGTTTGCGTTATCTTTTTACTTGATTTTTTAGTCATTTGTTGTTTTTCTTGGTTAGTTGCTTGCTCTTTCTGTTGTTCATCTTTCTTAGTTTTACTTTGATATTGTATTGAATTTTCTTTAAAATAATCCCAAAAATTACCCATTAAATCACTCATTTTTTTGCCCCAAATTTGGTTTTAAATTATTAAAAATGTTCGTAAAAATAAACGGTATCAATGCCTGAAAATCTTCCCAATCTAAACCTTCCAGATCTTCTTCTTTCATTCCTAAAGATTGTAATGTTTTTGATGCTACTTTTTTCATTGCTTCTTTCTTTTTGCCAGCTTTTATACTTTGCTCAATTTGTCCCGAGACATCAAATAAAGTGCTTGCAATATTAGGATTTTGCATTATTAAAGATAAAGTCCCAGGTCTCAAAAAATTCTTCGGGTTTTTTATTATCTTTTGTCGTGCTTCTTCAATTTCTTTGACTTTATTATAAATCTCCTTAACTGTTTGTGGTGCTTCATCTATATTTGTAAATCTATATTGACCTGTTTTTTCATCTTTCTGAACATATTTTTCTAAATCAGGAATATTCTTTTTTAATCGCTCTATTGTTTTTTCATCTAATACAGGCTTGTTTAATTCTTTCGCTGTCAATAAATCCGAAACCATTGGTATAATAACTGCTTGTATAAAATCACTCCAAGTCATCTTTGGTTGTTTAATCGTCACCTTACCATAAGGACTTCCTCTTTGAGCCGATAATGTTGCTAAATCTCTTGTAGTGGGTCTTTCTGTAGTCGTTTCCCAAGGGTTCCTCCCAAATATTTGTGCATTAATCAACATAAGTAAAGATAAAGGATCTAACGCTTGATTTGCCATCTTAAACCTCCTTAAATAAGACCAAATAACTTAAATAAACCTAAAGTCCCTGCTGTTCCTACTAAACCACCTAACACTGGATTAACACCCCCACTTGTGGCTTGAGTTACATTTGCAGGAGATAATTGTTGAACTACCCCAGCCGAACCCGTCAATGTTCCAAGTAAAGACCTTCTTAATTCAAATGGAGTAAGTGCATATTGCTGTTGTGCTTGCATAATTGCTTTATAAATATCTGGTAAAGATAATTGATATTGTAATTGTTGCCCTGTTAATCCAGCTTGTAATGCCATCGCACTTTGTAATGTTTTAGCAATATTACTTGCATAATCACTTAACATCCTTTCCTTAGCACCAGCTTTCTTTTCTCCTATATCAGTTTTATATCCTAAAGCTTGTTCTTGCAATCTTTGTTTTGCACCAGTTTCAGCTTCAATTAATCTTTGTAATGGTTCATATTCATATTGCCTAAATTGTTCAGCCATTGCTTGAGTTCCCGCAGTTTGACTAATAAGCCCTTGCATCGCCAATTTTCGTATTGTGTTCCTTAAAGCATCTTGTAAAACTTCTTTTGTCAATTCTTTTGTTTGTGTTCTTGCTTGTTCATAAATTTGTGGAATTTTCTCTTCAGCTTCCTGAATATCTGTTGATAAAGTTTGTCTTGCTTCATCCCAAAATTCACCAGCCCTTCCTACTAAACCTTCAAATACATCTTGTAATTGTTGTTTTGTTTGTGTAGTAAGTCCTCCTATTTGCCTTTGTGCTTCTTCAAAAAACTCTGGGCTTCGTTGTAACCATTCTTGATATTGTTGAATAAAACTTTGAATTGCCCTTTGAACATCTGGAACCGCTTGCTCAGCAAGGGGTCGTAAAGCTTGTAGTTCTTCTACTATTGCTCTTTGGAGAGCAGATACTTCTGGGGGTATATTATATGTAACTTCAGTTTCTTGATCTCCCCCACCAAAAATAGAATCTACTATACCACCCATTTTATTCCCCCTCTATTTCATATTTTAACACAAATTCATCTAAAACAAAACCATCAAGTAATTTCCTCCAAGCTAAAGGATTTCTCTTAGTAATAAATTTAATACCTCTTAAATTCAATTGCTTTGCTAAATTAACAAAGAACTCCTTCCATAACTTTGCATCTCCATAACAAGACATAACAAATAAATATCCTTCATTATCTACATCCCAACTCGCAAACCCCCAATCCGTAGCTACTAAATTTGTTATATAAAGTTTTTCATAACCCGATTTAGTAAAATACTTATCAAGCTCTTCTTTCGTAATATAATTTCTTAAATTACCACCAACCTTCATATCCATGCTTCAATTTTAGTAAAGTTGTTTTCGTTTTCTTTATTTTTTCTAGCCCATCCTCTAATTTACATAAAGCAATATACTTCTGATAAGAATTTTCATATTTTTCATATTCTCCTAAATGCAAATAAAGTTTGGCAAGATATAAATATTTTAACACTTCAGGTGCTTCATTTAATACAGGATGCGGATCACTTTCTAAATCATATTCGTAATAAATAACTCGATAAATAATATCATTAATTGAAGTAGCATTAAAATAAATAGTCATCGCATTATCATCAAAATAATAAGCCATTGGTTCTCCTACCTGCATTGCCCCAGCATACTTTGAATACTCAAATCCCTCTAAAACTTTATTACTACCTTTAGGGAAAATTGCTTGAATAAATTTGATATTTGGTGTATTAAGTTTAATAAATGATTGACCAGCCGATAGAACAAACTCTTCTTCCTTACGCATGAAGGAAAAATTAATAAATTTCTGAATTTCTAAAAGTGCTTCTTGAAAAAGTGGTTTATAAACTGAATTATAAAATGTTGATAAAGACAGGGGCTCCTCATACGGAACCCCCGCAAATTTTAAGATGTGTTGAATATATTCATCATTTGATGCCCACATTGCATACTCATTAAGCGCCTACAAGTATACCACCAACTGGCTGTCCTTCTGCACTAAACCAAGTTGGGCTCTCTCCTCTATAAGTCCTAATAGCCATTCCTTTATACCTACCATAGTCCATTGGTCTCTCTTCATATACGGCTTCAGGTCTAATCACAGCTTCAACTACAGGTTGCTTACCTAAAAAGATACAAATTGCTTTACCTTGTAATTCGGGATTTAATCCACAAACAAATTTATCAATATATTTACCCTCATCACGCACAAATTCCTGACCATAGAAGGAACCAATATACCCTTTGTAAAGTTTTTCAACATCACCAGAATAAGTAACAGCTTGGAAAAATACAGGATCAGTCAAAAGCCTATTCTCAGCTTGCTTGTTAATTATCACTAAATAAGTCCCATAACCATCTCCTGTATAAGAAGGAACATTTAAATCATGTAAAATCTGAGCAAATCTAAGAATATGAGACATGGTTAAATTAGCTGGTGTCTTCCCCTCAATAGTATGAGCACTTGTATCATAAGTAACCTGTGTAATCGTTATTGGGGTAAATATTCCATCAACATCTCTCATGAATGATTTAGTCGGTGCTAAAGTTTTGCTTGTTTCATAAAACACATCACCAGCCGATTGGGCAATTCCCAATACATCAAGATAAACAAATGCATTCATTAATAAGTCTCTTTCAATCGATGCTACACCAATCTGACTAAATTTTTCCCTTGCAAGCCCCTCAATATCTACAAAAGAAAATAAATCCGCTCTTTCTGTATGCTTAAATTGTTTGCCTCTTTCAGCTATTTGAATTAAGAACCTACCAAAATTGAGATTAAAATCAGGTAAAGCATCAAACTCTCCTACTTCATCCCATAACGCATCTTCAGGTCTAAAGAGATCCTTCGGAACCATAAACTTATCAGACATCTTCTCAGTAAATCCAGTAATTTTGTCTACATATCGCCTGAAGTTTGAATAAGCAAAAGTAATCTTCCATAAATCCTTGGATAATTCAGTCCGTATAACAGCTTGTGCATCTGTTGTATCATAAAAGTTGGATGCCGATATATTACCGCCTTCAGCTCCTAAATCTCCCCAAAATAAATCTGCCATGGTTCATCCCTCCTTATTGTTTTTCTATTGGTAGACCGCTTGGAGTAGATAAATCTAATCTACCCCGATCAACGGTCTGGTCATCCATATGATAAATCATGTGATATTTTGTCGTTATATAAGGTAATGCTTTCTTATAATCTCTCATTAAATCTCTTACTGTATAAGGTCTTTTGCTCTGCTGTTTGTTTGGTATGTAATACGGATTATACTGTTGTAGCCTTCTTAATTGGTCTGCTAATGTCTTCGTTGCTTCAAGTGTTAAATCTTTTGCTTTTTCAAGATATGTATAATAATCTCCTTGTTTTTTCCCCATTTGAATATCTAAGATATACTGCCGATAAGCTATAGGTTCAATTGTCTGCAATAAATTATTTAAATTTTCAAAATTAGCATACTTAGCTACAAATCTTTGCCTACCAACCGCTATATCATGTAAATCTGCATTAGTTAAATATTCTGCCCCTGGGAATGGTTCTTGAATTGTTTGTTTTTGTTCTGGTTGATTTTGTATTGATTGCTGTGGCTGTTGTTTACTTTCTTCTTGTGGTTGAGTTTGTATAGATTGTTCTATTTGTTCCTGCGAGTTTTCTACTTCTTGATTATCAAGTTTAACAGGTTCTTTTAACCATTCAAAAAGTTTGCTCAAATCCATCTCTCCCTCCTTATGTCATATTATACATCAATTCATTTTCTTTGTCAAGAGGTGTCCACTCATAAAAATATAAACAGTGTTCCTTCTTATTATATTGAACCACCACACAATTAAACGATAAGCTCAATACATTTAACATATTAATTTGATGCTCACTTAAATGATTATTCCAATTTTTTACTTCATAAAATCCACTCGGTAAATCATATTTTGCTTTAATAACTAAAAAATCAGGCAATCCCCTTATTACAGGACAATATAATTTAAATGCTTTGATAAAAACAAATTTCTTCAAAAAATTATTTATATCTTTCTCAATATGAAATATTTTATTCCTCGGTAAGCTCAATTTAAAAATAACTGGTAGGGAATGCATATGTCGGTATTTTTAAATATTTACTCTTCTGTGGTTTGCTTTGTTTATATATCTCTACTACAACATATCGTATCGCATCAAGTAAATGTTCATAAAATCCATCTTTCTTATAATTACCATAATTATCAGACTGAAACTTCCCTAAAAATCCTTCCAATGATCTGTGGGCTTGGTCACTAACTAATAACTTCTTTTTTTCTAATAAATCTTTTATCATTGCTATGCTCTCAACTATTTTTACACGATTTCCACGAAAAACAAGACCATAATCTTTTCGTAACTTAGTAAATAAATCATATCCATCATATATTTCTCTATTCTTCCCAGCAATATCCCCTACATAAGTTATCATTTGCGGTCTTTTTATATTAAACTTCTTTTTAAACCGTTCAAGCATGTATTCAATAAAAACTTTAAGAGGTTGATTGTCAGAAATATAATCGTCTAAAATCACAATCCTACCAAGATAATCAACTCCAACTAATACATATGCCGAATGCCTTATTCCAAAATCAATTCCACAGTAAAGTGTATAATCAAATGTTATGTCAATTAATCTGTTGTCAATAGTAATAATATTTTGCTCATCAAATACATCATCAAATAAACCACCACCATAATCAAAAGCTCCCCAATCCCCTTCAAGCATAATCTTCCTATAACCTAATGGCTTCATTTCCATCTCAGTTATAAAAGAATGAGACACATTAAATCGCTTGGCAATTACTATATCTCCTACCTCATAAAGCTTTTCATATCTAATGTTATTGCTTACAAAATATTCTTTCCCACCATAACTATATGGCGCCATCATCTCCCATTCTTTTTTGCTAATCCGAGTTATCAAATAATTATCATAAGTAGATGACCGAATAATATAAGTATCTTCACGATTTTTCTCAACAAATTCTTTATATAACCAATGTTCCTGTGAACATGGATTAAGTATCAACATACCTTTAGAAAATTCATGAACTAACCTATAACGCTCACTTACTTCAATAAATGCTTCCCTACTTATTCTATCAACTTCATCAATAATTATCACATTGAATTCATAAGATAATACAGACTTATATTGAGCATTCTTTTCATTGAGAGATAAATAGTAAATTTCTACATCTGTTGCTTCATTTCTAATTACTTGCAAATTTAAATTTGTTGTAATCATTGATTTAAGATATGGATTTTCTGCTAATAAACGCTCAAGACCAGCAACCAATGTATTCCGAAGGTCTCTTAAACTTTCACGAGCAATAAGAATTCGAGATCCACGATATTTTTCATTCGTTAATAATTCATACAAAATAAAAATAGCAAGCTGTGTCTTACCAGAACCCTTACCACCTACAGATACAAGCCAACGATAATCCGAATTAAAGAATAAATCCCAAATCTTCTCTTGGATTGGTGAAAGTATTAATTGAAGCATTTTCCCTTTAAATTATAACTTGACTTCTCCTAAAAACAAGTATATTATTAAATGAATGGATAAAAAAATTATTCCTGCCACATCAATACCTGAAGTAATAGAAACATCAGATTTTCATAATATCAATCAAAAACGGGCTATCCTTAAATATAAAAACATGATCATTGGTATAAAAGAAGGCGATGTAATAGTTCTACGGTCTGATAATGAAGATTACTTAGTTGCAATTGCCGAATTCATCCGAGATAATAAAGATCGGTTAGAAATATTACAAGACCCACATAAACCTTTCTGCCTTTCATTTAAATTGAGGGATAATAATAAAACATATTACCTTGGCTTTGGGCGTTTGAGTTATTTTGAGTATAATTATATTATCAATCTTTTACGAAAATTTGGGATCATCCAAGATGAGCTTACTCCTTATGCAGATTTGTTAATTGAAGATTATAAGCAAGGAATTAAATTCTTTTATGAAGGAGTGGTATAATGGCTGTATTATGGTTAACAACAGGAATGGATTGTGGATACATTGAAGAATTCGCCAAGCATGAAGAAGTTTATCTATTTGCTGACTTTATTAGTGCATTCCCCGATATGGAAGACCTTGCCTTTGGTAGAAATATCCAAAATGTTCATGTGCTTACTGATTTACCCCAAGAAGTTCTTAGTCGTATAGATAAAGTTATAACACTTGATTGCTACTTTGGTTTCCTTATTGAACTATTCAAGCAATTAAAAATTGATGTATTTGGGGCTGGTGTTGAAGCAAGATTAGAAAATAATCGTTTATTTCAAAAACAAATTATGCCGAAAATTCCCCGCTATCGTGTAGTAAGTTTTGACCATTTAAATTTTCCCGCAATTACTAAGGTCGATCCAATATATAGAAATTCATTTGAAAGTGCAATCATTCGGAATCAATATGAGCTTGAATTCTATAAACAGAAACTCATTCAAACAGCTGGACAATTCGCTAAAGATATTGATTACTATCAAGAAGAAATTTTAACTGATATTGAAATTGAATTTGGACTTGATTGCTTGTGCCTTGGGAATGGAATTGAAACACCTTTCACTATAGGAATTGAACAAAGTAAATCATCTTATATTGCTAAGGTTATTAAAAGAAAAGAAGACATCTTAATGAAACCATGGGCAATAAATCTTAGAATGTGTGATATGATCTTGCAACAAATGAAATATATAGGCTTCTTCTCAACCGAAGAAATTAAAGTTAAAGGAGAAACTGAACCTTATTTAATTGATATTTGTATGCGTCTTGCTCTCCCTCTTGGAACCGCTTATTTAAAATTTTATTCTAATATTTACCAAGCTATCAGAAATAATATCCCACTTATTCCAAAAGCTGAATACATTTATGTTATACCAATATCCTTACCATTAGCCGAACAAACCTTCGTGCCAATTACTTTTAAAGATAAATACATTTTTGAACAATTCATTGCTCTACAAACTTATTACAAACCCAAAGTGCAAAAAGATTTAACATTTTACGCCATCAAAGGTTATACAACTATTGGATGCATCGTGTTATATTCAAATTATCTGGTAAATTACGAAGAACTTGAAAAACAAATCAAACAAATTGAAACAACAATTATAGCACCAGACCTAAAAATTGGATACGATACTTTAAAAGAAAACTATGAGAACTTCCAAAAAATGCTTGAAATCCTTGAATTAGATTGATGACCTAATAAATGCTATAAAACTATCATTATTCATTGAAGCATCAATTTCTATTTTGACAAATAAACCAACTAAATCAATTACTTGCCAACCAAATGCATCAGTAATCGTTTGAGAATAAACTTGAACCCAATTTGACTGATCTACTGATATATAAACTGTTATCGAAACTGTTCCATTTATTTTATAAAGCAAATACCCATATTTATAAACTTGTGTAGAAAAAACTTTATTTACTAAACCATCAAACGAACCTTTAACTAAAATAGTTGCTTCTTTTAACGGTGCTATTATTTCCATTTATTTAAATACTCCAATCAATATCCCCAACAATATACCAATCCCTAAATACTTACCTTTTTCAATCCAACTAACCTTCTGTTTCTTCTCGCACTCTTTTAATGCTGTATCATACAATTGCCTCTGATTTTTATAAAGTTCTATCTGCTCTTTTAATAACTGATTTTGCTCCCTCAAGATTTCATTTTGCTTCTTCAAATTCTCAACCAAAGCTTCATATTCTTGAACCTCTTGCTCTAATACCTGCTTCTGTTTCAATTCAATAACCATCTGCTTTGCTTGCTCTTCAGGTATACAGATATCTACTGCATATACTTGACTTACTAAAAATAAACAAATCAATAAACTACTTAATAACCGCATCATAACCCAGCTCCTTAAAAACTCTTATTACTTCTTCAGTTGACTTAGGCTTCTGTATTTGCCCCCGTTTTTGTTTCAAAATTACAATCCTTTTTTCCCTTAAAGTTTGCTCTTTCTGTAAACTCTCTAATTTATCTTGTAATTGCTGTATCTGTTCTTCCTTTTGCTTAATCATCTGCTCTTGCTGTTGTAAAGCTTGTTTCAAAATTGTATTCTCTTTATGCTTATTCCAAATGAAAAAAATTAAACCAAATATTAAAATTAACCCGAGTAAAATAAAAATTATTTGTCTATACTTAAGCATAGCTAAATTGCACTCCTATTGCAGGTAATGCTGAACCTGTAGCAACTGTATAACCAGAACTTGGCGCTGGATTAGGTAGAGTAGATCCACTGGTATAGTAATAGGTTGTATGCGCAGTTCCCAAATTTCCTAGACCCAAAGAAGGACACGCTCCCAAAGCAATCGCTTGAACTGTAGCCGCCGACCCTGCCGCCCATGCAAACCAATACACATCAGGTTGTAAAGTTAAACTTACATTTGCAGTCTTAACGCCAGTAGAACTTGCGTCAAAACTTGCACTAACAAGCGGAGAACCAGTTGGTTGCCAATAATAGTCCGATGCGTATATTCCAACATAATGAGTTCCTGCAGAGGCTGTAGTCACATTAATCGCAAGCTGGGTTATATTTAACTTCCGAGGCACTATAAAAGGTATCCAATATATTCTACCTGAAGTTAAAGCTAAAGTAGTTCCTGCTGTTGCATTTACCGCATAAGGGACTTGATATTCAGTAATCCCTGGAGGTCTCGGCGTAAATGAATGAAAATTATAAAAAGTAAGATTAACCCAAATTAAATCTGATGACCCCTGAATAAAAAGCTTATTTGTATCAGTTGCTAAGGCTAATTCACCAGTTTGAAGTGTCGTATTTTTGACTTGACTTTCAGTTCCTCTTTTTACTCTTATCACTATAGGCATTTAACTTCTCCTCTAATTGTTTTACTTTCAATTTTTCTTGATTTAATTGTTCAACTACTTCATTGTATTTTTTACTTAATTCCTCTAACTGCCTCCTCAAATCCTGCTCCCTCACTATCGCCCCTTTATACTCTTCCTCAATCCTTGTAATATTCGCAAGCTTCTTCTCAAGCTCCATCTTTTCAACAACTAATGTTCCTATCTTAAAAATTAAATCATCTACAGATAAAATTGGCTCATCCATTATAGCGTTCCTCCATCTATAACATTAATAAACTCAAGCCCATCAGCGGTAGATTTAACAGCGACTAAATATCCAGCATAACCTGTATACGAACTCGGCGTGTCTGTCAGATCAATAAAAGTAGAAGACCCACCACCACTACTAATAGTTGCCCATTTTACACCACTTGCTTGCGTGCTATCCGCTACTAATACTTGACCATCACTACCAACAGGCAACGCTGTATAAGTCCCATTTCCAGTTCCAACTAAAATTTGCCCCTTTGCAGTAAATGCATGAGTTAACAAGTTATTATTACTATCAGCTAAATACATAACATCAATAGGATCTGTCCCATTAGCATAGTGAGCAGAAGCATGTGGTCCCATAGCAGTTGATAACTGCTTTCTCTTATCACCAGTAGCGCCTGCATCATAATAATAGAAAATATTTTCATCAGTTACAAAAGCACAGTCGCCATCAGTCACAGCTTCAAAGTCCCAAGAACTACCATTCCAAGTTGCAATCTGATAATCATGTCCAGCCCAAGCTCCTGTAGCTCCTGGTGCAATCCAGTATCTGTCTCCCACATTTGGATTACTGGGGGGAGCAGTTAAATCTTTATCCAAAACAGCTTCATGATAAGTCAACCCCCTTGCAACAAGAGTATCTACATAAGCCTTATTTACCGCATCAGTCGAATTAACAGGAGTTGCAAGATTGATAATTCTCTTATTGTTAACATTAATATCAACAGAGTTTTGTCCATTTATTATTGACCATACATCTGATCCCGTTAATGCTGTAATATTGTCTGACAATCTACCTACAATAGTATTTGTGCCTAACGACAAGGCAACAGGGGTTTCAGCTGTATTTGCTATAAGAATAGAATTGTTAGAGCTGAAATATTTCTGAGTTATAATTTTTATAGCAGGACTGCCTACTCCCGTCCCAATAGCAAGTTTACCAGTATCGGTCTTGAAACCAAATTCTCCAATATCAAGTTGGGTTCCTATTGGTGCTGTCCCTCTTCTTATTTGAATTTTAATTGGCATCGTTTACACCTCCTTTATAAATTCCCACCATCTATTTTTATCCAATATAAATCAGCTTGAACTATTTGCCATGTCGATCCATCATAAACTTTTAAAACAAAATTGCCCTCTGATGTATCAACCCACAAAAGACCTTGAACGGGATTTATAGGTGGATTGTCTCCAATACTGGCTACAGCTGTTGGGGAAGTGGAATAACTTATTGGGTTATAACCTCTTATTATCTGCATTAACAAGCCTCTAAAACTCTAATTTCTTGATTATTACCATACAAGTAAAAAGTTAAATTAGAAAAACAAGTAAAAATTATCACATCATTTGGTAAAATAGGAAACCCATTTGAAGCATCTACATTTGAATTAGCGCCTAAATAAATAGGATTTAAAGAATTATTCATAATAATAACTTGACTGGTTTTATCATTTTTAGGTTGAAAATTTAATGTTCCATTTATTGTTAAAGCATAATTTTCCAAAATTTGTTGTGTAATAAAACTCTTTAATATCGCCTCATACCAATAACTATATACAGACATTGTTTCATACCAATTGCGAGTAGACATATCTTAACCCTTACCAATATTTATAAGTTTTCTCTAAAATTCCATTCCTATATTTTATCCCATTTTTCCAAACTTTATAACCATAATTGTAATTTATATCACAACTCGTTCGCCACTGCAAACATCCACCTTCCCGCTTCCAAACACAAATATTCTCCGCAAACTTCTCATTACATAACTCAAATGCTTTCTCCCACACACAATCAACTTTTACCGCTTCCCTGTTCACCTTCCAGCACGACCGATTATAACATTGATACACACACCAAAGCTTCTTACAACTTACTTGACCTAACAACTGCTTAATCAAATATGCTTGAGCCATAAAATGATCTATATGCCCCTTAACCTTCCAATTTGGAAACTTCTCATTCAAAAAAGGTAAAAACTTCTCTGTCAACTGAGCATAACCCACTGAACCTACACCATCTAAAGAAGTCTTCCATAAACAATTAGTCTCCGCCTCAATCTGCCCCATATTATACCAATAAGGATAATCCAACCCTAACACAAATTCAGAGGCTTGCCTTACCTTTGGTAATAAACTCCCACATTCAGAAGCTTTACCCGCTTGAGACCACAATAGAACTACCCAGCAAAATAGCGATATAATATATCCTCTTAGCCCACTCATCGCTCTCCCAATCTATATGTCCTATTCTTAATAGCCTAGTCAAATAAGCAAATACATACCACAAAGACAAAAGAAAAACCTTCTTAAACACAAACTGAAAAGGCTCATAAAATAAACCAATAACTCCTGAAATAAAAAATATCAAACCAAAAATTATTATAACCCAATGCCATCCAAATTGCTTCCAATATTCATTCATGAAATCACCTCCCTAAGACCGATCTTGAGTTAACATCTTAATCAATAGCTCAAACTTCTCATCTATCTTTTTGTTAATTTTATCTAATGTTGCTTCTAATTTTTCTTCGATCTTATCTAATCGTTCATACAACCTGCAAATTTCATCATCAAACACATCCATTCTCTGTTTGCAAACTTCTTTTATACCATTAGGTCTCTTCAACCCAACTAACCAATCCCAGACTATTTTAAACAATATACCAATACATCCAGCAATCAATAAGTAAACTATTGTTTCTGGGGTCATTTCTCTCCTCTCTTCTTTTTCTTTTTAACCCATTTACCGCCAGATCCCCTGACCCAGCCAGTTGATTTGGCTCATATTGCATATGCCTCAGATTTAGTATAACCTTTTCTCATTACTTTTTTCACACAATCATCAAGTTGTTTAGGCATCTTTTCTCCTCCTCAATGCAACTCCAAACATCTGAACCATGCTCCCATCTTCAAGCATCTTTGGTCTCCATCCTATATACATTTCCCACTTCTTTCCTCTATAGCTGAAAAATGGCAATATCAAATTCCAATTCCTCTTACTGTGCCAAACCCTCCACTCTGCTGGATAACTTCCTGTCCCTATCCAATAACGGTCAAAATTATGAAGCGGATTCCTTACAAAATACCAATATAAATAAGCCCCTACCTTACCATACCTCTCAAAACACCAGTCAGATGGTATTGGGTCATCATAATTCCCTAACGGATTCCACTTACTATTCCAAATCTTCAAAAACTTATCCCTTAAACTCAATTACTATCCCCCTCAACTCTTCTAAACTTATCGCATTCCTTATAGCTTGTTTCATCTGCTCATTCCAGGTTCGAATTGCTTTCCTTTGCTGAAGTTGGGCTGAGTATTTTTGCTTAAGGGCTTCTACTTCTTCAGTGTCCCCTTGTATCTGAGCTTCTGCTATCTTCGTGATGATGTAATCAGTTAAAGCAAGTAAAGATGCTACATAATTCTTGAGCTCTGTAAGCTTTCTTTGCTTCTCTTCTGCAAGTTTCTCTGCTTCTGTTTTTATCCTGATTTGCCCGCTTTCATCAAGCACTACATCATCTGGAGTTTCTACCTCAAGTTCTACAGCGGAGACTCCTTCAGGAACTGCTTCAGGTAATAAAGCACAACAAAGAGTTTTTAGTTCTGGGTGAATATAAGCCCATACTTTCATTATGCTAACCTCCTAACTAAAATATATCCTGAAGATTGTGTTGGAAAAATTATAGTCCCAAGCGAAGTCCAGTTTGTAGTGTAGTCATTCCAAACACAGTTCATATGTTGCCACCTCGCATAATTACTTGTGTTCAGTCCCCCATGAATTGAAATAGCTGTTGTTGATTTATGGTTCGTTTCATTATAAACAATAGCAAAACAGTTGGCAGGAAATAGGTTCCCACTTAATTCAAAAGCCGATATATTACCACCATAAGACATACCATTTCCCGCACTATCCCATATTGCCCCAGCTCTATAAAAAGCATTAGTATAACTCGTATTATTAGGATTTAAAAACACACTTCCTGTAATACCATTACCTTGGGCAAAAGATGGTGCTGTGAGATGAATATACAAGTTATACAAAGTCCCACTCTGCGTCGCAATCCTCAACGGAACACTCGTTGTATTACTAAAACTTATATAAGCTTCTTCCCCAACCTGCAACATGTAATCACTCGTCGCATTCGTCAAATCTACTCTGCGAAATGTATAAACATTACTCTTCACATAAGTCGCACTCAAATCTAAAACCCCACTCGCATTAAGAGGCACTATCACATTCGGAGCTGGTGTTTGGCTTGCGTGGAAGTTGTCGACGGTGTCGGCGTTCAGCGTAGTAGGAAGCCAATTAGTATTTAACTTCCCAGAAGAATCAGCAACAGGTATCGTATTCGGAGCTGGCGTCTGGCTTGCATGAAATCCATCTATTTTGTCTGCATTATTTGCATAGTTAGCATTAGTTGCATTAGTAGCATTAGTAGCATTAGTAGCATTAGTTGCATTAGTTGCATTAATCGCACTATCAGCTAAACTTACCTTTGATTGCCAATTTATTCCATCATAAACTTTTAAAACTGGTGGATTGACAGAAATATCAAGCCAAAGTTGACCTATTTTGGGATCAGTAGGTGCAGTTGTTCCTATATAACACGCTCTATTAATTGGATTACTTTCTGGATCTGAATTGTAAAAAGCATCCGCTAAAATAGAAAAATTCGTATTAATTTTCGCTGTATCAACACTTACAAAACCACTCGGGTAAACTATCGGGTTCTTAATATATGGCATTATTTATCCCTCCATTAAGTTATCTGTTTAGGTATCCGAATTTCAATCATACTAGCAAAAAATATCATCTGTTGACCCGCTCGTATAGTCGCTGGATTTGGTAAAGGCACTAATAAAGCAAGTTGCCCATCAGAAAATAACCCAATATAATATACATCAACCCAATTATCCGTTGCCACAGGAAATAAAATCGTATCTGAATTCACATAATAAAAATAATTAGCATCATCATTCACATAAACAAATCCAGGGAAATTTTGTCTACTATATCCACCACTAGATAACTCATTTTTATTTACATCAAATAAACCAATTTGTGTTCCATTAAACGATTGAGCTATTAAATCAGCACCCTTTCTATAAATTTCACTCATTTGCTCACCTCTTCAAAATTAATTTTAGTAATTTTCATCTTTGTTGCAATTGGTAAATACCATATCAAACTAAACTCCTCTCCATATAAATTACAACGAAAATTATGTTCGTCAAGAGGTAAATTAAACGCCAATGACCGCTCATCTCCACGATAATTTGCAACCACATTAAACACTATTTGACTTGTTCGACATTTCTTCACATCATAATAAAATCCTCTGAACTTTTGCAAACTATCAAAATCAAACAATAAATTAATATAACATTTATCATATTGATAAGTCCCTGGCTCATCCGTAAATCTATATCGATAAAAAGTTTTGCTCACCACATCAAAAAACCATTCCCTATCCACAAATATTGCTAAATCTCCAAAATATACATCATCATCAGCCAAAAACATAAACCTACCAGTCTCTTCATGACTAAATACAAAAATCTTATGATTATAACACTTCCTAAAATGCCATTTGTCTAATTGCTTATCTTTAAATACCTCTCTAAATGAATTGTAAAACACTTCAATATTAAAAATTATTCCAACATTACCAACCATTTGTAAACTTAAACCAACTAAACCATTTGTTCCTCTTACCCAAATCAAACCATCTTTAACAAGTAAATTATGATATTCATAAAACAATGAAGGCACATAAACACTTATAAATGTAGTCGGGATTAAATCACTTAAATCAAGTATCTCCTGTAAACTATAAAATTGAACCGTAGGAACATCTACATAATCAAGCAACACAACCGAAAGTGGGTTATATAAAGCAACACCAATAAAATTCCGATTTGAATAACTTCTACTTATTTTATCTTCACGAACAATCTTATCAATTGCATTATTCTTCACAACAAACAAATTATCTTTATATACCAACAATCCTACTACATCAACATATCCTTCATGTGTAAAAATTTCCTTGCTTTCAATATCAATATACACAACCTTTTGCCCATTCCTATCATAAATTCCCATACACTTATCACTTGATACATAATCAGTAAGTTCAACAATATAACCCATTACATCAATTTTATCTATAATAATCGGCGTCTCAAATAACAATTCTTCTTTCTTTATATTGACTGCTACACAATTACCATTAATATTATTTACCATAAAGGACTCCACATATCATTTGGAAAATCTCCCCAAGTCTCAAAAAATTCCCATCTATAACTCTCTAACACCTTACATTCAAAACTAATTTTATCACTTGCTTGACAACCAATTACATTTAAAATTTGCCACATAAAACTACTTTCAAATATAACCACAGAACTAACTTGTAATCCAATTGCAACTAAATCAAATAAATTTTTTATTCGTAAATAAGCCCCTAAACCAACACCAGTTTTAACATTAAAAATAATCAACCCAGATGTATTTATTAAAATTTTTTCTTTAAAAATCTCATCCCATTTTATCCAGCCCCATCGTCTATAAAAACTTTCAGGCAACAATTCACCTAAATAACCCTTTAACCCTTCATAACCAATCCAATTTACATATTTTAAAACATTTGCCGTCTTAAAAGGAACTTTCAGCCAAGCAAATTGATAATATGGATCATAAATTAAATAATCATCCCAAGTTTCTCCAAAATCTTTCCAAGTTTCGAATTCTTCCCATGTTCCTTTTGCATCAATTAATTTAATCTTGCGATATGTTGTATATAACATACTTGCAAACCTCTTGTTTTGTATTATAATAAACTAATAACTTTTGGCAAGAGGGTATAAATGGTTTTATCAATCAATAATCAAATTTACAATTTTCCTGATATTGAAAGTTATGTAATAGGTCAATTGTTATCTGTTGAAAGTGCTTACTCTCGTCGCTTAACAACAATTATCCGATATATGCAAGAATTAAACGGCGAAACTAATATACCAGACCCACCTTACCCTTGGCAATCAAAGTTTCTATCTTCAATGTTCTATCAAAAAATCTTTTTTGCTTACTTTTATCTTCGCTCTTTTCTTGAAAAAGCTTTTGAAAATCTCTTTACTATTGATACCGATAACGAACAACTTCAAATTATCCTAACAAAAATCCTCCAACATTATATTAAAACTCTCAATGTTAAAGATGCTCTTTCAAAAGTCCTTTTCTATAGCCTTCTATCTGGATATGGATTTATTTACATCACATATAACGAAGATCTCAAACGCTTAGATTTACAAGTAATTAATCCACTTCATTCCAAACTCACCCCCGATTTAAATTATGTCTGCATCACAGAATACTTGCCCATTCCAGAAGCTATTCGAAGATATAACTTATCTTACGACCAAATTAAACCATATATAGCTCCACAAGATGATCCAGAATATTCAGTTCTTACATATTTACAAAAAGTTTATGATGATAAAGTTGTTCGTATTGATAAATTTTATGGTATTGTTTTCTTACCTAATGATATTATAACGCCCCATCTTTACACTATTTTAAATAAAACTAAAATCATCAATGCCGAAATAATGCACGATAAAATCACTCCATTTGTCGTTGAATTTCTTTATGGTATTAACACTCAAATTTCTTATGCTGACCTTATTTATCCATATTATATTCAAGATACTATCTTAACCCGTGCTATATTAGACAGTGCATTAGTTAATTTAACACTTGGTTTTGAAATTGATACAACCGTTATTGAAGAAGATAGTCTATCTGATGAATTAAAACCATGGAAGATTTTTTACACAAGAGGTGGTGGCGAAATACAAGCAATTCGACCAATTAAACTTGCCAATTTTGATCCTAATGCTTTACCAATCCGCAACCTCATTCAGAACGAAGCTACAAATGTTTCCGCAATCACTGAATTTATTATGGGTCTTCCATCCTCTCGCTCTCGTGTCACTGCTAAAGAAGTTTCCCTTAAAACTCAACAAACTCAAATGACCCTCGCCATTTTCATTGAACGCTTAGAAACCGTCTTCATCTCTCAACTTCTAACCAAACTCCTTTATTACATCCTTAAATACGAAGCACCGAACCTTCAGCAACTTCTTCTACCCGAAGAATTAAACTTACTCGCAACCATCACTCCTGATGATGTCTTATCACAAATTAAATTCAAAATTCGTGGTTTTACTTCCGTCGTCCAAAAAAATGAACGCCTCGAAAAAATTATGTCCCTCCTCGAACTCTTTGGTCAACTTAATCTCCTACCTATTCTTAACATTGAGAAACTCATCCACGAAATCCTTTATAACCTTGACCTGCCACCTGATATTATAGAAGTAAATAAACTTGCTCAACTCATTCAAGCCTCACAATCAACTGAACTCCAACATCAACAAAAATTAACTGAACTCCTTACTTTGCTTTCTAAATTCTCTAAACATCCATCCATGGAAGATGTTGACTTACCTAAACTTATTTCCGAACTAACTGGCGTGCCCATCCCTGAGAAAAATAATGAGGAAAAATAATCATGTCTAAACAAAAAAATCAACTTACCATTGACCAAATTAATCCTGAACTTCTTGATCCTAAAATTCTAATCGCCTTACTTAAAGCCTGCCAAGAACTCGAACATATCTTCGCAATCCGAGCAAAAGAACTTGCCTACGATGACGCCGAACTCAACCTCGCCCTCCAAAACCTCAACCAAATCATTACCTTCAAAGAAAAACTCGTTAACCTAATCGAACGCACACAATCACTCCAAACACTTGGACAATCTAAACTTAAACCAATCAACGAAGATACTAAAATCGCACTTGAAATCCTTCAATACATCCAAGAAACTTATCAAATTAAACCAAAAGACCTTCTCCTCTTCATCCTACATAAACTCGACCTTGAAACAATCAAACACGAAATTCATTCCATAAATCTACATACTCCTTCCCAACTTATCCAACAATAAACTCAATCTAATATGTAAATCACTAAGTAACTTCTGCACAAACCAAGGCACCACCCAAGTCCTCTGATAAATCTCTAATTCACTCAATATCTCCCGAAGCTCATTCCTAATATCATCTAACATCATATCAATAAATTCATCAACAACTACCTTACTATCATTCTTCCCACTTCTGCGACCCATATCATACCCCCTTTAAATAAATATCAATTGCCTTCCAATCCCTAACCAATTCGTAAACCAACCAACTGGAAACCAACTCCCAGAACCCCTCCTACCACTCGGCACCTCAAAATTCACCCTCCTCGGTAATACAATCACCTCAACCCCCTTACTAAATTACCCTTACCCATCGCACACTCCCAAATTACCCACCCCCTCCTTAAATAAGGCACTAAATAATCTACCACCCAATCAGGCGTCTGAAAATCATCACTATATACCCTACGCTTCGGTAACATATCAATAAAATTATAAACCAATCCTTAAATTAAACAATAAATAAAATAATAAACCTATACCCCATACCCCACCCCCCTGCATAAACGACATACGAGGAACCCCGACCCCCTCTGGGGCTTTTTGTATTCGGTGTGTCCCCTCGTCGTTTGGTCTGCCTGATTTTTTATTTTTCTGCTAAACAAACTTTTTAATAAACAAACCAAACAAATAAAAATTTATTCATTAGTAAGATAATCAACAAATAAATTAATTTACAAACTAAAAATCTAAACAAATAATTCTCAATTAATATGATAAACAAATAAATTTGCTCAACAATACAGGATTTATTCTGTTATTAATTTTATTCTTTATAAACTTACTTGAAAACTAAACATTTGAGGCTTTCTTTTACTCTCTACTTAATTTTATTCTTTGATAAATAAGTAAACAAATAAATTGATTAATTTATAAATTTTTAAATAATGTGCTTTGGTCAAGAATTGTAAAGGTTTGATTTCTGATATTTTCATAATTATATATTTATTTAGTAGAGAACTTAAAGGACTGTAATTTTTGTAAAGAAGAATTTCTTTTTTATTTTTTAGCATTTACTTCAATTTTACATAATATTAACTTGATAGTAAAAAAAAAAATTTAAAAATCTTCTTTACAAGTATTACATCAGATTTATTTCTTTACTAAACAATATAATAATTCAACAATTGATCGGGAGTAGGTTTGGTTATGGGTTTTAAAAAAATAATGAAAAAATGCAAAAAAGAAAGTATTGATAAGAAATTAAATGATAAATTGGCAAGATTGGTAAAATTTGAATTTTTCAAGGACTTGACATTTTAAAAAACTGTGTTATCTTTGTAGGTAGAATAAAAAAACTAAAAAGGGGGTGCTGTCATGGTTAAAAAAGTAAGAATTGAAGACATAATTAAGAAGGCTGAGGAATTTTTATTTTTTGAGGAAGAGAGGAAAGGTATTTTATTTTTGTTAGAAAGGGAGTTAGAGTATTTTTTGAAAAATTATAACTGGGAAGGATTTAAAGAGCTAAAAGAAAATTTACAAAAAAGAAAAGAAATAGCTTTAGAAAACAAAGATCAAAAAATGTTAAAAGTTTATAGTATTATGCTTTATTTAGTTAATAATTTAGAAGATTATTATTTTTCAAGATTATTTGAGAAGTTTTTTGATTTGGATTAAAGGTCTTGACATTTTTAAAAAATATGGTATAATAAAAAGAAAAAATGAGAAGGGGGTGCGGTCATGGACAAGATTAGGGAATTATTAAAAGGCAACTTTTGGATGATTGATTTATCGAAGTTTAATTTAACTAAAACAGAACTTGAGTTTTTGAGAGCATTTTTTAATTTAGCTTTTGATCAATTTATTGATGAGATAACTTTTAGAGAAAAAAACTTGCTTATCCTGACAAAGAAAGAGAAATTTATTAGCAATCCTTTAGTTAATTAAACCAAAACAGGAGGTGGATTATGGAAAGATTAGTGGAGTTTTGGGTAGCAAAAACTCGGGAGCAAGTGAAGGAAGAGCAGAGACAACTCAAGATTATTGAAATTTTTAGAAATGAATTTTCAATTTTTCCCGACTCTGTTTTGTTTGAAAAAGAGTATATATATTCTACTCCGACGTTGATTGCGATCAAAGAAATAGATTTACAAGAAAGTAACTATTTTATTGAAAACCAGAAAATAAAAAAAATTGTTTTAGAAATTCGTGAGTTAAATACAAAATGTGAGGAGACTGATTGGAATTTTAGTAGGACAAAGGCATATCAATGGAAAAAGTTTATGGACAGATATAAATTGACCGTTTCTTTATATTATGAATGATCTCCACTCCACACTCTGAATTAGAAACGAGGGGGGCATAGCCCCCCTTTTTTCTTTTAAACTCCCCACGGTGAATTGATCCTGAATTGCATCTTTAAACTCCATACAGTGTATTTGATCACTCTGGCAGATTACTTTAGAGATAAAAAAATTTAAAAACTATGGCAAAAAACCAAGGAGGTGGAAAGTTGTTTTTTAAATGAAATTTGTAAAAAATATTTAAGACTGAAGTAAAAACTAAAGCATAGACTAAAGTAAAACTATGGCAAAAAAATAGAAAGGAGGTGGTGTCATGAATAAAAAGATTGGTATTCGGTTATTTAAGAGGGCTTTAAATGATCGGGGTCTTTATTTATCTCAAGATGGATTTTTTAGTAATGGTCATTGGGCGGTAAGGGATTTTTTACTAAAACAAAGGGTTGATAAAAGGGTTGATTTAAAAATTAATGGAGTTGTCGGCAATTTAATAGATCTACTTGAGATTAAAGAGCTTGTTTCCGAAGAGCCATGGATATTAAATGAAAATATTACGAGAAAAATTATAAGAGAAGTTTCTTTTTATGATGATTTAAAGCTAATTGAAAGTAAAGAGTATCCTGATTTTTATGAGCTTGACAATGTTATTGATGAGGTAAAGAATAAATTTTTAATCAATAGGGTTTATTATTATTTTATTAGTCAAGTTCTTCCCTTGTCTAAAATAATTGCAAGGGTTGTCAAGAGGACATCTTATCTTATATACGATGGTAAAGAAGAGTTTCATGATCAAGATTATGATTTGATTTTCTTATGGTTTGCAAAGTGTCCAAGTGGTTATTATGAAGATTTAAAAAGTGTTTTAGGGGTTTGTATGCCAGCAATGAAAAGATAAAAAGAGGGGCTCGGGCTCAGGATGGGCTCGGGCTCATGGTTTGGGTTTGAGTTAAACTATGCATTTATTTAAAATTTTATATACAAGATCACTCTTGCGGATTACTTTAAAGATGAAAAAATTTAATCCCCTTGACAAATTTAAAAAGTGTGGTATAATAAAATTAAAAAGGAGGTGGAGCTATGCAAGAACTAAAGCAAATTAGATGTGACCATTGCGGGCGTTCAATTTTGATTAAGCAAACCGTTTATTTGTTAAAACCAGAAGGGTTTATGAGGTTATGTCGTTTATGTTTTACAAAATATTATAGCAAAAAAATTTTTAGAACACAAGAAAGAACTTCTTGACATTTTAAAAATATGTTATATTAGAACTAAAGCAAAAACTAAGGAGGTAGAGCCATGACAAACCAACGAAAGCTTACTATTGAAGAGTGGTTCGAAAAATTAGTATTTAATGTGTTGCCATATGAGCAGTGGGAAAAACATTCGAGAGAAGAATGTGCTTATTTAGTATTTCAGCGGTATATGAGATCCCCCGAGAGGGCATGGGGGTGGAGTTGGGGATCGTGGTTATCTACTATTTTCGATGGTGATGAGTTTTATGATAGTTTGCAATTTGAAGAGAAAGTGAAATTAGATGAAGAGCTTTTAGATTATGTGAGAGAATTAGCGATGAAAGTGCCAGAAGAAAAAAGAGAAGAATTAAGAAAGTTTTTAGAAAGGTGAAGCCATGTCAGTGAGTTTTAAATTATTTCCTGAGGCGTGTTTGGAGCGAATTATTGAGCGGGCTATTGAGGAAGGGAAGCTTTTTGAGTTGCTTTTTACTGAGCAAGGTAGGCGACTGTGGCGGGGGTGGTCTGAGGAACAAGTGCGGAAAATGATTTTGAAAAAGTTAGGGATAAAATCAAAAAGGAGGTGGGTTTATGGCGGAGCTTAAGTATTTAACAATATGGAAAAATGGTCAGTGGGTTTTTATGAAGAGAGATGAATTTGAACGTCGGGGTCTATGGAAAAGACTAAAGCATAGACTAAAGCGGATAATTAAAAGATAAGGAGGGGCAAAATGAAAAAATTTGAATGGATTAACAAAACAAAAAAGAAACTACGGGAAGAAGAACGGAAGGAAAGGATAATTGAATACTTTACAAATGTATTTGGTGAGAAGCCTGATGTTTTAGTTTGGCAAGGAGGATATTTAGAGGCTAAGAAATCTGTCTCTTTACATGATAAGGATTTAGAATTTTATGATGATTTGGATGAGGAGTGGGTCAGATATATGATTGAGGGAATGGTTGTAATAGGGATTACTTATGCGGTAAGAGAGCAAGATGAAGCAAATGGATATGATTTAGATTGGCGGTTAAGCAAAGAAAGATACAATGATGTGATGTGTTATCGATGGACTAAGCGAGATGGCAATTATTTACTTTATGTAGAAATTCATACATTAATAAACTAAAAAGGGAGGTGGGGTTATGTTATATGTAATGAATTCATTGATTGTGCCTGTTAATTTTGATGAAAAAAGTCGGTATACAGTGATTTTAAGGAAGATTAGTTTAAAAGAAGCCAAAGAAATTTTATCTGAGATTGATTTTATATCGGCGGTGGGTCATGAAGCAACGGCTAAAGTTTTAAGTGAGTTATTAGGGATAAATATTCCTTTTAATAGGATCACGGTTAAACTCAGACCAGGGGACATGTGTGTGCATTTCTCTTTAAAAACAAGACTTCCAGAAGGCAAAATATTAACTGAAGAAGAATTGAAGCAACTTGAATATGAATTTGTTTTGAGTATGGTTAGTTAAAATTTAAAAGGGGGTGGAAAAATGAAGGATATAGCGATTGAAGCGGTCAAAAAATTTGGAAATATAGATCCAGAGAAAGTTTTAAAGATTTTGGAAGAATTTAGTTTTAATCATTCGGCTGATTTATTTAAGCAAGCGTGTTTTGAGTCAATTGTTGAGAAATTTAAGGATAAGGTTGAGTTGACTGATGAGGAGTTTTTGGCGTTATTAGTGAGGTTGTGTATGATGAATTTTGTTGAAGTTAAATGTTGTGAAAATTTCTGGTTTCTTTTATTAATTGAGTTATTGCCTGAAGAACTGAAACAGGCAAAGAAAAGTGAGGCTGTAGAGAAATTTGAAAAACAGTTTATTGAAAGTATGGAAATAATTAAAGAAATGTATGGAATTGATGTGATGAGGGCTTCGATTTTGTGTTTTTTATTTGATGAGAATATTGAGTTTGTTGCTGAGTGGTTTAAAGCATTTGATATTGTTTTGGAAAAAATAAAAAAAATGATGAATTAATAAAGGGAGGTGGGGTATGCAAGTGGACAGATATTATATTCGGATTAGTTATTTAACTCCTGTTTTAGCTTTGAACCCATCAAGTGATTTGGCTCAACAGTATATTATTAAGAAGGCTGAGAAAGAGATTGAGAAGCTTGAAAAACAATTGAAGAAAACTAAAAAAGAAGAGGAGCGGGAACTTATTGAAAAAGAGATTGAAAGATTGAAGGCTGATCTTGAAGCTAAAGAAGAAATGAAGATAAGTGAAGAGGAGCAGAAGAATAGATTATTAATTTTTACTCGGACACCTGAGGGATTTTTGGCAGATTATCATTATCAAATTAAAGGTTTTATGAAAGAAATAGCATTGCATTATATGTCTGGGTCATTGAAGAATCAGATATCCAGATATGTAGATATTTGTCCAGTTGAGGAAACGGGGGATTATAGGAAAGATTTTTTAATTCCTTATCAAAGGAATGGGCAATTGATTAAAGAGCCTGATGGTTTATTATCAAGGTCATTGAGGTCATGGACATATGGGCAGTATATAGTTACGATTGTGTGGTCGGAGATGTTAAATTTACCGATAGAGCAGGAATTTATTGTGAAGGTTTATGCAGGGAAGTTAACTGATAAGCAGATTTTAGATATTTTTACAAAAGGAGAGATTTGGGGAAAGAGCAGTTGGAGAGGGGCTAAATATGGTAGGTTTAAGGTAGTGGAATTTGAGCGGTTAAGTGATGTGAAGAAAAAAGTTATAACGATTAAAAAAGGATAAGGAAATGAGAAGAAAGGAGGTAAGGTGAATTGAAGAGAGCTATAGGAGATGATAGGATAGGGAAGGAGACGAGCGGGAGGTGAGAGAAGCTGAGATGATTAGAATAGGTAAAGAGGGGAAAGGAATTGATTTGGAGGGGAAAGGAAGCGGATGGACTGGAATAGATTTGAGATTTGATTAGAAAGAACGAAAGGTGAATAGGAAAGGAGGGGAATGGATCAGAGAAGGAGGCGAGGGGAATTGTGCTGACAAGAAAAGGAAATGACCAGATCCGCCAAGAGGTTAGAAAAGAACTGACTAAAAATGAAGCGATTGGAGTAAAAGGATAAGATCCAAGAGGCGTTAAGTTGACAAGAAAAAGGTATAGATTTAGAAAAGACTGGAGGCGATGAGAGTCGGTAAATTAGAAATGAGAAAGATAAGATGAGAAAAAAGAGGCTTGACTTTTTTAAAATTTATGGTAAAATAAAAATAAATCTTTAAGGAGGTGAAGGACAATGTTAAAAAATAGAAGGAATTTTGTTTTTAGGTTAAGTGAAGCACTTCAGCAACGAATTATTCAACATCTCAATCAAACTAATAAGTCAATAGCAGATTTAATAGAAGAGGCAATGGAATTGGTTTTGAAGAAATATACAAATTTTTTAGTAAATGAAACTGGAACCAATGCTTTGTGGCAACGAAAAGCTAAAATTTTACGGCTTGGTTCATCTGTGGATAAAGAATTATATAAACAAATGTTAAAAATAAGTGAATTAACAGGTAGATCTGTTGCTGATTTAATTAAGGAAGGAATTTGGGAAATAATAAATAAGGAGGGGCAAAATGCTTAGAGAATTGAAGAATTTATATGAAGTTGTGGATCATAATGATTTTGAGAAATTAGTTGAAAATTGGAAGAACAGATTTTTAAAATTTTATCCAATTATTAGTCAAGACTGTCAATATGAATGGGAAGCAGTGTATAGGACATGCTTATTTTTAGAGGCGATGTATGGGTCTGAATTGGCAAAGAGTGTTTTGTTTTATGATGATACAAGATTTGAAGTCAAAATAAGAGAAGAAAATGCTGTTGGGACATTATTAAGTGAAGTTTTTGAATATTATGTGATAGCGAAGAAGATGACGAAAGATGAGCTATTAAATGAAATTGATAAATGTTTAGAAAAAATAAAGAAAGAGGAGGAGCAAAATGACTGATGTTCAAATTATTGAAGAAAGAAAGGAATTAGCGACAGCCGAAAAAATTGTTCAAGTAGCGAAGCAAGTTCTTAAACCTACTGATTTTGCTAAAATCAAAACAAAAGTCGGAGAAATTGTTGAGATAAAACGAGATGGTATTCTTAATCTATTGAGCAGTTTGCCTGTTGGGTATAATTTTAGAATAATTGAGCGAGAAATAACTGAGGATTATGCTCTTGTGCGAGTTGAGCTTGAGGTGATATTCCCGAATGGAATTATTAGGCGTGGCGAGGGGGTAGGAGTTTGTGAGCGGGCTGAGCTAAAGGGTATTGATAACCTACATAATTTATTGACAAAGGCGGAAACAAGAGCGATGAAGCGAGCGACTGAAGTATGTCTTGGGGCAGTGATTAATACGGTGATCAAGGAATTTTTTGAGAAGCAACCAAGTAAATCATTTGATGAGGTAATGAAATAATGTATTCAAAGCTTGGTTGTAGATCCTGGGAAAGGGCAAGAAAGAAAGCATTGGATATGGGTTATTTGCTTGGATATCAGTATTATGGGTGTGGGTGTTTTATTGCATTGAAAATTCCGAGGGCTGAATTGTTAAGAACTAAAGGGATTGTTTATTTGGATTGGGATGAGTGGCGGAAGTATTTGGAAGATGAGGTAAAAGAATTAACCAATAAAGAATTGGTTTGGTGGTATAATATTTGGAAATATAAGTATTTGAAGCAAAATTATTTATTTATAAAGGATTGGATTGATGAGAAGTGTGGGTTTTTGACAAATCAAATTAGGAGACGATTATTTAGTTCAATGATAAGTAGATTAAGTTATAGAGATATGCCTATTTATTTTACTCCATTTGGGGTTTATGTTCAGAAAGACTTGGAACCTCTTTTATATCAATTGATATATAATTCAAAAATTTTGAAGGAGGTTAAAGATGAAGGCACAAGAATTGAAACAACTTATTGAATTGAAAGACCAAGAGACATATTGTCCTCAACATACTCCACCGACGGAGTTGTGGCATCCTTGTGAGCGGAGATTAGTTCTTTTAAGGCAAACGCCATTACCAATTAAGCAAGCCAAGAAGTTTTTTGATGTAGGAAATGAATTTGAAGAGGTTGCTTTAAAAAGATTGCTAAAAGTAGTTCCAGTTAAAGCTTATCAAATGCCTGTGATAAATGAAGAGCTCGATATGAAAGGAGTAATAGATGTTGTATTGGAGAATGGAGATTTCATAGAGATTAAGAGCACGGCGAATGAATATGTATTAGATAGTTTTGGTATTTATGAAAGCAATCAATTAACAAAGAAATATTATTACCAAGTGCAAGCTTATATTTTACTCTTACAAAGGCAACATGGAATTTTTTATGTGATTGATAGGCGAACTGGGGAAGATTATTTCTTTGATGTGGAAAGGGATGAAGCAGTTATTGAAGAGATTAAGGAGAGGGCGATTCATGTTAAAGAACATCTTCAGAAAGGAACCTTACCTAAGTCGATTGAGCAATTTGATTTATGTAGGGCTTGTCCATTTTATTTTCAATGTTATCCTGAAGAGGCAAAAATTGCTGTTAGAACGGTAGAAGTAAGTTCTGATTTTATGAAAAAACTTGAGATTTATTATGCAATCAAATCAAAGCTTAAACAATATGAACAATTGGAAAAAGAGTTAAAAGAAGAATTAAAAGAATGGGATGCGGGAACTTATAAAATTGGTGATAAAATAATTAAGATAACTGAGTATCAACGAGCATTTTATAATATACCTGATGAAATCAAACGGCAATATGTTGAATATAAACCTGTAAAGAAAATTTTCTTATAGGAGGTGAAGCATGTTTAGTGTAATAATAGCTGATTTATTAGACCAAGCAATTGAAGAATTAAGCAAGAAAAAATTAGGGGAGTGGTTAATTAGTGCTTATTGTAAGATATGTGAGCATTTAGAGAGGTATGAAGAGACGGGGGAATTAGATTTGGAAAAGCTTGCTGAGGATTTGTATAGTTTACTTGAAGAAATGAAAAGCGATAAATAATGTTATTACCGCATCAGCAGAGGGCAGTCGAACAATTTAATGGATATTCTTATTTAGCTTGGGAAACGGGAACTGGTAAAACTTTAACGGCGCTAAAAATAGCTGAGAATTTTTGGAATGTGCTTATTATGTGTCCTGCATCGGTCAAGCAAGTATGGTATCAAGAAATAGAGAAGTGGGGTATAAGGTTAAATAATTTTGAGATTGTGAGTTATGATAGTTTCCGATTGCATTATTCTAAGATATTAAAGAAAGCTTTTTGGAATTTGATTATTTTTGATGAAGCACACAAGTTAAAGAGTATTAAAGCACAGATTACAAAGCTTGTTATGAAGGTTTTTACAAAAACCTATAAAGTTATGTTAAGCGGGACACCATTTGAGAAACCTGAAGATTATTATTCACAATTGAGAATTTTACGACCAGATCATCCATTTAATGAATTATCGTTTAATCAATATAAAAATACATTTTTTCGGATTGATGGGATGTTTTATTACATTATTGATTTTTTACCTGGGGTCAAAGAAAAGTTTTTAGAGCGATATGTTTTTCCGTATGTTGATTTTGTGAAGCGTGCAGATATTGTAGACTTACCCAGTTTGATAGAAGATGAAAAATGGTTTACATCGGGACGATATTTAATTAAATCAGATAATAAACAAATTAATGGCGATAATATTTTACAAGCATTTATGTATGAATATCGGAAAAGTGCATTGCTTAAGGATAAAATTGATTATGTGATTGATTTTATAAATGATAATCCGCAGACTGTAGTGTTTAGTTATTTTATTGAGCCATTGAATTTGATAGTAAAAAATCTTGGTAGAAAGAATGTTTATTTTTTAACAGGGCAAGACAAAAAAGATTTAGATGATGCATTAAAGGAAGGAACTAAGCCAATTCTTGCTACTTATTGTATTTCGGAAGGGATAAGTTTAACTAATTATAAGAATGTGATTTTTCTTTGTTTACCGTTAGCATGGCGGGTATATGAGCAAGCATTATCTCGTGTTTGGCGGTATGGGCAAGAAGATAAAGTTTATTTACAGAGGTTAATTGATAAGCGAGGGATAGACCCAAAGGTTTGGAAAATACTTAAGCGAAAGGGTGATGTATTAGAGGAATTAAAAAGAAAAGGGAGTTTGAGCGATGAATGAGAATTTTCAAGAGATTACAGATGCAATATTAAGTCAAACGATAGAATTTTTCCAAGATACAATTTTTATAAATGAGAACATCTTATTAGCTAAAATATTTGACCAATACCAAAGATATCAATCAGATTTTGCGAATGTTTATTTGTTTATTGAAACGACAAATGGTGAAAAGAGAATTTTCCAAGCCCCCAAACCAAATTTGTATAATCACTATTTGAATTATTTATTGTCCTTCTTTACAAAACGCAAACTTAAACCACGAAATATAAAGCTTAGAATATCAACAGGTTTTTATACTGATTATCCATCAAAATCAACTCTTGAAGATACATTTTTTCTAATGGTCATAGATATTGATGATATAACTGAGCAAGATTGTAATCAAATTATTGAGATATTAAACAAACATAATTATATACCGACTTATGTGATTAAAACTACAAAAGGATATCATTTTCTTTGGCTTAGCAAGAAATATTTAATTAAGGAAGATAATGTTTTATTTTCAACCTTTCATATGTTTTTATCTACATTTTTTAATCAGATTAAACAATTAATAGAAAAAGAATTACCCCATGTGCATTTAGATAAATTGATACCTCTTGAGGGATTTTATACTCGAGCCGATGGTATGGTGATTTATGAAGGAACATGGTATGAAAGTTTTTGGGATTTGTATTCTAAGGTTATTGTGATTGATGATAAATCCTCAGATGAAGAATTAACTAATATTTTGCACAATCAAGTTGATTTTGAAAATGATTATTCAACAACTTTATATTATGCTTTATATGATGTTAAATCAGTTAAAAAGTATACTGAGACATTTTGTCCTGTATTGAATAATATTTTAAATTCTTGGGATATACATAGTTTTATAGAATGGAAAATTGCTATATGGTATTATTATTTACTTTATCAATATTTTGCTAAAAATGAAGAAGAACGGGGAAAGGTTTTACATGAGCTTTTAGATAATGCGAGTTTATACAAGAAGGAGCCACCAAATAAAACAAGAGAGAAGACAAAGAAATTTTTTGATTGGTTTGTTAGTAAGAATTTTCCTTTAGTATTTTGGTCGTGCCGTAGATTTAATCGTGAGTTTGGTTGTCCGCAAACATGTCCAAAATTTAATAAAGTAACTCTTCCAATACTTCCAACGTTCTCTTTACCAGATGATTTTGAGGTTGTAGATAAAATGTATTTTTGCAGAATTCCTATTAAGAAAGGTGAACAGGCAGATGGGTTAGAGTTAAAATATGTTTGTAGGTTCTTTTATCCTGTGTGGTTTGCAATCAATAAAATTGAAGGAGAGAGTGTTAGTAAAGCTAAGATAATAGTGGCTGGGTCAAATAAGATAGATGAGTTTATTGTCCAAATGAGTTTTGAGAAAGGATTTAAAGAAGCTGAAATGCTATCAGTTTCAGATAAAAAAAGATACAAAGATATTCTTACTTTCTTTTATAGAGAAATTCCTACAATTATTGAGCCAGACATGTTGGGGTTTAAGTATTATTCTGAACCTCGACCCATTATACGATTGAAGAATTTTATTACTGCTTCCATAGAAGACCACCCATTTTCAAATTTTTATACCGAAACAAGCGGTAGTTATCAAGTTTTTAAACAGATAATTAATCAAATTTTATACAAATTACCTGATGAGTATTTTATTTTTAAGCTTGCTTGTTGGATAGGATTGTTTTCAATTTTTTATTTGCGTCGTTATGATTGTTTTAGTATGAACCCTATTTTTGTTTTGATTGGTTCTACGGGTTGTGGTAAGACATCTGTTTTGCGTTTGTATAATCTTTTCTTTAGAAAACCTGAGCACTTTTTTACTTTACATGCTGATGATATATCAGTTGCTTATATGAATAGACGAGTTCCTTTTTTTAGAACACCTTTTGTAGGTGATGATTTTATTGTAAATGATGACCGAGATATCAAATATATGAAGCAATTAGTTCATGATTTAGCAAATAGAAGAATAAGTAAAGCAAACATTTATTTTTCCCGAGCAACAGAGATGATTATGCCTGCAGTATTTACAATGGAAACAAAATATTATGTGCCTTTTATTACCATTGAAGGAATGTGGCGAAGATTAATTACATTTAATATTGGCTATAGAGATCCATCTTATATTGATAAAATAGAAAATTTTTATAGAGAATACATCATTCATTTAGCTGACAATTGGGGTTGGGGTTTAGAACTTTATCAAGAGATTTTTCAACCATATGAAGAAGAGCTTGCTAAATTAATCCAACAAGGAATATACAAACAAGTAGATTATGCTGTTTATGATTATGACCCTTTACTTAAAACTTTATTCTCACTTGAATTTATATTACATAAACTTTACGATAAAGAGAAAGCTGACTTTTATTTTAAACAAATTTTGCATATTTTGGTAGCACCTAAGTTTAGAGATTATGTGGTGATTGAACCGTGTATTTTTGATAAAGAGGTTGAATTCATTACATTTAACGATATGCTCTCCACAATTAAGTATCAAGGCGATAAAAATATAGATAGAGTAATTATGCTGGAGCATACAACACTTTATAATGTAGAATTACATTTATTTTACAATTTTTTGACTAAGATTTACAGAAGGAATTGGGTATCACAACCGAACTTAAATCCATTTTGGCTTGTTATTGTTAAAGGTAATCCTATGAAATTTATTTTACAAGACCCATATCATAAGGACACGATTAACAATTTTATCACTCAATTTCCAAAAGAATTTCAGAAATTTTTACAGTATCTACAATTAGCTGGATATGATTTTAGAGACATAATTAAACAGGAATTTAGCGAAATACACACACAAGAATTAGATGAAATAGCTGACAAATGGCAATAGGAGGGATAAAATGACCCTACAAGAATTAGCTCAGATGATAGCTTCGGGTAAGAAGTGTAAGGATTGTAAATTTGCTAAGAAAATTAAAAGTTTTGATTGGCGATGCACTTTTGAAGATGATAGACAAGAAATACATCCTTTATTACCTATTTGTGAAAACTTTCAACCAAAGGAGAAACAAAATGAAAAGAATAGCTGTGCTTGATACCGAGACCCAAGGTTTATATGGTAAATTATTACTTGGTGGTATTAAAGTAGATGGAAAGATTTTATTTTTTGAAGATATAAATAAGCTTAAAGATTTTTTAAATGATTTGATAAACAATGGATATGTGATTGTGGGACATAATTTGTTTTATGATTTTTCTGTGCTTGATTTTATTCCACCGAGTAGGGATTGTTTTGATGATACATACCTTTTTATGAAAGCTTATCAAGTTGAATATAAGATAGAAAAACCTGAGCGAGGAGCATTTGGATTAGAAAATTTGTGTAAATTTTTCAAATTATACGAATACAAGTCTGATAAGAATAAAATTCGCAAAGACCTTGAAAAAGGTATTAAATTATTAGATAACCGATTGAAAGATTATTTGACTGAAGATTTAAATGCTACTGATTTACTTTATCAACACACGATTGCCAAACATGAGAAATTTAAGCCCGTATATCTTTTAGATAAAGCTTTCTTAATTAGGCTCTTACAAATACAAAAACGAGGTGTTCCAATTAATATTGAAGAAGTATCTAAATTATTACGAGAAAAGAAACCTATTTTCAATCAAAATTTAATGGCTTTCCAGAGGACTTATCAATTCAATCCCTTTTCACCTACACAAGTTAAAACAAAACTTAATCTTCCCGATGCTCAAAAACAAACTTTACTTTATCACTTTTTTACTACAAAAGATGAAAAACTAAAACAATGTATCCATGATATTTTATCCCTCAAAAAACAACAAGATGAAATCTCTTATTTAGAAGAATGGATAAATAAAGGATCATCTGGGCGATTGTATGGTCATTATGATATCTGCGGAGCTATTACTGGAAGACTTTCTTGTTCAAATTCTAATTTACTTAATATTCCAAGGCATTTGCGGTATCTTTTTTATAAGAGCCCATTTCTAAAATATGATTTTTCTCAAATAGAATTAAGATTAGCAGGACAAATGTATTACATACCAACTTTTATTACAGCTTATAGAAATGGAGAAGATCTTCATAGCAAGACAGCATCATTCCTCTTTGATAAACCAATTGACCAAATTTCCAAACAAGAACGACATATTGCTAAACAATTTAATTTTGCCTTGATTTACGGAGCTTCAGTTCAAACATTACAAGAACTTTTATACGAAGCAAATATCCTTTTGACCTATGAAGAAACTAAATTTTTAAGAGCTAAATGGATGTCCTATCATCGAAGAGTTTCTGAACATATCCAATCAACTATAAATACTCTTAAAAATGGTCTCATTCCTGTTAGCACAGTCCTACGAAGAAACCGTTATACTGAACATCTAAATATTGCATTAAACTTTCCAATACAAGGCACAGGAGCTGAATTACTCAAAGGAACTGTAGTTTTATTTACAAAAAAATATCCAAATGCAAAAATAGTTAACCTTATCCACGATGAAATACAAATAGAATGCGATAACCAAGAAGAAGCCCAAGAATATATCAAAGCTTTAGATGAAGCAGGAACTGAAATGTGGAATTATTTATTTAAGAAGCCTGAGATCCCTTTTCAGGGGGAAGCGTCCGTCCTCTAAGCTTAGTTCTTATCTTAAGTTCATCCAGAGCTTTGGCTAAAAATTGTTGTAAATCTTTTTCTTCCAAACCATATTTAACCTTAAAATAATGAGCAGATTTGTTTGCTACTTCAACCATATATTTGAGTTCCGTATCATCTAAGATGTTTGGGTCATAAGTTAAAAAAGTTAAATAGCTTTTGAACATATTGATTTCTTCTTCTGGTGTCCTATCTGTTTTTTTAGCTTTTTTTTCATCAAAATAATTATCCATCACATTAGCAAATCGTAGAAGAACATTTTTCGTTGTATACGGATCTTCAATTTGCCGTAAAGATTGCAATACAAATTCTTCATTACCTAAAATTTTTAATTTATAACTCTTAGAATCAGTAACCTTAGGAAGAAATAGAACTCGTTTCTCTTCACCAGTTAGCACACGACCTACAGCCTCACCAAACCCACCAAGAAACATCGTATCAAATATCTTCGCTACCGTTATAGGATGTTTAACCATTACTCCAAGAAAATATCCAAGACCTGTCGCTTTCGCTAAATCTTCATCATCAAAATATTTCAACACACTATTATCACTTACCCTACCATATTGAGTTAGCTCACTTAAAATGCCTGATTTGATATTCTTAGCAATCGGTATAGTTTGCATTAAAGTTTCTAATAAGGCTCTTCCTGCTTGCTGTGGTTGCTCTTTTTCATAAACTGTTAAATTTGTAAGTAATTTTACTGCTGTGTTTATTAATGGCATAGTTACTTCAAAAGATGTGCTAACAGAACCAGGAGAAAATAAATTCTTATTTGCTAAATCTATATGCTTTTCTAAAAAATCAAGTCCCGTTTTAATATATTGCCATGCCACATTATCACCATGTAAAGCTAAAACTAAACCCAAATCATGGAACAATCTACCATTTAATTCATCTCTCGGTATGTTAGTTAAATTACTAATTAAACTTTTCCATAATTGAGCAAATGTTGGTTCTTGTTTTTCTAAATATGATTGTATTGGTTCAGGATTACCTGTAAGAATTGAAGCTATTGTATGATAAACTGTTGATAAACCTTCATATGTATTGTTAATTGTATCTACTGCTCCACTAAATTGTGTAATAGTAGCTGGTAAAATTGTTGAACCAATCACTAAATGTTTAAAAAAATTCATAGCATATTTAGGAGAAGTAAAACTTTTAGCAAATGATTGAAGGGCTACTTGAAACGGTGCTACCACATAAGGAAACCAACTCTGTATATAAGCTAACTTACCAAATGTTGCCCCCATAAATGGAGAAATTGATGCAGGACTATCAATTAAATTAGCTAAATGTTCAGCTAATAATTTTGCAT
>Ga0272445_1000422_pt1 | contig 39634 bp, 35 predicted proteins | sample YNPCB0031_FD_194404 | JGI IMG/M metagenome (GOLD analysis project Ga0272445, IMG submission 194404) | Hot spring sediment microbial communities from Yellowstone National Park, WY, United States - YNP-CB-003-1 | ecosystem: Environmental > Aquatic > Thermal springs > Hot (42-90C) > Sediment... | reverse complement strand
TATGCGGCACTAGTATATTCAACGCGTGGAAGCGATGTTAGCACGGTTATAATTGATGGAAAAATCATCATGGAAGATAGAAGCGTAAATACCGTGGATGAGTATGAGGTTATGAGGAAAGCCAAGGAGATATCCCAAGATTTAGTGAGCCGAAAAAATTAACGAGAATCTCATAAAAAATATAAGAGTGGATTTTAGAGGAAAACTGATTTCACGCTGTCTCACCGCAGAGGCTCAATATTCTCTTCCAGTTCTCATCTACCCATCTCTGCAGGGCTTCAATCTCATGCTGAAATTCAGGCTGGAATAGATGGCTGAACCTTCCCTGCATCTTGAGGAAATCAACCAGCGGCTTAGGCTGCGGAACCTTAATGTTAAGTTTGTATTTGCCCTTCTCAACCTCATATACAGGCCAGTAGCGTGTTTGAACAGCTAACCTAGCTACCTCCATGCTCTTAGAGGAATCAAATCTCATGCCTAATGGACATGGTGAAAAAACATGAATAACCGCTGGACCCTCAACCTCTAGGCCTTTCTGAACCTTCGTTATGTAGTCATTCCAATATGCCGGCGAAGCTGTAGCAGCATATTCTATTCCATGAGCCGCGCATATCCCTATTAAATCCTTCTTAAACTCTGGTTTGCCAGGAACCTTCCTTCCAGCCGGGCTGGTTGTTGTTGCAGCCCCATGGGGCGTTGCCCCCGATCTCTGAATCCCAGTGTTCATGTAGGCTTCATTATCGTAGCATATATATAGGAAGTCATGTCCCCTCTCTAAGGCTCCTGAAAGAGCCTGTATGCCGATGTCAAATGTTCCCCCGTCGCCGGCTATGGCTATTACATCCACATGCTTATCCCATAAGCCTTTTCTCCTCAACGCCTTATAAGCTGCCTCAATTCCAGACGCTACAGCCGCAGCGTTCTCAAAGGCCACATGAACCCATGAAACCTTCCATGAAGTGTAGGGATATATTGTTGAGGCAACTTCAACGCATCCGGTTGCATTCACCACAACCGTCGGTCCACGGGTAGCTTTCAGCGTCATCCTCATTATTGTTCCAGCTCCACATCCCGCGCAGAGCCTATGCCCCGATGTGAAAAGCTCCTCAACCGGCAGTTCACTAAGCCTAACCATCACTCCCTCACCCCTATAAACTTTAATTGCTCCTTCACAATTCCAGTTTGAACCGCTTCAAGAGCTTCGTTGAATATTGCCCTTATATCGGCGGGCGTTATGTCCCTTCCACCCAAGCCGTAAACGCAGTTGAAAACTTTCACATCGCTTCTTCCATGGCGATAGAGCGCTGCAATAACATCGCTGCAGAGCGCATTGAAGGGCGCACCGAAGCTGCAAGCCCTATCGAGAACAGCCAGCGTCTCAGCATCTCCAACGGCTTTAACCAAGTCCTCCTCCGGGAAGGGCCTGTAGACCCAGGGCTTTATAACCCCAACCCTTTTACCCTCACTTCTAAGATCCATCGCAACAGCCTTTGCTGTTCCAGCCGTGCTTCCCAGGCAGATTATCGCCGCCTCAGCGTCGCCCATTCCGTATGTCTCCAGCAAATCATATTTCCGGCCACTGAAAGACTCGAACTCTTTGTTAACTTCACGTATAACATTGCGGGATTCATTTAAGGCTTGAACTTGCTGACGTTTCACTTCGAAGTAATAGTCCGGTAAACATAGAGCCCCAACGGTTATCGGCTTTGCTGGATCAATCGTTATAATGGGCTTTCTAGGTGGAAGAAACCTTGAAACATCCTCATCCTCTAAAACTTCAACCCTCTCCATTGAGTGTGAAATTATGAAGCCATCTATGTTCACGCTTATTGGAAGCAGAACCCTGTGATCCTCAGCTATTTTGAACGCTTGAATTATCCAATCATATGCTTCCTGAGCGTTTTCAGCATATACTTGTATCCAGCCGCAGTCTCTTGAACCCATCATGTCTGAGTGATCCCCATGGATATTAAGCGGAGCGGATAAAGCCCTATTTGCAACACCCATAACTATTGGGCATCTCAGCCCAGAAGCAATGTAAAGCATCTCATGCATTAAGGCTAAACCCTGACTTGCTGTTGCGGTGAAAACCCTAGCGCCTGTTAGGCTTGCGCCGACGCAGGCAGACATGGCTGAATGCTCCGATTCCACGCATACAAACTCGGCGTCAATCTCACCATTATAAACGTATTCGCTGAGCAGCTCAACCATTATCGTCTGCGGGGTGATTGGGTACGCAGCTATTACGTCAACATCGCATTGTTTAACAGCGTACGCTATAGCCTCATTTCCAGTTAAACCAATTATTTTCGCCATTTAACGTTTCTCCTCCACCATTGTTATGCATTTCACCGGGCACTCATTTGCGCAGACACCGCATCCCTTACAGTAATCGTAGTTTACATCAACGAACTTTTCAAGTCTAATTATAGCCGAGTCTGGACAGTAGATCCAGCATAAAAGGCAATTTACGCATCTCTTCCGATCTATAACCGGTTTAAAAGCTCTCCAATCTCCGGTTTTATATTTCATTGCTGATCCAGGTTCCAGCAGAAAACCGCCTATTGGAAGAGACTTCCATCCCAATTTTATTTCACTCAGCTCCCTTCACCTCTTCATAAGCCCTCTTTATTACAGCAACATTTTTTTCACCAACAGGTCCTGGAAACCTTTCCTCAATGACCTTTATAAGCGAATCCAATCTTGCCAGCGGCGTAACCCTTAGTAGAGCCCCAAGCATAGCCGTATTATATATTGGTCTGCCCAATATGTCAAGCGCTATCCTCATGGCGTTAACAGTGTAAACTTTCGCTTCATACGCATCCAGGATCTTTTTTAAATCTTCAGGGCTTCTATCAGAATGAGCCACAATTAATCCTTTAGGTGCAAGCCCCCTGGTCACATTGACGCTGCCTATAAGCGTTGGGTCAACAACAACCACAACGTGGGGATTATATATTTGGCTGTGGATCACAATCGGCTCATCAGATATCCTCGTATATCCAGTAACTGGAGCGCCCCTTCTTTCAGGACCGAACTCCGGGAAAGCCTGCGCATATTTGCCGTCAAGCAGCGCTGCTTGAGCAAGCATACGGCTCACTGTAACTATGCCTTGGCCGCCTCTACCGTGCCAGCGAACCTCAACCAGCAATTGAACGTCAACCTCCATATGCATGCTTCAGATACAATCTTACGATTGTATTTAAATAATGTTATGGTAGAAACATATAATCTTACCTAAAATGCGGGGAAATCATTCAACATCTCTTCTCCGCCTAATTTCTCCCAGTAAGCTTAAATGTTTTTCTTTAGCGGAAACTTTAAGTAGTAGATTAGCTATGTTCGAAAAGTTGAGTAAAAAAGCCAATAAATGAGGATGGTGATTTAGGATGGAGTATATACATGCCGCGATGCTGCTCTATAGGGCCGGTAAACCGATAGATGAGGAAAATTTAACTAGGGTTCTACATGCAGCGGGTATAAATGTGGATCCAATAAAGGTTAAGGCTTTAGTTGCGGCTCTATCTGAAATAAACATTGATGAGGCTCTAAAGTCTGCGCCAACATTTATGCCAATGATTGCGCCAGCTGCGCCTTCTGCCCCTGCGCCTGTAGAGGAGAAGCCTAAAGAAGAAAAGAAGAAGGAAGAGGAGAAGAAAGAGGAAGAGGAAGCTCTGGAGGGACTCGCGGCCCTATTTGGATAGATTGATTATTAATTATTTTATTGCCACAGCGATACTTATTTAAGCGCTTTCCCAAATTATTCTTAATTTTACCGCTTACTTTAATAACTGCTTGAGGAGGAGATTAATGCGGTTTCCTGAGGAGGAATATCGATTACCATTCTTTCTGGAAAACGGTTATGTTAGGAAACTTTGTCCAAAATGCGGCGAGCATTTCTGGACATTGAATAGCGATCAAACCTTCTGCGGAGAATCTAATATTTACGGCTGCGGATCATACACCTTTATCGGTAAGTCTCCAGTTTGGAGATTTTACACTCTGAGCGAGATGCGGGAGGCTTTCCTATCTTTTTTTGAGGAGAGAGGCCATAAGCGCATTAAACCCTACCCTATTGTTGCCCGATGGAGAGACGACCTATACTTCACTAATGCCAGCATAATTGATTTCCAGCCATATGTAACTGAGGGGCTGATTCCGCCTCCGGCCAACCCGCTCGTCATAAGTCAACCATGCATAAGATTCCCTGATCTGGAAAATGTAGGTCCAACCTTTGGGAGGCATCTAACGATCTTCGAGATGGGCGGTCACCATGCGTTTAACTATCCAGATAGGGAGGTTTACTGGAAGGATGAAACATTAAGATATCACCATGAATTCTTAACAAGTGTTCTCCACATTAAACCGGAATATATAATTTATAAGGAGGGAATATGGTCAGGCGGCGGAAACGCCGGTCCAGATGTTGAAAGCGTGGTTGGCGGATTGGAGGTTGCAACATTAGTTTTCATGAGATATAAGGTTGTGGGCGATGAGCTGATCGAGCTGCCAATAAGAACGGTTGACACCGGCTATGGGATAGAGAGGTTCACGTGGCTTTCTCAAGGCTCATTAAGCTGCTTCCATGCGGTTTACGGCGCTCTGCTCGACAGGATCATGAGGTTGGCTGGAATAGGCGCCGTAGATGAGAAAATTTTAGTGGAATTCTCTAAGGCTTCAGGTTTGATAAGTATATCTAAAACTGTAAGTCGGGCTGAGAACTGGAGGAGAATAGCGTCTAACCTAGGCTTCGATGTGGATGATTTACAGCGCATCGTGAACCCCATAGTTGACGCTTTCGCCGTAACTGACCATACTAAATGTTTGGCTTTTATGCTCGCTGAGGGTGTTGTTCCATCAAACGTTGAGGAAGGCTATTTAGCCAGATTATTAATTAGGAGAACATATAGGCTGCTTAAGAACCTGTCAATTGAAAATATGATGATGGACATAGTGGACATGCAGATCTCCCATTGGTCGGCTGATTTCCCGCATTTAACGGAGATGCGCGATGAAATTTTAGAGCTACTGAAGATAGAACTTGAGAAGTATGAGCAGACCCTTGAGAGGGGGAGAGATCTTGTGAAGAGAATTGTCCGTGAAGTTAAGATGAGGGGTGAAGGGGAGATGCCGATTGAAAAACTTGTTGAACTTTACGATTCTCATGGATTAACACCTGAAGTTGTCAGCGAAGTTGCCTCATCAGAGGGCATATTTGTTAATGTCCCTGAGGGATTTTATAGTTTCGTAGCGGAGAAGCATGTGGCATCCTCAAGGCCGGCATTTAAAGCCGCTGAAGAAATTGAGGATCTAGGCATAGATGTTTCAGATCTTCCTGAAACTTACCCATTATATTACGCAGATGCCTACATTGGGGAGTTTAACGCTAAGGTTCTTAGGGTTTCCGGAAACCGCGTAATACTGGATAAAACCGCCTTCTATCCGGAGGGCGGTGGGCAACCGGCTGATCACGGCTTTCTAGAATTTAACGGCGTGAAAACTAGAGTTTACAATGTGAGGAAAACCGTTGGCAATATTATAGTTCACTTTGTCGATGGACCGGTCCCGAAGGAGGGTGAAGAGGTTAAAGGCGTAATAGATTGGAATAGGCGGATAAGCCTAATGAGGCATCACACAGCCACCCATTTAATTATGGGCGCAGCTAGGAGAATACTCGGCGAACATGTTTGGCAGGCTGGAGCCCAGAAAGACGCTGAGCAATCTAGGCTTGACATAACTCATCCGAAAAGGCTAAGCAGGGAGGAGATCGCTCAAATAGAAGAGTTAGCCAACGAGGCTGTTTTAAGGAACATGCCCGTTGAAATATTCTGGATGCCCAGGGAGGAAGCGGAGAGAAAATACGGCTTCAGGCTCTATCAGGGAGGGGTTGTTCCAGGTAGAGAGATAAGGGTTGTTAAAACTGGAGATTGGGATGTTGAAGCATGCGGAGGAACACACTGTAAATCAACCGGCGAAGTGGGCTTAATAAAAATAGTTCGAACCGAGAGAATACAGGACGGCGTTGAAAGAATAATCTTCAGCGCGGGGATACCGGCCCTAAGGAGAACGCGGGAAACAGAAACGAAGATGCTTAAGATCGCCGAGGTTCTTGAAGCATCAATCGAGAAGGTTGAAGCAACAGTTGAAAGGATTATGAACGAACATAAAGAGCTACGCCGTGAGAGGGAGCGCCTCATCGAGAAGATCGCTAAGATAATGGCTGAAAAATATTCCGCTGCAGCCTTAAATATTGGCAGCTTAAAATTTATTTCGCAAGTGGTTAACATGCAGGAAGCCAATGTGGATCTGCTTATCAAAACAGCGAACGAAATTGTTAAATTGAATCCCAGAGCCATTGTTGCGTTTATATGCGTTAATAATGAAGCCAGAGCCGTCGTCAGAGCCGGTGAGGAAGCAATAAAAGCCGGCGTCAACGCGTCGGAGATAGCTCGAAAAATCGGCTCAGCTCTTGGCGGAGGTGGAAGCGGAAAACCAGATTTTGCCCAAGCCGGCGGATTAAGAGTTGAAAACGCCGCTAAAGCTTTAGTGGAAGCTAAAGAATTTATTTATAGAATTGTGGGGAAGTGAAGATGGCTTCGATAAATTGGAGAGAGATTGAGGAAAAGTGGCGGAGAAGGTGGGAGGAAGCCCGAATATTTGAGGCTGATCCCGATCTGAAACGTAAAAAATTCTTCGCGACATTCCCCTACCCATACATGAATGGTCCACTGCATATGGGACACGGCTTCACAGCTACCCGCGTGGATATTTACGCCAGATTCATGAGGATGAAGGGTTACAACACGCTTTTCCCATGGGCTTGGCATTGGACCGGTGAGCCGATAGTTGGTGCATCGCTAAGATTGAAGATGGGCGATAAAGAATTAATAAGAGCTTTAAGGGAGATTGACGGCGTTCCAGAAGAGGAGCTTGATAAGTTTGTTGATCCGGTTTACATGGCAAGCTACTACACCCGTGAGAGTAGAGAAGTTGTTAAGAGAATGGGATTCTCAGTTGATTGGCGTAGGGAATTTCACACAACAAGCCATGAACAGACATACAGCCGCTTCATAGAGTGGCAGTATGAAACCCTACGCGAGAAGGGCTATGTTACTAGGGGAACACATCCAGTGGTTTGGTGCCCAAACTGCCAAAGCCCAACCGGGGATCATGATCGTTTGGAAGGTGAGGGAGTATTTCCGGAAGAATATACATTAATAAAATTCATATTTGGCGATGGATATCTTCCAGCGGCAACCTTTAGGCCTGAAACTATCTTCGGCGTAACAAATATGTTCATAAATCCCGATGCAACATATGTTGAAGCCAGAGTTGACGGTGAAAAATGGATTATAAGCAAAGAGGCTGCGCGGAAGCTCTCTGAGCAGCTTAAGAAGGTTGAGGTTTTAAGGGAGTTTAAAGGTGAAGAACTGATCGGTAAAAGTTTTAAGGAGCCCATCGGCGGCAGAGAGCTCCCTATACTTCCCGGATGGTTCGTTGATCCGGAAGCTGCAACCGGCGTCGTTTACAGCGTTCCAGCGCATGCACCCGCAGATTGGGTGGCTCTTAAAGACCTAATAGAAAAACCGGAGACTTTGGAGAGATTCGGCATTTCAGCCGAAGCGGTTGAAGGGATTAAACCCATCTCGTTGATAAGCATCGATGGCTTCGGCGATTATCCAGCCATAGAAATAGTTGAGCAGCTTAAAATTAAAGATCAATTTGACCCTAAGCTTGAGGAAGCAACATCAATAATATATAGGAAGGAATTTCACACAGGCATTTTAAAGCCCATATGCGGCGAATACGCTGGCAAAATAGTTAAAGATGTGAAGACCAAAATAATAGAAGACTTTAGGAGAAAGAATATAGCGGATTCAATGTATGATTTACCCCAGAAGGTTGTATGTAGATGCACAACAAGATGCATTGTTAAAATACTTTCAGACCAATGGTTTCTACGTTATTCCGATCCTGAATGGAAGAAGATGGCTCATGAAGCAATTGACTCAGCTAAGATTTTCCCTGAGAGCGCAAGAGCATATTTCCATGATAAAATCGATTGGCTTAGGGATTGGGCATGCGCTAGAAAAACAGGCTTAGGCACACCTCTTCCCTGGAGCCCCGGATGGATAGTTGAGACATTAAGCGATTCAACAATCTACATGGCTTTCTACACGATAGCTAAGCATATTAGGCAATACGATATTAAGCCGGAGCAGCTGCTGAGGGAAGTCTTTGATTACATATTTTTTGGAAAGGGAGATTTAGAGACTGTGGCTGGGAATTCTGGAATCGCCCCCTCAGTAATACGTGAGATGCGTGAGGAGTTCCTATACTGGTACCCGGTTGATCTCAGAGTGTCAGCTAAGGAACTTGTTCCAAACCACCTATCATTCTTCATATTCCAGCATGTTGCGCTCTTCCCGAGGGAGCAGTGGCCAAGAGCAATAGGCGTAAACGGTGTGCTAACAATTGAGGGACAAAAGATGTCTAAGTCGAAGGGGAACTTTCTAACCTTAAGGGATGCTATAAACCGTTTCAGCGCCGATGTTGTTAGGTTAACTTTAGCTTTAGCAGCTGAGGAAATGGATGATCCGGATTGGCGTGAAGAAAATGCCAGAAGCATAGATGCCAGACTTAAAGCGCTCTACGCGTTCATGGAGCAGATCGCAAAGATGGACGGCGATGAGGAAGTTAAAAGTATAGATCGATGGTTATTCTCAACGCTGCAGGGTAGGATACGATCTGTAACGGAGGCCATAGAAAATCTTAAGACAAGAACCGCTGCTGAAATAGCCCTATATGAGATTTGGAATGATGTGCGATGGTATCTTAGGCGCAGAGATAAACCTAACCTGAAGACCCTTAGGGACATCGCTAACATATGGGTTAGGCTTTTGGCGCCATTCGCGCCATTCATATGTGAGGAAATATGGAGCATGCTTGGAAACGAGGGCTTCGTGTCGCTTGCCGAATGGCCGGAATACGATGAATCTAAAATAGACTTAAAAGCTGAGGAGACCGAGGTCTTCATTAAAAATCTAATAAGCGACACAATAAATATTCTGAGGTTGATGAAGACACAGCCGAAGAGGATCTATTATTATACTGCGGCGCAATGGAAATGGAAGGCTTACATGAAGATTTTAGAGGCTGCAGCATCTAAAATGGTGGACATGAGAGAGGCGATGAAGACCTTAATGGAAGACCATGAACTGAGAAGCGTAGCTAAAAGCCTAGCGCCATTCGTAAGCAGGCTGATTGAGGAGATCAACACGCTTCCTAAGGATAGGAAAGATAGGCTTTTGAAGGCCGGCATAATTGATGAGATAACTGAAATAAACTATGCAAAAACTCTCCTAAAAAAAGAGTTTAACGCTGAAGTAATCGTTTATAGCGAAGAAGACCGGCAGAAGTATGATCCGAGGGGGAAAGCGCAGCAAGCCAGGCCATATAAACCAGCAATATATGTTGAATAGCGCCGTTTAAACTGGAAGGAATCGAAAATAAAAATCGTCCATGTCCATTTTTAATCCCGCCCACGATTTGATTTACTTACATCGTTTTTCATATTCTTTGCTTCATCACCGTTGATATGTGCAACTATATGGTCAACTAAAATTTGTATCGAGGATTCGAAAGCAGCATATATGGTTTTGCCAGCATCATACATTAATATTGCTGAGAAAGCGAATGCAGCTATTGAAAGCGCTAGGCTTAACCATCCGCCTACTTTAGGAATGGATGAAATTAATGGCGAAGAGAGCGACGTACATATGGCTACGGCGAAGACCGCTAACAACTCCTTTAGCGCCCTAATTATTGAGGGACTCTTCTCGGGATTAAAGCCTGGTATACGCCTCAGGAATGAAGCTGAGACAGCGTCCATCAGCCTTATTAAGTCTAATGTGATTCTTAGAGCCGTAAAAAATAGCACTATAATTATGATTAGAGATATGAAAACCGTTAATGAAAAACTTCCAGTCGGTATTATGGTCAGCACGGAGGGGAGGCTTATATTTAAGAAGCTCAGCGCTAACCCTATTAGGATTATTAGGCCCGTATTTATTAAAACCCTTAAGACTCTTTTCTCGATTTCCTCCCTCAAAGTGCAGCCCGCCTCCATTATAGGAATCATTTAGATTCTAAACTTCGGCAAATTTCTTAGATTTCAAATATTTTTCGAATAGATTAACCGAACGCTCTTAAATAAGATTTTTGCAACCGGACTGCTTCAACTTTTAAGGCGTCGATTCAGCCGTTCCCAGCCTCTAATCGTTTAGAAAGCACCTTCCACGAGTCCACAAGGGATAGAGAAGTAGTGGCACCCCTGAACCAGCGGATGTGACCAAGAAGCGCAAAACTTCGCGGCGAACGCTGGAGCCTCGCGCCGTAAGGGCGTGCTTCCAGCAAAACAGGCTGTGAGGGCGACTTGTGAAGCCTAAACCTGGGGAAAGGCTGGAAATCCCCGACTTTAATCGTGGAGAGAATTTCGCATTTTCAGTTTCATATACTTGCTTCTCATGAAGATTTATTTATAGGAGACAGCGAATCATTTTTGAATAAAATGAGCGAACAAAAATTTGATGATGATGCGGATCAGGGCTTAAAAATACTGTACAGGAGGACCTTCTTAGCCTCCTTTGGAGGCGGACTCATAGGTCCCTTCATACCGATTTACGCGACTCAGCTCGGCGCCTCACCTTCAGAAATAGGATTAGTTCAAGCGATAAACTCGGTTTCACCCAGCATGGCCCAGATACCTTGGGGGCTTGTTGTAGACAGGGTTAAGCGGAGAAAACCATTCCTATTTTTAGGCAGCCTCCTATATGCTTTAGCATTGCTACTGCTGCTGCAGGTGAGCGGTGTAGTTGAGTTCATCATAATTATTCTTTTGTCCTACGTATTATCTGCGATGGCTGCACCCGCATTAAACTCCCTTATAGGCGATTACTCAAGCAGGATTGGCAGAGGGAAAACTTTGGCTAAGCTTAATGCGATGGCGTCTATGGGAAGCATGCCTGCAACGATAATCTCTGGCTACATTCTCTATCGGGTTGGGGGAGAAGTTAGAGAAATGTATAGGATACCTATTATTTTATGCTTCATTTTTAGTTTGACCGCTGCATTGATAACGCTTAAAATTAAAGGTGAACCCTCATATGAGGAGACGTTCTCCATTAGGGGCTGGGCTAAAGCCCTTAGAACAAACCCTTATTTTAAAAGATTATGCATGCTTTCAACAATACAGGGTTTCACTATGGGTTTAGCATGGCCCCTATTTACGATAACTGTTGTAAAGGTTGTTAAGGCGGACATGTTTCAAATATCCCTCCTTAACGTTGTCAGCGCTTCAACAGCGATAATAGTTCGCAGGTTTACGGGTAGAATAGCCGATAGAGCTGGAAGGAAGCCGCTTATAGTATTAGGCAGAACAGGGCTTTTTCTAATACCGCTCATATATGCTATCGCGAGAACAGTGAATGAGTTAATAATAGTTAATTTTATTGTCGGCATACTGATGGCTTCCTCAGATGTTGCTCTCTCAGCATATCTTCTGGATATCTCGCCTAGAAGCATGAGAGGTTCACATATAAGCATATATAACGCCGTAGCTGGATCATTCAGCTTCCTCGGCTCAGTAACTGGGGGCTACATGCTCGACCTATGCATGGGTATGGGTCTAGGTTTTGAAGAGTCCATGATGACGGTTTACCTGATTTCAATAATCGGTAGGCTGATGTCCGGGCTGCTCTACTTAACGATTCAAGAGCCATACAAATATCCAGCAAAATTCGAGGAGGAGCTTAGAAAGATTTTCGAGGAGGAAGTGGAGGCCATAGATAGGATAATAGCCGAATACAGGCGGATTGAGGATGAAGATATAGAGTGGTTTGAGAAAATCCTGGAGCAGGGTTCAAAGAAATAGAAATCCGACAGATTTATTAACATGTTATTAAATTTTCGCAAATATGTCACAGACAACCATTCTGGAGAAGATGAAAGAAGAATTAAGGATGATCGATGAAACCTTAGCTCAACTAGAGGCTCAGAGGAAAGAGATTGAAGAAGCATACTCCGCCATCCTAGATGAGGAGAATAAAATAATTGATGAGATGAGGAGATGCCGCGACCCATATAGGTATAGCCAGCTGGAGATGAAATTTAACGCTATATCAAGGCGAAGAAGAGAATTGGAGTCTAGAAAAAACGAGATAGAAAGGAAGATAAGGGGTTGCACTGAGGAAAAATCCAGAATCCAGATGAGAATCGAGTACTTGAGGCCTAAGCCGTCTTGAAATAGGCTCTATTTAAGGCTCAATCAATTGAATAAGTCCATCACGCGTTATGCAGATCAAAATGCCGCTTTCCTCAAAACCGCAGATTTGACAGTTTAAGACCCATATAACCTTCAGCCTCTTAAACCCTTTAATGTTCGTTTTTAAACCCGGAGCATTTATCTGTGCATCTGCAACCGCAATGACGCCATCCATTAAATGCGCTGGGAAAATGGATGCTTCATTTGCGATATTCAAATCAAAGCGTGACGGATCTAAATGAGCGGTGAATATCCCGGTAATTCCATAAGTTTTATTGGTTTGAACAATATCTCTTAATATTTCATGAAATGTTTTTGTTTCCCTAATGCATGATTTAAGCCCATCCAGCGAGTCAAATATTGCCAACGAGATTTTCTCATCATTAACCAGCCGCTTATAGTTTTCCTTAAAGGATTCATTTATCAATCGCTGATCCAGCACGTATAGATTTTCACTTATCTTATCCCAATTTAAGTCGAGAATCTTAGCCATAAGAAACATGCGGGATTGAAGATCAAACCTTTGAGACTCAAATCTCCAAAAATCATCGAGCGATACGTAGAGAACTCTTAATCCGGAGTCAGAAACCCTAAGAGCTGCTTCGCCGACAATTAGGCTCTTGCCAGCGCCTAAGGGCCCAATAATAGCGAATTGTCCTGAGGATGGAATCCCGCCGAGGAACTCGCCGTTGGGATTAAGAAAAAGCATGTCTAGAACTGTTCCGCTTTCCAGACTTTTAAGGTTTTTAAGCGTTCCATAGGGCTTATTAGGCTTCATTGGACTGATTACGCCGGGAGCTAAATGTTCCTCCGGCTTAATCTCAACTTGAAGATCCAGCGGTGTGGGAGAAAATTGACCTTGAATTAGAGATGCTTCCTCAAAGGTTTTTGCCACTGCTTTCATAGCTTCCTCAATGGGTTTAGGGGGAGAGGTTGTAGGGGTTCTTCTCCGCTCGATCAGGACCCATTTATCACCCTTTCTCTCAACAATGTTTTTAGATTTGAGCGAGTATAATAATGCATATGCGGAGTTTAGCCCATACTTTGGAATTTTTAAGGTTGATGAAACCTCATCTAATGTGGCTTCTCCATCATGTTCTATTAGAAAATTAATGATGTCGTCCTCATTGACCATTGGAGATTTTTACACCCATTTAATATTTTTAGTTAAGGATGCTCTTTAGCCTTTTGTGTTCTTTATATTTTTAGACTTCTCTGATGCCCATAATCCTTATTTTTCATCAGCGTCTTTATTGTTTTCCATGACTTCCTAACGAAGTCCGGGTAGGAATCGTGATTTTCAATCCATCTTCTTAGGAAATGCATCGTCTTTGGGTCTGCTACATAGCCCGATCCAAAGTCTCCGTATTTCTTTTTTAGCTCCGCAATTTCCCTATCCCTTTCCACCTTCGCTATTATTGATGCTGCTGAAACAACGGGGTATTTCCTGTCGGCTTTATGCTCTGAAACTATTTCAATCTTAAATGGGATTTCCTCGGCTATATGCTGCCTAAATCTTTCCGGCAGTACGTCTGAAGCATCAACGTAGGCTATGTCAGGTTTAAGTTCTCTTATAATATCCGCCATAACGCGGGCTTCAAGCCTATTTAAGCGGTTAAGTTTTTTCCCAGTTTCAACGACGCGATCTATTTCCGACGGTGGAACTTTAACTATTTTATAATTCTTAATGATCCTTAATATTTCAGCTGCCAAATGCTCTCTTCTTCTAGGCGATAGGGTTTTTGAATCCTTAACACCAATATTAATTAGGTTTGATAAGCCATGCTCATCAACGACAACTCCAGCTATGACAAGCGGGCCTATGACTGGGCCGCGTCCAGCATCGTCGATCCCGCAGATTAACAAGTTTATCCACCATGTTAGATGCTTCTCTTAGCGTGCGCTTTCAGAAATCTCTCTGATGATCATTTTAGGCAGGCTGCCTCTGTTTCCATATGTAACCTCAATTATTTCCGTATCTCCCCTTTTTCTTACCGCATCCATGAATGGGGAGCTAGCCCTATAATGTATTGTTCCAAGAACTGTCTTTCCGCTGTTTAGGGCTTTTAAGACAACCCTCTTAAATTCTTCAGAGTGAAGCTCCATCGGTCCAACTTCATCTATAACAATTAAATCTGATTCTTCACATGCGTTCAGTATTGCTTTAACACCTACGTTCTCTAAATCCTCTAGGCAGACCCTATATTTGCCCACTGAGGGCCCGCCTTTATGATTTATATGAGCCAATATGCCTTCCACGCAGGTATTAAGATCCACTATTTTGAAGCCGACCCTAACCCCTCCCTCGCGAATTTCCTGACTTATCATGCCGCCTACTTTAAGGCCCATATTCTTAAGTTCGCTGGCAACCTTCAACACTATTGTTGTCTTTCCAATTCTAGGTGGACCTGTTAGGAAAATATGGCGGGGCTGCTGCTTCAAAATTTTTCACGCACCAGATTAACACTTAATGTTCAGTATTGCTTCAGCACATCCTCCTTACCCATTATGTGCCCACAGTAGTGGCATCTCAGCCTTAAGGGCTCTTCGTTCTCAACGTAGAAGATTGGTTTAACAGGCTCGTTTTCGCTGTTGGATATGCACGGCGGGTTTGTGCATTTAATTATTCCATGTATTATTGATGGGAGCTTAACCCTTTCCTTTTCAACAACCTTAAAATTCCTTATTATATTAATTGTGGCATGCGGAGCTATAAGCGCAATCTTATTGACCTCTTCAGGGTTTAGCTCTCGCCCTTCAATCTTCACGATATCTTTAACGCCTAACTTTCGGCTTGGAACATTCATGGCTATTGTAACAACACCGTTAGATCGCCCATTAATTCCCAGAATCTTTATAACGTTCAAAGCATGCCCCTTATTTATATGATCAATAACAGTGCCGTCTCTAATCTTTGAAACCCTAAGGGTTCTTCTAGACATTTCTAACACCAACAAATATTTTGGAACATGTAAATAAAAAGCATTCCACAGAAACACGAATCCATAATATTGAGAACTCTAATGAGAAACGCTTGCTTAGTGAACGTTACTCCTTCTAGCAAACTAGAGATGCGACTTGGGACATTCATACCGGCTTAGGGGGACATGGCTGGCACAAAATTCCTGTGAACCATCTAGGGAGCCCACTCATGCATAATTTATTGGCTAACATCACCCCCCTTAATTTATCAGCGAATTCGTCTCGTTCGCTTTCTTGGCATATATGAACAACGGAGAATGACGCTGTTGTAGACCTACTAACACGGTCAGCTTCGCTAACCCTTAAATCTGTACTATTTTATATTAATCTGACTGATTTGAACAATTTGTAGGGAAAATTTTAATTTTTGGACTCCCATCCAAGTCAAGAGGGATTAATTGATGCCTAGGGGAATTCATTCTCCTTCTCTGCTTCTGACAGCTACGGCTATGTGCGCTGGCCTCTATGCTGTTGGCTGTTATGTTACAGCCTACATTCCCTCCCCTTGGGGATTTGGGCAATTTAGACCGGCAGTTATAATTCCCGCCTTTTTCGCAGCTATTTTTGGGCCTTTACCCGCAGCGTTAGGAGCAGCTATTGGAACTTTAATAGCTGACTCGATTAAGCATGGCCAGTTGTATATGGGTAGTTTAATAGCTGCTGTTCCAGGCAATTTTATAGGCTTCTACATTTTTGGTTATATTTTGAAGAAGAAATTTAACTGGACACGTTTCATTACCGCTTCTTTAATCACGCTTACTGTCGCAAACCTGATTGTTGCTTTTCTTTATATTTTTGTCTTCAAGGTTCTTTATCTTCAAGCCCTAAATCTTCCTCTAGAAGCGTTGATTTACCTTTCAATTGGTCTAACCATTTGGTGGTTTGCAACAATGCTCCCCTTCACCCTTCTTGTAACGCCACCGCTGATTAGGGCTGCTGCTTCAGCTTTCCCGTCAGTAGTGCCGGAGGAGGTTAGGGTTCATAGCCTAGCTGATGACATGCCAAAAGTTACATTTAGTTTGGCGATGCTAATTCCAGGATTGGTTTTGCTCTTAATAGGCTTAGCAACATCATTCACGATTCTCGGAACCTACACCGTCAAATTTTTCGGTGAAACAACAACCTCATTTATAGGGTTAATGTACTACCTAGGCGGAGGAGCACTTTCATTCCTTGGATCCGCTACTCTGGCTAGACGAGTGCGCCATAAAACATAATAGAACTTTACTACTCGAAGTATGAATAGAGAGAAAGGGGACGGAGAAATCATAGCTGCACAATTGAGGATTTAGGCTGAACGGTGCTTTAAAGGCTGCTTTCCTTTATTCCGCATTTAGGATTTCCCTTGCTTTATCAATGCAACGGCTTTTCCTGCGCTGATGTTCCTCAACAAACTTTGTGACTATTTTTGTTAGGCGAGCTTTATCTTCGCCGCATAAAATATTGCCGCATTTGCAATCATTGTAGAGGTTAATAACGTCTTTATCGTCCTCAAAGAAATGGAATAAATATAGGTCGAAGATTGGGCATACATCTGGATTGCCCCCAAGCTTACGTTGCTCCTCAACTGTCGGCTGACCGCCGGTGAAAGCATAAAAGATCTTCTTGGCTATGACTTCCGGCTCCTCGTCGAGTGTAAAGTAGCTCATTGGATCACGCTTACTCATCTTGTAGCTTCCATCTAAAGCCTTAATTAGCTTGTGATAAGTTGATGAGGGCGGAATAAACTTGAATCTGTTATAAAATCGGTCAGCCAGATCTCTGGTGAGACGGATATGCGGGTCTTGATCAACCCCAACAGGCACAACTGTCGGTTTTGGCCCTCCGAAATCTTCGAGCTGCGGCATCAATATGTCTCCGGCTTGTATTAGGGCTGATAAATATAGGCCTATATGCCTCTCGCCGTAAATTGCTTTCATCGTTGCCAAAGTTACGCCTCTACTGAACATTATGGCTAGATCCTTAACCCTCTCCTCCTTCGACTGGCGGTAAATATATCCCCTATTAGGATCAAAGCCTAGAGCCAAAAGGTCAGCGACGTTGTTCACAGCTATCTTCTCGCTCTCCTCGAAGGGTATCCCGTTATCTTCATAGGCTTCCACATCTGCAATGCAGTAAAAGGCAATCGCACCCTGTTGCTGGAAATATATGATTTCACGAGCAGTCATCAATGTTCCTAGATGAAATTCGCCGGTCGGCTTTATGCCGCTCATGACAGCGAACTCTCTGCCGCTTTTCATAGAATCGAGTATACGTTCAAAATCCCTATGCCCAAAGATGACGCCTCTACGCATAGCCGCGGATGGATTAGGTATCTGAGGCAGCAGGGACCTGAAGGGTTGTATGCCAAACTCGGTGTAAAGTCTCTCGTAATCTTCAATGAGGGTTGTTCCAAAGGGATCTAATAGGGATTTGCCGTCATCCTTGTTATCGGACATTGCTGAGCCTCCTATAATCTGATAAGCAGGCTAAAAGAGTGCGTGGCAACTTAAATATTTCCAAGATATAGCATGAATAATCTGATTTTAATGCCATTCCAAAGCGTTCACCACGCCAATTAATGAGGGAATAATGGAATATTTAAAGTTAACCGTATCTTGAGCCTCCGACTTCAGTCAGGGGATCTTCCAGCGTTTATGGCAGGCTTCATCCTAATTGCGTCATAAACAAAATCTTTATTTTTGCGCAGTTCCCTTTCAATCTGAAATAGGCTTAAATAGAATAATTGTGAAGGGATGCTGCTTGAGGTTTCACTCTTCAGAGTTCTCCGTCCAAAGCAGAAAGAGGATGGAAATCATAAATGTAACTAGCAAGGTAAGCGGAATAGTTGAGCGTGCTGGAATAAAAAATGGATTTGTCAACCTGTGGGTTCCACATACAACCGCAGCGATAGCGGTAAATGAGCATGACCCAGATTTATGGGAGGATATCCTTGCAGCGATTGAGAGGCTTGTACCCCTAAAGGGAGATTATCGACACAACGCTAAGTATGGCTGGATTCCAAGCGAGCAGAATGCACATGCGCATATACTGAACTGTTTAATTAAGCCAAGCGTCACTATCCCAGTTGAAGATTGCCGAATTATGCTAGGTACATGGCAGTCCATCTTATTTATTGAGATGGATGGGCCGCAGACGCGCACTGTTCAGGTGCATATAATTGGCGAATGAGAACGCCTTAGATACGTTCATTCCTTCTTTTTTCCAGAACGCTTATGAAGCGTTCAACGTCGCCATAGATCTTTTCATATATATGGGCGCTGTTAGAGAAGTCTAGGTATGCACCAACTTCAACGCCTAGTTTATCAGCGATTCTCCGCTGTAGCTCAGTCATGGCGAGCATATTCATATGCATGGCTCTAAATATATCCCTGCTTCTCCAAGATGTATGCATAACTAATTTGCCATCTCTAACTGTGCACCAAACCCTCTGCAAGCACGGCGGCGACTCAACCCACATGTCCCTCTCCGGAATCCATGTTATCGCTTGAGCCCTTCTTGAGAAGCCAACTTTGCTCAGCTTCTCAACTATATAGCCTATTTGATCAATCCCTTTAGGGGGATAATTGAATAGCCGCTCATGATAGGTGTAATGGATCTTTCCATCTCTGACAGCCCGGTCAAGCGTTCCCTCCAAAACTTCATCGATATACTTCTGTAATGAACCCTTTACGGCAACATGTATATCGCCCCTATGAACCCTTGGTTCACTGAATGGTTCCTCAATAACTATAAGTAGACCTAAAATCTCCCTAGATCCCTCGCCGTACTCCGTTGGAACCTCAATGCCGTCTCTCCAACATGTTAGTACAGCTTTTTCCCAAGCCTCCGCAATAGTGCGCGCCCTAATTAGAACGCCGAACGCCTTATGCATGCTGAAGCCGACCTCCAGTGAATCAAAGGCAAGATTAAGGAGGGGGAACCATATATAAATTATCTTTGATAAAAATTATTTGCGCAAATGCTTTAAAGTATAGGTTGGCGCTTTCAATGGGCAGTAAACCCTTAGAGAGCGGGGAGCCATGCGTAAGATATGATTGCGCGCTATGCTGCTACAATACGAGAATGCCTTTAACAAGGTTAGACATTAACAGAATAGTTAAGTTGGGTTATAAAGTGAACGTTTTCGCCGAAAAGACTAATTGCGGATGGAGATTAAGAAATATCGATGGGAAATGCTTCTTTCTTAATGGGGCAAGATGCAGAATATATGAGCATAGACCATACGGCTGCCGCGTATATCCGCTGGTTTACAGCTTGAGGGAGCGTAAAGCAGTATTAGACGGATTTTGTCCTCATAAGGAGGAATTCAAGATTCGGAGGGAGGATATTAAAATGTTAATGTTTATATTAAGATCTCTTGGAGAAACAGATATGTTTTAAAATATCTTTGTGCAATATTATTTCTTGGTGAAAGCTCATGTCAGGTATTGATGAGTTTTGGGACAGATGGTTCAGAAGGCGCCGATGGCCCTTCTCAAGTTTCTTCGAGGACATGGATGAAATGTTTAGGGAAATAGAGCGAATGTTCCAAAGAGAGTTCGAGGAGTTATCAAGGAGAACCCCGAGGGATCTGATACGCGAGAGGGTTCTGCCGGATGGGACAAAAGTGCAGGAGTGGGGACCCTTCGTATATGGATACAGCATAACAATTGGCCCCGATGGGAAGCCGGAGATCAGAGAGTTCGGCAACATAAAACCTGGCGAGAGAAGACTGGGCAGGCCATCGATATCTATTAGGGAGGAACGTGAACCGCTGGTCGACATAATCAATACCGACGGCGAGATAAAGGTTATAGCGGAAATACCGGGTGTTGAGAAGGAGGATATAAAGCTTCATGGCACAGAGACGATGTTGACGATAGATGTTGATACGCCGAAGCGCAAATACTATAAGGAGATTGAGCTGCCTGAGAAGGTTGATCCAAAACAGGCTAAATCAGTATACAAGAATGGTGTACTAGAGGTTACCCTCCCAAAAAAGAAGGGTGAAGCCCCAAAAGGAGAGCCGATAAAGATAGAGTAGGATTCATATTTCCAATCAAAGCATTTTCCTCCAAAATTTTTTATATATGCATCATTTTCTTATTACTATTTTGGATATTGCCCGAAGGCATCTTCTAGCTTAGGCTGATTAATGTTGAAGATATTAGGTAGAAAAATCCTAAGGAAGGTTCAGCGGGAAATTCCATGGCTAGAACATATTATAAGCGATGATAAATTTGCAGGAGATTTAAACCCCCAGCAGGAGCCGGAGCTTAAATTTCGTTTTAGGGAGGGAAGCCTCTGCCTCTTCTGCAGAGGCAGCAGAATGCTCTGTGGAAAAACAAGATGCCCAGCGATGGTTAGGCTCTACTCCTTCTTAAGAGTTAAGAGTCTAATAGATGCTGAGAGAGTCCTCGGCTCATCCCCTCCAGGGGTCTTCATTGGTCGGATAGGATACCCATATGTTTACGCTGGGCCGCTTATCCCACCTATTTTGGGCAACACATCCCTTCTTGATATGCCTGAAATGTGGATTGGGAGAACAATAGATGAAATAATTAACTTCAGGACCGGGTTGATCCGCGGAAATTTTAGAGCTAACGTTAAGAAGCCATTCGCTAATGAGCAGTTTCTGAGCAGAACCCTTGAGATAGCCCTATCAAGAGAACCTGTGGACACAGAAGCAGTCTTCAAGAAGAAGCCGTCTGGAAGATTCCTATTCGATGATGAGGTTCAACCTATGGGTCCATCAGCCCCCCTGCTAAAAATTGATGTTGAAAACGCTAAGGTTGACCATAGGATTGAGAAGGCATACAGCGACCCAGATCTTAAGGCTGAGGAAGCCATCCTCGCTCTTTATAAGAGCGAAGTTCCAGTTTCAAGGATTCAAAGAGCCTTTAGCGTGGGTGCTTTTGGCGTAAAAATACAGAGAAGGCTTGTGCCGACAAGGTGGAGCATAACAGCCGTTGATTCATCAATCTCTAGGCGTTTAATAGAAGATGAAATAAAAGATAAGCCGGTGATAAATGAATATAGAGTTTACAGCTTCAATTATCTAGGAAACAGATTCGTCATCCTCCTTATGCCGTCTAAATGGAAGTATGAATGGATTGAAGCATGGTATCCGGGGACATTATGGAACCCTCATGGTGAAAGCATAGCTATGGGAAGCGACTGGGAGGGCTACCATGGTAGAACAACATATGCATCTTTAGGCGGATGCTACTACGCGGTTAGGCTTGCGGTTGCTGAGGCTCTGGCGAGGGAACGCAGGCAGGCTGGCGTAATAGCTATGAGGGAGATTCATCCGAATTTCATCATGCCCCTAGGGGTATGGATTAATAGGGAGAGCGTTCGCGAGGCTCTAAAGCGGGAATGCGAAAAATTCGATACACTTAATGAAGCTCTTACATATATAAACTCGAAATTTTCAATCAGCATTAACGAATGGATAAAAACAAGCGTGCTATTTAAAGATGCATTATATCAGGAGAGAATCACAAAATACTTGCATTAAATGCGGCTATACGCAAAAATTGGGAGTTAAGGCTAAATTTTTCTTATGCCTCCTAGCAGATCTTTTAGCAGAAAATCCGAGGCTTTCTTCCCCTCCCTATCTCTTATTTCTAACGCATACTTCTTGAATTCTTCGATGGTTACCGGCTTCATCCCCCTCTTCTGAGATAGATACGCTGCTTGAACAATCGCTGTTGTTTCGGCGCCTATCTTTTCATCGCATATTGGACGCGTATTGCTGAGTATGCAGTTACACATGTTCCTCATTTCCCCAGCGAAGCTTTGAACCCATGATATTTTGCCCAGATTAAATTCTCTCCTATCACCCTTAGCATCACGTATCACCAGATTTGTTTCTTCACCTCTGGTCTCCGGCCTTATTTCACCGCTGGTTCCAATTATAGCCGTATCCATTGAGTCCCTATGGGACCATGAGCCCTCAACATGCGCTGTCACCCATCTGCCACCTTCATCATCAAACCTTATTAGGACATGCGCGTCATCCTCAACCTCGAAGCGCCTGAACATTCCCTGTATAAACCTTGTCTTCATGCGTATGCATATACCATAGGGTTCAGCGGCCTTAACGATGGTGGGTTTCTTATCAAAACCGCTTAGGAACCATGAGCATGTAATTGCGTGCACGCCATTATCTAGCAGGGAACCGCCTCCAGCTATTTCAGGATCCCAGAACCATGATGCCCATTCCGGCCCTCCGTGAGCTGTCGCTAGAAATATTAGTTGGGGCTCACCTATTGCGCCGCTTTCAATAAATTTCTTTGCATTGTACCAGAGGGCATGATAAAGCCAGTTCTCATTATGCTGATAAAGCTTTTTTGCATCCTCAACGGCTTCAATAACCTCTAGGCATTCTATATATGTTCTAGCCATGGGCTTTTCACACATAACGTTTACGTTGCTCCTCAAGGCTTCAATGGCTATTTGGCTGTGGAACTTGGTTGGGGTGCATATGTCAACCAGATCCAGGTCTTCCTTTGAGAGCATCTCAGATAAACTTAGGTATGTTTTTAATTCTTCAGCGTCTCCATTTAGTCTCTCAGCTAGCTCCGAATTGCCCTCCTCAAGGGCTTTTTGAGCCCTTTCCCGATAGAGGCTTCTAACCCTTCTTTCAGCAATCTTTAAAGCGGATTCCGAAACGTCGCATATAGCAGCCAGATGGGCCTCAGCGATATCCGGATAAGCTGGGAGATGGGCGCCCTGAAAAATTCCGCCTGAACCAATAACACCAACCTTAACTCTTTTCATGCGGACGGCACCTCAACCATCCCAATATATGGAGAAATTTAAAAGGCTTTTCACATATGACCCGTAAATTGCACAGACAAAGTTAATTTTATAAGAAGCTTTTAAGCGTCGAATTTATACGTCTGTTTAGGCGTCAAAAAATGACGTTCGATATTGTTTTTAAGGGAATTTTCAAGCTAAAAACGATACCCCTATAGGTATATTTTCAGCTTTAGATGGAGCAGGGCTTATTCGAAGTCCATGTGGATTTCTATGATTGAAGGGCTTCAGGGTTTAGCAACGATCCTTTTTAGCCTATTGACGGGCTTTTGGCAGACGTTAAAATTGAAATTTTTATAACAAGAGTTACGCTTTATAAATGATTCTCAACTTTAAACTTTCAGTGCGCATGGTTCCCTAATACTTTTTTACTAAATGCTCTCTGAACCATTTAATATGTTTATAATTGCGCGAATAAAGTTAATTTTATAAGAAGGTGCTACTTTATATTAATGTCAAGATTTAGCATTTGGGAGGAATGACATATAAGCTTTGAATACGTTGTTGAAACAGAGGATTTAGCCAAGTATTATCAGATGGGCCCCGTAACAGTCAAGGCTTTAGATGGCGTTGACTTAAGGATTAAACGCGGCGAGTACATATCCATAATGGGTCCTTCGGGTTCGGGTAAGACAACCCTATTCAACATGGTCGGCGGCATAGACCGCCCAACCCGGGGAAGAGTATATATCGACGGCGTTGACATTGCCAAGTTAGATGCTTATGAGCTAGCTTGGCTTAGATGCAGGAAGATAGGGTATATTTTTCAAACATTCAACCTTATACCCGTCCTAACAGCCATAGAGAACGTTATGCTGCCCATGATCTTCGCCGGCGTGGAACGTGAAGAAAGATTCAGAAGGGGAAGGGAAATTCTCGAAATGGTCGGTTTGGGAGATAGGCTTAACCATAAACCAACCGAGCTCAGCGGGGGTCAGCAGCAGCGTGTAGCCATAGCCAGAGCCCTAGCGAACAATCCCGTAATCATACTTGCGGATGAGCCAACTGGAAACCTAGACTTGCATACTGGGCTCGAAATAATAACCCTCTTGAGGGAAATGAACAAAGAAAGAGGCGTAACGGTCATTTCAGCCACCCACGACCTAAAAATGATCGATGTCAGTGACAGAATAATTTACTTACGTGATGGACGCGTAGACCGATACGAGACTAGAGCAGAAGTGTATGTGAGAGTATCGGAGTAAACGTTAACATAAGTTAAGACAAACTGAAAGCCAGCGGCGCATTCATTAATTAATTAGTTTATGTAGGGTGCGAGAAATAATAGTAGAGAAGCGATTAGGCTGAGGCATGAAGAATGCCCTTCGGCTATAATGGCAAAGTGCTAAGGGTTAATCTTTCCAATGAACATGTAACAGTTGAGAAGCCTGATGAAAAATTCTATCGTATGTATTTAGGCGGGGAAGGTTTTGTCGCCTACTATCTGCTGAGGGAAGTTAAACCCGGCATAGATCCCCTTGGGCCTGAAAACAAGCTGATATTTGCAGCTGGTCCATTAACCGGCGCGCCGATACCCGGATGTGGAAGAAACAGCGTAGGCGCGAAGTCTCCATTAACAGGCGGCTTCGGCGAGTCTGAGGTTGGCGGATCATGGGGAGCTGAGCTTAAGCGGGCTGGATTCGACGCTATAATAATTGAGGGAAAAGCTAATGAGCCAGTGTATCTATGGGTTCATGATGGTGAAGCTGAAATTAGGGATGCTAAACATTTATGGGGTAAAGAGACCGGTGAGACCCAGAGTATAATACGTGAAGAATTAGGCGATAAACTTGTCCGTGTTGCTTCAATAGGTCCTGGAGGGGAAAACCTTGTTCGATTTGCATGCGTCATTATTGATCTCCGCGACGCAGCGGGAAGAACTGGCATGGGCGCAGTTATGGGCTCAAAGAAACTTAAGGCTGTAGCCGTTAGGGGAAGAGAGAAAGTTAAGGTTTATAATCCTGAGAAACTGGTAGATCTGACTAGATGGCTTAATCAAAACATGGATAAGCTCGTATACAATTTCCACAATTACGGTACAGGGGCGGGTATGGATGCGGGGGTTGCCTCTGGAAATCTACCTATTAGAAACTTTAGGGATGGATTATTCGCTGGCTATGAGAATTTGGATGCTAGGACAATAAAAAGAACAATAAGCATAGGCATGGAGGGCTGTTACGCTTGCTCAATTAGGTGTAAGAAAATCGTTAGGATCGGCGAGCCATGGAATGTTGACCCCTCATACGGTGGACCGGAGTATGAGGCTTTAGCAGCTCTCGGCTCAAACTGCGGAATAGATGATCTCTATGCGGTTACGAAGGCAAACGAGCTATGCAACAGGTACTCCTTAGATGCTATATCAACTGGTGTAGTAATAGCGTTTGCGATGGAATGCTACGAAAATAACATATTAAATATAAGGGACACTGAAGGATTGGATCTCCGATTTGGCAACGCTGAAGCCATAGTTAAAATAGTTGAAAAAATAGCCCACCGTGAAGGTATAGGGAAAATTTTGGCTGAGGGCGTGAAGAGGGCCTCTGAAATTATGGGCGGAGGGTCTGAAAAATTCGCGATGCATGTGAAGGGTTTAGAGATACCGATGCATGAGCCTAGGCTTAAAAGAGCCCTCGGCTTAGGCTATGCGGTTTCCCCAACTGGCGCAGACCATATGCATAATATGCATGACACTGGATTGGTAAGCGCCGGACCGATGCTTAACCACCTTTCAAGTTTGGGTATTCTGGAGCCCATGCCGCTGGAGGATCTTGGACCAAGCAAGATTAGAGCTTTCATATATTATGTCAATTGGCGAGTTTTAGATAATAGCCTACTTATATGCAGCTTCCTACCTTGGGATTTCAATCAGAAAACCGAGATTGTTACGGCTGTAACGGGTTGGAACACTTCAATGTGGGATCTAATGAAGGCTGGTGAAAGAATAACAACGATGGCTAGGATATTCAATTTAAGGGAGAGATTCACAAAAGTCGATGATTGGCTTCCTGAAAGATTCTTTAGCCCAAAACGGGACGGAGCTCTCTCGAAGACTTCGCTGGATGCTGAAAACCTAAGAAAAGCGATTGAATTATATTATGGAATGATGGGCTGGGATAGCAGGGGCATCCCCACAAGGGCTAAGCTAGAAGAGTTAGGCATAGGTTGGACCTATGAGTATATTTCTAATATGTTTCAGCAGTAAATTAACACTTTAATATCCTTTGCATCTTTTTATCTGCCCAATCTAACCCAATCAACTCTCTTAGCAATCTCTTTCAGATGAGACTTAAGAATTTTCTCAGCGTTTTCAAAGCCGAGGCGTCCAGCGTTCCACGTTACAAAGGGCGGATAGAAAGATGCCTCCTTAAATACGGCTTTTCCATCTTTAATTTCAAATTTTATGTATCCGAGCTCTCTAAGGTAGCATGAGTCGTTTGGGCAGAGAATATCTATCTCTCTTAACTCATGTTTCAAGTAGAGCACCTTATATTCTTCAGGGCTGTTTATTATTCTCCCGCAGGGACATTGAATTTTCTCAATCTCTTTACTCAAAATTTACACCTCCCCGCTTATTCCTCCGCAAAGAATTCCTCGGCTGTCAGGATGAGACCTCTTCTCTCTTCAATATTCTCTATGGCGCCGTCTCTTAGAAAGACAACCCTGTCGCTTATATCGATCATTTTTAGGTCGTGGGTGGCGCATATGATTGTTGTGCCACGCTCAGCCTTTAAGCGGTAAAGCAGCTGAACTATTGCGAAGCCGGTGTTAAGGTCTAGGTTTCCAGTGGGCTCATCTGCAAGTATAATGGCCGGATCATTCGCTAGGGCTCTGGCTATGGCTACACGCTGCTGCTGACCCCCGCTGAGCTCGGTTGGTCGATGGTTAAGCCTATCCCCCAAACCAACGGTGTTCAGGAGCTCAGCGGCTTTCTTCTCCCGCTCCTCCTTAGGCACGCCGAGGAAAACCATTGGTAGGGCAACATTCTCTTTAGCTGTTAGGACGGGTATAAGGTTGAATGTTTGAAAAATATACCCTATCTTCCTACATCTAAGCCAAGCCATAGATTTTGACGGTATCTTTGATAAATCTATCCCATCGATAAATATGTCGCCCTTCGTTGGGCGGTCTATGCCGCCGACCATGTTGAATAGGGTTGTCTTACCCGAACCCGAAGGACCCATAACAGATAGGTATTCCCCACGCGGCACCTCAAGATTTATCCCACGTAGGGCATGAACAACCTCGCCTCTGAGGTAATAGTCCTTATGAACATCAACAACCTTAACTGCTGGAACCGTCTTCTCCATAAGCCATCTCACTTCTCAACCATATTTCTTCTTAATTTTTAATTCTTGGATACTTATATCTTTAATGCTTAAATATCCATTTGACCTGCTTCATCATTAAATAATTGCACGCGTTTTTCAGCATTAGAAAAGATCGGAAGCAACTGATTGTTTGAAACTGTTCTCCTATTTAAAATGTTAAAAATTTTTGTTATTTTTCTGAAAACACCGTTTTTTGGCAATATTTCATATAATATGTGGATGTATGCGCGAATGATGATAAAGATTATTTGTAGATTTCCTTAAGGTTCTTCAGGTGTTAATCTTGAGCTTATGGAAGCACATTCATGAGTTGGCGAGTAAGGAATTAGATCTAGTAAAAAGAAAGAAGCAAGCGCTGGACGATTTGCTCTCCTCTGGAAGAATATCGCAAACAACATATGAGCATCTGAACGCTGAAATAAAAGAAGCCCTAACCAGCGTGGAAAAATATCTTGAAACCACGATCTGCAAAATGGAAGCTAGGGCCCAGGATCTAGAGAAGCAGATAGGAACCTTAGAGGTATTCCTCGCCAATACTGAAATGCTCCATGTCACAGGTGAAATTGATGATGAAACATATGAGAAACAGATGAATGCGATAAATGTTGGTTTAGAAGCAGCAAGACGGGAGCTAAATGAAATAAAAAGCATCTTAGAGGGCCCTAAACCTGCTGAGGCCGTTGAATGCGAACATGGAGAGGAGACATCTGAGACGCTGACCGAGACAACTGTTGAAAATCCAGTTGAAGAAGAAACTGCGGAGGAGACATCTGGGATATTTTAGAAAGGGGAAATTTAAATAAAAACCTAGAACCTCATTTCTTTTTCAGTATTTTACCGTTTCAAGTTTTGTCTTTTCATATTCCTGATACTTTATTACAACCTCGTGGAGTTTAGGCGCTTCAAAAAATCTTTTTTTAGTTATGTTATTCGCGGCCGCCATATACATTTCACTTATAATTATCTTGAGCTGCGGATCTAGGCTTGGCGGAGACAACCTGCAGATTCTTCTCCAATCTTTCAGATCCTCCGCTTCAGATCTTCTTTTTGCTTCCTCAACATCCTTATACCATTCGGTTTTTCTATAAAATTGCCTTGCAACCTCCTTGCTGACATGTATCCCATTATATGTGAAGCGGCACTCATCCAGTGTGCCAACCACATCCGCGATCATAAGTTTCCTCTCATGATCAAACGCCAGCTCGATTTTTCCATCCTCATTTACTAAGCCAGCTTCTGAAACTATTTCGGTTATTATATTGTCGGTTTTAAGAAGAACATCTTTTATCTCATCCACCTCAGGATCCGTTAGGCCAGCTATCTTCTTCGCTTCGCTCCAGGTGATATATCGATCCTTCTCCTCCAGCTTTGTACTAACATCGAAGATTGGCTTAGAAAGTTTCTCACCGGGCATGGGATAATGATCCAGACCTAGATCTTCAATAGTAATTAAGCCCTGCTCGAGCCTTTTAAATATTGATGAACCCTCAGGCAGGCCGTTTCGATATATAATTTCGAGCGGTATTAGGTAGTTCTTAAGGTTCGGTGTGAAGACGCTGTAGTCATACTTTAATCCGGCTTCATTCCTGTAAACTCTGGGCCTATAAACATTGACCAAATTGAATTCCATAACATCTGTCGGTTGATCCAGCTCATCGAACCGTATAAGTCTTCCATTTCTATCCACCAGACCTCTATAGTGGGTTTTTATTCCTCTTTCTTCGAGATTCTCAAAGAAGAATGCTCCCATGAGGCATAGGGCTTCGCCTTTAAAGGGTATGTGATCCGGCATCTCGCCCCAATCGAAAACTGAGTAGCGGTTTGAAAAGCGGAATCTACCTATCCCCATTTTTTCCTTAGTCGGCGACTTAACGATCTCCAGATCCTTCACGCTTCCCAATCTTAACCTCCCCTTTTAAGATGCTTAACTGCTTTATCAGCCTCTTCAATCTCCAACTTTTTTGAATATTGATATTTAAGGATATTCTGGGATAATTGACGGTCATCCAACGCTAGGATCTTCGCCGCAGCTATTGCAGCGCCCTCAGGCTCAATAGTTACAACCGAGCCTACGCCGCTTGGAACCCTTAATGATGAATATATGTCTGCACCGCCGAATTTCTCGGAGTAAGGTGGGCAAGCTATAACTGGTTTTTGCGTGTTTGCATCCACAAAAGCGCTTAGCGCATTTGATCTTCCAGCAACTGTTATGAAAACCACTTTTTCATCTTCATATTCCTTTATTATTTCTAGGACCTTCTCAGGGGTTTTGTGGGCTGATGCTATACGAAATTCATATTCAACACCTAAAGCATTCAGGTATTTAGCTATCTCCCTAGAGAAATCTAAATCCGCTTTTGAACCCATTAAAATCACAACTTTACTCTTCATTCCAAAATCTCCTTGAGATTAATTGCTTATCGGAAAACTCACAATATTATTTGTTCTGCCGGATTTATATATAGCCATTATGACCTCAAGGGATTTTCGACCCTCAACTCCATCAACAAACGGCTTCCTATCCTCTAAGATTGCCTCAGCGAAATCTTTTATTAAAGCCGCATGGTTGGTTGCTGGAACAAGCTCCGGCTTAGCCCAGGATTTTAACCCCTCCTTAACGCCTTCTGAAACTATGTCTTCCCCATCGATTACAGACCATCTTTTCAGGTTTTCACCCTCAATTATGGCTGTTCCCCTTGTTCCATGTATCTCAAGCCTAGTTGGCAATCCAGGATAGATCGCTGTGCTCCCCTGTATTATTCCTATGGCACCGTTCTCAAACCTTATTGTTGCAGCGGCAAGATCCTCAACTTCTATCCTGTGAGCGAATGTTCCCATCTGAGCCCAGAGATATTTTGGGGGACCCATTATCCATAATAGGAGATCTATCGTATGTATGGCTTGATTTATCAATGCACCCCCGCCTTCAGTAGACCAGCGTCCCCTCCAAGGGCTGCCGTCATAGTACTCCTGGGTTCTGAACCATTCAACCACAGCCTCACCTAGAATTAGACGCCCAAACACTCCGTCCTCAGCGGCCTCCTTAACCTTTCTAAAGGTTGGGTCGAAACGCGACTGAAAGTTTACTCCGAGCTTCACCCCTTTCCTCTCGGCTTCCCTAATGATTTCATCCGCCTCTTTAAGGTTAATCGCCATAGGTTTATCGATCAAAACATGTTTGCCGGCTTCTATGGCATCTAAAGCCATAGGGTAATGCTGATAATGCGGCGTGCTTATTATAACAGCATCTATCGGCGCCTCCATAAGCATTCTCCTGTAATCAGTATACCATTGTTTTACACCCCATTTTGACGCGAATTCCTTCGCTCTCTCTTCCCTTCGGCTTGTAACAGCCGTTAGCTCAGCTATGCCGCTGTTAGCTATTAACGCTATTCCATTTGCGCAAAAGTTGGCTCCAACGCCGGTTCCAATAATTCCGAACCTAACTTTTCCAGCCATTATGGCTGCACCCGCCCGGATATTTAATATTAAGAAGAAGCTACATTTATATAAAAAATGGTTTCCTCCTCATTACGGCCTCGATAAAAAGATTCTTTAAATATTCATCGTCTTCGCCCCGCCTCATAGGCTCCAGAATGTCCACCAGGTTGTCGTTTCTGAATAGGCATGGTTTAAGCCGCCCATCGGATGTGAGGCGGATTCTATTGCAGTGAAGGCAGAATTCAGTGTTATGCATAGGCTTGACGATTTCAACCTCAGCACCATTATCTAAAATATATTTTTTCCTATGATGCATCCGCCTAACAATTATTTTTGAGGCTTTTTCTTCAAGATCCTTTTCAAGACTGCTTAAATCCACATGATACTGCTCGTAAAAGATTTCGTTACCAAACTTCTCGAGCTCAATTATTTGAAGCACTACTTTATGTTTCCCAGCAAAATCTATCAGTTCGCTCACTTCATCATCATTTACATTTCTGAGCAGAACCACGTTCACTTTAACAGGGTTTAAGCCCACCTCAACCGCTCTGATTATGCCATTAATAATATTTTCATGGGCATTTATGCCAGTAATAAACCTGAACCTTTCAGGCTTCAAAGTGTCTAGGCTGACGTTAACCCTTGAGAGACCGGCTTCCTTCAGTTGATCAGCATATTGAACCAAGAGGAAACCGTTCGTCGTCATGGAAACATCCTTTATGCCGGGTACGCTGCTTATCCTCCGCGTTATATCGATTATGTCGCTGCGCAGCAGGGGCTCACCGCCAGTCAACTTAACGCTGTAAACGCCTAGAGAGGCAGCTAACCTAACTATCCGCTCAATCTCTTCAGCCGACATCTCAACCTTATAATTCGGCTCTTGACCCTCACTGTGGCAATATATGCAGTTGAAATTGCATCTTTGGGTAACCGACACCCGTAAGTTTTCAACAGGTCTTCCAAAACTATCTTTAACCGTCAAATCCAAATCTTTCTCCTTCTAAGGAAAGAAGTGGAAAGAAGAATTTATCTTTTACCGGAAAAGCAATTAAACATAAAATTTAATTTGTTCCTTGAGCAAAGAATTGTTGGGCCCGTGGCCTAGCCAGGATAGGGCATCGGCCTCCTAAGCCGAGGGTCGGGGGTTCAATTCCCCTCGGGCCCGCTAAAAATTCTGTTTTTGAAAAGGAGCCTATTTTAGGCTTTTGCGCTGAAATGTTGCTAAATTCAGACTAAAATGGATAAATTTTTATAGATGTTAAAGCCTAGAAGAGGTTAAGGCTCACGTGTGGTTATGCGCCTAAACCTAGCCCTTCAAGCAACCGTTCCCTTGAGACGCCAGTAAACAGCTATAAAAATAAAACAGTAGATGTGAGAACCTATAAGGAATAGAAGGGTGCTTCAAATGATAAATAAGGAAGATTGGGATGAGACGAGAGAAGCCTTTAAGGCTTGGTGGGAGAGAAGCCTAGATAGACCTCTGCTGCAGATTTTTGCGCCTAAGGGTAGCGATTGGAAAGAAACTATCGATAGTTGGGCTTTTCTCAGATATTACCCTAACGTAGATATGGCGATTAGCACGCTGCTATCTCAGTTTAGAGAAGTCAGCTTTCTCGGAGAGGCATATCCTAATGCTTGGATAAATTTGGGGCCAGGCTTCTTATCCGCCTGTTTGGGGGCTGATGTGAAATTTAATCCAGAGATCAATACGGCTTGGTTTGAAGGCAAAATGAGCCTAGAAGACATTAGAAAAGTTGAGTTTGATGCTCAAAATGAATGGTGGAGATACCTTGCTGAATGTACACGTATTGCTCTAGAAAGATTCTGCAAGAAAGCTATCGTAGCGCTCACCGACCTACTCGACCCAATCACTATTCTCGGGCTACTTAGGGGAAACTTTCCAACAAACATGATAAAAGATGTTTTCCTCAGCTGGAACAGCATGGTTAAAGCCTTAGAGAAAATTCAGGAAATCTGGTTTCAATCTTACGAAGAAAACTGCAGATTAATAGATGACCCGGAGAATGGTTTCTCCACATGGGCAGGTCTCTGGAGCGACAAAAGATACTGTGTGCTTCAATGCGACACTATAGTCTATTTGTCCCCCAAATTGTTCGATCATCTTGTCTATCCATACATAGTTGAAGCATGCCAATCCATTGAGAGAACGATATGGCATTTAGATGGACCATTAGAACTGAAACATTTAGAAAAGCTGCTTGACATCAACGAATTGGACGGCATACAATGGGTTCCCGGCGCGGGCAATCCCGACGGGGGAGAAGACGTATGGTTGCCATTATACAGAAAAATACAGGCAAAGGGAAAACTGCTTCAAATATTCGTCCAGCCTAAAAGAGTGCTGCACATACTCAGCAAGATATCTCCTAAAGGCGTTGCGGTTCAAACCACATGTGCTTCATATAGGGAGGCGAAGGATCTTATTGATAAATTCAGGGCTACTTATGGCTGATGGGAGGTAATAAAATTAATGCGGAAAGAGGGGGAAGCATGCATTTTAACTTAAGAACGCCCATCTCAGAGGATGATATACGTAAGCTGAAGGTTGGCAATATAGTCTATTTGACCGGAACATTATTCACAGCGCGGGATTTAGCTCATAAAAGAATATGCCAGTATCTAAAAGAATCCAGGAAGCTGCCTTTTAACCTAAACGGTTTAGCGCTCTTCCACTGCGGGCCGCTGGTTAAAAAAGTAGATGATCAATGGATTGCGGTGGCGGCGGGGCCAACCACCAGCATGCGAATGGAGCCTTTCGAGCATGAAATCATAGAAAAACTAGGCGTTAGGTTTATAATAGGCAAGGGCGGGATGGGGGAGAAAACTAGAATTGCGATGATGAAGAATGGGTCAGCATATGGGGTGTTCACAGGTGGAGCCGCAGTTTTAGCATCAAAATATATTAAAAGGGTGGTGGGCGTTGAATGGATGGATCTAGGAATGCCCGAAGCCGTATGGACATTTGAGGTTAAAAATTTCGGCCCGCTTGTGATCGCCATAGACTCTCATGGAGGAGACCTATTTGAGAAAACAATTAAAGAGGCTGAAGATAGAAAAGCGCGAATATTCAGAAGTCTGACCGGAAACAAATTATAGAACACCCTTCTTCTTCAATATGAAAAGCATGAGCGCAAATAAAATCCCGGAGTACATTAGCAAAGTTAGGAGGGGAGCCGTGAGGGCGACAGCCAATGCCATTAATAGGCATGGTAATACATACTCAGCGCTTACGCGTCCTCCAGACGTAACCATCTTATAGATTAATTCGGCCATATATTTAAATGGTTGAAAAATCGGGTCAACATTCTCTATTGCTGATTCAATCTCCCTAAGAAGGGGAGAATAAGCGTATAGGTCGGGTATATTAAATCCCCACGCATTCAATTTGGCTGCCACAGGCTCCTCTGATGCCAAACTTAAATAATAGCATAATGTAACGGAATCTTCGATCCTTCTGCCATTTATAACCCTGAAGAATCTTGCATAATAATTTAAGCCCCGGTTCTCAGCCAATCTGCTGACAACATAATATGCTGTAGCATAAAGAGTATTAAGGTCCCTGGGCCTAGTGTTCGGGGTCCATTCCGCTAAGAAACCAATGTTCCCGCCGAGTGTTCCCTCAAGATTTTTGACGCTTTCCTCCATGCTTTCCTTAATCATGCCCGCTCCGGCATAGCCTAATTTCCCAGCGATTTCTACGCTGACATACTGCGCCATTCCCTCATGGAACCATAGGAGATTCTGCGGCGATATACCTGCCTTCCAGAGGAAATGGTGAATAAGCTCATGTAATGCTATAACTTCCAAGTAACCCTCCACGTATCGGGTGAATATGAAATTTATATGTATATCGCCCATGCTTCTGCCTGAGAAAGGCACATATCCCCCCACGGAGAGCAGGGAATCAAAGTCAGGGATAAAAAATCTTACAACAAGATTATCGGCTGAATTATCAGACTTGAGAGATACGTTAAAAAGGTTAACTAATGTTTCATATGTGGCGTTATATAATCTCAGAATGCTTTGAGCATAAGATTCATAACGCTTAACAGTTTCAAACTTGAAAATGCCGCTTTCAAGAGAAACTATCTCTGCCTTCTTGTCAGGCACGCTGAAACCTATCTGTATGCGTAGAAGATTCTCGGATGAGGGCAAATTTTCAAAAAGGGCGAAGGTGGAGTTCAAATAGCTAGGCCTATATGAGCCGCTGGAACCCAAAGCCAAAGCCTCATTCCGGTTTATCCTAAAAGCCGATGGAAAAATAACCGATGCTTTAAAACTGTTCCCTCTACTGAAACCTATCTGCGGCGAATAGAACATTCCATCAGGCTCAATTATTATAGCCGCTGTTGAAAAATTAAACTCCACAACCATCTCAAACTTAGAACCCTCAGAGAAAAAATAGAAACTTAAAATATTATAAAAGTAATATTCTGAACCAACATATTTCTCAGGCTCCTCCACAGACCATTTATAGACCCGCCCATTAACAGTGTAGTTTAACCATTCAGAAAATCTTGGAACAAAAACCCATGAAGACCCATTCTCCATAGCACTCTTATAAATGATCTTAACATGCGTGAAGCCATCCTCATTAACAATAAACCAGTAATCAATGTATCCTTGAGGCTCCGGGCTGGAAAAAATCATCATGAACGGCAAATATGAACACAGCGTTAATAGAAGGCAAAACGTGAACACTAAAATAAGGACATTTAACCTAAGACCGAAACGTTTGACAATCATCCGCTTTGCCTTCGAGGATATTATTCTAAGCCGGGAAAATATTAATGTTACTCGGATACAGCCAGAGAATACAGGCATATTAGTTATCTTTATATGGAGCTAAGCAGAAAGTTTATATTGGGAAAAATGTAAACATCATTTTGCAGAAACTTCCCAAACATGCACCACGCCAACAAAAAGTTGGCGGGGGAAGGGTGAAAGTGAGAGAAAAATTCACTCTCACAATGAGCACCATGCATAGGTCCAAATCGTTAAACGGGTGCTGAACCCGAGTAAGCCCGGCACGCCGACGCCGTCTGGTGGATGGCTCGGCTTGAACGCCGAAGAAGGGCGCGGCAAGCTGCGATAAGCCCCGGGTAGGCGCATGCAGCCTTCGATCCGGGGATTCCCGAATGGGACTTCCCATCGCAGAGCTAATACTCTGCGATGCTCCCAAGTAGGGAGCGGGAACCCCCCGAACGGAAACATCTTAGTAGGGGGAGGAAGAGAAACCAACTGGGATCCCCTAAGTAGCGGCGAGCGAAAGGGGGAGAGTCCAAACCGAACCTTGTGGGGAAACCCACGGGGGATGTGGTGTAGTGGGCCCGGTCGCCTCCTCCCTGGTGAAGCCGAAGTGGCCTGAAATGGCCCGCCATAGAGGGTGAAAGCCCCGTAGGCGTAAGCCAGGTGGAGCTGGACCGGTGTCCCGGAGTACCATACCCCGGTTTGGGTATGGGAAACTGGGAGTCATCAACTTCCAAGACTAAATACGTTTCAAGACCGATAGCGAACAAGTACGGTGACGGAAAGCTGAAAAGCACCCCGGAAGGGGGGTGAAAAGAGCCTGAAACCAGACGGTTACACGAACGTGTGCAGCCCGAAAGGGTAGATCCCTCCCAAAGTTGAACGCGGCGACGCGGGATACGAGGGAGGGGGACCAGGGTTGCACGTTCCGTCTAGAAATCAGATGAGGAGCAACATAAGCCGAAACCGGATAATCCATAACGGAATGTAAGGACAATGATGGATAATGTCTTAACGCATCTTCAAATGAAGATGTTTAGACTAAAAATTCCGAAAAGCCGGCGATATTTTTTAAAGGAAAACTTCAGATACACTTCACATAAGGATTTATCATAGCAATATTATAGTTCCCTTCGTAATTATATTAACGCGAATTCTCCATTACATGGTTTAAATCGAAATATTCTCGGTTTCGGCTAGCTCCTCTCTGACTAGAAACACGGGCCGGGGAGTTCATGGCTGTGGCAAGCTTAAGGGTCTAAAGCCCGTAGGCGTAAGGAAACTGACATGCGCGCAGCCGGCCTTTAAGGCTGGTGAGGCGCGGGGTCTGAAAGGGCCCGGAGTCACAGCCATGAAGCTAGAAACCGGGCGATCTAGCCCTGGGCAGGGCGAAGCCAGGCGAAAGCCTGGTGGAGGCCCGAAGGGGTGCTGACGTGCAATTCGCTCCTCTGACCTGGGGCTAGGGGCTAAAGACCAATCTAGCCCGGTGATAGCTAGTTCCCTCCGAAGTGGGTCCCAGCCCAGCCCTGGGCGAGGTAGCCCACGGGGTAGAGCACTGACTAGAAGGTAAGGGGCCCTAAAGGCCTCGCCTTCTTATCAAACTCCGAATCCGTGGGCGCTGTAGACCCCAGGAGACGGGTTCCGGGGGGTAAGCTCCCGGACCGAGAGGGGGACAACCCAGACTGAGGTTAAGGCCCCAAAATGCTGGCTAAGTGCCAAACAAAAGGGTGTCACCAGCCTTAGACAGCGGGGAGGTAGGCTTAGAAGCAGCCATCCTTTAAAGAGTGCGTAACAGCTCACCCGCCGAGGCTGGTGGCCCCGAAAATGGACGGGGCTAAGCCAGCTGCCGATACCTCAGGGCGCAGCTGTAAAGCTGCGATCCGGTAGGAGGGCGTCCTGGCTGGGCGGAAGCTGGGCCGTGAGGTCCAGTGGACCGGTCAGGAGTGCAGATCCCGGTGGTAGTAACAGCAAAGAGGGGTGAGAATCCCCTCCGCCGAAGGGGCCAGGGTTCCCTGGCACTGGTCGTCAGCCAGGGGTTAGCCGGTCCTAAGGCCGACCTTAACCGGGTAGGCCGAAAGGGAAACCGGTTAATATTCCGGTGCCGTAGGGGTACGCTTCGCGGCGACGCAAGGCCCAGCGTCCGACGCTTCGGGATAGGCCGAGCGGCGCCGTCGCGCCGTTTAACCGTATAAGTCTGGGGAGTGCCGTAATGGCGAGAACCAGATGAAAGCGGGAATAGCCGCCCGTTTTAGGGCGGTTCGGCTGATTCCCGGAGCCAATGAAAAGGACGCTGGGAAGGATCCCCTACGACCGTACCAAGAACCGACACAGGTGCCCCTAGGCGAGAAACCTAAGGCGTGTCGGGTATACGCCAGGCGAGGGAACTCGGCAAATTAGCCCCGTAACTTCGGGATAAGGGGTGCCTGCGGTTTTCGCCCAAAGCGGGAACCGCAGGTCGCAGTGGCAAGGGGGTCCCGACTGTTTAATAAAAACACAGGGAGCCGCAAGCCCGAAAGGGTGTGTACGGCTCCTGAATCCTGGCCAGTACGGGTACCTGAAACCCGGGTTCAACCGGGCTAAGGGCCCGCAAACGCCGGGAGTAACTCTGACTCTCGAGTAGGGAGTCGTTAAACTCGGCTATATGCGGGGAAAGGGTGATGGCTGGCTCCCGAGTGGGGAATAGTGGCCAGTTTATGACCCTGACCCGCAGGGAACCACCCGCCAAAAGTTTAAGACGGACGCTAGCAGAGTTATATCCATGGTGGAAGTGATGCTTGAAGAATTCAAAGACATTATGGATCCGAGGATGCTGCCAAGCCGGAGAAAATACCTTTACTACTATATAGTTGGTTTAGTAGACGGCGAAGGGTGCTTCTCGATCTCCATAAAGAAGCAGGATGACGCTAAATTCGGCTGGGTTGTTGATCCAGTATTTTACGTTACTCAAAATAAGGAGAAATGGCAGATCCTAGAAATTTTAAGAAGAACTTTTAAATGCGGGCGCATAATACCTAAGCCGGGACAGGAAAGCACAGTGCTGCAGTACGTCGTGGATGCTCGGAGAAATCTCGCCGAGAAGATAGTGCCATTCTTCAAAAAATATAAGCCGATAATTAAATGGGGAGATTTCGAAAAATTCGCTGAAATAGTTGAAGACTTAGAGAGAGGCAAGCACAGAGATGCTGAAGGACTGAAAGAAATCATTAAAAAATCTTACGAAATGTCAGGTGACAGAAAATATAAGATTGAAGAAATTTTTTATGAGATAGATAGGCGGGTGGGCGCCTCAGAGACCATACGCCGAGCGCCGTAGATGGATTCTGGAGATGAAATCGAGGGCGAAGATATGGTCCAGCCCCTAAAAAATGGGGTTGCTCAAGGTAGCCAAATGCCTTGTCGGGTAAGTTCCGACGTGCATGAATGGATCAACGAGGGCCCCACTGTCCCCGCCTGGCACCCGGTGAACCCACATTCGTAGACGAACAGTCTACGGGCTCCCAGCGGGAAAAGAAGACCCCGTGGAGCTTTACTGCAGCCTGTCGCTGAGATACGGCTGTGGGTGCAGAGCGTAGGCGGGAGCCGCTGATCTTGACCTCTCCGGGGGTCAAGGTAGGCGCCAATGGAACACCGCCCACTCGCAGCTGTATCCCTTACTGATGCGAATGCATCAGGACAACGGCAGGTGGGCAGTTCGGCTGGGGCGGCGCCCCCTTGAAAAGATATCGAGGGGGCCCAAAGGTCGGCTCAGGCGGGACAGAAACCCGCCGTAGAGTGCAAGGGCAAAAGCCGGCCTGACTGGATCCTCCACAGTAAGGGATCCAGAGGCGAAAGCCAGGCCTAGCGAGCCGTCATGTCCCCATTGATGGGGGCTGGCGGCGACAGAAAAGTTACCCCGGGGATAACAGGCTCGTCGCGGGCGAGAGTTCCCATCGACCCCGCGGCTTGGTACCTCGATGTCGGCTCTTCCCATCCTGGCTCCGCATTA
>Ga0272445_1000419_pt1 | contig 40063 bp, 37 predicted proteins | sample YNPCB0031_FD_194404 | JGI IMG/M metagenome (GOLD analysis project Ga0272445, IMG submission 194404) | Hot spring sediment microbial communities from Yellowstone National Park, WY, United States - YNP-CB-003-1 | ecosystem: Environmental > Aquatic > Thermal springs > Hot (42-90C) > Sediment... | reverse complement strand
TAGCGTGTGGGAATGGTAGTGCTTCTATATCTATCCATTGCCTCCTCCATAGTGTTGCGAAGAATGCGAACATGAGGTAGTATGGTATGAGTCTTGCTGTGTGGAATAGTAGGGCTGGCATCCACTCAGCCCATGGTACCGGTCCTCCGTACATCCATGACTCCCATAGCTTATCGTTGAATGGATCAGGACCCCACTGCCAATGGCATGGCTTAAGATACTCGAGATTCCACTGATGGAATGCAGGTATCTGCCTAGCAGTACCCATCATCGTGAATATCTCTAGTATGCCATAGTGGCTTGGTATGAGCCATGTAACCCATATCATGGATAGTATTATGGCTAGCTCATGCTTCGTAACCCCTATCCTCGATAGTAGTGTTCCTAGGACCGCTATGACGAGAGGCCAGAATAGCACGAAGCTCATACTCCCAACCCAGCTATTACTCCATGCTTCGCTATTCAACCCCCAGAGAACTCCTCCAGGTGTGAATAACGCTACCAACTGTATGAAGACTGTTACCAGAGCGGTTAAGATCGCACCGATAATAAACACTGTAGGACGCACGATAACCTCCACGGGTTTTCCGGACATAGCCCTGCTAAACATTATGCTAAGGAATGGATATATTAAATTTTCTTCGAACTTCGAATGGTATATGATCCGTTTAATATCAGCTATCTAGATATATTAGGTTTCAATATGATGGGATCGATTTTATCGGAATGATTCTTTCCATGCATCCATTATCTTCCTCGCTTTATCGAAGCTTTCTACGTTTATAGAGAATATTACCCCTGTTCTCTCACCTATTCTATCCATAGCATCCGCTATCGTTTTAACCCATTCATCGATGGGTTGATCTTGCCTAGGTCCATCAGTCCATATCAAACAAACCCTCCTGCTATGGAATAGCTTTAGGGTTTCCTCAAAATCGTAGAATCTAGATGGGTTGCCGAAGAAGAATGCTCTGATATACTGGTTCGATAGTATTTCATCCAGTACCTGTTTTCCATCCGAGACGTTGCTGCAGCAGAAGTGATCCATACCCCCATCGAACGGTTCTAAGCATATTTTGTTAGCCGGTGTACAGAATCTACGATATAGGCTTGGAGATAGCATAACCGCTACGTCTTCGCATATCCTTATACCCCCTCTACCCATCCATACATTCGGAGATCCATGCACACCTCTATCCAGCGGTTCACCTATAATCTTCTTCTGTATGATGGAGAATTCCACGTAGACTTCAGCTATCCTCTTTAGTAGCTCCTCTGCGAATTCAGGATACATATAGAAATCTTTGAAGAGTTTAGTACCTCTCAGTAGGTATGCGGTATCTATCGGGCTCTGGGTATCGCATAGGTATATTGATACGCCTGTACCTTCAAGCTTCTCTAGGAAGTACTCCTCTGCTTCTATAACCTTAGCCATCAAGCCGTCGTTGTATGGATCCGGATCCCTAAGCTCGGAGATATCTGGAGGATCGGATTTCAGTATAGGCTCCTTAACCCACGGCATCTGATCTAAACCCCTACGTACGATCACCTCGCTTCCGAAACCGCTTGCTACTATACCCGTACCATAATCAGCTCTAACGCATGGTATCCCATCGTCACGTAGAAGGTAATGCGAATATGTGAAGGCAAGCTGGTGAAGGAGCATCTTATCCAAGTCGTAGAATCTTTCAGAGTATTCGAACGAGGGCCAGGGCTCCGGCGGGGGTACGGTTATAGATATAGGTGGACGATCTACAGGTTTAAAATTCCAAGCAGAAGCCATCCTATCCCTAGCTTCCTCCAGCGTATCCGGATCGAAATGTTCCTTAAGCTTAGCTATCCATCCATCGATCATACCGATCTTAGATTCCTTATCGCGAAGACTTTTAAGGTTTTAACGCTATCACTTTCATGACGAATCCAAAGCCTAACTCTATAGGAATACTTACAGGGTATGGAGGAGCTATTTGAGAGAACCGGACGATGAATACGAGATTCAACGTCAGCTATGTAGCTCCCATGAATCCCAGCTATCCTACAACCAGCCTCTGAGATAGGAGTATAGCCCCCCTCAAAATCCCTGAATCGTCTAACACTAATACCCTCAGATATATACCCCACCCCTTCCTCTATATCAGGGGAGACTGCGTTCAGAGCATTCATAGATATACAGCTTCCTCGATATTCATCTGAAGCATCTGCCATAGAAGAGGAATTGAATGGTTTACGTATGCATAGTAGCTATCGCTGATTAGACGCTATGGCTGGTAGGTAGGCTTCGAATACCTATCTGAAATCAGGGATCAAGCCCTAGGAGATATAAAGTGGAGGAGCCTCGGTCTATCGAGATGGGGCCGCGGGGATTCGAACCCCGGACCACGCGGGCCCGAGCCGCGTATCCTAACCTAGCTGGACTACGGCCCCCATCATCTTAATCGATCCTATTACTCTTCATATAAGTATTTCCCGGTCGATACCGGGATCTTCCGATTATAGGGTTAGCGGCACTGTATGCTAGATAGAGCTTTTATACTAGTTTTACCGTGTGGGTGTTGTATACTGTGTTTAGGGCATTGGGGTGGGGTTGGATGAGCGGGGTTGAACATCTAGGCTCCGAGGTTAGGGTGGTATTGGTGGGTGTCGGGGCGATAGGTTCTGAGATAGGTAAGCTACTCTTGAGGAAGGCTGGTGTTAGGATAGTCGGGGCTGTGGATCCTGCTCCTGAGAAGGCTGGTAGGGATTTAGGATATATTATAGGGGTCGATAGGATGCTGGGGGTGACGGTCGTCGAGGATGTAGATAGGCTTGATGTGGATGCCGATGTAGCTATACATGCTACGACATCCTTCCTCGATAGAGCTTATCCTCAGATCGTTAAGCTGATAGAGCATGGTTTCGACGTTATATCTACGTGCGAGGAGCTTTCATACCCGTATATCGTCGATGAGGGTTTAGCGAGGAGTATAGATGAACTGGCTAGGAAGTATGGCGTTACAGTCCTAGGTACCGGGATAAATCCTGGATTCCTCATGGATACTCTAGTGATAGTTTTAACAGCAGTATGCCAGGATATCAAGCGTATATATGTAGAGAGGGTTATGGATGCTGGTAGGCGTAGACTACCGTTCCAGAGGAAGATAGGTGCAGGATTAACCCTAGATGAATTTAACGAGAAGATCTCCTCCGGTGTGATAACTGGTCATGTAGGGCTTAGGCAATCGATAGCTATGATAGCTGATGCTCTACGCTGGAGGCTGGATAGGATAGTCGAGGAGCCTGTGAAGCCTATATTAGCCGATAGGGAGGTTAAGAGCAGCTTCATCACAGTTAAACCCGGATCGGTAGCAGGGTTGAATCAGGTAGCATACGGAGTATATGGAGGTGAACCTATCATAACCCTAGATTTTAAAGCATACATCGGAGCTAGCGAAGAATACGATTCGATAACCATAGAGGGTATACCTACGATCCGCGAGAAGATATCTCCATGCATACATGGAGATATAGGTACTGCAGCTGTAATCGTGAATTCTATACCTAAAGTTATCAAAGCTGATCCAGGGTTGAAGACTATGAAGGATATGCAGATACCATCGGCGATCCTAGGCGATATGAGGCTATATCTTCACGGCGATCCGTAGATCATACTCCCCCGGGGATCGATCCAATAGTACTCCCGAATCCCCCCTTTATGATGGAACCCTATCGTATCGATGAGCGTCGGGAAAGCCGATCCCCTACGGATAGATATTCTGTAGATTATGGTTAGTAAGGTTTATATGGTTTTATACATGGCATATTCTACCATTGTCCCTTGAAGGATAGATACGACGTTATAATAGTCGGATGCGGCCCGGCTGGGATATTCACCGCTCTCGAGCTTATAGAGTATGGAGGATTAGATATTCTGATGCTGGATAGGGGGTTGGATATAGATAGGAGGGTTTGCCCAGCTAGTAGAGGGCTGGAGTGTACTATGACGTGTAATCCATGCTCCATACTGTATGGCTGGGGTGGGGCTGGAGCTTTTAGCGATGGGAAGCTGCATATATCTACAGAGGTTGGAGGATGGCTATCGGAATACATCGATAAATCTACTCTAGCCGAGCTCGCCGAGAAGGTTGATGGGGTATACCTTAAGTTTGGTGCACCTGATAGACTCTATGGAACGGATCTTGATGCTATAGAGGAGCTGAGCCGTAGAGCTGCGTTTGCCGGTTTAACCTTGATACCGGTTAAGCTTAGGCATATGGGAACTGAGAAGTGCTTGGAAGTCCTAAGGAATATGTATACGTATCTTAAAGATAGGGTGGATATAGCTACAGGCTTGGAGGTAAAACATATACTCGTAGATGGTGGAAGGGTTGCAGGTGTATCCACAGATGAATCCAAGATATACGGTAGATACGTAGTCTTAGCTCCGGGTAGGAGCGGCTCGGAATGGCTTGTAAGCGAGGCTAGGAGGCTTGGTTTGAATATGACTTCTAACCCGGTGGATTTAGGGGTTAGGGTAGAGGCCCCCGCGGCTATAATGGAGGAGCTTACGAATATACTCTACGAACCTAAATTCGTGTATTATTCTAAGCAGTTCGATGATAAGACGAGGATGTTCTGCGTATGCCCCTATGGTAGGGTGATAACGGAGAGGTATGAGGATATAATCACCGTTAACGGTGAGAGCTATTTCGATGATAAGACTAAGAACACTAATTTCGCTATACTAGTAAGCACGATGTTCACCGAGCCGTTTAAGGAGCCTATAGCTTACGGCAAATATATAGCTAGACTTGCTAACATCATAAGCGGAGGCGTCATAGTCCAGAGGCTTGGAGATCTACGTAGGGGACGTAGATCTACGCCTGAACGTATAAGTAGGAGTATAGTTGAGCCTACGCTTAGATCGGCTACACCCGGCGATCTAAGCTACGTACTTCCATACAGGTATCTCACGGATATAGTCGAGATGCTGGATGCTTTAGATAGGGTTGCACCTGGTATAGCTTCAGATCATACACTACTTTACGGCGTGGAGGTTAAATTCTACAGCTCTAGGCTTAAACTTTCTAATGAGCTTGAGACGGAGATAGGGAACCTCTACGCGGTAGGTGATGGAGCCGGGGTTACGAGGAGCCTTATGCAAGCTTCGATATCCGGTATAATAGCCGCTAGAAGCATCCTTAGGAGGGAGGGCTATAGCTTAAACCGTTCTCAGAGTGTTTAACCTACCTATATAAGTCCCATCAACGATGTATACCTCGGCTTCATCTAGTATAGCCGATTCGGATCTAAGTATAGGTCCTAGAAGCTCATCAGATCCTTTAACACTATTCACAGGTTGACCTCCCAGAAGATCGTTGAACGACGGTAACACTATAAGCTTCTCCACCTTAACCATATCCTTAAGCTCCTCCACGCTCCTCCTAAGCCTTCGAGAATATATCTTGATGAGGCTACCTTTATCGAAGGGTATACGGAGCCATACGGGTTTAGAGAATCTTAAACCGAAGGAATCCCTGAATAGGATCGTGGGATGGAGGTGACCCATCAACATAACCTTAGCCTCTAGGAGGTGTAGTCTCGGCCATGTATGCCCATGCATTAAAGCTATACCATTCCAAAGTATACCTTTAGTATCCGTTATCTCGACGCTTCTAGGTGCTAGGAGTTCTAACCCGCCATCATGATTACCTGGAACGACTACAACTCTATCGAAAAATTCGAGGGCTTCATCGAGGAAGTCAGGTATATCTCTCCATTCAGATAGCTCTGCCGAAGCTATCGTATGCTTAATATCCCCTAGTATGAATAGTATATCCGCATCGATCCTATCCGCTATCTCTCTAAGCCTAGCTTTAAGCCTAAAGGTTTGGGATGGTATATGTATACCTTTAGATGATAGCTCTATATCCCAACCTATATGTAGATCGGCTATAACTAGAGCTTTGATAGAATCTTCTAGTAGGAGAGCTGGATAGGGTATAAGCGGTTTAATTTTCAAGGAGCCTAATCTAACGGTATGTATGGGAGCTCTATAAACTTTATAGATGCTGCAAGGATTATCTATCGTAGGATGAAGCCTCTGGATAGATTCTATAAGAGCTTAGAATCGATACCTCTCGATAGACCTCCGGTTATACCTCAAGCAACCTACTGCGTAGCTGGATGGCTAGATATCGATCTGAGGAAGCCTGCATACGATGCGAAGCTTATGGCCTATTCGCTTATCGAAGGCTGGAAGAGGGCTGGGTATGAGGGGATATACGTGGGGTGGGAAGCTTCCTTCAACATCTTAGCCGAAGCGTTCGGAGCTATATTAGAGGGGGTTGATGGGGAGCTTCCCAGGGTCTCTAAGCCTATACTGGAAGATGTAGATGATGCGGATGAGCTATCCATACCCGATCCATGGATGGATGGACGTATACCTATACATCTAGAAGCTATAAGAATCGTGTGTAAAGCTGTCGATGGAGAAGTACCCGTGCTAAGCTATGTACCTGGCCCGCTAACACTTACAGCTTTACTACTAGGTAGTGGTAAGACGTTCAGGTATCTATACTTCGAGCCAGGTAGGCTTGGTAAGCTTATGGATATCGTATGCAGGGCATCGACATCCTTCGCCGAAGCTAAGATCGAAAGCGGATGTGAGGTCATAGTCGTAGCAGATCCTATGTCCAGCCTCGTTAAACCAGGTATATTCGAGGAGCATATATCCCTGTACATAAACCGTATCCTGGAAGGTATAAGGGGGGGAGCTGTACCCTCCCTACATATATGCGGGGATACTTCGAAGATACTCGCATCTATAGGTAAGTTCAGGATTAGGATATTCGAAGTAGATACGCCGGTGGATCTAAGCTATGCTAAGAGTATCCTTAGGGATGTATGTATTATGGGGAATGTGAGTACGACCCTACTTAAGATAGGAAAACCGAGCGATATAGAGAGAGAGGTAGTGGAGTGTATACGTAAGGCTGGGCTGCAGGGCTATATAGTGAGCTCCGGATGCGAGGTGCCATACAGTACACCGATCGAGAACGTGAAGGCTATGGTGGATGCTACGGTGAAATCTGGAAGGATAACGTGATATCACGATGATGAATACGCTACGATACCTAGATATCACATAGATCTAGGATTAACGATACGTATGACGACTCGTATACTTCTCTATCAATTCAGCTAACCTAGCTATAGCTTTACTAACCTCAGATCGATCGACACCCTCCCTCCTATACATCTCTATGATCGATCTAAGCTTCTCCCCCAGCTCCAAGAGCTTAGATATTTCTGAATCTTCTAGTAGACCTATATAGCTTAGAAGTAGTATCGTAAAAAAAGATTTCGTAACATTTTGACGGGCTTGAATTAAACTTCGATTATATGCACCTCGAGATATGGGGTTAAGCATACATTTCGCCTTATCTTCATATGTTAGATCTCTACCGGTTAGATTTTCACTTATAACATCTACTATTAATGCTGAAAGTTGCTGTTTCGTGATGCTACTTCTCTCTAGGAGAAGAGATACCACAGGATCTTGAAGTATCGATACGAGGATGCTTCTCATCCGATCTCTGAAATCCTCCATCCCGTATACATTTCTGTATACGAGCTGGTTTAAATCTATCACAACCTATACAGATCATTCTTACGGGATGCCGCCAAGCTTATAGATCGGGCGGGGAGGGGGTTATGATATCACATACATGTAAAAGCTGTGATAAGGATGTATGTAGAGGGCTGCATATCGATGATTTGGTGATCCATTACATGATGCATAACTATAGCAAACTCGTACGGTGGAAGAACTTAAGAGCTGAAACGTGATAAGTATCTTTCAATTATGATGTCTATATGGATACCTACAGGTGAGGCTATCAAGAGGCTGAGGAAGAGAGCGGGATTAACCCAGAAGGAATTAGCTAAGAGAGCTGGTGTAAGTCAATCGCTTATATCTAGGATAGAGAAGGGATCTGTGGACCCTAAACTTTCTACGTTGCAAGCTGTATTAAATGTACTCAATACCTATACTAGCATCAGGAAGAGGGCTTGTGATGTCATGAACCCTAATGTGATCTCTGTTAGATATGATGAGACTGTAAGGGATGCTGTAGATCTTATGAGAGCATACGATATATCGCAGCTTCCAGTGGAGAAGGATGGTAGGATGGTGGGAAGCATACATGAAGCATCGTTGATGAGAATGCTGGTCTTCGAGAGGAATCCACGTGAATTCTTCGAGCAGAAGGTATTTAGGGTTATGGAGAAGCCGTTTCCGACAGTATCACCTGAAACCTTGCTGGAGGAGGTTATGCTTATACTTAGCAGAGGGGAGCCGGCTGTGATCGTGGAGAAGGAAGGGAAGATAGTAGGTATCATCACTAAGATAGATGTGATATCATCTTTCCTGAGGAATATGGGTGAGGAGTGATGAGCGAGATAGTATTCGGTTTATTAGCGGTAGTAGGTTTATGCATATCTTTAATATTGATCCTATACAAACATCTTGAAGCAAAGATTATGGTTAAGATTATGGAGTACTATAGAGGGATGGAGGATAGGATATATAGCGAGGTAGCTAGGTTAAAGGATAGTTTGGGTGAACAGAATAAGAGGATTACGTTGATAAATAGAGGATTAAAGTTTAGTTTAGAAGCGCAGAATAAGATTCTAAATATCCTGCTATCGAATAGAGCTAGGTATAGGAGGGTGGGTGAAGCAGGTAGTGTAGATCATTCTAGCAGCGTTAAAAGGAGCGGGGAGGATAATACATCTAGGGAGGCTTACCCGGTGAATCTAGAGAGACTTAACGATACCGAGAAGAATGTGCTACTATTCCTGAGTAAAGCTGGAGGGAAGGTTGGAGTTAGAGAGATACAGCTCCACATGAATAAAAGTAGGGAGCATATAGCTAGGCTGATGAAGAAGATGTATGAGGATGGGTATGTAGAGAGGGAGGGGAGGGGGAATTCATACGTCTACTGGGTGAGGGACGAAGTTAGGAATATTATTATGAGGGATGCTAGAACTTCTTGATAACCTCGGATAGACGATATACATGCTGATTCTGAGAGATGCTACGCTGTAGAAAACCGTTTTTATGCATCCTCTGTAGATATGTGGAGATGGTGCTTAACGGTATGGATTCACCATACTCATCCTCATAGGCAAACTTAACATCCCTAGAAGAAAACCATGAATTCTGGAATCTACTCTCTACAAGCTTCTTAACCCTCTCAAACTTCGTCCTACCTACCTCTTCCTCTATTTCAGATTCAGAGGGTAGGGATCCCATAAACTCTATCATATCGAGTATACGGGTAATCTTACTACGAGAAACATTACCTTCGATAGATACGGTGAAACGGCTACCATCCTCATCGAAGAACTCTATCTTAAACTTGGAAGTCTTCAACTCCTCCTATCACTATCAATCTTCACAGAACCCTCTAAATTAATCTTGAGTGAAACAATGCCGAGAGAAGAAGCTTTAGAAGGAATCTAAATCGGAAAAAAGCCTTTAACTCCAAGTTTTTCTAGCTTCACAACTTCACAAAGCCTTCATTCGGAATAAATCCTGGAGAAGGTGGTTCTGTTAAGATCTCCAGTAGAAATCGAGGGGTCTTAAAAGTGTAAAGAGTGAAGATATTAGAAGTGCGAAGTGAAAGTAGAGAAAGAGTAAATCGAAGTCTATAGAATCACAGGCTTCACAAGGGATCCATCCGATTCGACAGGAAGTGAAACCATGTGAATACTGTCTCGATGAATAGAGGGGGACCCCTTAATTTCCGCTGGAGATTCAGGCAGGTCTAGGCAATGTAGAATCTATGGAAGAAAATATAGACTTACCTCCTCCGGCAATTTATGCTTCGAAGCTTTTACTTAAATAGGTTTCTACTATAATTTATAGAGCTTCTACTACACTTTTCTGTAGTTGTTAGATAGTCCTCACGCTATTCTGATCATATATTCTGGAGTCGAAATTAGGGGGTGGCACTATCTATTCTAATCTTTCTTCTGTACTAATCGTTTTTATCGGTATTATCTCATCCTTCTCCTCTCGACAGGTACATGAGTGATAGTGGAAGGGATATCGTTTTTGATATATTCGAGAAAGTCCTATCTAGGTATTCCATATTCAAGAATAGGGATGCTCTTCGTCCAGACTATATACCGGATAATCTACCTCATAGAAGCGAACAAATTCAACGTCTAGCATTCATCCTAGCCCCCTCGCTTAAGGGTTCTCTTCCATCTAATGTATTCCTGTATGGTAAACCTGGTACCGGTAAAACAGCTGTCACGCAATTCGTTCTCAATAGGCTTAAGATGAAGGCTAGGGAGGCAGGATCCACTCTCGCCATAAGCTATATCAATTGTAGAATTGCCGGTACAGAGTATCGAATATTAGCTTCTCTATGTTCATCTATAGATGTAGATGTACCCTTCACAGGCTTATCTAAAGCTGAAGTCTTCCAAAGATTCAGGAATGGGCTTGAAAGATTCGGTGGAATACTTATCGTCGTTCTAGATGAGATAGACGCTTTAGTGAAGATTCATGGAGACGATATACTCTACGAATTAACACGTATAAAGGAATCCTCCTCCGGTAGGGGTGGTGTATCCATGATAGGCATATCTAACGATCTACAGTTCAAAGAGTTTCTAGATCCACGCGTTCTAAGTAGTTTAAGCGAAGAGGAGATATTGTTCAGACCGTATACCGCCGATGAGCTTTACGATATTCTCAAGGAGAGAGCTGAGATAGCTTTCAATGAAAATGTACTATCCGAATCGGCTCTACGTCTATGCGCAGCTCTAGCGGCTGCAGAGCATGGTGATGCTCGTAGAGCCTTAGATCTGCTTAGGGTTGCAGGGGAGATCGCTGAGAGGAGCAGCTCCCAATCGGTTACAGATGAGCATGTACGGAAAGCTCAGGAGAAGATAGAATCCGATAGAGTCTGGGAAGCTATAAAAACCCTCCCACTCCACTCCAGGATGATACTCCTCGCTGTATATGTGAATTCTAAGCGTAACGAATCTAAATGCTTTACAGGCGAAGTCTACGAGGTCTATAAGGAGCTATGCGAAGGTTTAGGGTTGGAGCCCTTGACGCAGAGGAGGATTAGCGGTCTTATAAACGAGCTTGACGCTATGGGTCTACTTAACAGTAAGCTTGTAAGTATGGGGAGGTATGGCCGATCTAAACGTGTAAGGTTAAATATCCCTGCATCTATGATACTTCAATTACTAAAGTCTGATCCGTACCTATCGTCTCTAGAAGGGTATGTCGAGAAATACTGGTCTAAAGGGTAGGCTTAATCGTTCACTAGAATCATCCAGCATTAGATCCATAGCTTTCGAAGATGCAGCCTTCAGGAAAGGTGGGTTGAACGGTAAAGCTCTGCTAATAGCTGTCGTTATGGATGGATTCCATATCTCTGACTTATCGTTCTCCTATATAACCGTAGATGGGTTGGATGTTACAGATCGCATGGTAGAGCTAGGCTTAAAGATGAGCGGTGATTTCGATGTAATCCTACTTCATGGAGCTCCATACGGGGGATTCAATATAGTCGATGTGGAGGAGCTGTATTCGAAGCTGTATTCGCCTGTAATCTCGGTAATATCATCTAAACCGGATGAAGATGCTGTTCATGAAGCTTTGACGAAGCATTTCCAAGATTGGGTTTTAAGATTGAGCCTCCTAGAGAAGTTTAAGCCTATACTCCCTATATATCTGAAAGGGTTTACGGTATACATCTCATGCTATGGTATCGATACAGATCACGCTATAGATATCCTACGGAAACTTACGGTTATAGGTAAGCTTCCTGAACCGCTTAGAGTTGCTAGGCTCATAGCTAGGAGCCTACCTATGGATCTATATGAAGAAATTTCTACGTAGACTGCAACGGTTGCTACAGATACGATGTCTACCCCACATCTTTCAGATAATTATGTCTAATTGAAGATTTAAATCGTCCAGTTCATCGAGATGATTATCGTGGTTAAGCTTGGTTTGGGATGTAAGCGTAGCTTACTATGGATGCCCCTATCCTAAACATATAGACTCTGATCTGGATGAGATCCGTGAAGCAGGTTTCACTTCTATAACGCTCTGCGTTAACGAATATGAATGGCCTAATATGGTGAAGGTTAAGAAGGCTATAATCGATAGAGCTCATAGTATAGGTTTGAAGGTATTCGTAGATGTACATGGTTTCGGATTCTTCGTACCAGGACACTTCAGTATAGCCGTACCGAGGAATCCTAGATGGTGCGAGGTAGATAGCACAGGAGGGATTCATCCGATTAGGGGATGCCCGAATAATCCAGATTATAGGGGTTGGCTGATGTGTAAGGTTGATGAGCTTATCGATATGCTTAAGCCCGACGGCATATTCTGGGATGAGCCATCCCTACTAGTCCCCAGAGGCTGGCCTGATATCTGGACGTGTAGATGCGATGTTTGTAGGAGTATCTTCCGTGAAACATATGGATACGATATGCCTGAAACTCTAACCGAAGATGTTAAGGAGTTTAGACAGAATTCGATCTTCGATTTCCTAGAAAGCTTAACGTCTAGGGTTAAAAAGCTTGATGGAGGACTTACGAATATACTCTGCCTTATGCCGGAGCATACAGGTATGCATGGAATATATTCGTGGGAGCCTATCCTAAACCTTAGAAGCCTAGATGTATTCTCGACGGATCCATACTGGATTTGGGGGAGTAAGCCCTTCGATTGGTTTGTAGAATGGACTGGTAGAGCTATAGATATCTCGAGGAGGGCTCATCTGAAATCTCAGATATGGGTGGAGCTTATAAAGGTTCCAAGAGGACATGAACCTGATATTCTTAGAAGCGTTATTAAGGCTGTAGAGCTCGGAGCAGATGCTATAGCTACCTGGAGCTTCAGAGCTGAGGAAGGATCGGCTCTATCGTGCGAAGATCCTGAAACTGCGTGGAGGACGATGATCGAAGCTATTAGGATAATCAGGTAGCCGTTTCCGCTATCATCTAGCTGAAGTCTACCAGTTTTACGGTTAGCGTCGATAGGTCGATTATAGGTATTATAGCTGGTGTAGGTGTGATACCGTTAAGCTTCTGATAGCTGGTCTGAGCTTGCCATGCTCCTGAGTTAACTATCAACACACCCTTATAGTATCTCTGCTTCTCGACATGTACATGTCCTGCATGGAAGATATCCGGTACCTCATCTATAATCAGTGTATCGATGGATGTAGGTGCTATCGGGGAGCTATCGTTATAGATAGGTGTTAGATGCCTAGCTCTGATCAGTATCTCCATAGCTTCGTCTACCCGGTTAGCGCTGAATCCTGGTATGGATGCTATAACAGAGTCTAAGCTTCTACCATGGTATACCAGTATTTCCACACCATGAACCCTAACCCATACAGGATTCCCTGCTATATGGATATTCCCGTATCCATCGATATAATCCTTGATATACTTCATGGGGGGTGGTTGAGGCTGGGTTTTATCGGTAGCATCATGATTTCCAGGTATAACAACTATATCTATGCTATCCGGTATCTCCTTTATCGTGTTTAGAGCAGCCTCATACTGCCCGTGAGTATCTTTAATCTCCAGCTCCCTCTCTTGATTGGGGTAGATCCCTATACCATCCACTATATCCCCGGCTACCACTATATACTTCAGCTTAGATCTTATACGATCCAGCCCCTCTATGTATAGATCGCCTTTAATCCATCTGATGAATTTTTCGAATCTATCCCTTAGGAATAGTTTACTACCTACATGTAGATCTGAGATTAGGGCAGCGTACACCTCTTCATCGGCTTTCCTAGGTTTTCTAGGAGGTATATCTGGGAATACTATCTCTTTAGCGATTATAATATCCATCTTCCCCCGAACACCGGCTACACCTATAACCTGATCTACAAGGATCTGCTCACCTTTAGCTCTAAGTTCAGGATTATCGAATGGAACTATAACTTTAATCGTAGAATCGAGATCCTCTAGGAGTATACCGATATATCTCTTAGTAACCTTCTTCTCCATAACCATGCCTATAACCTTAACATCCTCCCCCTGTTTAGCTTTGAGAGCCGCCTCTATAGATGTCGCAGTATTCCATCCGCTATGCATCCTTATAAGCCTACTGAGCTTATAGAATCGATCTACGAAAAGCTTGTAGAAATGCTGTATCGTAACACCCTTATCAACCTCCCTGTAGGGATCCCTAACTATCTCGACCCTACTTTCGATAACTTGTCGCATCGTCGTAGTCGAGACGGATACTTCCACTCTATCTGATCTAGATTCTCCTATCATCTTCTCTAAGACCTCCTTGGTGATCCATCCATCCCTAACTATATCCTTAATCCTATCTAGACTATCCTCCAATACGGATGGATCGATGCCTCTAATGATATCGAAAGCATCAGGTGTAACCCTGTATCCGAGTTGAGTCAGTTTCAAAACTATACTCCTAAGCCTATCCTCATCCATCCACCCTTAGCATAAGCATCTCAGGGATCGATAAATATTCTCAGCTTAAACGTGGTATCTCTAAAGCTGGGATACTACACGATTATACATCTACTTACGCCGCGCTAGATCCAGCTTCATACTATCGCTTAAATCCATAAACGCATCTAGAGGTTACGTTAACCTTTATCTCCAGGGGATTGATCCCTACCGATTATAGGGATTGGCTCGCTGCATCCTCTGCGGTTCTAGGGATAAAACCGTCTCATCCATACTAGGTGTATGCGTAGATTGTATAAGGAATAGGTTCGACGAAGCTCTAAAGTATATAGAGGAGGCGCATAGAGTTACCCGCAGTAGGTATGGGCTACCAGGATCTCCACCTAGATCTGAAAGCGGAGCTCGATGCACGATATGCTCGAATAAATGTGTTATACCTGAGGATGGCTACGGTTTCTGCGGTCTAAGATACTGTAAGGATGGCCATCTACGATCGAGCATCTCAGCATCTAAAGCACTACTCTACGGATATCTAGATCCGCATGTAACGAACTGCTGTGCTTCATGGTTTTGCCCAGGAGGAACCGGGAGAGGCTATCCTAGATACGCCTATAGACCTGAAGCTGAATATGGATACTATAACTACGCCCTATTCTTCTATGGATGCAACTTCGATTGCTTATTCTGCCAGAATTATAATCATAGGATGCTCGGAGATGCTCCATCGATAACCGTGGATGAGCTTGTAGAAGTTACGCTTAGCAACCCTAGAATATCGTGTTGGTGCTTCTTCGGAGGTTCGCCTGAACCTCAGCTTCCGTTCGCTATAAAGGCTTCATCCAAAGTGTTGGAGGAGAAGCCTGAGGATCGTATAGTTAGGGTATGCTTCGAATGGAATGGATGCGGTAACCCTAAGCTCGTAGAGGAAGCCTGCAGGCTAGCTTTAATCTCGGGTGGTGTGGTTAAATTCGATTTGAAAGCCTTCAGTAGGGAGCTTAGCTATGCTTTAAGCGGTGTAGATAACGAGGAAGCCTACAGAAACTTCGAACGTTTATACGATAAATTCTATCGCAGCCGTCTCGAGGTACCACTACTAACGGCTACAACCCTGCTAGTACCTGGATATGTAGATGAATTCGAGGTGGAAGGTATAGCTAGATTCCTAGCAGATCTAGATCCAGATATACCTTACAGCCTACTGATATTTCACCCAGATTATGCTATGAGGGATCTACCGGTTACTCCTCTGAAGCATGTTAGGAAATGTTATGAGGTAGCTTCTAAGTACCTCAAAAATGTGCATATAGGCAACCTAGCTCTCCTCCATATGACGTATGGTGTAGGTGTATAGCGGGGATCTATCCTACCTCGGAGATAGCTGGTTTAACCTAGGTTTACGCTTATAAATCGAGGATGGATGTTAAGATTCTCGGGTTAGCGATGAATAGGGTTGAGGAATCGCTTAGAAACATAGATGTAGATGGAGCCGTAGCTGAGATCGTAGAATTCATATCGTTATCTGTAGCGGAAGCTAGAGCTGAGGGGGTTGTTCTAGGTCTTAGTGGTGGTGTGGATAGCTCGGTTGCTTTCACGTTATGCGTGAAAGCCTTAGAGCCTGATAGGGTATACCCGGTTATAATGCCTACGAGCTTCACACCTCCTCAGGATATAGCCGATGCTCTAGAGTTAGCTTCCATGTTTAAAGCTAAAGCTACTCGTATAGATATAGACGGTGTAGTGGAGGGGTATCTGAAGGCTATAGGTTATAGAGTAGTTAAACCTATGGTTGAAGGTAACCTTAGAGCTAGGGTTAGGATGACTATACTCTACTATCTAGCTAACGCTCTCAACTTATTAGTCGTAGGGACAAGCGATAGGAGTGAATATATGATAGGATACTTCACTAAGTATGGGGATGGAGCAGCGGATATACAACCCATAGTACATCTATATAAGACGCAGGTTAGGTTGATCGCCGGCTATCTAGGATTACCCGAACGTATAGTATCTAAGCCTTCAGCTCCTATGCTCTTCCCGGGTCATACGGCTAGATCAGAGCTTCCCGCAGACTACGGTGTGATAGATCAAATACTGCATGGACTATTCGATCTGGGGTTAACGTTAGATGAGTTGGAGAGGGAGACGGGTATAGGTAGAGAGGTTTCGTTAAAGATATTATCTATGGTTGAATCATCTAAGCATAAGAGGATGCTCCCTAAATGCGTTAGGAGGCCAATATAGCTTACTTGTAAACCTCTATTCGAACAGAGATAGCTCTACCATCTGCTAGAAGCTTCTCCCTCACGGTATCCAGATCTAGATTACAGTTTGTTAAATCGGCTACAGCTATCCATTCAGCCTCCTCGCCCCTCCTTATAGTCCTAGATTCTGAGAATAGTAGGTCTACGCCCATCTCTGCTAGGATTCCTGCTATCCTAGCTAAAGCTCCAGGTACATCCTTCAATCCTACGATTATCCTAGCTAGCTTCACCCCGCTATCTATGAATGGTGTAAGCCTAACCTCGTTATGTTCAGAATCCGCTACCAGCAGTAGATACATACCCTCCCTTAAACCTAGAGTCTTCCTGATATCTATAGGTATGAGGATCCTCCCCTTACCGTCAAGCTTCACTACATCAACCTTATGCAAGACTATATCGAGAGAGGTTAGCTGCGACTCTTAAAGCTTTACGGTCTCCACTTCAGCCTCCATAGCTCTACTTAAGCATGATCTGATGAATCCGTAGAATACGGGTGATGGTTTCCCCGGTCTACTCTTAAACTCCGGATGGTATTGCGTCCCTACGTAGAATCTTAAGTTAGGTATCTCGAATGCCTCTATCCTCCTCCCATCTAAGCTAACCCCCGAGAATACTATACCGTGGGATTCGAGTATATTCCAATACTTCGGATTAACCTCCCATCGATGACGATGCCTCTCGTACACTATATCCTGTGAATATAAACTGTACAGTAGTGTACCGGGTTTAATCTTCACAGGGTAAGCACCAAGCCTCATAGATCCACCCATATGCTCCACACCCCTCTGTTCAGGCATTAGATCTAGTACTGGATGCGGTGTATCCGGATCATTCTCAGTACTATTAGCTCCATCCAACCCGCATACATATCTAGCAAACGCTACCATAGCCATCTGGAATCCGAAGCATAACCCTAGGAAGGGTATATTCCTCTCCCTAGTGTAGTTGGCTACAGCTACCTTACCTTCCGTACCTCTACGCCCGAATCCTGGAGGCACTACCACGCCGTCGTATAGATCTAGTATGTGCAGTTTCTCAGGCTCCTCCTCGAATATCTCGGCTTCTATCAGATCGACCTCGACCTTCGTCGATAACGCTCCGCCTGCATGCTTCAAAGCTTCGAGTATACTTACGTAGGAATCCGCTAAGCTCGTATACTTGCCGCATAGAGCTACCCTAACCTTATACCTAGCATTCAGCATGGAATCTACTATACGCCTCCACTCGCTCCAATCGGGTTTTCTAAGTTCGAGTTTAAGTCTCGCAGATATGTAATCCCCCATACCCTGCTCATCCAGTATGATGGGTGCCTGATATACTACCGGTAGATTGTAGGAGCAGAAAACAGCCTCCTTAGGTATCGTACCGAATAAAGCTATCTTGGTTTTAGCTTCCTCTCCTATCATTCTAGAGCATCTAGCGACTATTATGTCAGGCTGTATACCTATCCTTCTAAGCTCGTTAACGCTATGCTGTAGAGGTTTAGTCTTCTCCTCACCTGTAACATCGAGTATAGGGACTAAAGCTACGTGTACGAAGAGCGTATTATCGTAGCCTTTCTCCAGCCTTATCTGCCTTATAGCTTCTAGATAAGGTAACCCCTCTATATCGCCTACAGTCCCCCCTACCTCGACTAGAAGGGCATCTACAGATGATCTCTCGGCTACCGTGTATATCCTACGTTTAATCTCATCCGTTATATGAGGAACTATCTGAACGCATTTACCGAGGTACTCCCCCCTCCTCTCCCTCTCGATGACGGTGAGGTAGATCTGCCCTGTAGTTATATTCTGATCCTTAGATAGGTTTATATCGAGAAACCTTTCGTAGTGACCCATATCTAGATCTATCTCGCCTCCATCCTCTGTGACGAATATCTCCCCATGCTGGTATGGATTCATCGTCCCGCAATCGACGTTGAGGTATGGATCTATCTTTATAACCGTAACACTGTATCCTCTAGCTTGAAGCATCTTCCCTATCGAAGCTGTGACTACACCCTTACCTACGCTAGATAGTACACCCCCAGTTACGAATATATACTTACAGGTTTTCTGTGTAGATTCTGTCAAGATCAACATGTAGGTTCTAATAGCATGCTTTAAAGATTTACCTAGATGGCTCGTCCAATATAGGGTTCGAGGTGGAGGTACGCTAACCCAGCTCTAGTTGAGCATAGCTAAGATAAAATCTTAATTAGAGATGTCCCGATCTAAGATAGTATCGAGTTGAAGGTTAGAAGACCTTACGTAGCTGGATCATGGTATCCTGGTACTGCTGAATCCCTTAGAAGGGAGATAGAACGGTGTTTCACTCATAGGTTAGGCTATGGGAGGATACCTGAGGTAGCTAGGGATGGTTTAAGGCTTATAATCGGACTTGTATCACCGCACGCAGGTTACATGTACTCTGGACCTATAGCTTCTATAGGATACGGTAAGCTAGCTGAGGATGGTATACCTGAATCCGTGATAATGATAGGTCCAAACCATACTGGTCTAGGATCCGCCGTAAGCGTGATGGCTGAAGGCTTATGGGAGACGCCTCTAGGCTCGGTAGAGATAGATACAGCGTTAGCTAAAGCGATAGTAGAAACTTCGGGTATAGCCGATGTAGATGATTATGCTCATAGATTCGAGCATTCCCTAGAGATACAGCTTCCATTCCTCCAATACCTGTATGGATCAAGCTTCAAGATAGTTCCCATATGCATGATGCTTAGAGACTACGATACGGCTAGGGAGCTGGGTGAATCTATAGCTTCTAGCGTAGCTGGACGTAACATCCTTATATTAGCTAGCACCGATCTCACGCACTACGAGCCTCATAAAATCGCCGTGGAGAAGGATAGATTAGCGATGGAAGCTATACTAAAACTCGACGCGGAGCTCCTCCTTAAGAGGGTTGAGGAGAATGATATATCCATGTGCGGTTCAGGACCTGTAGCGACCATGATAGTGGCATGTAGAAAGCTGGGTGCATCGAGAGCTGAGCTACTAGGTTACGCGACTTCAGGTGATATTACCGGTGACCGCTCAGCGGTAGTCGGATACGCATCTATAGCGGTATACTCTAGATAGACGATAATACCCCCTAATATCCTCAATCTAATCTCTTCAAGAGGGTGTAGACGTAGATAATGTAGCCGAATTATCTTCATTTATTTTCGATATGCAAACAAATCTCTCATTTAGATATAAGTTTGTAAAGTTTTAGCGGGAGGGATAAGGTTAAATTCCCGTTTGATTCATCTAACCTACGATATGGCTTCGATGGTGGATATAACCGGTAAACCCGAGGTTTATAGGGAAGCTAGAGCTGAGGGCTTCATAAAGCTTAGATCGTCTACGATTAAAGCTATAGAAGAGGGTAGGGTTCCTAAGGGTGATGTTTTAACCGTAGCTAGGATAGCTGCTATAAACGCTGTTAAGATGACGCCTAGGCTTGTCATGCTATCCCACCCCATCCCTATAACAGGTGTGGATGTGAATATAGAGCCTTCCAGCTCGTCTATAAAAGTATCCGTAACCGTTAGGTCTGAATCTAAAACTGGGGTTGAGCTTGAAGCTTTGATAGGCGTCACCGCGGCTTTGATAAATATCTTCGATATGGTTAAACCGTTGGAGAAGGATGAATATGGGGTATACCCTGAAACCCTCATCTACGGTATCAGGGTTGTGGGTAAGGTGAAGGGCGGTGAGTCTAAGTTATAGTGAGCATAGGAGTAGAGCTTCCGGTGATGTTAGATTCGGTATCGTAACGTGTAGTTCTAGTAGATCGGAAGCTTTAAGGAGAGGTGATGCAGTCGTAGATGAATCTGGCGATCTATCTGTAGGTATCGTAACTAGGAATGGCTTCCAGGTATGCTATAGGAAGCTCATACCGGATGATATATTCGATATAAGGTATAGCATAGTCGAAGCTGCTAAGGTTGGGGTTGACATATTGGTGTTGATAGGTGGAACAGGTGTCTCACCTACGGATGTTACGGTTGAAGCTCTAAAACCTTTGATGGATAGGGAGATACCTGGCTTCGGCGAGCTATTCAGGAAGATAAGCTTCGAAGAGATAGGTTCAGGAGCTATGCTTTCAAGAGCTTTTGCATGCATAGCTGAGGGTATGATTGTATTCGCTCTTCCAGGATCGCCTCATGCAGTAGCTCTAGCTTTAGAGAAACTGATAATACCTGAAGCTAAACATCTAATACTACATTTGAAGGGATAGATTCGCCTCCCTCTCTAGGGTTTCCACCATCTTCTTTATAAATCGTAAACCCTCACCGAGAGTCTGTAGACCCTTCTCCGTAATCTTGTAGTAGGTACGCTCAGGTCTACCGTTCACCGATACCCTATCAGATTTACTTACAAGCCCCTCCCTACTCATCTTATACAATACTATGTAGACTGTCACTGTCGGGATGGATATAGCGAACCTCTCTTTTAGATGCTTATGGATCTCATAGGCGTACATAGGCCTCTCCATGAGCAATGCGAGTATATAGATCCATAGATTCTCGTTAGTAAGCTTCCTCCTCAATCTAGCTACAGCCATCGGATACTACTCCTCCGAACAACTTCTAACTTCCTACTTCTTAGTTATAGGCGCAGGTAGCTTACGTTCATCCTCAGCTCTAATCTTAACCACACCATGATATATCGCGCAGTTTACGCAGTAATACTTCACAACCTTCTGCATACCTATATAAGCTCCCTGATCCTTCAATTCCTTCGCTAGATCCTTAGGAACTAAATACTTCGTAACGGTAACCTTCTTAGCTTTATCCCTAGGTATAAGCTGTCCGCACATAGAGCATTGAACTCTAGGAACCTTACCTTTGCTCCCCTTCCTCCTCCCCCTTGACTTCCTCTTCTTAGGCATGCTCTTACCACCGATACGACATATGATCATCCCTAAAGAAAAATGTTTCATATCCGTTTAACTTCCGCAAAAAAGCTCTGCTTACTCCACCATCCCCCCTCCTTATGACTACTCCATAACCCATCTCAAAGCTTCTAAAATCTCAGGGCCTGTAGCTCGATGAAGTTGCTTCAGCACCATCTTAGCCGAAGCCTTCCCTAGGTTGAATCCTAGAGTTAATAAACTATCTTCCATCTTACGTAAAGTTTATCGATTCTAGTTACCCATCGCATGAGTAGAGAGATTCGAATACCCTTGAGGATTGTATGTGGTTGGTTTGATTAGGATGAAGAGTTTCCCTATCCCTCTTCCGAAAGCTTTCGATGAGACTGAGAAGTAATGAAAGCTAACGTTAGAATAGAACTATTCTCAATATCCCTTTGAATAGCTCTACCTTTGTATACTGGCCTTGGGGGACTTTATCGAGATACTTGAAGCAACCATGTAGGCTTCAGAGGGATTCTACGCCCCTATCCTCTAGCTGAGTGTATCTAAGTTGGTCTTAGAGTAGGTGGAAGGATGCGATGCTATATATCTAGCGTATAATATTTAATTAGGTTTAAATATATGAGATCTAGTATCGATTTGATGTGAAGCTAACCGTCGTAGGGCATGCTGTGATAGATTACATAGTTGTAGATGGTATACCTGTTAAACCTACACTTGGTGGTACTGTTACGTATACATCGATCGCTGCTTCGAAGCTGGGTTTAAGCGTAAGGGTGATCTCTAAGGTAGGTTCAGATTTCCCAGAGGATTTCAAGAGATTCTTAGAGAGTTCAGGTGTTAACCTAAAGCATCTCCATATGGATGTGTATGAACGTACTACGAGCTACTTGATAAAGTATACGGCTAAAGGTAGAAGGATGTGGCTTAGGAGTAGATGTTCCCCAATTACGTTGCTTGATCTAGATGAGTTCGAGGATTCCGATATGATCCATCTCGGACCGGTAGCATGCGAGCTCGATCAAACTGTTATCACAGGTGTACTAGAATCCGGGATACCAACCTCTCTGGATATCCAGGGTTTGCTTAGAAGATTCGCAAGGAATGGGTATGTGATGCTAACGAAGAACTATGATATATCCCATCTTAAGGGGCTTAAGCTAGTTAAACTCTCTTTGAGAGAGGCTGAAGTCTTAGTAGGTTCTAATAGTATCGATAGGATATTTGCTAAGCTTAGTGGTATCTCGGAAATAGTGGCTATAACTGCTGGTGGCAAAGGTGTATACGTAGCTTCAGGCTCGGATGTATTCCATATACCGGCATATAGGACTAGGGTAGTGGATCCGACCGGTGGGGGTGATTGCTTCGTAGCAGGTTTAATCTACGGCTACATTAAGGGAGAGGATTTAACATGGTCTACCGCCTTAGGTTTAGCCTCTGCCTCATTCATAGTAGAGGGTTACGGTCCCTCAAGATTTGGAGAGTTAAACGAGGTCTGCGAAAGAGCTTCGCTTCTCATAGGTAAAGCTCGCAGGATTAATCCATGAAAATTCTTTAGTAAGATTTACCTATATAGACATAGTGCTTTGCAGGTTTACCGCAAACTATGCATTTAGCATCACATGGAGGCTTCTCTTCTACGTCGATCCTCACTCCTCTAACTTCGGCTGAATACATCTCCTTCAACTTCTCACCGCATGCCTCCCCATCATAATCTATCGAACAGAATGGCGCTTTAACTATCAACCCCTTCGATACGGCTTCACCGGTCTCCTCCATATTCGAAGCTTCTACTATCCTAGCTTCAAGCTCCTTCTCAGCTCTAGATCTAAGGTTCTCTAGTATTTTACGGGATAGATCCTCTACGATATCTGGTAGACGTTCAAACTCCACTCTAATCCTCTCAAATGTATCCCTCCTACAAAGTGTTACGTTTTTCATCCTCATTTCGGTTAAACCTATCTCAGCTCTCAATGGTACTCCTCTAAACTCCCAGAAGTAGAATTTAGCTCCAGGTGTAACATCTGGATCGCTATCCAATTTAACCCTAAATCCTCTACTTCTAAGCACATCCTCTACGATCCTACAGTAGCTTATCAGCTCATCATAGTTTACATCCTTAGATGGTATAGGTACTATCACTACTTGTATGGGGGCTACATCGAACGGTATGATTAAGCCGTGGTCATCTCCATGTATAGATATGAGAGCCGCTAGTATCCTCCAAATACCTGGACCGTAGCATGTCTGGTACGGGTATTTCCATACACCATCTCTATCTAGGAATTTTATCTCGAAAGCTTTAGCGAATCTTTGACCTAGATAGTGTGTGGAAGCTATCTGGTTAAACCTACCGTCAGGCATGAAGCAGTCTGCTGCAAACGTATATTCAGCTCCTCTGAATTTATCCCATTGAGGCCTCTGAAAGAACATGAACGGTATACCTAGCCTACCGTAGATAACCTCTCTAGCTATCTCCATATCCTCCCTAACCTGTCTATACGCATCCTCAGGTGTGGGGAATGCATCATGGGCTTCTATCCAGAGGAACTCCCTCCCCCTCAGTAGGGGTTTAGTAGCCTTCGTCTCGTACCTAAACACCGAGCATGATTGGTACGCTTTGAATGGTAGATCTCTATAGCTTCTAATCCAGTAGGAGTACATGTAGTAGAATGCCGTCTCTGATGTAGGTCTGAGAGCTAGCTTTCTCGGGAGACGTTTATCAGCTCCATGTGTAACCCAGAAAACCTCTGCTTTAAAGTACTCTACATGCTCCTCCTCTCTACGTAGATTCTCCTCTGGTATAACGGTAGGGAATAGTACCGGTTCATGCCCCCGCTTCTCTAAAGCCTCCTCATACATCCTATAGATAGCCTTCAGTATACGCATACCCCACGGCCTATGAACTACGAAACCCTTGACGTTATATCTATCATCTACTATCTCAGCCTCCCTTATAACCGTGTTATACCAATTCGAGAAGTCCGACTTTTTATCAAGCTTCAACCTTGATCCTCCTAGCCATTCTACTCGAAGAGAAAAGTTTAAGATAAATCCTCCTCATAAATGCTTCCGATATACGTATAGAGACAGAAAATGAATTGATTATATGACATACACGTTCGTAAGTATATCCTCAGCCTTCCTCCTATCAGGTTTAACCTTAGATAATATCGTGAAACGTTCAGGTCTTATCTTAGAAGCTTCGATGAGTGCTTCTATAAGATATTCTTTATCTATCCCTAGGGTCTTAGAGTCGACTGGGGCTTTCACCGTTAGGAGTAAGCTTCTTATCCTCATCCAATCCCCTCCATGGAGGTACATAGCTATGATGGATCCTACACCGCATTGGACGCCGTGGCTTCTAGGCTCGAAGCCATACTTAAGTGAGAGTAGATCTAGAGCATGACTGAATAGATGTTCAGAACCGCTTGCAGGTCTACTACTACCCGCTATACTCATAGCTACACCGCTGCCTATCAAAGCTTTAACGAGTACGCGTATACCATATACAGTCTTATCCTTTATAGATGATATATGCTTGGATGAGAGGTTCGCGCTCATAAGGCTCATAGATGCAGCATACTCGCTATACTCCTCCCCCTTCTCTCTGACAGCCAGCTTCCAATCCCTTACAGCGGTATACTTCGCTATTAAGTCGCCGAAGCCTGCTACAACCATATGGTAGGGCTCATCCTTTATCACATCTATATCCGCTACTATAGCCATCGGCGCCGATACCTTAACCTCCCCCCTGCTATACGTAGATAGCCTATAGCGTAGTAGGAAGCTTATAGCTGGTGAAGCTATGCCATCATGAGCCGTCGAGGTAGGTATACTTATGAATGGAACATTAAGCCATGACGATATAAGCTTAGCTGTATCTAGCACAGTCCCTCCGCCTACACCAACTATAAAATTCGCATCGTCCCTCTTAGCATCCCTATATATACCCTTAACCCCCTCTACGAATTCATTAGAACGGGGATTACCTGATACTGTAGCCGAAGCTGTCTTAAATCCTCCCATCTCTAAAAGGTTTGCTACCTCCTCCGCTACTTTGCGAGTGAAGGTTGAGCCTGATATCACGTATCCTAAGCCTTTGAATCCTAGCTTAGAGCATACAGTTGAAGTATGCTCCAAAGCTTTAGGACCCATAACTACGTATCTAGGTATCTCCATATAGTCTAGGAGCATTCCAGTACAATAATGTTATGGTTGCATCCGCTTTTAAATCCTCACATAACAGCTTGGAAACATTAAAATAGGAGGTTTTCCGCTCATGTATAGCTTGGGGTTTTAAGCTCCGGGATAGGTTGCGTAAAAGTAATGTATTCTGGGTGGTAGAGTGTATGAGGCGTATCAACGTATACGAGTATATGAAGACGGGTACTACTACGATAGGTCTTGTATGTCGTGATGGAGTGATAATGGCTACGGATACTAGGGTTACTATGGGGTCCTATATAGCTCATAAGAGGGGTAGGAAGCTATACCCGATAGATAGGCATGTAGCTATGACTATCGCCGGTATCGCAGGCTACGGTCAAAGTATAGTCGAACTGCTTAGGGTGAACGCTAAACTCTACTTCGCTAGAATGGGTAGATTGATTCCGGTAGATTCTGTAGCTAAACTTGCATCGAATATACTATTCAGTCAACGCCCTTACGTGCTTCTAGTCGAAGCTATAATAGGCGGTCACGATGATGAAGGTGCTAAGCTATTCGTGATAGATCCGTTTGGAAGCGTAACCCGTGAGATCTACGTAGCTACAGGTTCAGGTTCACCTATAGCTCTCGGTATACTTGAATCAGAGTTCAAGGAGGGGTTATCGGTTAAGGAAGCTCTACCGATAGCTGTTAAAGCGATAGTATCGGCTATGAGGAGGGATAGTGCCAGCGGTGATAGCTTCGATATAGCTATTATAGATGCTGAAGGCTATAGGGAGCTTACAGAGGATGAGAAAAGGGATCTCCTTGAATCGTTGGGGTTTAGAATCCACGGTGGATTAGATTGACATCCGCTCTTAAAGGTCAGCAAACTACGAGTAGTGTACTGAGTAAAGTTACAGAGGCTTTAGCCACGTTTATACCTAGCGATGTAGAAGTTACTAGGATACAGTTTGAAGGTGCTAAGATAGCTTTATACGCCAAGAAGCCTGAAATACTCCTTATAGATAAGCCGTACATCGTACCATCCATAGTTAATAATATAAGGAAGCGTATAGTCGTCAGATCCGATCCATCGATACGTAAGAATGAAGCTGATGCAGAGCATATCATAAGATCCATACTGCCTAAGGAGGCAGGTGTAACGAACATAGTTTTCGATCCAACTCTAGGTGAGGTTATAATAGAAGCTAAGAATGTAGGTCTAGCAGTAGGTAAGGATGGATCCAACCTTAACCATATAATCCAGGAAACTAAATGGATCCCTAGAGTTTTAAGAAGCCCGCAGATACCTTCAAAAACTATCACGCAGGTTAGGCAGGTACTCTACTCTGAGAGTAAGGAAAGGGAGCGCTTCCTAAGATCGCTTGGTGAAGCTATATTCAGACCTTTAACGTTCGGAGAGAATGAGGTTATCGTAAGGTTTCTAGGAGGTTCTAGAGAGGTAGGTAGATCCTGTATACTCGTAGAAACTAAGGAGAGTAAGGTGATGCTTGACTGCGGTATAAACCCAGGTGCATCCAGGTTCTCAGAGCTATTTCCAAGGCTCGATGTAGATGAGCTGGATCCATCTGATCTGGATGCCGTCGTAGTCTCCCACGGACATCTAGACCACTGCGGAGCCATACCATTCCTATACAAGTATGGCTACGATGGACCGGTATACTGTAGTGAACCTACGCTACCCATAATGACGCTTGTACAACTCGATTTCCTAGATGTTATGACTAAGAATGGGTATATACCTCCATACGATCAGAAGGATGTCAGGAGTATGATAGTTCATACGATTCCCATCAGGTATGGGTACGTAGTAGATATAGCCCCAGATATCAAGCTTACCCTATGGAATGCGGGGCACATACTAGGTTCATCGATAGTTCATCTACATATCGGTGAAGGATTATTCAACATAGTCTATACAGGGGATTTCAAATACGGTAAGACCATGCTCTTCGAGCCTGCTCATGCAAGCTTCCCTAGAGCTGAAGCTCTAATAATGGAGTCTACATACGGTGCACCTAAGGATGTAATGGCTCCTAGAGCGGAGGTTGAAGCAAGCTTCGTAAACATAGTGAATTCATGTGTAGAAAAGGGTGGTAAGATATTGATACCGACCCCGGCTATAGGTAGAGCTCAAGAGATACTGATGGTTATTAACGAGTATATGGAGAACGGTAAGCTTGAGAAGATCCCAGTCTATATAGAGGGTATGGTGAACGAAGCTACTGGTATACACACAGCCTACCCTGAATACCTATCCAGAGATATAAGGGATAAGATACTACACGAGAACGTTAATCCGTTTAAATCTGAATGGTTTATAGTAGTCAACGATGCTAGCGGTAGGGATGAGGTTTTAGAGCCTAACAGACCATCTATAATAATCGCTACATCCGGTATGATGGAGGGTGGCCCAGTCATAGAATACTTCAAGAATCTATGTGAAGATCCTAGAAATACGCTATTATTCGTTAGCTACCAGGTCGAAGGGACTCTTGGACGCAAACTGAAGAATGGGTTGAGGGAGATAACCCTACCCGATGAGTATGGTAGGATGGAGCTATACCAAGTTAAGATGGAAGTTTTATCGATCGAGGGGTTCAGCGGCCATTCGGATAGGAGGCAGCTTCTAAGGTACGCAGGGAATATGAAGCCTAAGCCTAAGAGGATAGTAGTATGCCATGGAGAGGAATCTAAAACTCTAAGCATAGCTTCCATGATAAATAGGATGTTTAAAATCGAAGCATCCTCTCCGGTTAACCTCGAAGCTTTAAGATTCGTCTAACCTCCCAGCATATTCGGATACTATATCGAGTATGACCTTCTTCTCTATACCGTAGCTCTTACATAGCTTCGATAAACTATCTATATAGAGCTTTAAGAGCATCTTAACGACATCCACTACCTCCTCCCTATTCATACTCTGAGGAGGTATGAGCAGGTATATTATCCATCTACCTATATCCGTAGCTTCATAGCGCTTAACCCATCTAATCCTACCATCCTCCACCTTCTTCTCCATACCCTCTGCTAGAACCCCTAACTCTACGAGCTTCCTTAATTTCGATATAATGGTCTTATTCGAGTATGGAAGCTCTGATATAAGCTCCTTCTGGTAGATTACACCCTTAGAGCCTATACATCTGAGTATATCCATCGATACATGGGAGCCTAGAACAGCCATCAGAAACTCTACCTGTCTACTCCTATCCACTGGTAGCGGTAGTATATAGGGCCATATCTCCATAACTATATAGATAGAGATCTGCATATCACGATTGAAAAACATTACTTTACTAATACATCCTTAAAACCAGGGATTCTCAACCCTTATTACTTAGAGCTCTCTAATCAACCCGCTATGTTATGAGGGGTAGACGGTATAGAGACCTAGCGTTATTCGTATTGATGACTTTAACGTGGAGCTTAAACTGGCCTATAATGAAGCTAGGACTTAAATACGCATATCCGTTAAGGTTTACGGCGGATAGGCTAGCTCTATCATCACCTATAGTGCTAGCGTATCGTTGTATACGTGGTAGGAGGAGTGGTGGATCTAGATTCACTGTATATGGCTCGGCTGCATCTCTGGTAGTGTATAGCCTCATAGTATCTATGCAGTTTGCTCTATCTGGGTTAGGCTTGAATTATCAGGGCGGAGGTCTAAGCGCTGTGTTAACCTATACCCAGCCTATGATAGTCTTCGTATTAGCGGTAGTATTCCTAGGGGAGAAGTTACTGGTATCGAGGCTTATCGGTACGTTAATAGGTTTTCTAGGCGTAGCTATACTGTTAGCCGGGGGTCGCACCCTAACGGTATCATCTGCTTCGCTTCTGCTACTATCCGGGGCATTTCTATGGGCTGTTAGTACGATCTACTATAAGCTTAGATTGAGGTGGGTGGATCCGTTGTTAACGAATTTCGTTCAGACGTCGATCTCGTCGATCATACTCTACGCCGTAAGCTTATCGATCGAACTTCCACCGGTAGTCAACCTAGAATATATATGCATCCTAGTATACTCAGGACCTATAGCCGTCGGGGTTGGAGCTACTATATGGCTTACACTACTGGGGAGGATGGATGCATCCGTACTTTCAAGTTCAAGCCTCATAGTACCGTTGATAGCTGTAGTATCCAGCCATCTAATACTAGGAGAGGAGGTAAGTCTAAGAACCATGATCGGATCCATACTAATCTTGGGAGGAGTCTACCTAGTAAACTATAACTACGATAGGTCTGAAAGCGGATCGAAACCGTTACGTGGAGTCTTTAAAGAATGGATTTCGAATCGGAGAATGCTATGTAACGGAAACTAGCTATCCTTGAGGTTATCTAGGGTAAACTATGATTTCTCCGCTTCGATCGGTCTCTTAAACTCGAATATAAGCTTAGATTTATCTGGAGATGCATATTCGTACTCGTTCGTGAAGCTTATCGCGCTTACAGGGCAGCTATCTACGCATTGACCGCAGAACGTGCACATATAGAGGTGCACCCTAAACTCAGCTGTTTTCCCCTTACCTATCATCTCTATAGCTCCTGAAGGGCAATCCCTAGCGCATAGACCGCAACCGATACATTTAGCCATATCATACTGTATGCGTCCGCGGAACCCTTTCGGTGTCTCCCTCTTCTCGAACGGGTATAGTAGCGTGAAAGGCTTCTTAAACGCATGCTTCAATAATTCAGGTTCAAGAGACATCCAGCTTACCCCCATATCTATCGATATACTCTAGAGGCTTCGATACGGATCCCTTCTCTTTAAGCTTTCTATAGGCTCTAAGATCCTCTAAGCTCCATATCCAGGTTACACCTTTAGACTCGTCGATAAACTCCATCCTATCCTCGCATGCCATGCATGGATCTATAGCCGCGAAAGCTATAGGTATATCCGCTACGTTGCATCCCTCGAGCATCTTAGCTACGAACGGTATGTTAGCTAGGGTCGGGGTTCTAACCTTGTATCTATACGGCTGCTCTCCTCCGCTGCCTTTAAGGTAGTGTAGTAGTTCTCCTCTAGGAGCTTCGACTCTAGCTATTGCTTCGATCTGCGGTACCCTCCTAGGAGCTTTAACCCTGTAATCTCCGCCCGGCATATGTTCTAAAGCATACCTGATTATATCTACGCTCTCGAGGATCTCTTTCGCTCTAACTATGAACGTACCGGCTACATCGCAGTTATCGACGACTACGATTTCGAAGGGTATATCGCCATAGACTTCGTATGGCTCATCCTTACGTATATCCTTCTTCACGTTGAATGCTCTAGCGGTGGGGCCTACGGCGCATAGGGTTAAGGCATCCCTGGTAGATGCCTTCCCGACGCCAACCGTTCTACGGGTGAAGCTCGGATCCCTTAATAGTAGATCCATATACAGCTTAGCCCTCACCTCTACATAATCCATAGTCTTCATCACACTATCCCTCATATCATCCGGTATATCCCTTCTAACCCCTCCGATCACGTTTATAGAATATGTAACCCTATTACCGCTTATAGCTTCGAGTAGGTCTAGTACGTACTCTCTATCACGCCATGTATACATCAGGATTGTATCGAAGCCTACTTCATGCCCGGCTACACCCATCCAGAGCATATGGCTATGTATCCTGTTAAGCTCGTTCATAACAACCCTTATGTATCTAGCCCTCTCCGGGATATCTAGATCTAGAGCGGATTCCACAGCTAAGACATAGCATTGCGTATGAGCTACGCTACAAATACCGCATATACGCTCGGCAAGCATTAGATTCTGTATATACGTCTGATTCTCCATAGCCTTCTCTATACCCCTATGATTGTATCCTATCCTAGCCTTCACCTTAACTATGTACTCGCCTTCAACTACAAACCTTAATCCTATAGGCTCCTTTAAAGCTGGATGCTGAGGGCCTATCGGTACATATATCGCTCCTCCACCCTCCTCGACTTCTATCTGCTGGGTTCCAACCCCCCTATCGGCTATAGTCTTCCTAATATCATCGACGCTGTAGATCTTCCTTAAGGGATGGAAGTCTTCAGGCCATCCGTCAGGTAGCACTACAGGCCTTGGATACGGGTTACCCTCGAATACCACTCCGAATAGATCTCTAACCTCACCCTCGTAGAGTACGGCTCCAGGTATTATATCCGTTATGCTCGGAAGCTTAGGATCATCGTATGGTACGTCTACTCTGACGGTGAATAAAGATCCTGTACGGTCTAGATGGTATAGAACCTCCAGCCCTTTACCGGTATCCAAGCCTGTTATAGCCGATACATGCGTATATCCATGCGATGCTAGTAGGCTTATAGCATCCTTAACGGCGCTTCTCTCGATCCTCGCGTAGATCCTTCTAGGCTTAATCGATCCGTATTCGATAAGCCTATCTCCAAGCCTATCCCTCAGAATATTCACTTCGACCGGTATATCCAAGCTATCCCCCCACCGGCTATCCTATCTATAAGCTGAGCTATACCGTATATTATGGCTTCCGGTTTAGGTGGGCATCCAGGTATGTATATATCTACGGGCATCACTTTATCGACCCCGCCTATTACGCTGTAGCAGTTCCTGAAAACCCCGCCTGAACATGCGCATTGACCCACAGCTACTACGAATTTAGGTTCAGGTGTCTGATCGTATATACGCTTCACACGCTCCCTCATCTGCACCGTTATAGGGCCTGTTACGACTATGATATCTGCATGTCTAGGGCTTCCTCTAAGGAGTATACCGAACCTTTCAACATCATATCTAGGAGTTAGAGCTGCAACTACCTCTATATCGCATCCATTACATCCGCCGGTGTTAAGATGTAGTATCCACGGTGATCTAGCTCTAGCCCACCTAACTACACGCTCCAATACAGGCAACTCCAAACGTAAATTTTAGTGAGATTTACCAGATAGATAAACGCTTAATCCTAACAATCCGTAGGGTAACCGGGAACCCAGCTTCGGAGGGTGGATATCCCTGCATCTCCTACGCTTAAAGGTATCGGAGTGATGATGGAAACCCTACGATCGTTAAAACGATGCTTCAAAGATATACGTATACAACGTAAATTTGGGATGGTAGCTAGAAGATCTTCTGTGGAAGTGGGGTGATGCGTTTAAGCGTATATGGGGGTTTAAGCTTTGGCTGGGCGCTCTACGTTTATGGGTAGGATGCTGCTGCTAGCTTTAACCATAGTATGGGCTACAAGCTTCCCTTCCACTAAGATAGCTGTGGAAGCTGTAGGATATGCATACTATGTAACCCTACGTCTCACCATAGCATCTATACCTATGCTCGTATACGCTCTAATCAAGATGGATTTCAGCATCCTACGGAAATGCTTGAAGCCTGGCCTCATTCTATCCACGTTATTCCTACTAGGTATCGTCCTACAGGGTTTAGGTATGAGCTACACGTCTGCATCGAACGCCGCATTCATAACCAGTCTAAACGTGATATTCGTATACTTGATCGAGGTACGTTATGGTAGAAGCCCTCTAGACTCTAGGATAGTATCGGCCATATTCCTAGCAATCCTAGGCGTATACCTACTATCATCTACGGATACTATCACATTCAACCCCGGGGATATCATAGTGCTCGGAGCAGCGTTTATATGGGCTCTACAGATAGTCTACGTAGGTATATCGTCTAGAAGATTCGCTCCGTCAAACCTACTATTCCTCGAGATAACCCTATCATCAGCTGAATCCATACCCTTAATCCTCCTACAACCTCCCCCAAGCCTATACCTAATACCCGCCTTCCTCCCATACATAGCCTACCTAGCATTAGTATGCACAGTGATAGCTAACGCTCTACAGCTTTACGGGCAGAAGGCTGTAGGAAGCGTAGAAGCCTCCATAATATACACGATGGAACCTATATTCGCAGCTATATTCGCATACATAGCTATAGGCGAATACCTTACGTTAAGACAGCTAGCAGGCTCCGCGGCGATCATAGCCTCCCTAGCTCTAACCATTAAAAGGTAGCGGGTAGATGGAGCAAACCATACCGGAGAGGTATAGAAACCCTTATATCACACAGTTCATCATAAACAATAAACGGAGCCTTATAGGCTCCACCCGTAACAACCCGGCGGCGGTCGACCTCTACGTTGACGGGTGAACCCCAGAGGATGAGAGGTTGAACCTCCGGTTACGGGTACAACAATGTAGGCCTAACTGAAAACTGATAGTTAGGCCTGAAAGAGGAGAGGGAAACTTAGCAGTAGAAGAACCCTGCCGTAAGCGGCCGTAACTCCGGTTGATCCTGCCGGACCCGACTGCTATCGGGGTAAGGCTGAGCCATGCGAGTTTAGGGCTCCAGGCCATGGTGGGGCCCGGCGCACGGCTGAGTAACACGTAGCTAACCTACCCTCAGGAAGGGGATAACCCCGGGAAACTGGGGTTAAACCCCTATAGGCGAGGACTCCTGGAATCGGGTCCTCGCTGAAAGGGCTTCTAGACCATGCCTCTAGAAGCCGCCTGAGGATGGGGCTGCGGCCCATCAGGTAGTTGGCGGGGTAACGGCCCGCCAAGCCTATAACGGGTAGGGGCCGTGAGAGCGGGAGCCCCCAGATGGGCCCTGAGACAAGGGCCCAGGCCCTACGGGGCGCAGCAGGCGCGAAAACTCCGCTATGCGCGAAAGCGCGACGGGGTTACCCCGAGTGCCTCCCGCTGAGGGAGGCTTTTCCCCAGTGTAAACAGCTGGGGGAATAAGGGGAGGGCAAGCCTGGTGTCAGCCGCCGCGGTAATACCAGCTCCCCGAGTGGTCGGGACGATTATTGGGCCTAAAGCGTCCGTAGCCGGCCTGGTAAGTCCCCTGTTAAATTCAGCGATCCAATCGCTGGACTGCAGGGGATACTGCCAGGCTAGGGGGTGGGAGAGGCCGACGGTATTCCCGGGGGAGGAGTAAAATCCTCAGATCCCGGGAGGACCACCAGTGGCGAAGGCGGTCGGCTGGAACACGCCCGACGGTGAGGGACGAAAGCTGGGGGAGCGAGCCGGATTAGAGACCCGGGTAGTCCCAGCTGTAAACTATGCGGGCTAGGTGTCGGGTCGGCTATGAGCTGACCCGGTGCCGAATGGAAGCAACTAAGCCCGCCGCCTGGGGAGTACGGCCGCAAGGCTGAAACTTAAAGGAATTGGCGGGGGGGCACCACAAGGGGTGGATGCTGCGGTTTAATTGGAGTCAACGCCGGGAACCTTACCAGGGGAGACAGCTGGATGATGGTCAGATTGAAGATCTTACCTGACTAGCTGAGAGGAGGTGCATGGCCGTCGCCGGCTCGTGCCGTGAGGCGTCCTGTTAAGTCAGGCAACGAGCGAGACCCCCGCCCCTAGTTGCTACCAAGCCCCGGCAGGGGCTTGGGCACTCTAGGGGGACTGCCGCCGATAAGGCGGAGGAAGGAGGGGGCTACGGCAGGTCAGTATGCCCCGAATCCCCTGGGCCACACGCGGCATACAATGGCAGGGACAATGGGTTCCGACCCCGAAAGGGGGAGGTAATCCCTAAACCCTGCCTCGGTTGGGATCGAGGGCTGCAACTCGCCCTCGTGAACGTGGAATCCCTAGTAACCGCGTGTCATCATCGCGCGGTGAATACGTCCCTGCCCCTTGCACACACCGCCCGTCGCCCCACCCAAGCTGGGTTTAGGTGAGATGCGATCCCTCGTGGTCGCATCGAACCTAAACCTGGTGAGGGAGGGGAAGTCGTAACAAGGTGGCCGTACGGGAACGTGCGGCCGGATCACCTCCTAAATCTTCTACTGCTAAGTTTCCCTCTCTACCGACGATCACCTGATGCTTATCTAGATGCAGCTTAGAAGCTCGACGCTTCTAGGCGAAGAGCTGAGCGGATTCGATTATTCTCGATCCGCTGTGAGGCTACGTATAGGCTTACCCAGCGCATAATAGCCGCCGGCCTAGAGTAGACCCGACACGCCGAAGCCGTCTGGTGGATGGCTAGGCTTGGGCGCCGAAGAAGGGCGTGGCGAGCTGCGATAAGCCCCGGGGAGGCGTATGCAGCCTTCGATCCGGGGATCCCTGAATGGGACCTCCTATCCGCACCGGTGTATACCGGTGCGGATGCTCCCCCGTTAGGGGGAGTGGGAACCCCCCGAAAGGAAACATCCAAGTAGGGGGAGGAGAAGAAACCAATAGGGATTCCCTGAGTAGGGGCGACCGAAAGGGGAAGAGCCCAAACCGAACTCCGTGGGGATAACCTACGGTGGATGTGGTGTAGAAGCTTCAGCCATATACCCCCAAGCCTGGGAAGTCGAAGTAGCCTGGAAAGGCTCGCCGTAGAGGGTGACAGCCCCGTAGACGTAACCGGGATGGGGGTGGCTGAAGCTGGAGTACCGCACCTTGGTTTTGGTGCGGGAATCCGGGTGGCACTAACATCCAAGGCTAAATACGTCCCAAGACCGATAGCGGACTAGTACCGTGAGGGAAAGCTGAAAAGCACCCCGGGAGGGGGGTGAAAAGAGCCTGAAACCAGACGGCTATACTCGTACGCGGCCCGAAAGGGTAGAACCCCTCCTAAGGAACCCGCGGCGACGCGGTAGTACGTGGAGGGGGGACCAGGGTCGCGTAATCCGTGCTGAATCACGGGCCGGGGAGTTCACCTTCATGGCGAGTCTAAGGGTTCAAAGCCCGTAGGCGTAGGGAAACCGACTGCCCGCAGCTAAGCTTAAGCTTAGCGAGGGGCGGGGTCCGAATAGGGCCTGTAGCCATGGGGGTGAGACCCGAAACCGGGCGATCTAGCCCTGGGCAGGGCGAAGCCGAGCGAAAGCTCGGTGGAGGCCCGGAGGGGTGTTGACGTGCAATTCACTCCCATGACCTGGGGCTAGGGGCCAAAAGCCAATCTAGCCCGGTGATAGCTGGTTCCTCCCGAAATGGGTCGCAGCCCAGCCTCGGGGGAGGTTGCCTAGGGGGTAGAGCACCGATGGGGTGGCCAAGGGTTCGAAAGAACCCACCATCCCTTCGAACTCCGAATCCCTAGGCTCCGTAGATCCCGGGAGACGGGTCTCAGGGGGTAAGCTCCTGAACCGCGAGGGGAACAACCCTGACAGGGGTTAAGGCCCCTAAGTGCCGGCTAAGTGTTAACCCTAAAGGGCGTCTCCAGCCTGAGACAGCGGGGAGGTAGGCTTAGAAGCAGCCACCCTCTAAGCAACGCGTAACAGCGGACCCGCCGAGGCTGGAGGCCCCGAAAATGGACGGGGCTAAGCCGGCCGCCGAGACCCCTGAGCTCGATGGAAGCCCCATCGAGCTGGTAGGGAGGCGTTCCGTCTGGCTCGAAGCCGAGCCGTGAGGTTCGGTGGACCGGACGGGATTGCAGATCCCGGCGGTAGTAACAGCGAAGAGGGGTGAGAATCCCCTCCGCCGCAGGGGCCAGGGTTCTCCAGCACTGATCGTCAGCTGGAGGTTAGTCGGTCCTAAGGCGGCCCTTAACCGGAGCCGCCGAAAGGGAAACCGGTTAATATTCCGGTACCGTAGGGGTACGTGCGGCGACGCAAGCCTCCAACCCGACATCTCCGGGTAGGCTGAGTGGAGCTATCGCTCCATTTAACCGTCGAAGTCTGGGGAGTGCCGTAAAGGCGAGAACCAGGCGAACGGCGGGAATAGCCTGCCGTATGGCGGGTTCAGCCGATCCCGGGGATCCGTGAAAAGGGTTGGGGGAAGGATCCCCTACGACCGTACCTAGAACCGACACAGGTGCCCCTGGGTGAGAAGCCTAAGGCGTGTCGGGGAACTGCGGGTGAGGGAATTCGGCAAACTAGCCCCGTAACTTCGGGATAAGGGGTGCCTGTAGCTTCGGCTTAAGCCGAGGCTGCAGGTCGCAGTGACAAGGGGGGCCCGACTGTTTAATAAAAACATAGGTCCCTGCTAGTCCGAAAGGATTTGTACAGGGGCCGAATCCTGGCCAGTGGCGGTACCTGAACCCCGGGTTCAACCGGGTGAAGGGCCGCTAAACGCCGGGAGTAACTCTGACTCTCGAGTAAGGGAGTCGTTAAACTCGGCTATATGCGGGGAAGGGGGATGGTCGGCTTCCCTAGTAGGGAATAATAGCCGATCGTATAACCCCGACCCGCAGGGAACCATCCGCCTCGAATGTTTATTAGAGAATCCAGCGGCGATTTAACATGGTGTACAGAGTTTGCTTTATGAATTCAGAGATTTGATAGATCCAGGGAGGCTGCCGAGTAGGAGGAAGTACCTCTACTACTATATAGTCGGGCTCGTCGATAGTGTAGGATGCTTCTCGGTATCGATTAGGAAGCAGGATGATGTAAAGTTCGGCTGGGCTATCGACCCGGTCTTCCACGTCACGCAGAGCAGGGATCAGATGGTAGTGCTAGAGATTCTGAAGAGGGTCTTCAATTGCGGGCGTATCGTACCGAAGCCTGGACAGGAGGATTCGATGCTTCAATACGTAGTCGATGCTCGGAGGAGCCTTGCTGAGAAGATAATACCGTTCTTCAGAAAGCATAAGCCTATCGTGAAATGGCGGGAATTCCAGTGCTTCGCAGAAATAGTCGAAGGATTAGAGAGAGGCGAGCATAGAAGCCTCGATGGGTTCAAGAATCTCCTGAAGAAAGCCTACGAGATCTCACCTGATAGAGAATATAAGATCGATTATATACTATCCGAGATCGAGAGGCGGGTGGACGCCTCAGAGACCATACGCCGAGCACCGTAGGGGGATTATGAAGATGAACTTGAGGGTGAAGATATGGTCCAACCCCGTATCGGGGTTGCTCAAGGTAGCCAAATGCCTTGTCGGATGATATCCGACGTGCATGAACGGATCAACGAGGCCCCCGCTGTCCCCACCCGTAACCCGGTGAACCCACCTGGTGGTGAAAAGTCCACCAACCCCCAGCGGGGCGAGAAGACCCCGTGGAGCTTTACTGCAGCCTGTCGTTGAGGTGTTGCTGTGGATGCGTAGAGTAGGTGGGAGCCTTTGAAGGAGCCCTTCCGGGGGCTCTGGAGGTGCCGTTGAAACACCACCCTTCCGCGGCGACACCCCTAACCCGGTGGAACCCGGGGACAGCGGCAGGTGGGCAGTTTGCCTGGGGCGGCGCCCCCTTGAAAAGGTATCGAGGGGGTCCAAAGGTCGGCTCAGGCGGGACGGAAACCCGCCGTAGAGTGCAAGGGCATAAGCCGGCCTGACTGAACCCCTAAAAGCAGGGGGTTCAGGGGGGAAACCCGGGCCTAGCGAACCTCCATGCCCCTATTAGTGGGGGCTGGAGATGACAGAAAAGCTACCCCGGGAGTAATTGGCTCGTCGCGGGCGAGAGTCCACATCGACCCCGCGGCTTGGTACGCCGACGTCGTCCCTTCCCATCCTGGCGGTGCATAAGCCGCCAAGGGTGAGTCTGCTCGCCTATTAAAGGGGAATGCGAGATGGGTTTAGACCGTCGTGAGACAGGTCGGACTCTACCTGCTGGGGGTGCTGGCCGCCTGAGGGTAAGTCGTCCTTAGTACGAAAGGAACAGGGCGACGCGGCCTCTGGTGTACCGGTTGTCCGATAGGGCAACGCCGGGTAGCTAAGCCGTTGGGGATAAGGGCTGAAAGCATCTAAGCCCGAAGCCCCTCCCAAAAATAGGCGGCCGCTTCCAGGCTGATGCCTGGCAACGGGCGTAAGCCTGGAACGAGGGCTAGGGTAGAAGACCCTGTAGATGGGGTGGAGGTGTAAGCCGGAAGATCCCTACGGGATCGACCGGTTCAGCCTACCACTCCCAATCGCCCGAGGTGTCGGGTTGAAAAGGGCTGGCGGCTATGCGAAACTAGGGTAAGCCTATACGTAGCCCACCCCCTATAACCCCCTATCGTAAACGTTTATCAAGCTCTACACCCTACTATCTACCTAGGGCTGGGTAGGCTGGCGGACGGGTTTCCGGCCGATTAAGCTATGAGGCTGGAGGAAACTCCTCCATGCAGACGGCGCTACGCCGCGGCGACGCGGAGGGCGAAAGCCCTGGCTCCGGTGTAGAAAGGAGACCTGCCCTAGAGGTATGGGTGTGAAGCCGGTGAGGCGGACAACCCTAGGATGCAGGGTGAAACCGCCGTCCCGTAGGCATCAAGGCCCAGATAAGCCTATGAGTAGCCGTCCGAGGCTTAAAGGGGGCCGCATCAGTCGGATCCCGTCTAGAACAAAAGGAGGGTTACGGCCAGCATACCCAGCCTCTGAGATGGTTTACTCCTATCGGATTATTCGAAGGGAGCATGGCATATCCTAGACCATACGTGAGTTTTAAGCTAGGGTGTACCGGAGGTATTCCATCATCGCGATTG
>Ga0272445_1000414_pt1 | contig 40317 bp, 48 predicted proteins | sample YNPCB0031_FD_194404 | JGI IMG/M metagenome (GOLD analysis project Ga0272445, IMG submission 194404) | Hot spring sediment microbial communities from Yellowstone National Park, WY, United States - YNP-CB-003-1 | ecosystem: Environmental > Aquatic > Thermal springs > Hot (42-90C) > Sediment... | reverse complement strand
ACCTCTCCAACCCCAAGCCATTCTAGATCACCTAGATATTGTGCATATGCACAGAAATATATAAATCTTTCGTTGACATAATTCATCTAGAGGATACCAAACATGATGCGAGGATTGTATGGTATCATAGATTTGGATATATTAGGGTATGTTATCAAAGTCTATAGGGTTAATAATTTCATAAACCCAACCAGTATTACGCTCAACCTGCCGAGACACTCAGATCCTATATTCCTAGAGGTTGCAGAGCTTGAAGCTTTTTAGATCTCCCGGTTTTGAGAGCTTCTAGAAGAACTGTATAAAGATTTATTCAAAGAGCTAGAAACAAAGAAAATTGTCTAAGCTCTCTGAAAGAAGATTAACACAGACTTATTTCAAAGATTCGTGAAAGCAGATTTAGTATATACTTGTACATTGATAGATCCATGTTTCTATCTATATTTAAATGATGCATATCTCAATGATTCTAAATTCTCTCTTAATTTAAGCTATTTACTACGCTCTAAAGCTTTCTCATCGATATAATAGCATTATTATAAGTAGCTTTGATCTATTCTTCCTTCTTCTAGATAGAAACAATACTACATAATAATCGTTAATTATTCGTAGAAGATCTAGTATAACTTAGAAGCATCCTTGACGGAAAACTGAGATGTATAGATCTGAGGATCGATGCTACCTAAACTCTCGATACAGCTGTGCCGCTTCTATATAGCCTACCTCGCAAGTTGTTTTAGGGAAAAACTAGAAAATGTTAACCTTGATTTTTTCTAACTAGTAGTTGATAGGTATGGTTATAGATGTCATCTGTGATATACGTTAAGATTAAATGGCTGAATGAGCGATCAGAGATAGCTATGATAGTAGATATCCATACCCACCTCGGAGGGGTTCGATCCTGGTATAGAGGTTTGAAGGGAATAGTCTTCTCCGGTTTAAACGATCTCCTAAGCTATATGTCTGATACCAGTATCGATAGAGCTGTAATCCTACCTACACCCGGCGTAGATAGGATCCTAGGAGAGTATCTATACTCATACGATATGATCTGTAGGATTAACAGGATTTATCAGCAGCTTATGGTATTCTGCTATGTGGATCCATGGAGCCCTAGAGTAGAGCATATGATAGAGGAGTATGTATCTAGGGGTGCTATAGGCTTCGGTGAGTATAAGGTTAAACTTCCGATAGATCATCCATACTCCCTTGAAGTATACAGGGTATGCGGGGAGCTAGGTATACCTATACTACTACATATCGATGATAGGCATAACTACGGGGTAGAAACCGTATTTCGGGATGTAGCTTCAAAGTATAGTAAGACTATATTCATAATGCATGGACCTGGATGGTGGAAGCATATATCCAGTATACCTAGCTGTGAAACCTATCCCAGAGGATCTGTATCACCTGGAGGGTTGATCGAAAAGATACTGGAGAGCTTTTATAACGTTTACGCGGATATCTCAGCTACATCCGGATACAACGCTCTTGATAGAGATAGAGGGCATGCAAAACTATTCCTAGAAAAATATAGTTCCAGGATACTATTCGGTACAGATTTCCCATGTATAGATATGCATGGAGGACAATACGGTGTAGATAAACTACATCTAAACCTTCTAGAAGCCCTCGATCTAAAAGATAAAACTATGAACAACATACTGTACAAGAATGCTGAAAGGATACTAAAAAGATAACATTCTATCAACCCCATCTAGACTCTAAACTTACTAACCGTGAATCGAACGGAGGGATTATCCGGATGATCGTATACGATGAGATATCTATGAAGGTATAGAGAAACTAAAATGGGTAGGTAGATCTTTTCATCTAAAAGAATGTTTAGAATCGAGATGTTGAATACGTATCCTAGAAGATTAGATATGTAGAAATCTATAACGAGAGACGACTTAAACAATAAAGTATTCGCTAAATTTTAATATGAAATCATCTTTACTACATATAATTTCTATAAAATTTTAGATAGCAAGAAGCTAAATCTTCGATCCTCAATATACCTGCGTCTCCACCTTACCCGTTTGCTTCATACAGGTTCTCCGGCTTCCCAGATATAGGAAGTCGTCTCCTGTAGATAGCCATTCTAAATTGATCTATATATCTTCATAGTGTTTATGGAGCTCTTAACCATACGTAAGGATGCGTGCTATATCGTATATGTTTCCGCTAACTACTTTGATAGGCATCCCATCCTGTACGTCGTAGATTCTTACGGTAGCTATACCTCCATACCTACTGAGCCAGTTTGAATATCTTTCAAGTTCCCTATAGAGGTTTTCAGATCCTAGAGCCGACGGATATCCTGTATAATAACCGCTTGCAGTATCAAGTATAGTTAATCTGCCTCCACCTACCGGGAATGCTACGGCTATATATTCCATACCATCTTTAAGCGTTACATCTATAAGCCAAAGGGTATGCTCTTCGCCGTAAATGTAGCGTTGATAAGATGCTATTAACGCGTATAGGAGTATAGCCTATCTTCACAATCTCCCTGCCTACAGCTTAGAACCTCGCTCGGGAATAGAACGATCTGTCTATACGTCGTTTTCATGTATATCCCACGTTCAAGATCTGATACTAAGGGGGGATAAGGTACTGGAGGATCGTAGACATACTCTACGTTCTTCCTAATGTAGTCGTAGAGCTCTTTCACACTAGACCAGTAATCGTTGGAATGCGATACTATCGACCCACCTAAGGAGGCTAGGTTTGATAGCTCGCTATCGTTCAGAACCCGACTTATAGAATCTTCGAAGAATAGGTAGGATAGAGCATACCTCCTCCAATCCTCGTAACTATCGATTAGACGTTGATAGCTTATTCGTAGAGTTGAGTAGCTAGCTTCTAGAATCTTATACTCTTTCTTCAACCGTATATGTTCATCGGATAAGCTATCATACATCGCATATAGAATCCTATACTCTTCCTCAAGCTTACCGAACGATCTGCTAAGCTCACCGTAACTACGCAGGAGAGCCGTATACTGACTGTAAGAATAAAGGGCAGAGGCAAAACCTGAAACAGCGGATGCTAAGAGGATGGAGATTAGAATCTTAGATTTAACGCCAGCAATACCCATCTACATCGGTATCATTATCCTCTGGAACAGAGTATATAAGAATTAGAAAAGCTCTACCTAGACCAAGAAGATTAGACGCCTAACGAGCATCGTTTTAATCTAGTATTGATCTTTTGATCTTCAGAGAGCCTTTGAAGTGAATGACATATGGTGAGGCATATTCCTCGAAGGGTTTATGGAGGTAAGGAATAGGGGTTGCAGGAGTGGTTGATCTTAGTTAAGGAGGAATATGATGCTACATAGCCACCTTCATGTTTAAATCCTTCCGGAAGGATTGGATTTCTGAGAAAGAAAACGAAAGCTACATATAACAATGAGCGGAATACTAGAATTACTGGATAACCTCTCAAAAATCCAGATATACCACCATAGCTAAATAGTAGTAGAGGCATGGATAGCAGCAATGGCTATGAGATGGTAGCCCGGGGGAGATTCGAACTCCCGTCGGCGGGGTTCTCCTCCCCGTCGATGTGGATCCAGAGCCTTATGGGAGGGCTGGCCCTACCACCTCTCGCCATGCTTGGCCGCTGCACCACCGGGCTATCCTCGGTGTATTATCTCTCCTAAGAGTATTTTAAGGATTTTGGTTGGTTCTACAGGATTTCCGCTGTAGATCCTAGGATAGTTCCAGGTATTCCTCTATTCATCCTGACCACTACGACCCCATTTCTTCCATGTGCAGCTACGATCGTTCCATGCAGCTTCCTAGTCCCTCTGCTTAACTTAACTTGTAGGATTAATTTCCTACCTATCAGTTTTGAAGCTTCAGCATCGGATTCTACGCCTTCCGGTTTAACCAATAGCTGCTTCGAATACTGTTTCTTAGGCCCGATCCTATACTGTAGGATCCTAGCCTTCATCGAATACTACCCCCAGAATATGATCCATCGGAACTTCAAGTTCATTAACTTTTCCAGATCTATATCTAGTTTATAGATTAGATGAGGTTTAGGGTTAAGGTATTCGAGAGCTGCTACTGGATACCTGGATACGATTTCGAAAGCGAGATCATCTCTAAGGTTAGCCGTTATGCTAAGAGTGGGGATTACCTGGTAATCTCCGAGAAGGCTGTTTCCACCGCTCTAGGCTATCTAGTCGATGAGTCCAAGCTTAAACCCAGCTTATCTGCTAGGATCCTAGCCAAGGTATGGGTCCCAGTATTCTGGGGTTACCTACTCGGGGTTTTATGCGGTTTGAAGCCTAGCACGCTTGTTAAGCTTAAGAATTATCCGTATACCGAGGGGGTACGTCATAAGGAGGCTGCGATACGTTACGTCGGCCCGGTAGCTGCTTTAAAGCATTTCTCCGAGGGGGGGTTGGATGTGAATAATCTACCATACAGCTATGCATCCCTACCCCTACCTAGATGTGAAGCTCAAGGGTTAGCTTCTAGGATTAGGATGAAGCTAGCTGACGGATATGGATTAGATATAACGGTGGTTATCGTGGATAGCGATCATACGTTTAGCTGGAGATCGATACATCTATCCTCAAGATCGGCGGCTGACGGCATCATAAACCTCTCTACGTTAGGATTCATAATAGGTTCATCGTTAAGGTGGAAAGCTAGACCAACACCTACAGCCATATCGGGATCATATGGAAGCTTAGAGGAGGTTTTAGAGGTTTGTAGGGTTGCCGATAAAGCCATGGGGTATGGTCTAGGTAGAGATATATGGGATACATCGTCTAAACTCGGTGTTCCACCTACTGGTTTAACGTGGAGTATCCTTATGACGTATACGCATAAACCATATGCTCTGATACGTAAACTCGATCGATACACATCTTAACCGATCTTAGATAGCTCTTCGAGGAGCTTATCCTCCATAATCCTATGCTCCTTGAAATGCTCGTTCGGATCCTTTGTAAGAGTATATACCCAGTAGAGTATGAAGAAACCTAGCGTAGCTATGGTGGCTACTATGTATATGGCCGTACTCCTATCTGGAAACTCGTAGTCTGGATGAAAACTTACAGGTTTAAAGCTGGGATCAACCTCGAGGGCAACAGATGAGAAGCTACTCAGCACATACCTCTCCATCTTACTATGAGTATAGAAATCCTTGTTGAGGAAGTGGTATACGTAGATGAGGATCGGTAAGCCTATTATAGGTATCAATTGAAGGATAGCCCATATGAGTGCATCCCTCTCACCCCACTCGTAGCCTGCATCCCTAATATCCCTTTCTAGAAGTTGAAGCTTACCCTTTACATGCACCCCTCTTTCGGTACTTACAACTACGATATAGTCCCTCATCGATTCGAATAGTTTTAGAACCCTTCTGAAATGTTTATTCCTTCTATCTATCCATCTGTAAACGATGTATACGTTGAATAGATGGACTGCTATCAGTATGATGGACGCTATCATATACCATACGATCGGGAACACTATTATACCCGGCCTGAAACGTGGATGTATGAGGATGCGTATACCTATCGTCGATACGTATGCGAGGATCAATATCAGTATGAACGGTAGTAGCGGAAGCCATACAGGCATTATACGATCAGTCTCCCTTCTAGCCTCTATATATCTACGTATATACTCTAAATGCTGTGGATGTATAGTCAAGCTATATCTCCATGAATAGCCGCGATGTATTAACCCTTACTACCTGGTTGGATACAGAACTCTTATTTAGGTCTCGTACACCGTTATACTATCCTAGTCATGCCGATGGTGAAGATCGGTATAGTAGGTAAGACTAACACCGGTAAGACTACACTATTCAACGCTGCGACGCTGCTCAGAGCTGAGGTAGGCACATACCCGTTTACGACTAAGAAGCCTAACGTAGGTATCGGGTATGCTAGAAGCTTCTGTGTATGCTCAGAATTCGGTGTTAAGGATAATCCTAGAAACTCTATCTGTATAAGAGGCTTTAGATTTATACCGGTAGAGCTTATAGATCTGCCAGGACTCATCAAGGGTGCATGGATGGGGAAGGGCCTAGGCAACCAGTTCCTAACGGTAGCATCGCAAGCCGATGTACTGCTACACGTCGTAGATGCATCTGGTAGTATAAACCAGGCTGGTGAACTTGTAGCTCCAGGTATCGGCGACCCTGTACAGGATGTCCTTGATATAGAAGAGGAACTTACGATGTGGTTCTACAAGATACTAGAAGGTAGTAGAGCTAAGATAATTAAGATGCTTGAAAGCCGTACTACCAGGTTGATCCCAGCTCTAATACAGCTACTCTCAGGTTTGAAGATAAATAAGGCTCATATAGAGGAGGCGCTTAAGCTATCAGACCTCTATGATAAGCCTTTCGAGAGATGGAGCGATGAGGAGTTGAAGCTATTCGCTACGAATCTTAGAAAGGTTTCTAAACCTACGGTGATAGTAGCTAATAAGATGGATGTGGATGGAGCTGAGGAGAATTATGAGAGGCTCGTAGAAGCTTTCAAGCCTACACCCGTAGTCCCATGCTCGGCTGAAGCTGAGCTTGCCTTAAGGAGGGCTGAATCAGATGGGCTGGTAGAGTATCTGCCAGGAGATGAGGTGTTCAAGATAAGATCCTATGAACAACTATCTGAGAGGCAGAGAGCTGCCTTGAAGTATATAGCGGAGAAAGTTTTCGAGAGGATTTCTAGGACAGGTGTACAGTACGCTATAGATGTAGCTGTGTTCAAGCTTCTACGTATGAACGTAATATACCCAGTTGAAGATGAGAATAAGCTTGCAGATCATAAGGGGAATATCCTCCCAGACGCATTCCTCATGCCTCAGGGAGCTACAATCTACGATCTAGCTATGGAGATACATAGCGAGCTGGCTAATACCATGCTCTACGCTATAGATGCTAGGACTAAGGTGAGGCTACCTAAAGACTATGTACTAAGGGATAGAGATGTTGTTAAGATAGTAGCTGCAGCTGGTAGAGGCTAGCTTATGGTTAAACTCAGATTTTACGGCGGTGTTGAAGGATCTATAGGTGGAAACCAGATAGTGTTAGAAGATGAAAGCGCTATACTACTCCTAGATTTCGGTTTAAACTATCGTCTATGGTCTAGCTACTTCGAATTCATATTTTCAGAACCTGAGAGTATAGAGGAGGTTATCCGTGTAGGTTTAGCCCCAGATCTGCAGATCATAGATTCTATCGATGCATGCCTTATATCGCATGCACACACCGATCATTGGCGTCTTATAACGATGCTACCGGAAGGTTCACGTATCCTTCTAGGTGAATGCACCTATAGGATTATAAGCGGCTGGTCTAAGCGTGTAAGGAGGAGAACTCCACTATATCGTACATCCCATCTTAGATTCGATACTTTCAGGACAGGATCCATCATAAGAGTTGGGGAAATCGAGATTAAGCCCATAAGCGTAGATCATAGTATACCCGGGGCGTACGGTTTCCACATATATACTCCATCAGGCTTGATAATGTACACGGGTGATTTCAGGCTTCACGGTAGGTTTAAGCCTAAGATGGAACTATGTGAGGGGGTGGAGGATCGAGTATCGCTTCTAATATGCGAAGGGACGAATGTAGGTAGGCTTGTAGAGCCTACGAGCGAAAGCGATGTAGATGCTAGAGCCTCCAGTGTAATACGACGATGTAGAGGCTTAGTTATAGCGGATATAGCCCCAGCGGATCTAGATAGATTGAATACGATGTTAGAAGTAGCACGTAAGGTTGGTAGGGAAGTTCTATGCAGCGATAGGATTATGGATACGGTTACAGATCTATCCGGTGATAGATCCTTAAAAGTTCCGAGGATAGGTGATGATGTGAGACCCTTCGAGGAATTTAAAGATGACTGTATACGTAATCCTGAGAAATATATGCTGGTTACATGCTTATACAGCGAGAGGGAGGTTAGAAGGATTAAGCCTCCTCCTGGAAGCATATACCTCTTAAGCTGTTCGGAGCCTTTCGAGGAGGAGAGGGAGATAGCGTTCAACCGCCTCTTGAATTGGCTGAATACATTCGGTGTATCTATATACCACGTACACTCATCCGGACACGTATACCCCCTCGATATACGCGGGATCGCCGAGAGGATTAAACCTAGAACCGTAGCAGCGATACATACAGAGTATCCGGATGCATTCAGATCGCTCCTATCCGATCTAACTAAAGTCTATACGTTCAGGAGAGGTGATGAACTTAGAATCTAGAAGTCGATAAGATACGGTAGTATAGCTTTAAGATTACTGGATTCCACTATCACATCGACTACCTCCCTGACCGCTTCAACCTTAGGGTTGAACGCTATCCTGAATCCAGCCTCCTTGAATAGGGATATATCGCTTATATCATCCCCCACAGCTGCTGTGAAGCTTCTAGGAATGCCTTCACGCTTCATGAAACACCTTAGAATCCTACCCTTATCCCCTATACCGACCCTAACTTCGATACCGCCTGTAAGAATACCGTCGGCGACTACAAGCTTATTCGCTAGAGCATAATCTACACCCAGCCTGCATGCAGCTAGATCTGCAAGCTCCTGTAGACCTGCACTTATAATCAAGATCTTAGCACCAGCCTTCTTCAAAACCTCTACGACGTAATCGGCTCCATCCACATACTCAACTTCCCTTAAAGCCTTCATAACTTCGTCTAACGGTATACCACGCCATAGGTTCGTATCGAGCTTAGCCCACTCTTCGTAGCTTATCCTCCCCTGGAAGAATAGCTCAGCGTTAACCCTAGCTTTGTCGATGGTACCGAATCTTCTATGTAGGTACTCCCATACGCTTACGGTCTTGGTTAGTGTTCCATCTAGATCAAAGACTACTAGCTTGAACCTAGCTTTCACAAAGTCTACAAATATTAATCAGAGGGGCTTTAAATTTAACTGTAAAATGTAGATCGTGGTGATGCAGATGTTTAGGGAGCCTATAGCGGCCGTTACGCACGGAGAGTCTCGTATCGAGACCCGAAGATTGTGACGGCATCTGCTCAGCCGCTCTACTTAAAAGAAATCTAAAGGTGGATCGCATACGCATATCTACACCTACAGGTCTCTGTAGAGCTTTAAGATCGATATTGTCCACGAATCCATCGACTATAATCGTATGCGATATCGCCTTAGATACAAGCCATATAAGCGAGTTTATAGATATAGTAAGAAGCTTACCGCCTGGATGCTCTGTATACTATATCGATCATCATCCGCCACCGTTAGGATTCTCCCCAGTAGATTTAGATAGATTAGAGTATATATATAGACTGGGTGTATCAGCTTCCCAGCTTGTATATGAAACGTTAGGTAAACCTGATGATAAGATCTCTAAGATGCTTATGGTGTACGGTGCGATAGGCGATATGTGCGACGACTCCCAGCTAGTCAGGGATATATTGAGTCTATGGGATAAACGTCTCGTATACCTTGAAGCAGGATTCATAGTCGAAGGATTAATATCTAGAAGGGATCAGGCTTTTATCAATGAACTTATAGATAGGCTAGCAGAGGGGAATCCCCCCAGCAGTATACCTGAATTAGTATCGAGCTGCCTTAAAACCTTAAGCGACGAGTATAAGGTCTATAGATATGTCGAGGAAAACGTCACGGTTAAGGGTAAGATAGCTATCGTATCGAAAATACCTATAAGCGGTTTCGGGGGTAAAGCTGCGAACTATGCTCTAGCATACACTAAAGCCGATGTAGCTATAGCGGTGACTGTGAGTAGAGGTATAGCTCACATAAGTTTAAGGAGTAGAAATCCCATGGTAAATCTGAACGATCTAGCACGTAGATTATCCACAGCTCTAGGAGGATATGGTGGTGGGCATCCACAATCCGCTGCGATGCGGATACCGGCTTCCAGGATGGAGGAGTTCATGATGTTCATGGAGATAGCTCTCTCCGATATAAGCTGACGGTATCATAAACCTTTAAGCTAAACGTTAATATGTGAGTGTATCGTGAGCATCCTATGGCGGTGAACTAGATGAAGATAACTATATCCGTTATAAAAGCCGATGTAGGATCCCTAGCTGGGCACCATATAGTCTATCAAGAGCAGATAGAGCTCGCTAAGAAAATCCTAGAGGAAGCTAAGAATAACGGACTACTGATAGATTATTACGTATTCAACGCCGGCGATGATCTAGAACTCGTAATGACCCATACTAAGGGTGAATCCAGCCCTGAGATCCACGGTTTAGCTTGGAATGTATTCAAGGAGGTAACGGAGAAGGTTTCACGCCCTAGAAAACTGTATGCCGCAGGCCAGGATCTGTTAAGTGAGGCATTCTCAGGTAACGTTAGAGGCATGGGGCCTGGAGTAGCTGAGATGGAGATAGAGGAGAGGAGGAGTGAACCTATAATAGTCTTCGCCGCTGATAAGACTGAACCTGGAGCATGGAATCTACCTCTATACAGAATATTTGCCGATCCATGGAATACAGCCGGTTTAATCATAGATCCAGCCCTACACCAGGGCTTTGTCTTCAGGGTTCTGGATGTAATCGAAGGGAAGGCGATAAATTTGAAGACACCTGAAGAAGCATATGACCTACTAGCTTTGATAGGTACTACAGGGAGGTATATCATAGAGAGAGTGTATAGAGCTGATGGATTGCTAGCAGCCGTAGCTAGCGTAACAAGGCTAAGCTTGATAGCAGGTAGATACGTGGGTAAGGATGATCCTGTATGTATAGTCAGATGTCAGCATGGCCTACCAGCTGTCGGAGAAGCTTTAGCCCCATTCTTCACGCCACACTTCGTAGCAGGCTGGATGAGAGGATCACACTACGGACCGCTAATGCCTGTAGGATTAAAGGATAGTAGATGCTCGTTCTTCGACGGGCCACCTAGAGTGGTAGCGCTAGGATTCCAGCTAGCTGAAGGTAAGCTAATAGGACCTGCCGATCTCTTCGAAGACGTAGCATTCGACCATTCACGTAGAATAGCTCTACAGATGGCTGAACTTATAAGAAGGAATGGACCTATAGCACCGGCTATACTAGGACCGGAAGAACTCGAGTATACAGGTATAAAGGAGACTCTACAGCGCTTAGCATCCAGATTTAAACCTGAGAAGTAACTAGATACACATATTCACGTCAATACAATCCAACCTAATATTTTTCCTCTACGGATACAGCCATTACATCTAACTACACTTCTCTGTAGTTACCACACTAAAAGCATTTCCAACAGACTTAAATTTAAAACTTCGATGAAAAATTAAAATCGCCGGTCGATAGGCGATACCCCGATACATCTCCACCGCGACCCTGTAGAGGTACAGCGGTGGAGATATGACGGTGGACAGCCTCCTCCCCCCGGAGGGGGAGATCTACCGGGGGGACCTCCCCCTGGGAGACTGTTCACTGTCGTATCCCTACCACTATACCTCTACAGGGTCAAGATGGAGATGGAGCCTTCAGGAATTCCTAGGTCCCCCGCCTAGGAATTCCTGAAGGTAGGGGATGCTTACAATTAACCGTAGGCTCCGAAACCGGAGCTGAAGGTTAGTTGTAAGCTATGGAGGAAACTCCTATCGCCCGACAAACGGTGTTCTATCCTCTAAATAAATCAGTGCGAATTTGAAGGATATTCTAGATGGATCTCAACTCCTGCTGACCTCTACCCGTAAGCTTCCACATCGACGGCTTCCCAGATATTCTTACAACTATACCATCCTGCTCCATCTTCCTAAGCTGTTTTAACGTTGCTGAGTAGGATCTACCTACCGCTCTAGCTATAGTATTTGTATCGATTAACCCCTCCTTCAAAGCCTTCACTATAAGGCTGCGTGTTTTAAGCCCCTTCTTTACGTTTCTAACGGTAGCTAGGTAGGATCTCGCTTCATATCCATCCATACTAGATCTACTTAACCTCCGATAGTATGACTGTTAATCCCGGTATCTTAACGTTTATCTCTAGCTTTAGGTACCTATCAATTGTGGTTTCGGTTTATGTCTAGGAGGATACTTGATGGTGATGTTATCTATAGTAGGGATGGATTCATCTTCTATGTATTCGGCTACGAGCATCCGCCAGATAGAGCTATAGCATTCCTCAAGTATATCCCAAAGGAATATTCTGATAAGCTTAATCTGGAGTATCTGAAGTACGAGTGGGTGTTTAAGGGAAGGAGGTATGTTAGACCTGCTTCGCTCTATACGGCTAGCAACTATCAACGTATAATAGAATTCTTCGAAAACTATCATCCAGACTATGTATACGATTGCCATGTGAACGGTAGAAAGCTTATAGCAGTCCCTAAAGATTTAATCGAGGAAATCTACTATCCGGATGAGGGGCTACGTAAGATTCTAGGTATCAGTTCACTTCCACCCATATACAGAGTTGCGGTAGAGCTTATCGAGCTTATCTCGAGAGCATCCGGTATTGGCTTAGAGAATTTCGGTTTACATGGATCACTCCTTCTAGGTATGGAATCCGAGAAGCCCGATGTAGATGTAGCCGTCTACGGATGGCAGAATTATCGTACGGTTAAACAGACTCTCGGAGAACTGGAAACGAAGGGCTACCTGAAGATTCTCTATGAAACTCCTATAGATTATAGGAGGAGGAATAAATGTATCTTTAGGAACTATAGAGCCGTCTTTAACGCTATACGTAAGCCTTGGGAGGTCCACGATATATACGGATCCGTGATACGTAAATCGGTTAAGCATGTAAGATTTAGGACGATCGTTAGAAATGCTTCTGAATCGATCTTCCGTCCGGCTATATATATCATACAGGGGTATATGCCTCTAGACGAGTCTTCGCATATAGACAAGGAGGATACTCCGTGGCTTCTAGTATCGATGATAGGAGATTATAGGGATGTAATCGAAGAGGGCTCCATGATAGAGGTTGCAGGCCTGCTCGAAAGAGAATATCTACCAGATGGCAGGCCATATAGGACTAGGGTTATCGTAGGTTCAGGTTTAAGCGACGACGAATATATAAGTATAGTGAAGGAGTAAATTGTATATCTATGAGACTTAGAGATAGAGATTACATTATCGGAGCTGAGGGGATAATTTTCAGGGTTTTAGGCTACTTCCATCCTCCAGATGGTTATATATGCGAGCCGGAGTACGCACCCAGAGAGATATTCGCATCCAAGAATCCTAGAGCACCCAGAGGCTACCCTGAAATATTATATTTCAAATTTTATGGAGATGAAGGGTTAAGATTCGTAGAGGAGAATTATCCATCGTACCGTCTATATATTAAACCTCTTAAAACATACCTCGTAGGAGTCCCCAATAGTCTTATCGCAGCTATTAGGAAGCCACAGGATAGGTTAGCCGAGATTATGAAGGAAAGCTGCAGAGATAAGCTCCTAGAGGATACCCTCGATATCGTGGAGATCGCATGCACATCTGCGGGGCTCAACCCATTTAATCTAGGTGTTTTCGGATCGATTCTGCATAAGTTTCATAACCCATTCCTATCGGATATCGACCTGGTAATCTATGGATCGAGAAATGCCGCTAAGCTTAGGGAATGCTTATCCGAACTATACGGCGGAAGGGATAGCCCTCTGAGAAACGAATACGATTTCCCTGTAGAGAAAGCTAGATGGATCTTCAGAAACTATAGCTTCAAGGAATACATCTTCCATGAGAGGAGGAAGATGATATATGCTAAGTATTGGGATGGGAGTAGATGGGTTAAAGTCGAATTCGAACCTGTAAAGGATTATGATGAATGCTATGATGAATACATGGATGTGTATTCGATAGAGAAGATCGGATGGACTAAACTCGAATCTATCGTCATAGATGATAGAGGGGTATACTTCATGCCGGCTATATATGGAGTTGAAGTTACAAAGCTTGTATCAGGTCCTAGGGAGGCTTTAGAAGCCTCTAAAATAGTATCCTATGTCGATGAATTCAGGATGCAGGCTTGGAGGGATGAAGAGATTTATGTGGAAGGAATGCTCGAAAGAGTCGCTAGGAATGATAGGGTGGAATACCAAGTTTCCATAACATACTGTGATAGGTATGGGGATCAGGTTCTTAAGCTTAAGAATATACCAGGTAGATTATGAGCCATACATTTTTTAGTATCCTCTACACGAGGCTTAATTGGCTATGAGCGGTATAAAGTTCCCCATGATACTCGTGAATTTTAAAACCTACAGGGAGGCTACAGGACTGAAAGCCGTAGCACTCGCTAAGATAGCGGAGAAGGTCTCCAAGGAGACCGGTGTATGTATAGCCGTAGCACCGCAGTACTCCGATCTATATCGCGTAGTATCAGAAGTTTCGATACCTGTATTCGCTCAGCATATAGATCCCATAGAGCCTGGAGCTTACACTGGACATATCCTAGCAGAAGCTGTGAAGGAAGCTGGTGCTGTAGGAAGCTTGATAAACCATTCCGAGAAGAGGATGCAGCTAGCTGATATAGATGTATGCGTTAAGAGGTGCCGAAGTTTAGGGCTTATAAGCCTCGTATGCACCAATACCCCTGAGGTAAGCGCTGCAGCTGCTGTGTTAAACCCGGATATCATAGCCTATGAGCCGCCTGAGCTTATAGGAACAGGTATTCCTGTGAGCAAAGCCAAACCTGAAGCCGTTACAGATGCTTTGAAGCTTGTAAGCACTGTGAACCCAAAGGTTATCGTACTATGCGGAGCAGGTATATCGAGGGGGGAAGATGTCAAGGTAGCATTACAGCTGGGAACTAAGGGCGTACTACTAGCTAGCGGCGTTGTTAAAGCTAAGGATCCGTATAGTATACTTAGAGAGATGGCTGATGCATGCCTATAGATCAATCAGCCCGGTAGGCATATGGTATCATCCCTACGGTACTATCATCGTTCCTCTAACGTTTTTCCCCTCCAACGCATACCTGACTATATCCGGGTTTAAACCGTTAACGATCATGCATTTAACAGGTTTAACTCTGAATAGCTTAGGGAAGAATCTATCTACGCATACCTTTCCAAGCTTCTCAAGCTCTGAAACACTTACGATAGGTATAAACTCTGCTTCAGGATGGATCCTGGGATCCATCCTGTAAACTCCATCCACATCCTTCACCAGGATAAGCTCCTCGATACTCCAATCCTGAGCTAGCTTTAAAGATATCGAATCTGATGTCACATCCCAGCTTTCAGGCAGATCCCTTAACTCTTTCAACCCGTATACCTCTAATACGGGAGTATAGCCATCCATCCATAATCTCTGTGCTTCGCTTAAACTCGAAGTTAGCCTACCGTTAGGTATAAGATATGCTAAGAGTAGACCGTAGATATCCATAGACTTTACAGCCATCCAGTGGGATACAGGGCTCGGTAGATCGAAAAGCCTATCTACATACCTAACGGAATCTGCGAATATACCTCCGCCTGGGATTACTAGGAAGGATCTAACCCTACGATTCGATAAAAGCCTACATAACTCTACGAGCCTACCTGGATATCTCAGTAAGCTGCCGCCCAGCTTAACTATACAGTTTATAGTTCCGGACCCCAATATATCCTCTTACCCTCTAAACACGAGGCTGCGAGGAAAGCTAAACCTACAGCCGGAGTCATTATAGCTACATCCCTACGAGTAATACTGCTAAGTCTAACAACCGGTCTCAACCCAGCTTTCATAGCAGCTTCAGCAGCTAGGAAATCTTCACCTAGACCTGTAGCGATGCACGGTATATCTTCAACGCCGTAACGTTCCCTCATCCTCTCAGCCTTCCTCTTCAAGCTTGAAGCTATAGCTTCAAGCTGCTTTCTATAGAAGTATCTAGCTATAGACAGTATATCCTCCATATCGAGGGTTTTAATATCTGCGCATACAGTTCTCGCAATACGGCTGGCAGCTTCCTCCTTGGATAAACCCCTGCCATCAGGGGTATCGCATATATAATCCTCGATCGATATGAAGCCTAGCAACAGATATACATCACCAGTTTGAGCGAAGTATTCGCTGCTAACGTTAATCCATCGATCCTTGAGACTTATCTTAGAAGCGATAGCAGCTAGATTCGTCCTTAACGCACCTGTATAGACGAGTTCGTATAGCTGCAACTTCTCTAGATCTGTGAAGCCTTCAGCTTTAACTTCACCCATCGCCACCGGTACTATGCTCGTCGTGGTACTACCTACATCCACTAGTATACATAGATCGAAGAACTGTGACGCAAACCATCCTGATGCATACCAATTCGAAGCTGCCATCCTGTATGGGTCCTTTAAGGCGTCATCCACACTTAGCAATCCACCGCTACAATCTAGAACCCTAACATCTACATCTCTGAAAACTTCGAGTACAGCATAACATATAGCGTCCACACCTTCATCCTTAGATCTGAATATGTCGGATAGCTCCCCGGTCATAGTTAAAGCAACCATATCTGGCTTCCCCCGCTCTTGCAGGGTCTCTAGAGAGAGGGCTTTTAATGTGGATGGAAGCTCCGAGAGCTTCTTCCAGAGCGGTAGGTAACGTATACCAGTCAATAGGCTTACAGCTCTCCCCCTCTGAACGTTTAAAGTTGCGATCTTAGTATTCGCTCCACCTACATCGATACCTATAGTTAAAGTCAACCTAGCTTACCCCTTATATCTAGGAGATCAATCCAAGCATCTCTTAAACTATAACCGAAACCTGAGATTAAGCTATATCCATCTATAGATGCTATAAGCCTATCATCCACATGTAAGCCTACATCCAGCGCAGCCCTCCTAACCTTTAGGAAAACCGAGAAGCCTCTAAATGCATTGAATGTATTCATCTCTCGAAGCTTACCATGTACAGCCGCCTCCAATACGACTTCAGCCGGATTTCCCCTGTAGCTTCTACTTAAACCGATATATGAGACGGTTAATCTTGGATTAACCTCGATCACGTATACTTCACCATCAGATATAACCGTATCGACGCCTACATAACCCTTCAACCCATGTAGAAGGGTTCCTAGCTTATCGATAAGCTCATCCATACGGATGCAGCGTGGTATCAACGGTACGTATCCCCCGAGGTAAGATGAACCGGTGTATGATAGATTTACGAATTGACGATTAATCGATAGAAGCTTCAACGAGCATCCATTTGATACGAGCGAAAGGCTTGAGGCTAAACCTTTCACATATTCTTGAACAATCCAGGATCCGCTACGCTGTCTGAGAAGCTTTTCAGCCTCCTTACGATCCCTTATCACACGTAAACCACCACATCCGGCTTCCAACCTAGGTTTAACTATTAGGGGGTAACCGAGCTTATCTAGATCCTCTAAAGTAGCTTCATCGAAATTGATCGATTTAGGAGTCTTCACACCTCTCCTCGAAAGCTCATAGTAGAGATCTAGCTTATCGATAATACTATCCAATATATCGATGCAACCGTTAGCTATTATCGATGAACCGTATTCGTCTTCTATCCTACGGAGTATGGAGGATATGAAGCTATTGGTCTCAGGTGCTATAACGTAAACTTTATCGAAATCCAATTCACCTATCCGGTATACTATATCCTCTATACATGGATTCCTGAGGTAGATCTTACGGCATGGTAGTATGAAGTCTAATCGATCGATTACAAGCTTCCTATCCACAACTGTGTATAGATCGATCCAGCTAAGCCTAGATACATCTATGGAGAACCTTCTAAGCATAGAGAAGCCTTCGACAAGAATCGAAGGTGGAGCATCGATTAAACCAGCCGTTAATGCTTCTACTAAGAGAAGCTTCAACACTCGCCACCAACTCTGGATTCGACTTCGATCGATAGTATTAAATCTATAGTAGATTAAACGTTTATACGATTCTGTAGAACCCATTCAATTCAAGGTTTGATAGTTGTACCTGTAATAGACATCATGAAAGGCTTAACAGTTCATGCTGTTAGAGGCGAGCGAAGAGCGTATAAACCATTGGAGAGTACTATATCTAACTCCACGGATCCAGTGGAGGTAGCATCGATATTCTCGAATATAGGATTTAACTATGTCTATGTAGCAGATTTAGACGCTATAATCTATAGGGCGCCTTCATGGAGCTTATACTCGAGGTTGAAATCCGTAGTCAGATATCTTATGCTCGATAACGGTGCTAAATCGTATAGAGACTGCGTGAAGCTTTTAGACCTAGGTATCGATTATGCCGTGATAGGATCTGAGACATTCGAATCCATGAGCGAGCTTAAAAGCCTCTTAGAAGCTTACGCCGATAAGGTGATCGTAAGCGTGGATCTTATGGATAACCAGATACTTTCACCTATACAATCTGTGAGGACATTGCATGTAGATGAGTACTTAAGAATTCTGCATAGATTCGGTCTTTGCTCAGCTATAATACTAGAACTCTCAAGAGTAGGATCCGGCTTAGGTGTCGATACCGGTATGATAAATATCATAAATAGGTTAACACCGCTAGTCGATAAGCTCTATGTAGGCGGAGGTGTTAGATCTATCGAGGATATAGAAATATTGAGGGAGATCGGTGTCTACGGTGTTCTCATAGCTACAGCTCTACATAAAGGATGGATGAGGATAGAGGATCTAAGGAGGAGAGGATATCTTTAAGCTTCCACGAGAGTCTCCGTACTCCTTACGCCCTCTATACGGTTTATCTCGGCTGAGATCTTAGCAACCTCCTCATTACTCTTAGCTTCTATGAAGCATACTATATCGAAACGTCCATAGACTGGATAACATTTAACGACCCCCTCAACTCTCTTTAAAGCATCCAACACCTTAGTTAACCTTATAGGTACAACCTTCATCAATATGCAAGCTTTAACCATGGGCTTCCACCCCTTTCATCTCCATAAGAGTTTCTGTAAATACTACGGAGCCAAGCCTCCCGATCTTTCTTACGATCTTAGTAAGCTCCTCTATATCGGAAGCCTCCACATCAGCTACTATATCCCAGCGTCCGAGTACTGGGAATACATTCTTAACCTGCGGTATCTTACTTAGAGCTTCCACAACATCCATGTATCTACCGGTTGAGCTTCTTATGAGAATGCATGCGGATATCAAGATCTGTGACACCGTTATATCTCTGGTAAGCTATATGCACATAAACATTCCGGTCTACGATAGGAGACTTACCGAGTATAAATTCCTGGAGGAAACGTTTAATAGAGGTATCTAATGGTAAATGATTCTCTACGGGAAACATTGGCTATGAATAGAGTGGGACTAGTGTACGATAAGCTAACGTCAGACGAGGAGGAGATAATGCTGGAAGCTGAGAGGAGGGGCTTCCAGCTTAGATACCTATTCGTCAAGAGCCCTGTACAGGCGTATCTTCCAAGCTCTAAGCTTGTAGATCTACCGGTTGTATTCAATAGATGCGAGAGTAAGAGCAGAGCTTTGGAGGCAGGTAGGGTAATCGAGAGTAACGGTATACCTGTAGTAAATCCTTTCAAAGTCGAGTATCTATGCGCCGATAAGATAGAGACTTTAAAGTTATGGTTTAATAACGGTATAGATACACCCAGATGGGTATACGTATCCTTTACGAGGAAAGATGGATTTCTTGATAGCGAGATCAAGGATATAGCCGATAGGATCGAGGAGTTAGGGTATCCCATCGTGGTTAAACCTACTATGGGGAGCTGGGGTAGAGGGGTTGTGAAGATAGATGATAGATGTAAGCTTATCGAAGCTCTACGTAATTCTCATCCATCACCTATAAATCCGGATGGATTCTTCGCTCAAGAGTATGTAGAGAAGCCGGGGTTCGATCTACGTATACTCGTAGGTCTCAAACCTAGAGGGGGTATTAGGGTTTTATGCGGGATAGCACGTATATCTCCATCACCTGAGGAGTTTAGAACTAATACTCATCTTGGCGGTATACCCCTCGGGCTTAAACTAGATGAAAATTCTGAGCTAGTCAAGGAGGCGGTGGATGCTGGTAGAATCTTACTGGATGGGTGTAGGTGGGGTGCGATAGCGTTAGACGCCATGCCTGATGCTAGAGGTGTAGATTACAGCATGGTTTATAGGTATGTACCTGAATGCAATAATCTATTCCAACAGGTTAGGAGGATTGTAGAGGAGAATAAGCAGTATAGATATAGATCTTGGAAGCATCTGCTAGAGGATGCTTTCTTAAGATATAAGTCTTCTGAAGCGTATATTAAGATGGAGGCGATCGTACATGAAATCTTAGAATCCTGTAAACTTAAATGGCATGAAGCTAATTCTAGGTTCGATTACGCGGTGAATACCCGTAACGCTTCGGGTTTCAACCCAGCTACATTCTACCTGGATATAGCTGAAGATTTAGCTTATTAACCCTTCTACGAACTTCAACGTCGATAATGCTACACGCTCGGTTAACTCTACGGCTTTACCGAGGTAGTTATCAGGTTCGAATAGCTCATCCAGCTCTTCATCCGATAGATACCTTGATACCTCCGTATTCTTCAAAATCTCCTTTAGATGGACTCCCCTCCTCATAGCTTCTAAGCAACTAACCCTTAATAGTTCATGAGCCTTCTGCCTATCATAGCCTTTCCTAACTAACGCTATCATAACAGCTTCAGAGAATATAAGCCCCATAGTAGCTTCTATATTCTTCATCATGTTTTCAGGATACACTTTAAGGTTCAATAATACCTGATACATTGTCTTAAGCTGTTCATCTAATAGTAGGAATACCTCAGGTATCATGACCCTCTCGCATGAGCTATTGGTTAGATCCCTCTCATGCTCTTGAACCACATTCTCTAGGGAGGATATAGCGAATCCTCTGAGGATCTTAGCTAGCCCGCATACTTTCTCGGATCCTATAGGATTCCTCTTATGCGGCATAGTACTCGAGCCGATCTGAGTAGCTTCTTCGAACGCTTCCTCAGCTTCCCTTATCTCTGTTCTATGCAGATTCCTAATCTCGTTAGCCATCTTATCTAAAGTCGATGAGATAAGCGATAGGGTTAATATCAACTCGGCTAAGCTATCCCTTGGGATGATCTGGGTCGTTATCTCAGCAGGCTTCAAACCGAGAATCTTCATAGCGTAATCCTGTATCTCGAAGGCTTTATCGCCGAAGCCAGCCATAGTTCCTACCGCACCTGTTAACTTACCTACACATACCCTATCCCTAAGCCCGTTTAATCTTTCTATATGCCTCTTAAGTTCTGAAGCCCATACGGCAAGCTTGAAGCCGAAAGTTATAGGTATCGCGGCTACACCATGAGTCCTACCCAGGCATATGGTATCCTTATACCTGAGAGACATCTCGGCGGTGAGTTTAGCTAGTTTAGCTAGATCCCTCTCAACTACCTTTAAAGCTTCCCTAATCTGTAATGCTAGAACGGTATCGGTTATATCGTTCGAAGTCGCTCCTAGATGTACGTATCCGCCGTAGGGGTCTCCGACGGCTTCGGCTAAAGCTTTAACGACTGCTACTACCTCATGCCTAGTTATAGCTTCCAATTCATTCACTCTCTCAAGCTTCACATACTTGGTAGAAGCTTTACTCCTTATAGCTTCGGCTGCTTCCTTAGGTATATTGCCTACGGCTGCATGTGCATCGGCTAACGCGGCTTCAACCATAAGCATGTATTCAAGCCACGTCTCCCTCTCGAAAATCCTACGCATCTCATGACTACCGTAACGGTATTCTATCGGGTGTACCGGCATGCGGGATCAGCCTCGCCACCATGAATATGTAAAGGAATAACTAATAAACCTAGGTGTATGACATCTAGTGGTGAAATGACTACAGCGATATTCTACGACCCTATATTCCTAGAGCATGATACGGGTTATGGACATCCGGAATCAGCCGATAGACTCAACTCTATAATTAGAGGGCTTAGGGAGCGCGGTATACTTGAGAATCGGAGGTTTAAAGTTCTAAAACCGAGCAGAGCATCTATGGATGAGATAAGCCTTATACATGATCCAGACTATATCAGGTTTATGGATGATTTCTGCAGAAGAGGTGGGGGTGTAGTTGGGACTTGGGGTGGAGGTATCGTATGCAGCTCAAAGAGCTTCGAAGCTGCATGCTATGCTGTAGGTGCGGCTTTAGATGCTGTTAGGCTATCCATAGATGGTGTGTATCCTAGATCTTTCTGTTTAGTAAGGCCCCCAGGGCATCATGCCGAGTATAATTACCCATACGGCTTCTGCATGTTCGATAACATCGCTATAGCGGCGGCATATCTCCTGAAGTACAGAGGGGTTGATAGAATTATGATAATCGACCTAGATGCTCATCATGGAAACGGTACACAACATGCATTCTACGATTCATCCAAGGTGCTCTACATAAGTATACACCAAGACGCTATATTCCCTGGAACAGGATTTATCGATGAAGTAGGCGTAGGCGATGGCGAGGGGTATACGTTAAATATACCGGTACCCGCTTATACCGATGCAGAGGTATACCTGGAAGCAATACGTAAGATAATTAAGCCTATAGCTATAGAGTATAGGCCTGAGATTATACTCGTCTCGGCAGGTTTCGATCCCTACTACGATGATCCTATAACAGATCTGGGAATAACCTTGGAGGGGTTCAGGGATATATATAGGGAGGTTATCGATCTAGCGGATATATGCTCTGGGAGGATAGTATTCTGCCTTGAAGGCGGATATAATCTGGAGTGCTTAAGGGTAGCGGTTGCATCGGTCATAGCTTTAATGGAAGGTATAGAGTTCGAGCTGCCTAAAGAGGAGGTATATCCGCCGGGCTATCTTAAGAGAGAGGCCCTCTCCATAGTGGAGAGAGTGAGGGAGATTGCATCATCGTATTGGAGGATACGTTAACTTCGAATCATGATCTAGCGGAATGGATAAATATTTATATGAACGAGATATCCTTTCAGGATAGAGTACCCGTATGTACTATAGAGTGAGCAGCGTTAAGAAGATCGTAGAAGAGCAGAGGAAAAAGGCTTCGATAGAGGAGTTTCTAAGGAATTATCTTAAGGATGCTGGGTTTGGAGGTGTTAGTATCTTAACGACACCGTTAGGTACACGAGTAACGTTATATGTGATGCGACCCGGTATGGTGATTGGTAGAGGCGGGCAGAATATAATGATACTATCGAAGTTGCTTGAAGAAAGGTTTGGGTTAGAGAACGTTCAGATAGCGGTCACAGATGTACCTAAACCTGAGTTGGATCCCTACATAATGGCATGCCAAATAGCGGCGGCTATGGAGAGAGGGATAAAGTTTCGTAGAGCAGCTTATTGGGCTCTCAACCGTATAATGAGTGCTGGAGCTTTAGGTGTTGAGATAAAAATTTCCGGTAAACTTACATCGGAGAGGGCTAGGACCGAGGCTTTCCGCGCTGGATATCTACCTAAATCTGGAGATCCAGCTATGAAGAATCTTAAGTCGGCTTCTGTACAAGTTCTGCTTAAGCCAGGTATCTACGGAGTGAAAGTATCCATCCTACCTCCTGACGCTAAATTCCCAGACAAGATCGAGTTTATAACCGAGGGGGAGAAGGCACCGGTGGAGGAGGTAAGCGAAGCTTGACCATTCTACGGGTTAAAGATATCAGGGCTATGAGTAGCATCGAGAGAAAGCGGAAGCTATTGGAGTTTCGAAATGAGTTGATGAAGATGGTAGCTACGGTTAAATCTGGAGGAGCGGTAGAGAATCCAGGACGTATAAGGGAGCTTAGAAGGGCTATAGCTCGCATACTTACCGTAGAGAGGGAGGAGCAGATTAGGGGGTTGAGGAAATGATAAACATAACACCATACAATATAGTTAGACATGAGCTTATAGGTTTGGAGGTTAAAGTTTCAGCTTCATCCAACCCCTATCTTAAAGGCATCTCCGGTATAGTCGTCGACGAGACGAAGAATATGCTTATCGTAGAGGGGGCTGATGGAAAGGTTCGAAAAATACCTAAATCCTGCTGTAGATTTAAGTTCAAGATATCCGGGGATCTCATAGTCGAGGTTGATGGGAGGCTACTGGTAGGTAGGCCTGAGGAGAGGCTTACGAGGTAGAACCATATGAGTACATCCCACCAATCTGTATGCAACGATAGGGATTGCCCATTCCACGGATCTCTTAGGATTAGAGGCAGGATCCTAGAAGGAGTTGTTATAAAGTCTAGAGCTAATAAGATGGTGGTAGTGGAGAGGGAGTATCTACACTATGTCCCAAAGTATATGCGTTACGAGAGACGTAGGAGTAGGATACATGCCCACAACCCTCCTTGCATCAACGCTAAGGTGGGGGATAGGGTTAAAATAGCCGAGTGTAGACCTATAAGTAAGACCGTATCCTTCGTCGTTATAGAGAAGAGGGAGGGAGAAGGCGTTGTCTAGTAGGAGGCCTACCGGAGGTACAGGTAGATCTAGAGCTGTATCGGCTAAAGCCGTCGAGCTACATAAACCCCACATACCTAAAGCTCTTCCGATAGGAGCGCATCTTGTATGCGCTGACAATAGCGGTGCTAAGGAGGTTAAATTGATAGGTGTTATAGGGTATAAAGGTAGGCTTAGAAGGCTTCCAGCAGCGGCAGTAGGGGATATGGTTGTTGTATCGGTGAAGAAGGGTGTGACGGAGCTTAAAGGCCAGGTTTTCCACGCCGCCGTGATAAGGCAGAAGCAGCCGTACCGTCGAGCTGACGGTACATGGATATGCTTCGAAGATAACGCTGTAGTACTCCTCACACCTGAGGGTGATGTTAAAGGTAACGAGGTGAGGGGGCCGATAGCTTTAGAAGCCGCCGAGAGGTGGCCGCAGGTAGCTTCCATAGCATCTATGGTGGTATAGTTATGAGCAAGAAGATCCCTGGATCCAGACGGAGAAAGCAGAGGAAGCACTACTTCGAAGCGCCGATCCATCGCGTACATAAGATGATGTCTGCAACACTTTCAGATGAGCTTAGAGATAGGTATGGGATCAGATCCTTTCCCATACGTAAAGGGGATACCGTGAAGGTTTTAAGAGGGGATTATAAGGGTGTAACAGGGGCTGTCACTAGGATCGATTATAAGAGGAGGAGGATATACGTGAATGGGGTTGTTAGACAGAAGGTTAGCGGCGAGGCTGTGCATGTAGCTATCCATCCATCCAAGGTTATGATAACTAAGCTTAACCTAGATGATAAGCGTAGAGTGGAGGCTTTAGAGCGGGCTTCTAGAGTTAAAGCCGTAGCCGTGGGAGGAAGCTAGTTTGGGTAAAATGGGTGGTTCTAGGCATCTGAAGAGGTTAGTAGCTCCATCTATATGGCCGATTCCAAGGAAGAAGTTTAAATGGATAGTTAAACCTTCCCCAGGACCGCATCAGGCGGATTACAGTATACCGTTAACCATCATCCTAAGGGATATACTCGGCTACGCGAATAATGTGCGTGAGGTACGTTTCATACTCAACAACAGAATGGTTTTGATAGATGGTGTAGCTAGACGCGATCCGGGGTTCCCAGTAGGTATCATGGATGTCATATCCATACCTAGAACACAGGAATACTATCGTATCCTACCAGATAGGAGTGGACGATTGATACTACATCGTATGAGCGATGCCGAGGCGCGGTTTAAGCTATGTAAGATTATAGGTAAAACTATGCTTAAGAAGGGGCGATTACAATTGAATCTACATGATGGAAGAAATGTACTGGTGAAGCTGTCGGATCCTATGCATCCTGTGGAAGATGTCTATCGCGTCCACGATGCCCTCCAGATATCTATACCTGAAAATACTTTGATGACGCATATACCGTTGAAGGAAGGCACATTATGCCTCATAGTTAGAGGGAGTAACGTTGGTCGTACGGGGCATCTAATCGAGAAGATACCCGGCAGCCTTACTTCTCATCCTAAAGCTATACTTGAAGATGAACGTGGTGAAAGATTCGAAGCTCTACTAGAATACGTATTTCCTATAGGTGTGGAGAGAGCACTCATATCCCTTCCGAAGACTGTAGTGGAGGCTGCTAGAGGTGGCTAATCCTACGTACGATAATCCGATGCGTATACCTAGGATACTCAAAGTAGTGGTTCACTCATGTGTAGGGGAATCCGGCGCTCCACTGGAGAAGGCTATGAAGATACTCGAAGAACTTACAGGTGCTAAACCCTGTATTAGGAGAGCTAAACGCACCATAAGAGATTTCGGTATACACCGCGGCGAACCGATATCCTGTATGGTAACTTTAAGGGGGGTGAAAGCTGTAGAATTCTTAAAGAAAGCTCTAGCCGCTGTAGGGAATAAGATTAAAGCTTCAAGCTTCGATGAATACGGGAACTTCAGTTTCGGTATAAAGGAGCATCTAGATATCCCCGGTGTGAAGTATAAGCCTGAACTCGGTACGATAGGTATGGATATATGCGTTCACATAGGTAGACCCGGATATAACGTAGCTAGGATGGGAAGGAAGCATAGGGTAACAAGAGAAGAAGCGATAAACTTTATGAAAGAGGCCTTCGGCGTAGAGATCATATAATTATAATCCTCACTCAAACTTTACACCTAACGATTCCGTCTGTATCAAAGCTTCAAATATTCCAGTATGACTCCTAGGAGAACCCTGCTTTCAATGGGGGTCCTTCTTCATGGATGAGCGCTAAGGAATACCTGCTCACGAATCCGCTTTACTGTTTCTTCATCGATAAAGTCTCATCTTAGGTATAATAATCGATCTTGATATGGCTGCGATCCATAGCGTGTTAAGGTTTGATACGTATCGTTTAGAAGTATTCTATGTTGGAGAAGTGATAATATTTGGAAGAACATTCATAATGTTTGGCTTAATCTACGCTGATGTCATATAACCTCTAGAAAGTTAACATGCTCCGCCTCAGATGAAATAATAGATCTTAACATCATAGGATAACATCCTCATAGTTAGGTTATAGAATGCTTACGGAAGGAATCTACAGATACTTAGCTACAGTGTATGAAGATATAGCTCTTTAGGAGGATGCATCGAAGATATGTAATTAGAGGTTAAGCTGTAGGGATCGTTGAAACGTGGTTCTATGAAAATCTCTACCCGGCATGTTGATCCTTCCTAGGTCTGCTTCCATAAAGTGGTAGATGAATCATTCGAAATATTCCATATGCTTCGATGAGTGGATAGTTCTAGGGGGAGAGGATGGGAGGACGCCTGTAGCATCTAGTTCGAGGGAAATGCTTTTTAGGAAGAGAGGTTATGATGCTTTAAAGAGTTAAGGGGAAGGGGCCTAAGGTATGGCTAAACATAGACCTCCTAAGGAGAGGAAGTTTGGGAAGGGTAGTCGTAGATGTAGACGTTGCGGTAGTCATGAAGCTATAATCCAAGCATACAATCTTATGTATTGCAGGAGGTGTTTCCGAGAGATAGCCCCTCTTCTAGGTTTTAAGAAGTTTGATTAGGATGCTGATATGATATGGTCATGGTTGATCCACTATCAAATGCTATAGCTATAATAGATAACGCTGAGAGGCGTAGGAAGAAGGAGTGCATAATAGCGCCTGCATCTAAGCTGATAGGCGAGGTTCTACGTGTAATGCAGAAGCATGGATATATCGGTGAATTCGAATACATAGATGATGGATATAACGGCAAGTTTAGAGTACAGTTGCTCGGACGCATAAATAAATGTAAAGCTATTAGGCCGCGATTCTCTGTACGAAATAATGAAATACTTGATTTCGCTCGTAGATATCTACCCTCTCGTGATCTAGGTATACTTATACTCACAACCCCTAAAGGTGTGATGACGCATAGGGAAGCTTTAGCTTCGGGTATAGGCGGTAAGCTGTTAGCTTTCGTATACTAGGAGGGGCCCATATGACGGTGGCACAATCTACTGAGAGGAGGCTCGTTAAGATACCTGCAAGTGTGAATGTAGAGGTGAAGGGTTTTAAGGTTAGCGTGAAAGGCCCCTTAGGTAGTATAGTTAAGGATTTCTCCCATATACCCCGCGGCAATATATCGATAAGAAAGGATGGAGATACTATATCCATCGAAGCTTACGGTAAAATTAAACGCCCGGTTAAAGCTATGCTGGGTACGCTGCAGGCCCATATAGAGAATATGATCTTAGGCGTAACTAAAGGTTTCACTTACCGGCTTAAGATAGTCTACTCACACTTCCCCATATCGGTGAAGGTTAAGGATGAAGCGGTCTACATAGAGAATTTCATAGGCGAACGCACCCCTAGGATGGCTAAGATAGTGGGGGATGTTAAAGTGATAGTCGATAAGGAGGATGTGATAGTTAAAGGGTTGGATCTAGAGGCTGTAGCTCAAACCGCTGCTAACATAGAGCAGGCGACTAAGGTTAGAAGGAAGGATCCGAGAGTCTTCCTCGATGGTATATACGTCTATTCTAGGGAGGTCGGTATGTAATGAGTGGGGAGGTTCAGCAGACCGAGAAGCCATCTATACCTAAACCAGAACTCTCGGATAGGGAGCGGTATCTACTTAGGTTGAGAATGGAGCGAAGGGTGAAATTCGTTAGACAGGAAAGTTGGAGATATGTACGTGTTAAGGATGAGTGGAGGAGACCTAGAGGGGTTTCCAGTAAGATGAGGCGACGTATGAAGGGGTGGCCTAGGATGGTATCGATAGGTTACGGTGCACCTAGAGCTATCAAAGGGCTTCATCCATCAGGTTTTAGGGAGATTCTAGTGTACAGCGAGAAGGAGCTTGACGGGCTGAATCCACATAGGGATGCTATCCGTATAGCCCATACAGTAGGTATGAGGAAGAGGAAACTCATACTCGAGAAAGCGAGGCAACTTGGATTGAAGGTTTTAAACCCAGGTATCATAACGGAGGTGGGGTGAGGTGAAGGTAGATGCGCAACGTCGTATAGCTGCATCCCTACTCGGAGTAGGCTATCATAGGATATGGATAGATCCCGAGAGGGTAGAGGACGTGCAATCTGCTATAACTAGAGGTGATATAAGGGCTTTAGTGAAAGATGGGGTGATAAAGGTTAAGCCGGTTAAGGGTACGAGCAGGGCGAGGGTTGAGAGGCGTAGAAGGGGGGTTGGAAGCGTTAAGGGTAGCTCTAAATCTAGGATGGATGAGGGGCAGATGTGGGTTGCGCATATAAGAGCTCTCAGAAGGGAGTTGAAGAGGCTTAGGGAGCGGCGTATAATAACTAGATCTACTTATAGGTATCTCTATCGTTTAGCTAAAGGTAATGTATTCCGCTCGATTAGGGATCTTAGAAGCTACATATATAGTCACGGATTGGCTAGGAGGCTACCTGTATGATAGGGAAAGCCGTTCTTACGCTTAAACGTATGAGGCTCGGTTTAACAGATTATAGACGTAGGAGGAAGCTCATACTCTCAGGTCTACCTAGATTCACCGTGAGATTCTCGAATAGATACATACTTATCCAGCTGATAGAAGCTAGGCTGGGAGGGGATTATACGATCGCCTCGTTCTATTCGAGAGAGTTATCGACGAGGTATGGATGGAAAGCTTCATGTATAAATACACCTGCAGCATATCTCTCAGGTTTAGCTGCAGGGTTTAGATCGTTAAAAGCCGGGGTGGGTAAAGCCGTACTTGATGTTAAGAGGTTTGGTAGAGGCTTCAGATGCTCGGCAGTACTTAAAGGAGCGCTCGATGCAGGTATGGATATACCGCACGGCGACGATATATTCCCGAGTAAATCTAGGATCAGAGGTGAGCATATCGCTAACTATGCGGCTTTACTGGAGAAGGTAAATCCAGAGGCGTATCGTAGGAGGTTCAGCTCATACCTAGCTAAAGGTTTAGATCCGAAAGATTTACCTAAACATTTTGATGAAGTTTACCGAGCTATAGTGGAATCCTTCAAGAAGGAGGGGTGATCAGATGGCGTTTGATACGAGCGAATGGACTCCTAGAACCCAACTAGGCGAGATGGTTAAGAAGGGGCTAGTGACGAGTATAGATGAAATATTTGCTAGAGGATATAGGATAATGGAGCCTGAGATAGTGGATGCACTACTACCTGATATCCAGTACGAGATAATATACACGACTATAGTTCAGAAGCAGACTGATGCAGGTGAGAAATCGCGTTTCAAGGTTGTAGTAGCTGTAGGTAACGGCGACGGCTACATAGGTATAGGATCCGGTAAGGCGGCTCAGTGGCGTGTAGCCGTGGAGAAATCTCTGAAGGAAGCTAAACTCAACATGACACCTGTTAGACGCGGATGCGGGTCGTGGGAGTGCAGCTGTGATCAACCCCACTCAGTACCATTCAAGGTTGTAGGTAAATGCGGTAGCGTTAGGTTTGAGATACTTCCAGGACCTAGAGGTTTAGGGCTCGTAGCTAACGATACATCCAAGATTCTACTCAGGTTAGCTGGTATAAAGGATTGCTGGACGAAGAGTAGGGGATCTACAAGGACAACTCAATCCCTCATATACGCTACCTTCGATGCTCTAGCGAGCACCTACCGTATAGTTACCCCGAGTGATTGGGTGAGGTGATCTACCGAAGCTATGATCGCAGTAGTGAGGGTGAGAGGTGTAGTCAACGTTAGGATGGATGTAGAGGAAACCCTTAGGAGGCTTAGGCTATTTAAGCCCAACCACTGCGTAATCATACCAGAGACAGATGCGTATATAGGGATGATAAATAAGGTTAAGGATTGGGTTGCCTACGGCGAGATAGATCTGGAAACACTTAAACTCCTACTTAGGGAGAGGGGTAGGATTACCGGGAATAAACCTCTAACAAATGAGATCTGTGAAAAGCTGGGTTTTAAGGATATAGATAGCCTCGCCGAAGCTATATGCTCTGGACGTGTAAGTTTTAAAGAGCTAAATATTATCAAGCCTGTATTCAGATTGCATCCACCATCGAAAGGATACTATAGGAATGCGAAGAAGCATTACCCTGAAGGTTCACTAGGATACTGGGGGAAAGATATACGGAAGCTTATCGAACGTATGGTTTAAACATACTATACCAAGATTAACAAGTACTACACAAGGTAAAATAGGCAGTATATGTTTGCATCCCTATCTAATCCCTATCCAGATATGTCATGCTGGTAGGCAACCACCCGGCGATTGTGGGGAAGCAGCCGGTCACCCCATCAGCCGTACCATGCAAGTCTCTCGGCGTAATACCGAGGGAGTTAACGCTTAGTGAGATTAAGAGGATACAGAATGCTTTCGCTGAGGTTGCTAGGAGGTAAAGAAGTTAGAGGGGGCTTGCACCCGAGGTATATATTATAGGGGATTGCGTTCAAGCACGTAGAATATATCATGCCTTCGAGGATGCCTGGCGAGTTGCTCTCATGATCTAAACCTCTATTTCTACTTTTTTAAAAAACTGCGTGAAAAACAATGATATGTCATTACAAACCTATTACTATAGATCCAGCTAGGAGATCATGTAATCCATCCCCTATACCCTCCATATAGACCTACGTGTAGGGGGATCTACGTATCGTCTAGGTTTGAGGGAAACTTTTTTAGATGCCCTCTTAAAGGTCTAAGGGTAGTGGGGTAAATATGGCTAGAAGGTATAGGAAATCTAGGTGGATGAGGGGGTCTAGGACGCATGGATGGGGTATTAGCGGTCAGCATAGAGGTAAAGGTTCGCGAGGAGGGTACGGTATGGCTGGGGGACATAAGCATAAGTGGACGTGGGTGGTTAAATATGCGCCAAACCACTTCGGTAAGAGGGGATTTAAACCTCCGTTAAGCATCGAAGATGTATGCATAAACGTAGGGGAGCTTGAAGAGTTAGCTTTGAAGCTTGGGGTATGCGAGAATGGTACGATAAATCTAGAATCTTTAGGTTATACTAAATTGCTAGGCGCAGGCTCGCTTAGCAAGCCATTTAATATCATAGTTAGAAGGGCTTCTAGGAATGCTATAGAGAAAGTTAAATCTATAGGAGGGAGTATAACTATTCTAAGCGGCGGATAATAGTCTAAGGGTGTTAACCTGGTTATGGCTGGCAGGTTTCTATCAGCATTCAGGCATGTGAAGTCTATTCTACCGGAAGTTCAAGCTCCTACACGTAAACCATCCTTCAGTGAGCGGATACTCTGGACCGCGTTCGCATTGATAGTATACCTAGTTATGAGTGAAATCCCCCTATACCATGTTACCAGAGGGGCGGATATATACTTCGCATACCGTGTTATCTTCGCTTCACGTAGGGGAACCCTTATGGAGCTAGGCATAGGCCCAGTGGTTACTGCTGGCTTAATCCTACAGATCCTAATAGGCGGCGGGTTGATAGAAGCCGATCTGAGCGATCGCGAAGACAGAGCGTTATTCACGGTGGCTAGTAAATTTCTATCGATCGTTTTAGCGGTATTTCAGATAGCCCTATTCCTATCCACCGGGGTATGGGGGTATCTAACGATAATGGAGAGTATAGTTGTATTCATACAGTTGCTAGCGGCAACATTGATCGTGATACTTCTAGATGAGATGGTGCAGAAAGGTTGGGGATTCGGTAGCGGTATAAGCATATTCATCGCTGGAGGAGTTATACAGGAGATCCTATGGCAGACGTTTGCTCCGGTGCCGGCACCTGACGGTACACTCTATGGAGCGATACCAGCTTTCATACAGGGGATAGCCTCTGGGGATCCATCATCAAGATTCTTAAGGGAGCACGGATATCCTGATATGATCGGATTCATATCGACAATACTCCTACTCTTAGCGTTAATATACCTTCAGGGTATAAGAGTGAATATACCGATAGCTTTCGCTAGGTATAGAGGCTACCGGAGTCAATATCCGATACAGCTCTTATACCTCTCCAGCATACCCGTCATATTCGCTTCAGCGTTATTCAGTAACATATATGTAGGCGCTCAGATCCTATGGTCTAACATGAATAGGAACAACGATAATCCATGGCTTAACTGGATAGGGATGTTTACTACAGAGGAGGGTAGGGTAACACCTATAGGCCCATCCCTAGCATACTATCTGACGCCTCCCAGAAGCATCATAGGAGTTATCCAGGATCCTGTTAGAGCTATCGTATACATAACGTTGATAGCGGTTTTCTGCGTTATCTTCAGCTGGACATGGCTTACGATAGGGGGTATAGGAGCTTCGGATGTAGCCCGCCAGCTTGTAGATGCGGGTGTCCAGATACCTGGGTATAGGATGACGGAGAAGACTATCTACTCCATTCTCAATAAATATATACCTGTAGTAGGTTTATTCGGAGGATTCCTGATAGGGCTGATAGCCGGCTTAGCGGATCTGATAAATGTGTTCGGCTCAGGTATAGGCATACTCCTCACCGTAGGTATAATTTACAACTACTACCAAATACTTGTACGTGAACATATATTAGAGATGTATCCTGGGTTAGAGCGTATAATAGGAGGTAAAGGTTGATATGGATGTCCTATACTCTATATGGAATGCCATAGTAGGATTCCTCAGCCAGTTTACATACGATGTAAGGATTGCATGCATATTCACAGCTATATCAGCCTTCCTGATAGTATCCGCGTCGATAGGATTATCGAGAATATTCATAGACGTTAAACTTCAAAGAGAGTATATGATTCTACTCTCAGAGTATAGATCCCTCTTGAACGAAGCTAAGCGTACAGGTGATCCGAAGATTATATCGAAGGTGAAGAAGAGGAAGAGTATGGTGGAGCATATGGGGTCTAAGGTATCCCTACAGAACTTGAAGATGATGATAGTATCGATGGTGGTATTCATCCTAATGTTTAATCTACTCATGCTCGCGTTTCAGAGTAGACCCGCCGCAGTGGTTACTCTATATGCTTACGGTAAATCCACGACCCTACCATTCTATATATGGTATATGATCTGCAGCCTTACAGCCGGTAGAATATTATTCAAGATATTCGGGTTGGAGGCTACCGGGCAGCCTCGTAGCTCTACCTGAAACTTTAAGTCTATCCCTATAGATTCTCCACGGATCAGGTGTAGGTTATGGGTAGACCTAGATGCGTAGTCTGCGGTAAACCTCTGCATGGGGTAGATTATGAATCGGATACCAAATCCTCGAGTAGACCTGAGAGGCTATATGGAGGTTGCGTATGTCATAGATGCCTTGAAAGGAGGATTCGAGAAGCTGTGAGAAGGGAGGTATCGAAGACTTGGTCGTCATAACCGTGAGCGGGCTTCACGGATCAGGTAGATCTACCCAAGCTAGACTACTAGCCGAGGCATTCCATCTTAGATACATCTCCGCAGGTCAACTATTCAGAGAGATAGCTAGGGAGAGGGGTATACCTGTACATGCGTTAAGTTTGCAGCTACTATCAGATCCGACGATAGACTATATGATAGATGAGAGGACTAAACGTGAAGCGCAGAGAGGCGATGTAGTGATAGAGGGCGATCTATCAGGCGTTATGGCTGGCAGTCTAGCCGATGTTAAGATATTCTTGAAAGCATCCGATGAAGTCAGGTTTAAGCGTATAGCGAAGCGTGAGGGGTGTAGCGTAGAAGAGAGTATGAGAATCACGTTGGAGAGGGAGGATAAGGATAGGATGAGGTTTAAGAACTTCTACGGCGTAGATCCATTCGATCCATCCCTATACCATATAGTCTTAGATACGAGCATACTAACGGTAGAATCCACGTTCAGGATACTCAAGGTATGCGTAGAAGAGTATATTAGATGCAGAGGTATCCAGGGAAATACTTAAGAATAGGCGAGTTGAATCCCTAGCCTTTGAGGGGGAGTCGCATGATAGAAGTTGGTAGAGTATGCGTTAAAACACGTGGCAGGGAGGCTGGGCTTAAATGCGTGGTCATAGATGTGATAGATGACAACTTCGTACTAGTTACAGGGCCTAAGAATATTACTGGCATAAGAAGACGCCGGGTAAACGTAAAACATCTAGAACCTACACCCTATAAACTCGAGATCGAAAAGGGAGCGAACGACGAAAGTGTCGCCGAGGCATGGAGGAATTCAGGTCTACCGGAAGAGTTCTATAAGCCTGTGAAGCCTTTAGTAAAGCCTATCTAGGGAGGTGGCTTAGTCTTAGCTTTCACACCGCCGTGGAGTGTTAAAAGGGAGTTCATCTACAGGGAGACACCGTATACCGATGAGAGGTACGGATGTATACCCGATAAGAGACCTATCGATAAACTGTTAGAGTATGGGTTGATAATACTCGATAAGCCATCAGGTCCTACAAGCCACGATGTAACCGCTCTTATTAGGAGGATCGTAGAGGCTAGGAAGGCTGGGCATGGGGGAACCCTAGAAGCTTAGACCTATGGGGTCTAAGCTAGGGATATCCCGGCGTCACAGGAGTCCTGCCTATAGCTTTGAATAACGCCGTTAAGATAATTAGAGTCCTACTCAACGGCGGCAAGGAGTATGTAGGCGTCATGAGGCTGCATGGAGACATATCTACGGATAGAATTGAGTCATGCTTCAAACTATTTCAAGGTGAGATCTACCAGAAGCCACCTGTCAGATCTTCTGTTAAGAGGCGGCTTAGAACTAGACGCGTATACTATCTAGAACTGTTGGAGGTAGATGGACGTGATATCCTATTCCGTATAGGCTGCGAGGCTGGAACGTACATTAGAAAGCTATGCTACGATATAGGGGAGGTACTCGGTTGCGGTGCTCATATGAGGGAGCTTAGACGTACACGTGTAGCGATGTTCACAGAGGATGAGTGTGTACGCGTAGACGATGTATTCGATGCCTATATGAGCTGGAGGGAGAGCGGGGATGAATCCCTGCTCAGAAAGATCGTTAGACCTATGGAGTATGCTCTTTCGATACTACCGCAGATAATTATTAAGGATACAGCCGTGGAAGCTATATGCAACGGAGCTGATCTAGCAATACCGGGTATAGTCGCTTTCACAGGGGATATACGTGAAGGCGATCTTGTAGCTATACTCACGGTTAAAGGTGAAGGTGTAGCTTTAGGGTTATCCCAGCTATCCGCTGAGATGCTTTTGGAGAGGGATAGAGGGATAGCTGTTAGGATTGAACGGGTGCTTATGCAGCCTGGGACGTATCCAAGGGTTTGGTAAGCTATTCATAGCGTAGAGCTTCTACTGGTTGAAGCTTAGAAGCTCTTAGAGCTGGCAGTAGACCTCCCACCATCCCGACGGAGAGGGATAAGAGTATAGCCGATAATACTAGGTCTATCGATATTATAGGTGTAGCTACGATAGCTATACCCTCTACTATCGTTAGAGATCTATTGGTTAGAATATAGGATCCGATCACACCTGCGGCTACACCGATGATACCGCCTATAAGGCTGATGATAAGGCTCTCCGATAGTATTAGAAGCATAACTTGTCTATTCGTAAATCCTAAAGCCTTCATCACACCTATCTCCTTAGTTCTCTCCATAACTGATGTGAACATGGTCGCCATAACACCTGTAACGGCTACGGCGAAGCTTATAGATGACGTCGAGAATAATAGTATATCGAGTATCTTCATGACGTTATTGACGGTTTTAGCTATCTGCTTGATGGATATTATATCTAGGTAGTCTCCGTAGAGATCCCTTATCCTACTCACTATGTATTCGACCCTATCAGGGCTTCCGGCTACCAAGAATATCCCCGTATACCTCTTCTGGCCAAGCATGGATGGACCTGCATCCAGCGGTAGGAAGATGGAGCGATCAGGGTTGACGATCATTATAGTACCGTATGGCTTCAGTATGCCTGCAATCCTAAAGCTAGATATCTTAAGCTTCACGTTTTCACTTTCGATTATAGGTATCCTAACGGTTATAGCCGAGCCTACACCGTAAAGTTTAGCACCGCTCTTACTAGATGTAACGAGCTCGGATCCTACAAGACATGAAGTATAAGCTTTAGATGGGGGTATGGATCCTTCTTCAACTTCTAATCCGCCTATGGCTTTCATCAATACTGTAAGGTCTATAGCGTACACCTGAACCCGGGTCTCTTCTCCATCGAGCTTTCTAAATTCGCCTACACTCTGATAGAAAGCTGTGACGTACACTACGCCAGGTATCCTTCTAAGTCTATCCATATCTGTGTTGGATAGCTCATAACCCTTAGCCGGGAATACTACGATCGTATTCTGTCCTAACGATGTCAGCTGTTCAGATATAACGTTCATATATCCACGCGTAGCACCTACGATCGAAACAAGGGCTGCAGGGCCTATCATAACGCCGAGGATGGTGAGGGCTGCTCTAACCTTACGTTCACGTAGTATACCTATAGATAGACTCAGTATATCCTCCACCCTCAAACCTTGGATCCCATCCTATAGCAATCTCCTCGACCGAGTAGGAGTTGTATCGTAGCAGATATATATCTACACCTCCTCAGCTTCCAGTCCCCCTCGCATGCTTTACATACCTGATTATAAGGTAGCCTACGACCACCATAAATATCGATGCGGCAATTATCGGAAGTAGCCTATATAGCATTACCTCCATAGGTTGCTGCTGAGGTTTAGGCGGCTCACCGACCTCGACCTCTAAGCTATACTCGTCGCTGTATACTCCGCCATACTCATCTGTATAGTCTACCCTAAGCTGTAGCGTATATACACCTCTACTTGCCTCCACCTCTGCTTCCACCGAGAACGGTATCTGAGCGTCAGGATCTATATTACCTAGATATTGACGCGACTCGGTTTTAAGCTTGAATTCTGGATTCTCCACTAGGTACACCATAACATGCTTAGCCGTCTCCCTACCTACGTTCAATAGTATACCTGAAACCGTTATGCTAGCACCTGGATAAGCCGGTGACGGTATAACCATAGATTCCAGCATCTTAAACTCTATCCTACCCCTCACGGTTATAGGAAACGTCACATTATACCTTCTATTGTAGCCGTAGCTATCCTTAAACGCTATCATAGCTAACGCTGTAAGGGTACCCCTATAAGGCGTATTAGGGTTACCGTAGACATTTGTCTCGATTATAGTGAAGCTTCCGGCTTCGATTATGGGTTTATAGAAGATCTGCCTCTCTAAAGCAATACCTGGAGGTGTATTGAGGATTATGAAGTATACATCGTACGCTGGGGATGAACCGTTGTTAACGACTTTAACCGAGAACCTCCTATAGCCACTTATTATAACCTCAGTAGATATGGGTTCAACCTCTATAAGCTTCACCGACCCTAGAAGATGCAGTTTGCACTTGACATCAACCTTCTGTAGCGTATTCCATTGATCTAGGAAGCTTAGCGTTAAATTGAAGTAATATACGCCTGGTGTTACGGTTTGGGAAATCGATAACGGGATTGTGAAGTATATGTAGTCTCCGAGGCTTACCGTAGCAGCTGGCTGAACTTCTAAAGGTATAGCTGGTGGGATAACACCCATCGCTATACTTTGAATCGATATAGGCCTAGTGAAAACAACTGGTGTGATGTACCCCTCTCTTTCACCAGTGGTAGATAGGATGAATCCATCAGGCATCTTCAAGCATCCTACCACGCCGCTCATGGATGGCACCGCTATATTCCTTAATATGGTTATGAGCTGCACACCAGTATCACCTGGACCTGCGCTTACACCATACCATAGGCTTTGAACAAACTCTATACTTCCATCTAGAGTATTAACCGTTACGTTGAATTCGTAGCTTTCACTAAGCTTCACACCGTAGCTTCCGCTCTCCAGTATGTATTCGCATAGGATTCGACCCTTATAGATTCCAGGCTTCACATCTCTATCGATGGAAACTTGGAGGCTTACACTCCTAGAGCTATACCTCGCTATAGATCCAGGTACATATACGCCTTGAGAATCCCTTAATCTGAAACCGCCAGGTAGCATAACCCTAAGATATACTCCAGATATACTGTACGGAGCTCTATTCACGAAAGATAAAGTTAGGGTTACGTTCTCATCGCCGGGATAGAGGGGGAGACCTTCACCCCAACCAACAGATGCAAGCTCCAGATATCCATAGCCTGTAGGAGGTCTCTCGATCGTAATATTACAAAGGAGAACCCTCACCCTACTGAGGAGGGACCCGGCATATGATATCATATACTCCACGACCAACGATATAGGATATACATCAGGCTTCAATCCTGGATCCAGATCGATCTCTATCGTAGCGGTGGATGTAGATCCGGGATTCAGTACGCTCACCCTACTAGTAGTCTTAAAGCTCTGCGAATATCTGAAGCCCTGTGGAAGGAGGTACTCTACGATTATACCTTCAGCCGTGTAGATCCCCCTATTGATCAGTTCGACTGTTAACGGTATATTCTGCGCCCCAGGTACGGCGTCGACCGGGCTGCCTGGAGAACCCCAGTAGATTGATGCTATCTCTAGAGCCGTATCTATAGTGGATGGATCGAACAATCTCACAGGTATATCGAACGTATCAGTCGATACAGCACCTCCTCCGCCAGATTCTAGAATATAGTCCATGGATAATTTCACGATATACGATCCAGGCTTAAGATCTCTAGATATATCAAAGGTTATCGTTATAGATGATGACCCGCCTGAAGCTATAGGCTGTAATGCTCCAGGCCTTACCGTTTTAACGGTGAAGCCTTGTGGTATATCTATGCTTACGGCTGAAGCGGAGATGGGATATTCGCCAAGGTTAACTAGGGTGATCGTTAAATCTATATTCTCAGCTCCAGGTATCGGTGCTACCGGTTCACCTCTATAGCTCCAGTAGGATCCGGATAGGCATATGGAGCTAGGCTTATGCGTATAGATAGGTATGGCTACGTTCAAGCTTAGGGAATCTCTTACAAGCTTACCTTCAAGGTTTAACGTATATTCGATCGTAAGCTTAGCTGTAGGCGTTATGATTGAGTCTGATACCCCGTATATGTCAGCTATCATATCCGATATGTAAATCCCCCTGAATACCGCCGTACCGAATCCTCCGATAGGTAGCGCTCCAACGATGCAGTTTAAGGTATTCTCCCTATACCGCCCAGAGAGGCCTGATGGGAGTAGAAGAGTAGCAGTAACCCCTGTTAGATCGTAGGTATCTAGGTTCGCTATCTGTATCGTAAGGGTTAAATCCCTAGAACCCGGTACGGCTAGATCGATCCTCCCAGCTTCACCCCAGAAGCATCCCGCTAAAGCTAGGTTAACCTTAGGTACTGGATCTATATGAAGGGATACGTTAAGCCCGTACTCTACTCCTCTAACTCCATCGGATAAAGTATACTCTACCGTAAGGTTCGCGTAATGCACTCCCGGGGATACATCCCTAGCTATATCTACCTGGTAGGTTAATGTAACCGTACCTCCAGGTTTAGCCACCCCGCTCCAGGACGATACCGCTTCGCTTTCACCATAGATATTGGTGAATCCCTGAGGCAGCTTCAACCTACCGGTAGCAGCTGTTATATTCGAGTAGAGCTCATTCCTTAGAACTATCGTAAGCGTATTGGATCGAGTAC
>Ga0272445_1000413_pt1 | contig 40346 bp, 40 predicted proteins | sample YNPCB0031_FD_194404 | JGI IMG/M metagenome (GOLD analysis project Ga0272445, IMG submission 194404) | Hot spring sediment microbial communities from Yellowstone National Park, WY, United States - YNP-CB-003-1 | ecosystem: Environmental > Aquatic > Thermal springs > Hot (42-90C) > Sediment... | reverse complement strand
ACAACATTGAAAGACAACACTTCGGAAGGTATATGGATGGAAAAACACCCTTTGAAAAACTGAAATCCCTCATCCCGAATATAAAAGAAGAAATCGCCCTCTTCCCACCATTCATACTTGATAAAATGATTCCCATTTATCAACATATCCCTTTCGCCAAAAAAGATAAAAAAATAAAAATGGGGAGCGTGAGGGGCGAAGCCCCTCACAAACACTCACAAAGTGGTAATGATCTCTATGTACAGTACATAAATAAATCCGGGAAAAGCTTTTGCTTTTCAACAATTCTGTGAAAGCGAAACTTTCATTCTTGAAAAGCGGGATTTAGAAATATTCGCAAAATGCGCATGTTTGATTTTCATTGAGGGGTGTATTAAAATAAGCTAAAGTTTGGGATTAGAGGTGAAAAGAGGTATTTTTCTTTTTTTAGTTCCTCTTATTCTGGGAACAAATGTTTTATGCTCAAAAAGGGAAAAAGCTGTTCTTCGCATAGGATATCAGCCAATTACCGACCATCTCGCCTTGATGGTAGCAATGGAGAAGGGATGGTTGATAGAGGGATTGAGAAAATACGGTATAGAGAAAATAGAACTCAAGGAATTTCCAACTGGTCCGCAGGAGATTCATGCGATGATGGGAGGGGAGATAGATGTTGCCTATGTAGGTTCGGGGCCTGTTATAGCAGGATTATATGAGGGACTTCAGGCAAAAATTATAGCAGGGGTTCACCTTCAGGGGTATGCGCTTGTTATAAAAAAGGAACTTGCAAGGGAATATAAAGGGGCTTCGTCATTAAAAGGAAAGAAGATTGCTACTTATCCTCCTGGTTCTGTGCCTCATACAGTATTTGTAAAATTCCTTATGAACAATGGAATATCCCTTGAAGAACTCTCATTAAAAACAATGGGTCCATCAGATGCTGTTCTGGCAATGGAAAGAGGAGATGTGGACGGAGTATTCCTTCCATCTCCATATCCAGTAATTCTTGTTGAGGAGGGAATTGGAGAAATTGTTGAGACATCTCATAGTATATGGAAGGGACATGCCTGCTGTGTGATTGCTGCGAGAAATGAGTTAATAAACAAACACAGAGAAATGCTTGTTGAGATAATAAAGGTTCATATAAGAGCAACCGAATACATAAAAACCCATACTGAGGAAGGGGTTCAGATATTTTCAAAATGGACAAACATAAAGCCTTCAACTATTAAACTTGCCTTCTCTCTCCTTGATATGGAATGGATACACAATCCCGAGCTTTCAATTCCATCCGTTCTGGAATATGCAAGGGTTATTTACGAATTGAACAAAGAAAGATTAAAAAGCAGAAAGCCCCTGGAAGCGAACGAAATATTTGATGTTTCAATCTACAAAAAGGCTATAAGTGAGAAATTTTAAAGCGAATTTTCTCTTATCAATTTTCATATTTCTCCTCTTTCTGGAATTCCTTTCAAGGATTATTGTTAAAAATCCCCTCTATCTACCACCACCGTCTTCCGTCCTTCTTTCTTACATTTCTTTAAAAAATTACATTCTCAAAGATATCATAACAAGCATGATACACTTTTTTATAGGTGTAGGGAGCGCTTGTTTTTTCGGCATCCTTTTAGGAATAGGGATTGGATGGTTTTCTAAAATTTATAAAGCCCTCTTTCCCATAATTGAGATTTTAAGACCGATACCACCGATTGCCTGGATACCCATGGCAATAATATGGTTCAAACTCACACATATTTCAGCAGGTTTTATAATTTTTACAGGTGCCTTTTTTCCGGTTCTAATAAACACATATACAGGAATGAAAGATGTCCCGAAGATATTGATTGAAACCGCAAAGATTCTGGGAGCGAAAAGTGAGCTCTCTTTAATAAGGTATGTGGGAATTCCTTATGCGCTTCCTTATATTTTCTCCGGTATAAGAACAGGGATGGGCGTGGGATGGATGTGTGTCGTTGCTGCTGAAATTTTTGGGGTTAGTGATTCAGGAATTGGATACAGGCTTTTTCAGAGGTTCTATCACTTCCATCAGATGGATTACGCAGTTGCCTATATGTTCCTTCTTGGTTTTATTTCCTTAACAATGGACGCAATTTTCAGAAAATTTGTAGAGGATAAATTCCTTAAATGGAAGAAGGGAATAGTCAAATGAAACTTGAGATCCTCAATCTGTCAAAGACTTATTTTTCAGAAAGGGGAGAGATAAAGGCGCTTGAGGATATAAATCTTGAAGTAAAAGAAGGAGAGTTCTTGTGCATAGTTGGACCTACAGGGTGTGGGAAAACGACCCTTTTAAGGCTCATAGCAGGGCTTGAACGACCAACAACTGGAAAAATTTTGCTTGATGGAAGGAAAATCTCAGGAACTTCCCCTGACAGGGTTCTCATTTTTCAGGAGTTTTCCCTTTTTCCATGGAGGGATGTTTTTAAAAACATTGAATTTGGACTTGAGATGATGGGGGTAAAAGATAGAAAAGAGATTGTAGAAAAATACATTCACCTTATGGAACTTAATGGTTTTGAAAAAAGATATCCATACGAGCTTTCGGGAGGTATGAAGCAGAAGGTTGCTATTGCAAGGGCATTATGTATGAACCCATCAATCCTTTTAATGGACGAGCCATTTTCTCTTCTTGATGCTGAAACCACTAAATTGCTTCACGGGGAATTATTAAAGATATGGGAAAAGACAGGCAAGACAATAATTTTTGTTACTCACAGTGTAGAAGAAGCAAGGATTTTAGGGACAAGAATTGTGTTTCTTTCTCCAAGACCAGGAAAAATAGTAAAAATTGAGGAAGTAAAAAAGGTATAAGGGTTTAAAAACAGGCTATCTTATTGGAACAAAGATGAAAGACAAAATGTGGGACTGGGTTTTCGGCTCATCCAGTAGCATTGAAAACCCATAGTTTAAAATAATTTTTGGTCCATAAATTGATATACCAGCCCCAAATTTTTTACCGGTTTCCTCGTCCTTTGAAAATCCACTTCTGATTCCCACGGTCCCATTAAAGAACAAAAACTCAATTCCTCCTCTATAAACATTGTTCTCTTCCCTTCTGATGTAATCAAAATCCCACAGAATCCTTCCGATGAGATTTCCGCCTATTCCCCCTCCGATCCCTCTTTTTACCTCTTCATCTCTTAAACCGTTCTGGACGATATTTTCTCCAACTGCTCCAATGTATAGATATTCCTTGAACAATTTAAACCCAACTCCAAAATCCATGAGAAAGGCGTCATCACTTTTTGTTTTTCTCAGCATATGGTATTTAAAATTTATCCCTCCCGCAATAAATCTGTATGATTTTGCAAGATTGAAGACAAAGTCCATTTTTACGGGTCCTTTATCTCCTTTTTCAGGTTCTTTTTTTTCTTCCCAGTATGAAAAAGCCAGACCGCCGCTTACCGGTGAAGAAGCGGTATCTATTATTGAACATCTCGCTCCGTATCCAGACGGAGAATTCTGCAGAAATCCAAGAAGCTCAACCGCATAGATAAAGTTGAAGCTGTAAAGCGCAGGATTGGAAAAAAGGGAACCGTTGAGTGCTGAAATACCAATGGAGGCACCACCCATTCCCTCTTCAATTGCCCCTGTGTAATCCTTTGAGAACCCCGTTTTCGCTATTAAAATAATAATTACGATAATTATGCTTTTTTTCATTTTCCACCCAGTTTTTTATAAGTGTTTTTCATAAGAATTGCATCTCCTTCAAGGTCTGGACTTTCCGATATTATCACTCCTTCAACTCCAAAATCAATTAAAACCTTTAATATCTCTTCATAATTGAGGTCGGCTTCCTTCAGGTTTAAATGTTTTATTTCCCCTTTCTTTCCGTATTTTATTCCAGAGATATGAATGTGCATATTTTTTAATGAACCCTTTCCCAGAACCTTTACCATCTTTTCAAGTATGCCGGCAAATTCATTTGCATTTTTATACCTTCCCATCTCCCTTGCATGAAGATGAGCAAAGTCAATGCATGGCAGAAGACCTGTTTCAGCACATAGTTCAAGGGTTTCTGATAGGCTTCCAAACTGTGAGGGTTTACCCGTTGTTTCCGGTCTTATGTCCATAACAATTCCTTTTTCCTCCATTTCTTCTTCAATTTTTTTAATAGCCTTTACAATTCTCTTAAGAACTTCCGATGGGGGGTCTTTTTCCATAAAACCTGGATGAAACGTGATTGATTTTGCTCCACATAACATACCAATTCTTGCAGTTTCAATGATTCTATCCATACTTGCTTTCAATTTTTTTGAATCTTTTGAATTAAGATTTATAAAGTAGGGAGCATGTGCTGTGAGAACAATCCCAAGTTCTTTTGAATGTTCTTTTACTTTCTCTGCCATTTCTTCTTTCATCTTTACGCCCTGCACAAATTCAAGTTCCATGCAGTCAAGTCCAAGTTTTCTTATAGTCGTTATTCCTGTTATGCTATCCCTTTTCGGAGATGAAACAGGGGTTCCACCTGTCCCAAAAAGGAGCTTCATGGGTCCTCCTTTTTTAGTTTTTCTTTTATTTTATCAAATAAATCTCCATTGGTATAGCCCAAATCTGGAATTTTTATCACAGGTACAGGAAGTTGACTTTTTATAAAATTGAAAAGTTTTAGAGAGCGCTCCCTTTTAACTTTTATGTAGTGGAAAAGAAATGTCTTTTTTAAAGGGGAGGGTAATTTTTCAATTTCCTCTTCAGTTAATTCCTCAAAAAATCTGTTAAAAATAACAAAGGGAATGGGAAGCGGAAGTTCCCTTTTTGCAGTTTCAATAAGTTCAACTGTCTCATTTATAGCCATCTCCTGAGGAATTGTCACAGGGATGATAGCGGAATCGTTTTTTATCATATCATATAGTTTTTTTGCTTCATTATATATTGGACCAACCTTAATAGCACTCATATAGACCTCTGGAAGTTTTAACATTGGTAAAGCGTGCCCCGTGGGAGGCATATCTACAACTATGTAATCAAAAATACCTTTTTGATATTCATACCATATTTTCCCTATGACTGTAATTTCTTTTAATCCAGGAGTGGAACGGACAAATTGTTTATAAATTCCCGAGCTAAAGAGTGGAAGGTAAAGTATCCGGTATCTCAACCTCAGTTTTACATATTCTTCAAGGGATTTTTCAGGATCAATGTGAAGGAGATGGATGCCATTTTCTATTTTCTTAATACGATATCCAGTTTTTTTTAAACTGAGAATTTTTGAGATTGTTTCTTCCTGAGCAAGGTCACAGAGGAGAACATTTTTTGCTCCATTTTTTGAAAGGAATTTTGCAAATCCAATGGAAATTGTAGTTTTTCCCACCCCCCCTTTTCCTGCTATGAAGAGGACTTTGTAGGAGGTAAGGTTCAACCTTCCTTTTCCTCCAGATAGGAAATGATTTTATTGGCCACATCTGGGCTGAAAATGAGACTTCCGTGTCCAAGAGGAGGTGTTATGTAGTAGTCTTTTTCCTGCAATTTTCCCGCAGTCCATGGCAGGATCATGTTGTCTGTTGGTGAAAAAATGCAAAGCAGTTTGAGTTCTTTTGGAATTTCCTGATTTAGATTTTTTATAAAATCTGATTGATAATTCATCTGTCTTCCGTTGAAGGAGCGGGCAAAAATGCCGAGCTTTGTTCCTTGATTTGGCGAACCTATAGTTATAAGCTTTTCAATTTTATCAAGCCCGTTCATCTTTTGAACATAATATCTGAGGATAATTCCTCCCTGACTGTGTCCTATTCCTATGAACTTCTGTGAATTGTGTTTTTTTAGAATCTGCTCAACCATTTCTGCAAATCTTGCTGCCTGAAATTCAATGGGAGCGAATTTTGGATTTATGGTTAGAGCATAAACATTTTTATACCCTTCTTTTTTCAATTTCAAAAAGAGATATATCATGCACCCCCTGTTCATAAGGTAAGGATGAACGAGTATCACGGGAATTTCCTTTTCTTCTTTATAACTCCTTATTCTTAAATAGTTGTAATCAAAGAGCCCGAACAGGAAAAGCGGAAGATATAAAATGGAAATAAAGAATTCGTATATAAAGGCAATAATCCATTGATAAACCGGCACATCCGGTTTTTCCTCTATGTTATTGTTTTCATAGTAAGAGAGTAAAAAGGTGAATGCATTAAAAATCAATATCCCTTCAATCAGAATTCTTGTTATAAAAAGCAGGTGGCTCATTTTACACTCCCTAACACCTTGCTACAAAGAGTTCCTTCTCCACTTCCTCTATCCTTCCTTCTTCAAGGAGCTTTTTCAGATGAGCCCTTATCATGTTTTCTTCCGCAATCCTGAACCATTCATTCCCATCGTCTGGATAGATTATTTTCTTACCCGTGAGAGATTTAGGGTTTTGTGGCTTCTGAAGGAAATTGAGGATGATTTTTTCCCTTTCATATATCTTATCTTCAAACCTTTTTAGAAGGGGAAGAAAATTTTTTATGAGTCCGGCTTCATGACCGGTGAGGAGGTAGAAATCCTTAAATTCTTCCAATTTTCTGATGCTATTTATAAATTGATTTATATCAGAAGACTTCCCTCCATACCAGGGTCCAAAATCTGTGAGGTCAACATCTACAGAAAAAATCAACCCTTCGTTTTCAAACAGGAAAAAGGAATGTCCGGGAGTATGTCCAGGAGCAGAAATGACCTTGAGCCTTGTTTTTCCAAAATCAAAGACATCTCCATCATCAAAGAATTGAGAGGGTGTGAAGTCAAAAAATCTTTTCTTTTTGAAATAGAATTCTTTCCAGGCCGGGACAAAGGAAGCATTTTGCACCCCATATTCCTCAATTAACCGTTCAAAAGATTGATATATCTCTTTTTCTTTTGATGGTGCAAAAATTCTGCTTTTCTCAAAAAGAAAATTGTATCCCGTATGGTCAATATGAAAATGAGAATTTATGACGATTTCTGTTACAGGGGCTATTTTTTCACAAAACTCCCTGCTTGAATGCGGGTCTATTATTGCTTTGATTTCATCATCTATATATATGGAATTACAAAAAGGGGTTCTTCCGTTTCTTCTCCCTGTAACAATTTTTAAGTTGCCAAAGGAAATGAACCCTTCAGGATTCTTCATCAGAGGTGTCAAGGAATCCTGTCCCCTTGAGAATCTTCCCTTCCTCCAATCCCTTTTTTATTCTCTCATCTCTGTCTTTTCTTTCCTGGCATTCCCTGCAGAGCCTTGCAAAGGGAACCATCTCAAGTCTCTCACGGGGAATCTTCGCCTTACATTCCTCACATATTCCATACGTTCCTTCCTTCAATTTTTTCAAGGCATCTTCTATGTCAATAAGTCTTCCTTTATCTATTGAAGAAAGAATTGTATCAAACTCCCTTTCCCTTTCTGTTGATGCGATGTCCAGTTCATCGCCTGGTTCAGGGGATATACTTCCTGCTTCCCTCCATTCTGCTTTTCTTGCTCTCATCTTTGAGAGTATTTCTTCTTTCATTTTATTAAGTCTTTCAGCAATTTTTTGCGGGTCTATTTCCTTTTCTCTGCTGAATTTGTTGAGGATTATTACTTCGCTTTCCGGTTGTGCAGATTTTACTTCCTTTTTTGAAGGTTTTGTTTCTGGTGATGTTTTTTTCTCACTTTTTGACACCTGGGTTTTCTTTTTCATTTTTTCTCTCCTTTTTAAAATTTTTATATACCATTTTGCTTAATTATGGAAAGAATATCTTTGAACTCTTGCGTTCCAGCCCTTTCCAGCCATGAAAAGATGATGGATTCCGCACTTAAAAAACCTATTCCATTTGACCTCATAAATCTTTCTGCCATTTTAAAATCAATTTCTCTTCTTGAGCATGTTGCATCTCCAGCTACATATACATTCCAGTCGGGGTGGGCGATTTTCATGTCAATTGCTGTTTGAAGAATGCAAACATGGGTTTCTATTCCAGTTATTACGAATGTATTTAAGGGCAGGGTAGCGATAAGCTCTTTAAAAGAACTGGAAAGCATGCATGAGAATTCGTTTTTTTCTATATATTTTGCATTTGTTTCTATTAAGAGGGTTTTCAGAGGTTCCACAGTTTCCTTTAATCCCTTTGGATACTGTTCCGTCCAGATAATGGGGATTCTCAGTCTTTTTGCTACTTTTATGAGAAGGGAAATTTTGTTAATTACCGATTCTATAGTTTCTTTATCCATCGCTTTCACTAAAGATTCCTGAACATCAATTACAAGAAGGACGGATTTATCTTTAGAAGGGAGGGGGAGAGGGAGAAAGGAATGGTAATTGTGAGTCAAAGGTCTTTGTATAGGAGACATAAAGGAAGTATAAGAAATTAAATTTTAAAATCAAATTTTTGGTGAAGTTTTATTAAGGTTCTCCTGGGGCATTGATATAAGCCCGTATTCAAGAAAGCTGAAGACGGAATTTCCTCCTATTATAACATGGTCAATTAATCTAATTCCTATTATCTCACAGGCCTTTGCCATCCTTTCTGTTATTTTAAGGTCATCCATACTTGGAGAAGGGTCCCCGCTCGGATGGTTGTGAACCATTATTATTCCTGCCGCAGATTCTTTTACTGCCTCTTTTAATATCTCCCTCGGATGAGCCGGTGAGAAGTCAATAGTTCCCACTGAAACATCCACAGTTTTTATGACCCTATTTTTTGTATTGAGAAGTATTATTTTGAAAATCTCCTTTTTCATATCCCTCATATAGGGGAAAATGCTCTCTTTACAATATCTTATAACATCTTCCTTGTTTGTTATTTTGAAGTTCTCGCTTATGGTTTCATTGGAGTATCTCTTCGCTATTTCCAGGCAGGCTTTAATCTGAACAGATTTTACAAGCCCCATATATTTAAACTCAGCAAGCTCCCTTATGCTTACATTCTCAAGCCCTCTGAAGGAGCCAAATTTTTGAAGGAGTTCTGATGCCAGTTCTATAGCAGTTTTATCCTTTCCTCCGGTCCTTAAAATTATTGCAAGAAGTTCAGCATCCGAAAGGGCAGATGGACCTTTTTCAATCAACCTTTCCCTTGGTCTGTCGGTTTTCCTCCATGTTTTTATTGGCTTCATAAAACGCATTATAATCAATTTTAAAATTAAAAATCAATTATTTTTCAAATCACAGATTCCGCTTGATTTTTGTGATATTTATTGATAAAATAACAAAAAAGAGGAGGCGATGAAAAGAGTAGTAATCATAATAGGCTTATTGGTATCTGGGTGTGTCAGGGAAAAAATTAAAGAGGTTGATTACTGTATGGAACATCCCGATGCCTCTGAATGCAAAATTCCGGAAGACCCGTGCTCCCTATATCCTGACCTCTATTTCTACTGCGTAAACCTTCCACCTGAGGAATTCTGCAAGAAATATCCTGAACTGGATATATGTCAGGAACTAACTCCGGAATATGTTTGTCAAAAGCATCCTGAATGGTCAATATGCCAGCCTTTACCTCCGAACTATCCCCCTGTGATTACACTGACAATCTCTTCAAGGTGCGGGCAGTTCAATGATGTGATAACCATTGATGCATCAGGGAGCCGAGACCCTGATGGTGATTCAATAACATTTTCCTGGGAGATTCTATCAGGAAGTGGGGAATTTGTTCCTCCTTTGACATCTGTTGTTAATTTCAGATTTTCCAATAAGGAGGAGGATGTAATAATAATGGTCAGAGCGAATGATGGAAGGGGAGGGGAGAGTGAGAAGCCAATAAACCTCATATCAATGGGAGATGGTGTTTTTGTGGATACAAATGGAGATGATTCAAACTCTGGAAGGTTCAATGAACCGGTTAGTTCCATAGCAAAGGCTCTTGATATTGCATATTCAAGCGGTATTACTGAGGTAAAAATCCTTGAGGGGACTTATGAGGGAGGTATAGATATTAAAAAAGGAGGAATTTCCATTAAGGGAGGTTATTACAGGGAGCCTGATGGATGTATAAGGAGGGATTTTGAGAACTACTACACAATTATAACAAGCCCTATAACTGCCTCCACATCCTATGTTTTCAACCTGACATCTCCTGTAACCAATCTGGTAGTGTTTGATGGGGTTTATATGGAGGGGGTAACGAGTGGTGCTACATCAGAAGTGTTTGCTATTCGGGCAGTAGGAGCCTATGGATTTGAGATAAGGAATTCATATATATATGGAGGTAATGGACCCAGGGTAAGAGCAGTATACGCCTATGCAGTTACAAGCATTTCCCTTATAAAATCAAGGGTTTATGGGGGGAATAGCTCTACAATAGCTGGTCCACCAAACCTTCCCACTACATTCGGCAGGGGTGGGGTGATTTTGGGTAATATCCAGAATGTTTTGATAGATTCATCTATTATAGATGGAGGAAAATCAGTAGGTTCATCTACAACTACAGGCTACATCTTTGGATTATATGTTCAGGGAGTAACAAATTGTTCTGTTTTAAACTCATCAATTTATGGAGGGACCGGATACAATTCCAACAATTCTGGAGCCCCAGATTTTGCAACAATAGGATTCGCAACAAATTCAGCTTGTGAAGTTTATCATAATTATTTTCACGGAGGCTATCCTGTGGAAAATGTGCTAAATGCTAGTAATAATGAAAGAACAGGGATAAGCATTGGAATTTATATTTTTTTTGCTCCTTCCTACTCTTCATCCATCACAAAAATTGTTAACAACATTATAGACCCAGGAGGAGCGGATGTAGGAGCAACAGAAACTGCTAGATATGGAGTCTATGATGAGCAAGGAAGTGCTCGAAATTATATTTTTAAAAATAACGATATATACTCGTCGCTTCCTTATATCTCAACTCAACTTCCTATACTTTATTTTAATTATCCAGAAGGTGCTAAATGGAAAGATATTTCTGAAGTAAATTTAAGCGATGGTGATGGAGGCAATTTTGATGGAAATCTATCAATTGACCCGATTTTTGATTCAGATGGAATACATCTTTCTCCGATTTCACCACTTATTGATGCAGGATATCCGGGAAGCATAACAGAGGTTCTTCCAGAATATGACATTGATGGAGATATAAGACCAATAGGAAATTTACCGGATATAGGTCCAGATGAGGTGAAAAAATGAAAAGGTTGATTGTTTTAGTCCTGTTATTTTTATTTTCCTGTGCAGGTGAAACATCAAAATTAGAAAAAAGGGATGGTATCTATTTTCTTAAACTTGAGGGTTCACACTATGAGATTGGTTATCAGCACGCTACAGAGTTCAGGAACGGAGTTTTGTATGTGGGAAGGTTCTTCAGGAGAATTTTGCCCGATGAATTTTTGAACCTTTTGAAAGAAAGCGGATTTATAAAAAGACTGGAGGACAATTTTCCTGAAGAACTCCGCGATGAGGCAAGGGGTATGGCTGATGGTTTAAATGGTGAATTGTTTAATTATGAGGCTCTAATAATTGCATCATACGGATACTATTTTGTTGACAATTTCTTTTACAATCAACAGCTTCCCATGTGCTCTGGATTTGTGGCTTTTGGACCGGCTACTACTGACGGAATTCTTATAAACGCAAGAAATATGGACTGGATGCAGATGGATATACTTTTGAGATATCCAACCGTAATTCTCTATCGTCCGGAAGGAAAGAATGCATTTATTTCCATAGGATACCCTTCAATGATTGGAGTGATAAGCGGGATGAATGAAAAGGGAATAGCAGTCTCACTTCTTGCCAGTCCAAGCACTGACTGCACATGGGATGGAACCGATATAACCCTGATTTTAAGGCTTGTGATGGAAAATGCTGACACTATTGATGAGGCAGAGGAAATGATAACTTCTGCACGGATTGCTTCAGGGTGCAACATCCTCCTTTCAAGCGGATTTGAAAAAACAGGAAGCGTGGTTGAGGTTTCTGCAAGCAGGTCCGCGATAAGGAAACCTGAAAATTCCGTTCTTCTCGTTGCCAATCACTACCTTTCAGAAAACATGAAAGAAACACAGACCGGATGGGAAGGGGAGTTAGAATGGAGCCTGTATAGATTTAGTGCGCTTCAAAAGCTACTTGAAGAAAACTATGGCAAAATTGATTTTGATGTGGCAAGAAGAATCATGGAGACCTATCCTGTTGGTAACACTTTTACTGTTCATCAGATAATCTATATACCCGAAAAATTGAAACTTCTCGTCAAAATGAAGGGGGCAGCGGAAAAATATGTAGAGTTCAAAATAAAATGAAAATTCAGGATTCCGCCCCTTTCTTCAGCTTCCTTGCAAAATCAATCATGGTTCTGAGAATCACCTCTGCGTTATAAGGTGGAAGTGAATGAAGTTCATTTATGAACTCTTTTATCAAAAATGAAAGCCTTATGTTTCCATTTCCGGAAATCAGCCAGTCAATGGATATGTTTGATTTTGACATTGTGTCTATGAACTCTTCAGCCTCTTCCCTCAAAAGATAGGCTTCAACCTTCTCACACATTTCCTTTTCTTTTTCCTTTATCAGGGACTTTGCCTTTTCAAGCCTTTTAAGGAGCTCCTCTCTTTTTAACTGCATAAATCACCTCCCTTTTTTGTTTGATTTATTTTAGAAAAAATACAAATTCAACGATTTTTAAAAGAACGATTTTAATTTTTGACAATATATTTAGATAACAAAACTAAAAATCAAAGTTTAATTGGTATTTACTATCCCTTTATGACCCCAATAGGTCTTATTCTCGCCACTTTTTCTGAAAGTCCAGCCTGGACCACTGCATCAACAACTATTTCAACATCCTTGTATGCCTCAGACATTTCTTCTGCAAGGGTGTCTTTTTCCTTTGCTTTCACTATTATACCCCTTTTCATCAGCTCATCGGTTATAGAGCGTCCCTTTGCTGATTTTATAGCCTGTTTTCTGCTCAAAACCCTTCCTGCACCATGACACACAGTTCCCCATGTTTCCTTCAATGCCTTTTCCGTTCCTATTAACACATACGAATACCTTCCCATATCCCCTGGAATAATTACAGGCTGGCCGATTTCCCTGTAAACCTCCGGAACAAGAGGATGTCCTGCTGGAAACCCTCTTGTTGCCCCCTTTCTATGAACGCAGAGCTTGACCTTCTTTCCGTCAACCTCATGTTCTTCAATTTTTGCTACATTGTGGGCGACATCATACACGAGCTTCATACCTATGGTGGAGGGAGAGGTTGATAGGGCTTTTGCAATGGCTTTTTCAGCCCAGAATGCGAGGCATTCCCTGTTTGCGAATGCAAAATTTACAGCACATTTCATGGCAGCAATGTATTCCTGTCCCACAGATGACTTTATGTGGGCGCAGGCGAGCTGTCTATCAGGAAGACTTATTTTCTTCTCTGTTACATAACGGTTCATCTTAACGAGGTAATCGTCACATATCTGATGACCAAAACCCCTTGAGCCAGAATGGATGAGAAGGGTTATCATATTTTCTTCAAGACCCATTATCTCTGCTGCTTTTTTATTGAAAATTTTCTCCACATAACCTATCTCAAGGAAGTGATTTCCAGAACCAGCAGTTCCAAGCTGGTCCTGTCCCCTTTCCATAGCCCTTTCGCTCACAGCAGATGGGTCTGCACCTTCTATACATCCATTATCTTCTATTCTTGATAGATTTTCTTCATGCCCGTATCCGTTTTTGACTGCCCACCTTGCTCCTTCCCTCATCACAGCTTTTAAATCAGAGGGAGAGAGATGGATTGAACCTTCGGAACCAACACCTGTTGGCACCTCTTTGAACAGGAATTCAATAATGGTGTTTATCTTCTTTTCTACATCTTTGAGAAATAGGGATGTTTTCATCAGCCTCACGCCACAGTTTATGTCATAACCCACCCCACCAGGTGAGACGACTCCTTCTTCAAGGTCAAAGGCAGCGACTCCTCCTATTGGAAATCCGTATCCATAATGTATATCAGGCATAGCGAGAGAGTATTTTACTATTCCGGGAAGACATGCCACATTTGCAACCTGTTTTGGACTTTCATCGTTTTCAAGGAGTTTTATTATTTTCTCATTTCCATATATTATCCCATCAACCCTCATATTTCCTGTTTTTGGAATTTTCCACTTATATTCGTCTATTTTTACAAGCTCAATCTTCATGTTTTTTATTATAAATTTTTATATCAAATTTTCAAGTGCTCACTTTCCCTTTTTTCTACAACGGGCGCAGGTCCCGTAATAATTTATCCTTATTTCGTCCACGAGATGACCCTCAATTTCTTTTGGAAGTTTTTTGGATTCTTCTCCGGGCATATCAAAAATAGCTCCACAGATTTTGCACATGAAGTGAGGATGAAACTCCGGATTTCCATCAAAACGGACCTTTCCGCTTTCTATTTCAAGTTCCCATATTAATCCCAATTTTTTAAGAACCTGAAGATTGTTATAAATGGTAGCTCTTGAAAAAACAGGATACTTTTTTCTTAATTCCTCATATATCATATCCACTGAAGGATGGGCTTTGCAGTTTTCCAGGTATTCAAGAATGGCAATTCTTTGAAATGTAATTGAATAACCATTTTCTTTTAAAATCTTCTTTTTTTCTTCCAGAGTCATGATTTAGATTATAAAAAAATTTTTCAATATTTCAAGTATTCGCATTGCCTCCATGCTTTTGTTTAAAACACGGTTGTTTTCTGGGGAAGAACTTTTTGGGACAATTCTGAAAGAAGAACCTATTTATGTAAAGATGCCCTGCATTCATTTCTTATCTGCAGAATTCCGTTTAGTAGCCATTGAGGATAATATTTTCCAACCATTTTCTGGTATAATTCATTCACCTTTTCTTGAACCTCTTTTATAAACTCCGGAGATTGTTCCATAATTTTCATTCCCTTCTCTATCAGTGCCTGTTTTGCAAGTTCTTCGTCCTTTCTCAAACCTTCCCTCAATTCCGGAAGGTGTTTGTTTACTGTTTCTTTAATTATCATTTTATAATCTTCAGGAAGGGCATCGTATATATCTTTTTTGAGAAGGAGAATCGCCGGGGCATAAGCTCCGCCTGCCTTTTCAACATCTGTCATATACTGGGTTTGATTATACCACTGAAGGGCTATGCAGGTATAATAGGTCGCAAATACTGTGTCAATTAATCCTGTCTGAAGGGCAGTATATACATCGGGAAGTGATAATGGAACAAGTGTTTTTATTCCATAAAAATCGGCAGCAAGATTCACTGCTTCAACCCCTGACCACAGCCAGAACTTTATTTTTCCAAAGTCATCAAAGTTTTTTATTTCTTTTTTGCTGAAGAATACGCTGAATCCGACATCAGCCCTTCCGAGAGGGACAAATCCCTTTTCTGTGAATATTTTTTCAATCATCCCCCATGCTCTGTCAAGGACGCAGTCAACCTCTTTGTAGTTGTTGTAGAGATAGGGCAGGGAAAAGACTATCGTTTCGGGTGCGATTTTAGAAAGACCTACTGAGAGGACAGCGAGTCCATGGAGTTGTCCGAGTTTAGCCTTTCTCACGAGGTCTGGTTCATCACCCATTACTGCCCCAAAATACCATATATTCTTGATATCTCCATTCGTTTTTTTCTCTATTTCCTTTGATGCCCTATTTACTATATCTCCCCACCTTGTTGCTTCTGGAGCGATGGTTCCCCATTTTATGATAAATTTTGGTTTCTTTTCCTGGGCATAACTTATATTTATAAAAGTCATCAAAAGGATATAAATTTTAATTACCCCTTTCACAATTAAAGGATAAAACAGCAGGAAATAAAATGTCAAGAAGAATTTTAGGTCTCATTTAACGATATTAGTCTGCTCCAACAGTGTGAGTAATTTCTATTTCTGTAATGATGTTCTACACTCATTTCTCATATTAAGAATTTCGTTGAGGAGCCACTGGGGGTAATACTTTCCTGCCATCTTCTGATATAGCTCATTCGCCTTTCCTTGAACCTCTTTTATAAATTCAGGGGATAGTTCCATTATCTTCATTCCCTTTTCAATAAGCGCTTTTTTCGCTTCTTCTTCCGTCTTTCTTAATCCTTCTCTTAATTGTGGAAAATACTTTTCTGTGATTTCCTTGATTATTTTTTTGTAATCTTCGGGGAGTGCATCGTATATTTCTTTTCTGAGAAGCAGAATCGCCGGAGCATAGACTCCTCCGGTCCTTTCAACATCTGTCATATAGTAAAGGTGGTTATACCATTGAAGTGCTATACAGGTGTAATAGGTTGCAACAACTGTATCAACCATTCCTGTCTGGAGGGCAGTATATACATCCGTTAGTGATAAGGGGACAAATACCTTTATGCCGTGAAACTCAGCAAAAATTTTGATTGACTCAACCTCTGACCACAGCCAGAATTTTGTTTTTCCAAAGTCGTCAAAGTTTTTAATTTCTTTTTTGCTGAAGAATACGCTGAATCCGACATCAGCCCTTCCGAGAGGGACAAATCCCTTTTCTGCGAATATTTTTTCAATCATCCCCCATGCTCTGTCAAGGACGCAGTCAACCTCTTTGTAGTTGTTGTAGAGATAGGGCAGGGAAAAGACTATTGTTTCGGGTGAGATTTTAGAAAGACCTACGGAGAGGACAGCGAGTCCATGGAGTTGTCCGAGTTTAGCCTTTCTCACGAGGTCTGGTTCATCACCCATTACTGCCCCAAAATACCATATATTCTTGATATCTCCATTGGTCTTCTTCTCTATTTCTTTTGATGCTTTATTTATTATGTCTCCCCATGTTGTAGCCTCTGGGGCAATTGTCGCCCATTTTATGACAAATTTTGGTTTCTTTTCCTGTGCATAACAAATACTTACAAAAATACTCAAAAACAAATAAATTTTGATTACCCCTTTCACAATTAAAGGATAAAACACCAAAAAATAAGATGTCAAGAAGAATTTTACTCCACCGTTATTATCTTACCGTTCATTGATTCGTCTTTTAGAATTGAAATAATTTTTGAGGTAAATTTTTTTACTTTTTCACCTTTGGGGGACGGGATTATTCGTCCGGGAGCAATACCATTTACTCTGATTTTCGGAGAAAATTGATTGGCAAGTTTCTGAGTGAGCAGTGCGAGAAGGTGTTTGCTTAATATGTAAAATAAATCGGGTGATGAAATGTTTATCCTTTTTATTCTTGCATCAAGGATGTTTATTATTTCTCCCGTTTTTATCTCTTCTGCAAATTTCACACTTAAAAAATAGGGCGTCCATGTATTAACTTCTAAGTTTCTCATAAATTCGTCAAAGGTTCCCCTTTCAGGAGACTGATAGATTGATGCATTGTTTATGAGGATTGAGAGTTCTCTGTCAATTTTTAAGGCTTTTTCAATAAGTTTTTTTCTTTCATTTTCCTTTTCAAAATCTGCCTTGAGCTCATAACCCTTTACACCTAAAGCATTTATATAATTGCAGAGGTTTTTGGCAACCTTTTCTGCTTTATTATAATGAATTATTATGTTTACCCCTTCTTTTGCAAGGGCAATTGCTATTTCTCTTCCGAGTTTGCTCGTGCCACCCGTTATTAAAGCAGTTTTCCCTTTGAGATTTTTCAATTATTCCTTTTAAAATTTCCAACTATGCTGATTACATATCTATCAGGGGTTATGTATCTCCTTATCACCTTTTTTACATCATCAATGGTTACCCCTTTTATATACTCCTCATAGTCCCTGAACCCATTGTAGCCAAGTTTGTAAAATTCACTTCTTGCGAGGGCATCTGATTTTGAGGAGGTGCTCTGTAGCCATATCCAGTAGTTACCGATAAGCATGTTTTTTGCCCTGTTTACTTCATCTTCGGTTAAATCTTCCTCCAGTTTGCCGAGAATATCAATTATTCCTCTCCGTGCCTCCTCATACTTTGAGGGGTCGCACCCGAGATATACAGCGATATAACCCGGTTCAGAACTTCTGAAGGATATTGCTGTGAGAGCGTATGCCAGCGCTTTTTCATCCCTCAGCTCACGAAAAATTCTTCCTCCCTGTCCAGACAGAATTCCATCAAGAACGATTAGAGGATAAATGTCCGGATGATTTATAGGGACGGTGAGGAAGCCAAGCATTATGTGAACCTGTTTTCTTTCCACCTGTTTTACGACCTCCTCAACCTTTGTGGGCGGAAGGACTGCTGAAAGAGGTTTTGATGGAGCTCCACCATTTTCTACTTCAGCAAGGGATTTTATCAGAAGGTTTTCAAATTCGTCATCAAAATCTCCTACAACTCCTGCAACAATGTTTTCTCCCACCATCATTTTTTTCCAGAATTTGATAAGGTCTTCCCTCGTGATAGATTGAACAGTAGCAGTGGTTCCGAGGGGATTGAATCTGAACGGGTGATTTTTATAAAGCCCTTCCTGAAGTCCATCTCTTGCAAGGGAGGGGAGATAATCTTCCCTCGCCTTTATGTCATCAACTATCTGCTTTCTCACCTTTTCTATTTCTTCATCGGGGAAGGAGGGATTAAGCAGTATTTCCATAAGAAGGTTCATCCCTTCTTCCTCAAATCCTTTTAAAAAGGAAAACCCGATGACAAAAGAATCACTTCCTGCCGATGCTGAAAAACTTCCTCCTATCTCATCAAGTTTGACCATCAATTCTTCCTGAGAAAATTTTTCTGTTCCCCTCGGCAGGGTTCTTGCTATGAAATTTGAAATTCCGACTTTATCTTCAGGTTCATATAAAACCCCTCCTTTTAAATAGAGGGTGAAATCAATTGTTCCTGTGCCCTTTGTTTTTTTCATAAGAACCACAGGTCCGTTTGAAAGTTTCAATCTGGTTATTTCGTCTTTTAGAATTTCTTTACGCTTTATTAGTTCTCTCTTTTCAGCTCCCCATATTTCCTCTATCCACTTTTTAATTGTATTTTCACTTATTTCTTCACTCCCCTTTTCAAGAAGGAGCCCGGCAGTCATGTTTTCAATTTTAAAATATTTTTTAAAAACTCTTCTCACATCCTGAATGGAGGTTTTTACAATAGATTCAATATAAGAATTTATTGCCAATGGGTCACCAGCAAAGGAAGCAAAGAATCCGATTTCCCTTGCTAATGAATCAACTCTCTGATTGAGAAGAAGGTAACTTTTAATGGTTGAAATTTTTGCATTTGCAAGGTCTTCCTCAGTTATAATCCATGGGAAGTTCTTTATTTCTTTAGTGAGTTCTTTAATGACCTTTTCAACATTTTGAACATCAAGAGAGGCACCTATTATGAAAATTCCGTCGTCATAGGGGGTATATGAGTAGGAGAATATGTTGTGAACGAGGTTCTTTTTTAGATACAGTTCTTTGTTTAATCTTGAGGAGTAAATCTGTGTGAAAAGAGAGGAGATGAGGTCCAGAACAGGAGAATCAGGATGCTTCAGGTTAACTGTGTGAAAGCCCATCATCAATCTTGTTTCAGCAAAATTTCCTTTTACCACGAAGGTCTTTAATTCATTTTGTTGGGGTTCCTGAACCCTTTTCCTTTTTTCTCCCTTCTCCCTTTTCCATTCACCGAAGTATTTTTTTGCTATTTGAAAGGCGTTTTCAGGCTTGATTCCACCCGCAATGACCAGAAAAGAATTTTCGGGATAATACCATTTTTTCATAAAGTTTAATACATCTTCTCTTTTAAAAGAAGAAATTGTTTCAGGTCTTCCAATAGTTGGATTTCTATAGGGATGTATCTTATAAGCATTCAGGAAAAATTCCTTGTAAAGCCTGACTTCCGGAATGTCTTCTCCCCTTCTCCATTCTTCAAGTATTACTTCCAGTTCCTTTTTTAACTCTTCATGAGAGACCAGTGGAGCGGTAATTACATCGCTGAGAATTTTTATAGCCTCTTCAAAATTTTTCTTATGAATTGTTATGTGATATACGGTATTATCAGAGGATGTAAAGGCATTTATGTATCCTCCCAGTCCTTCTATTTTTCCAGCGAAGTCAGTTCCAGGAACCTTTTCCGAGCCTTTAAATGCCATGTGTTCAAGGACATGTGCTATTCCTGATTCTGTTTCTATTTCATCTGCTGAGCCCGTCTGAACCCAGAACTGGATAGCTACCATTTCGTTTTCGGGAACTTCTGTAACGATAACTTTCATGCCGTTTGGAAGGGTGTAAACATTTACGGAGTATTTCGGCATAATCTTTTCCATTTTCAAACCTCCATTTATTCCGGTTAACAGAAGTCCTAAAATCATTATCTTCTTCATGGCTTCTTCCTCAAACTGTATTTACATCCACAATACCTCTGTCTGTAAAGTCCAAAGGACTTTGAAAGTTCTACACTTCTTTTGAATCCATCCATCTTTTTAAAATTTTCTCCGTAAAACTGCACTCCTTTAATTTTTTCTATATTCTTTCCTATTTCAAGTATCTTATCAAAATTTTTGTGTGGACTTATGGATAGGGTAGTGGTGAAGACTTCTATCCCGTTGCCCTTTGCTACTTCTGCCGTTTTATCAAGTCTCATAAGGTAACACTCAAAGCACCTTTTGCCTCCTTCTGGTTCATCTTCAAGTCCCCTTATTTTCTCTTCCCATTTGTTCACTTCGTATTCTCCCTCAATCAGATGAAACCCCATAATTTCAGCAACCTTTTTTGTTTCATTCAACCTTTTTATGTATTCTTCTTCCGGCCATATACAGGGGTTGTAGAAGAAGCCTGTAACTGAAAATTTTGAACTAAGCCTTTCCACTACTGCAGTCGCATCAGGGGCACAACATATATGAAGAAGGATTTTTTTCAGAGGACCTTCCTTCATCTCAAAATTTTGTCATCAATTCTTCCTGTTTCATCTCATAACATAATTTATCAAACTGATAGGAATGGGAGTTATAAGTTTTTTCCTTTATTGCTTTATACTCTGGAGAACTGAAATAAAACTTGAGTTCCTCGGATAGAGGATAGATCATTTCCTCCGCCTCCCAGGAAATTCTTCTTTCTTCTGAATTCCTTCTTTCAATTATGCATCCCCCGCAGAAGGCAAAAGAAACATCAGCAAGTGGTAAACTTTTCAGGTCATCTCTCATTTTCAAAACCTTTCCTTCGGTTTCCGGATTTAAAAAATGAAGATAATCTATATACATCACCGCATTGTGGTAGAATTCGGGGAAGGCGATGAAGCAGTCTTTATTGGTCGCACGAGCCAGTCCTTCTAACAGTTTTAAAACAAGTTTTCCTACCCTTAAGCCAGGATACCTCTGTCCGGGGAGCCTTGGAAATTCTTCGGTGAAGGCTGATTTTACATCCTGAAGGACAAGCCATTCCACCACGATTGAGTCTATTTCCTTCTTTTTCAAAGGAACAGCCATTACCTTCTCGTCCAATTTGTATCTACATTCACCTATAATCACTTCTGCTATTCTTTTTGGACTGGGGCTTTCTCCTTTGAGGTCTATAAATATCTTTTGCTTCAAAATGCTTTCGTGGTCTATTGAAATTTCTACAGGATATAATCCCTTTTTTTGCAGTTCATCCATAATTCCCGCTCTTTCAAGGGCTTCATAGATATCTATTTCCGTAAATTTTCCAAGCAGGAGATGGGTTCCCCTTTCTAAATTGAATAGTTCCTTTTCAATCTCGTCTTCTCTTATATCTATTGGTGAAATGTTTTTAGCTCTTGTAAATGCCCTTATAAATTTTAACATTTCAGGTTTTTCTCCTTCAAATTTTATATTTTATAAAGATTTTTCCTTTAAACAACTTTTTCACAACCACAAAAACAGACTTAAAAATAGACATTTTTATTGAAAATATCAAAAAATTCTGTGATAATTATTTCATGGAAAAACTTGGAATAATTGTAAATGTAAATGCATCGGGAAATAAAAGGGATAAAGAACTTCCGTCAAAGATAAAAGATATAATTGGCGAGTCAGCATTATTGAGGGTTACATCGGAGCTTTCTGAGCTCAATGATGTTGCTCACGAATTTAGCAAAAAGGAGATAGAAGTGGTTGGAATTTCTGGAGGAGATGGAACACTTCATCATACGCTCACAAACCTATTTCATGCGTATAAAGAAAAAATTCCCAGGGTTTTCTTCATGTGTGGTGGGACGATGAATACTATTGCAAAGGCAAGTGGATTAAGAAAAAACCAATTAGAGGTTCTGAAAAAGGTTAAGGAATGTCTGTATAACAAAATTCCGGTGAAGGTAATAAAAAAGAACCTTATAAAGATAGGAAATAAGTTTGGATTTATACTGGGTGGTGGATTGGTCACTTCTCTTCTTAACGAATATTATTCGGGAGAAGAGAGGGGTCCAAAAAAAGCAGCCAGAGTGGTATGGATGCTTGCCAGAGCCGCAATAATCAGGGGCAAAGAATATAAAAGGTTGTTTCCGGTTGTGAGAGGATTGGTAAAGGCTGATGGGATTATACGCAAATTTGAATCACTTACAGCATTTTTAGGGGCTACAGTAAATGAGATTGGACTGGGATTTCATATCACTTACACGGGAGGAAAAACAGAAAATGGTTTTCATTTTCTCGCTTCTGAGCTTTCTCCCTTTGAGTATGTGCTCAGACTTCCAAAGTTATATTTTGGCATTCCGATTAAAAGCAGAAAGGTTTTTGACCGGATTTGTGAAAGGGTTGAGATGGAATTTGAAAATGATGTTTATTATACAATTGACGGGGATATGTATTTAACGGAAGGAAAAAAATTGTGTGCCGAATTTGGACCATCCATTGAGATACTCGCTCCTTAGATGGAAAGAAGAAAGTTTATAATGGGTATGGCTGGAATTCTATTTGCGATGGATATGGATAAAAAAACAAATGCAACTCCTGCAAGAATAGCGCTTGTGCGAACAAGAAAAAGAAGTGAAGGAGTGAGGGAAGCTGTGAAACTTCTTGGAATTAATTCCTTTAAGGGAAAGTGGGTTTTGATAAAACCGAATTTTAATTCTGCTGATCCTCCTCCGGCATCAACCCACAATGAAACATTAGAAGAAATAATCAAGATATGTCAGGAATCTGGAAGTAAAAAAGTGTCAATAGGAGAAAGAAGCGGGTTTGCAGGATTTATAAAAACCGAGGATGTGTTAAGAAAAAAGGGGATATATGAACTTGCTGAAAGTTATGGGGTGGAAGTGATAAACTTTGATGAATTGAAGGATACACAGTGGATAAAATTCAAACCAGAAGGAAGTCACTGGATGAATGGATTCAAAGTTGCTGAGCCCGTGATTAAAGCAGATTCAGTAGTTGCTACATGTTGTTTAAAAACACACAGGTTCGGAGGAGTGTTCACGATGTCTCTAAAACTTTCTGTCGGGATTGTTAAAAAATCTTATATGGCGGAGTTACATTCCTCGTTTTTTAATATGCGTAAGATGATAGCCGAGATAAATATTGCGTATAATCCCTCGCTTATAGTTCTGGATGGAGTGGACGCCTTTGTGGATGGTGGTCCTGAAAAAGGTGTTTTAAAAGAAGGAAATGTAATAATTGCGGGAACGGATAGAATTGCGGTAGATGCAGTGGGGGTTGCAGTTTTAAAAGAGCTTGGTAGCAATAAGAAAATAATGAAAACAAAAATTTTTGAACATGACCAGATAAAGAGGGCGGTTGAGCTCGGTATTGGGATTTCCTCTCCTTCCTTGATAGAGATTATTACTCCGGATGAGGAAAGCGAGAAATATGCAAGGAAGATAAGGAAGATATTAGAAAAGGAAGGAGCTTAAGAATTTTATTCTTTGAATTTTGAACATATATGAGCAATTCTTACGGGCTCTGGCATAGAGGAGGTAAAAGCCATATTTTTTACTATCTCAAGTGCTTTGTCAGGAGTTATTTTGTGACCAGGAGAAATAAACCAGAGTTTTTTTGATAGAGAAGGTCTAAAGACCCATCCTATTTTTGAACCTTTGTTTTTGAGTTCCGCTTTTCCGCCTTCAACAAAAGGGGGTTCTTCATAATCTCCAAATAAATGCCCCTTTGCACAGCCGATAACAATTTCTCCTGTGAGAACCCCAAAATGTGAAGCAATGCCAGCTCCCCTTGGATGCGCAATTCCCTGTCCGTCAACAATCCATAAATCGGGCGGGTTTTTGACTTTTTTCCATGCGAACCATAGAGGTTTCATTTCTCTGAAGGCGAGGAATTCTGGTATGTAAGGGAATTCAATTTCGCAGGTAAATGTCTGGCATTCAATAATTTTTCCATCCGGATAAGAAAGAACCACTGCACAGGCTTTTGCCAATTCTTTCTTTTTAGCGTTAAAGAAAGATACATCCATTCCACCGATACTTTTGATTTCTGGAGGCAAAAATTTATCATTTATAATCACGCCTTTTCCAATTTTTTCCTGAATTATTTTGAGCTTTTCAATATCTAAAAGTTTCACTCACTTTCACCGGTTAGCCTTCTAATTTCTCTTCTTGCTTCTTCATTACCGGGATTTAAAGAAAGTGCTTTCTTAAAAAGGGAAAGTGCCATAGATTTGTTGCCGTCAAGAAGGTATTTTTTACCCATATAAAGTGAAGGCTGATCGGATTTCGGATTTGATTCATAAAGATTGATAAGGGTATTCAATGCTTGTTTGGCTTTTTCGGGGTTTCTGTCCTTATATTTTACATAATTTACAAAGGCATATGCGCATTTTGCCCTGATATCCTCTGGCATTACATCTATTGCGGATTCTATCAGTTCCATAGCCTCGTCAATATTTTCCCTGATAAAAAGTTCCATCTCAGCTTTCTGAAGAAGAAGGTCAACCCCTGCTTTCATCTGAAATCCCTCAAGAGCCTCTTTTCTGTAAGATTTTCTGAACTCCCTATCACTCAATTTTTTATAAACTTCCTCAATTCTTGAAAGGATTTTTCTTTTTACTTCTTTTATTTCTTCATCATCTTCAGGTCTTATTTCAAATTCCTTCAGTTTCTTTTTATATCCCATTTCTATACCTGAGGATGTTGATGACCAGTGGACTCCGAGAATGTCAAAGTAATTGGCGTATTGAAAATCCTTTTCCAGGTCTTTCAGTTTTTGGAGAACCTTCTCCCTTGAGGGTTTCCTTGTTGAGGAATAAGAGATGAGTCCAAGTTTGGATATTATGGTTATGAATAAACATGTATCGGAGGGAGAGAATGGGCTCATGTCAAGAACCTCCCTTAATAGCCTCTCACCGCTGTTCTCGTATAGAAATGTGAGGACTCTCAACTCCTTCTGGTCTGTGGATATGTCCTCAGGCTTATATGAAGAATTCCATACAAAGTATTCGCTTTTGTGTTCGGACACGAATTTTTTAGCCGATTCTATGTCTACTTTCTCTTTTAGCTGGCTGATTAAAATCTTGTAAATGCTCAGCTTGTATTCCTCCGGTGGATTTCCCCCCTTCAAAAATCTGAATTTTCCTTTTTTCACAAGAAGGCTTTTATAGAGCCTAACTTCATGTTGATAGGTTAACATTTTTTCAAGAAGGGGTTTTGAAACCTTTCCTCCCTTAGAAACTTCCTGCCTCATTTTTATAAGCTGTGTTCCTATCACCTCAGCTTCTGAAGGCGGGTTCACATCAACATATACAGGTAATCCATTTTTGAAGAAGATGGTTCTCTTTCTGTTTTCTATTTCATCAACGATTTCTACCTGACCGTTAAATTTTTCAGCATAGAGGTTGTTGAGAACATTGAGGAGGGAGGTTTTTTCTATATCCATCCATCCTTCGGGATTCATAAATTTTCCCCCCATTTTTTCTCATTATATTAAAAATTCCTCTATATTTCAAATCTCGCTGTTTTTCAAATTTCTTGACTATAACTTTCTATTTTCTATCATTAAAGAAAAAAGGAGGTAAAAATGATAAACGGAGTATCAAAAGTAAGGGAGGTTGTGATAACCCATGCCAAAAGGACTCCTTTTGGAAGGGCAAACAAGGGAAGTCTTGTCAATGTGAGACCTGACGATATGGCAGCAGACCTTATTAAAAAACTCGTAGAAGATGCAGGGCTTGATAAGGAACTCATTGAAGACCTTCTAATCGGATGTGCTATGACCGAAGGTGAGCAGGGACTGAATATAGCAAGGCAGATAGGTTTTCTTGCAGACCTCCCAGTTTCAATAGGTGCTCAGACTATTAACAGATTCTGTGCATCCAGTTTACAAACAGTTGCAACTGCTGCTCAGGCAATAGCAACGGGGGCGGGAGATGTTATGGTTGCAGGAGGGGTTGAGAGCATGAGCATGGTTCCGATGGGAGGGCTCCATCCTGAAAAGGCGTTGAATCCAAGGATGATTGAGAAATCACAGGGGAAACCACCAGCCTTTACCATGCCACAGACAGCCCAGTATATAGCAGAAGCATATGACATTCCTAAAGATGCCCAGGATGAGTATTCCTACTGGAGCCATATGAAGGCAGCAAAGGCACAGGATGAAGGAAAATTTAATGATGAAATAATCCCCTGGAAAGTGAATGTCGGAGGGGTAGAAAAGGTGCTTGACAGGGATGAGTGTGTCCGAAGGGATACAAGTATAGAGAAGATAGCCTCTCTCCCTCCAATAGTGGCAAACTTTGACCCGAATAAACCCCCAATGATTACAGCGGGAAATTCTTGTCCTACAAATGATGGAGCGACTGCCTTGATTATAATGAGCCTTGATAAGGCGAAGGAACTCAAATATGAACCAATTGCATTTATAAGGGGAATAGCATTTGCAGGGGTTGAGCCTTATGAAATGGGAATTGGACCATCAAGAGCAATTCCGAAAGTTTTAAAGAGGTGCGGATTGAAGCTTGATGATATAGATATAATAGAGATAAATGAGGCATTCGCTTCTGTTGTTTTAACAAACTGCAAACTCCTTGGTCTGGACCCGAAGGACCCAAGACTCAATCCCAATGGTGGAGCAATAGCAATTGGTCATCCCCTCGGAGCAAGTGGAGGAAGGCTTGTTATGACAGCAGCATATGAGTTGAGGAGGAGAAAGGGAAGGTATGCAATAGCAAGTGCCTGTGTTGGCGGCGGACAGGGGATGGCAATCCTTCTTGAGAGGGCTTAAAGGAACCTTATGGGGGATATTTTTTATCCCCCTTTTTCTTTTCTGTGGAAAAGAGGAAATAAAAAGATGTAATTTTGAAGAAAGGGCTTTATGGTCTGAATTCATTTCCTATACATCCGTTAAGAGCTCATTTCCCTATATCAGGGAAAACGGTTATTCCATATATCTTGCAATACAGGAAAATTTTATAGGCGACCCAGCTTTACTTGACCTTTTAAAAACAGCGGAAAAAATGGGAATAAAAATCGGCGCCTGGATACTTCTCTCTTACGATGAGGGATACTGGCCGAATGAGAAAAATGCAGAGGGATTCTTAAGGGCTGTAAAAAAGTTTGTTCAGTGGAAAGAAGAGGAGAATTTTGAGATAGAGAGAATAATTGTGGATATGGAACCTTCTTATAACAGGATGAAATCCCTTGAGGAGGCTTTTTCAAGGAGAGATATTTGGTTTGTTTTAAACGATCTTCTTCAAAGCATAAATCCGTCAGAATTTTCCTATGCGAAGAGCATATTTAAAAACCTGGTTGATTGGCTTCATCGTAAAGGGATTAAAGTTATGGTTACCACATCTCCATTTTTGATTGATGACCTTTATGACGGAGACGAGGATATTTCAGATGCCCTTGATACCCCGGTTTATGGAATAGACTGGGATGTAGTATCTTTTATGGTTTACAGAAGCCTCTTCAAAAACTTTATTGGAATCATGTCACCCTACATAACATATTCATACTCCGAATCCGCAACCTCTTTCTTCGGAGAAAGAACTGCTATAGACCTTGGTGTAACAGGCGAGGATTATGGAAAAAGGGAGATTGAAGAAGACCTTAAAACTCTTTGTTTTCTTGGGATAAGCAAATTTCACATATACTCCCTTGATTATATTTCCACCCTTCCAGACCCCTCGTCATTTTTAAAATTTCAGCTCACTCCTGAAGCACCACCTCCTTATGCCTTTTTTTCCATGATCAGAACCCTTATTCAGTCAATAGATAAAGGGTTGTGAATGCTTGTTTAAAAAATTGCTTAAAGGTTCTTGCAGGGCTGAGTTGATTTAATTTTTCAGTGGGAGAAAATTATTTATTATGAAAAATGTTTTTAAAAAGCCAGAAAGCCTGAAGGATAACCCTTTTACTTTTTGCCCCGGATGTCATCACGGAATAGTTCACCGATTAATTGCCGAGGCTATAGATGCTTTGAATATAAGAGAGAAAACAATAGGAGTTGCTTCCGTAGGATGTAGCGTTTTTATGTATGACATATTTGATGTGGATGTAATAGAAGCTCCTCATGGAAGGGCACCTGCGGTGGCTACAGGAATAAAAAGGGCTCTTCCTGACAGGGTTGTTTTTTCTGTTCAGGGTGATGGAGACCTTGCAGCGATAGGGACATCAGAAATTGTTCATGCAGCTGGAAGAGGGGAAAACATAACGATAATTTTTCTGAACAATGGCGTATACGGGATGACAGGAGGGCAGATGGCTCCTACTACCCCCCTCGGCAGGGTGACTACTACATCTCCCTACGGAAGAACCCATACGAGGGAAGGATACCCCTTGAAAGTGTGTGAAATGCTAAATGCTCTTGAGGGACCCGCTTTTATTGCAAGGACAACGGTGTATAATCCTCCCAATTTATACAAGGCAAAAAAAATCATAAAGAGGGCGTTTGAAATCCAGCTGGAAGGACTTGGGTTTTCCCTTGTGGAGGTTCTTTGTGTATGTCCGACGAACTGGAAGGTTCCACCTTTAAAGGCTTGCGAAATTCTTGAAAACGAAGTTATTCCCTATTACCCACTCGGGGTTTTCAGAGAAAAAACGAAGAAAGATATTATATGAAAAATTTTTATATGGATGTGATAATCTCCGGATTAGGAGGGCAGGGGGCATTGATAATAGGAGATATTCTCGCTTATGCAGGTATGCTCTGCGGATTTAACACGAGTTTCTATCCCTCTTATGGAGTTGAAATGAGGGGTGGAACTGCAAACTGCATGGTCGTTATAACATCCGGTGAACTTTATAGTCCCGTGATGGGAAATGTAGAAAATCTTATTGCTTTGAATCAGGATTCTATAGATGCATTTTTAAAAAGGGTTAAGGAAAAAGGGGCGGTTTTTATAAACTCATCGCTTGTGAAATGGAATGGACAGAGGAAGGATGTTGAAGTTTACGAAATTCCTGCAAGTGTTATTGCAGAAAAAATCGGCGTTCCGAAATCGGCGAATATGGTCGTTCTCGGAGCATTTTTGGGAATTAAAGGGATTATTCCTGTAGATAAGATAGAAGCAGCAATAAATAACTACTTTTCAGGAAGAGAAGATGTTGTAAAAGCTAATGTTCGCGCATTCAAAGAAGGACTGGGATGGGCAGGTAGTTTGAAAGGGTGAAGGGGAATAGAATTTTCCTCTTTCTTTGTGCCTTTACTGCTACTTTGGTGTTTATTCCACGCGCTTTTGAGTTTACATACAGGGTAAAGTTTTATTTTTTACCAGTTTTTTCTTTTATTTATCTCTATTTTGTTGTGAGAAAAGAAAGGGATTTAAAAGCCGGGCTTTTTCATCTTTTTTATATCCTTTTTCTACTTATTTCCTTCCTCTCCATTTTCAATTCCTATTCCCTTTCAAAAACCACAGAGGGACTTTTCTTCCTTTTGGGGCTATTTGCTTTTTCTGTTGCTCTTTTTAACGATGAGGAGAAGGCTATTATATTTAAATACCTTCTTTTATGTGTTTTCCTGCTCGTATTGGGTGGATATATTCAGTATTTTCTTCATATTGCTGGAATAAAAGGACTTCCTAAGGATGCTTACGGAACCCCCATGATTAATTTTGGCACAGGGCACAGAAATCCCTTTTCTCACCTTGTGGCAGCTACTATTCCTTTTACATTTCTTTTTCTTCCCTTTCCCCACTCCCTTTTCGGAGGGTTATTCTTTTTAGGGATTTCCCTTTTGAGTGGTTCAAGAGCAGGGTTATTTGGTAGCCTTTTTTCCTTTCTATTCTCGTTCTTTTTTCAAAAAAATCTAAAAAAAATATTTTTTTTAATCCCATTCATCATCCTTATTTTTCTGTCCCCTCCTTTTAAACTGGCATTAAAAAGAACGATTGACCCTTCCTATGAACCCAACAGGATTAGACTTCTTCTGTGGAAGGATTCGTATAGAATAATCAAAAATCATCCTGTTTTTGGGTGTGGGCTTTCTGCATTTCCTTCTGCACTTCCGTTTTTCTGGTCAGACGAAACAGCCTTTTTGGTGAGTTCAAGGTATCAAGAACAGTTTGTGGAAAACGCTCATAATGATTTTGTTTCAACCTTCGCAGAGACGGGGATTTTCGGGGGTTTTATTTTTCTTGCCATGATAGGATATGGAATCTTTTCAATTTTTAAGAGTAAAAAAGAGGGTTCAGGATTTCTTCTAATATCCTTTCTCACAATCTTCCTTATTTCTTTAATTGATTACCCCTTCAGAAATCCGGCAACCCTCTTTCTTGGCATTTCCATTTTTTCTTTTACCGAATCGCGGGTTCTTTTTAGAATAAAATTAACGCCAAAAGTTCCACTCCTTTCAGGATTTATATTTGCTATCATCGGGAGCTTATTTCTTTTTTGGAGAGTAAAAATTACATCAATTTATATGCAATTTTTAAAAATGCCCAATTCATATTCAGCAGGAATTTCCATTCAAAAATCTAAAAAATTTCTTATTGATCCACTCTTTTATAAAGGCTATTACTATATGGGAAACTTTTATGCTGTAAAGGGAGATTTGAAAAGTGCTGAGAAGTATTACAGGAAGTGTCTAAATCTTTTCAAAGGACATTTCCCTGTCCTTTATAACCTTGCGGAGGTGAAAATAAAAGCAGGTGAAATTGATTCTGGAAGAAGAATACTTCTTGACCTTTTGAAGATTTCTCCTTATCATTTAAAAGCAAACGAGTTAATGGTTATAATTTTAAAGTATGAAGGAAGAGCAGGAGAGGCAGCACTTTATGAAGAGAGGATAAGAAGGATAAAGGAGAGAAGATGAGAGAAAGGATTCCAAAAATCATCCTTGTGGGAGGGGATATGGTGATTCTATCGCTTTCATGGTTTCTTTCATACTGGACGAGAACGAAATTGGTCCCTCTCTTCGGTTATCAGATCAATCCTCTGGCTTCCTACATAAAGGCATTGCCAATCATAATAATTTCCTGGATTGGAGGCGGATATCTCTACGGACTTTACAGAAGGAGGAAGGACATCACTCCTCTGGAGGAAATTCAGACATTTATAAAGAGTGTTCTCCTTGGAGCAGGAATTGTTATGTCAATTGCTTTTCTCTTCAGAGAATTTTATCTTGGAAGGTCTGTGGTTCTTCTTTTCAACATTTATACATTTTTCCTTCTCGGGATTTTCAGGTTGATTTATCATAAAGTTGAAAGGGAGCTAAGGAAAAGGGGATATGGGAGAAGGAATGTGATAATTGTGGGAGCCGGGGTCACAGGAGCGAGGGTCCTTCAGAAGATACAGGATAATCCTGAGATTGGGTTTAATGTAATCGGATTTATAGATGCGGATCCCGAAAAGGTTGGTAAAAAAATTGGAGGGGTTGAGGTTTTGGGGACACCAGATAAGATAGAGGATTTAATAAAAAAATACCAGGTAGACGAGGTAGTGATAGCCCTTCCGTCAATGCCCAGGGACAAAGTGATGGAGTGGGTAGCTGAGATGGAAAATACAGGCGTGAGATTTAGACTTGTTTCGGAGGCTTTCAGTGTTCTATCAAAAGAGAGCAGGGTGGAACTGGTTGGGGATTTTCCTCTTCTGGAACTGGGAAGTGGGGAGGTTTCGCCATTTTATCCTGTTTTGAAAAGAGCTATGGATTTATTGATTGCGGGTTTCCTTCTCATACTTACCATTCCCCTTTGGGTGATAATAGCAATTGGCATAAAACTTGATTCAAAAGGTCCTGTCTTTTTCAAACAGGAGAGGGTTGGTTATAAAGGTAAAAGATTTGTCCTCTATAAGTTCAGGACAATGTTTGTGCATACTCCACCTTTTTCTGAATCTCCAAAGGATGAAAATGATCCAAGAATAACAAAGTTTGGCAGATTTTTGAGGAGGACCAGCCTTGATGAGCTTCCCCAGCTTATAAATGTGATAAAGGGTGAAATGAGTCTCGTTGGACCAAGACCTGAAATGCCATTCATAGTGGAAAGATACTCCAAATGGGAAAGAAAAAGGCTTGATGTGAAACCTGGAATCACGGGTTTGTGGCAGATTCTGGGAAGAAAAAATCTTCCTCTTCAAGAGAACATTCACTACGATTTTTATTACATAAAAAACAGGTCAATAATTCTTGATTTGATGATACTTTTAAAAACTATCCCTGCCGTGTTAAAGAGAAAAGGAGCTTATTGAAAGGAGGGTTTAGAATTTATCTTTTTACAACTTCCAGATTTTCAATTCCGTTCTTTGAAAATTCTTGAAGATATGCCCTTACTATGTTTTCCTGCACCTTCAATATCTCTTCGCGATCCAGATTTTTAATGTCCTCTCCAAAAGTTCTGAGGAGGTCTCTGTAAACCAATCTGCTTATTAATTGATCCCAGAATATAGAATCTTCGTATTCGTTAATTATTTCCTTTATATTTGTTTCCTCTTCAAACTCGTATGAGGGGACATATCCGTCTATTTCTTCGTTGTATTCTGCGAATCTTTCAAGTCCGCATTCTTCAGCAAGGGAAAATAGATAGTCTTCCAGAGCCACATATTCTTCTAAATCTTCCGCATTTCGGTAGGTGGCTATCCATCTCGCGAGGTAAGCGCTCTTTAACAGGGTTTTAAATTGTTCTGGCGTAAGTTCTATTTTCATTTTTACCTCTTTTCTGGCGACGGTAGGATTCGAACCTACGACACAGGGCTTATGAGACCCCTGCTCTACCTCTGAGCTACGTCGCCATTTTTTAAAAATTATACTGTTTTAAGAAAATCTAAGCAACTCTTCTTTCAAATTTTTCCTGAATTCTTTTTTCCTTTAAATTTTTTGAAAAACTTGCAAATATAAAAAAAATGTTGTATATATGAAAAAACGAAGAAGAGGAGCTTATGGCAGATACAACTCTCATAATGTATGAAGCCGAATTCAAACAAATAAATGAAATTATCCAGAGACTGAACAGAGAAGCTAATTCAAAATTTGTGTTTCTGGTTGACAGGAATGGTCAACTTATATCAAGTGCCGGCGATACTCAGAACATTGATACTACCTCGCTTGCTTCTCTAACGGCAGGCAACATTGCTGCCACAGGAGGATTGGCAAAAATTCTTGGAGAAAAAGAGTTTTCGGTTCTTTTTCATGAAGGAGAAAGAGACAATATACATATCTCCCTCATAGGAGATAGGGTTATCCTCGTGGTAGTCTTTGACAACAGATCTTCTCTCGGACTGGTTCGTCTCCGTGTAAAGAAGGCAACGGATGAGCTTTTGAACATCTTTAACAGACTTTTTCAAAAGGTGGAAAAGGAACCCCTTACAGAGTCTCCATTTGCAGAAATTACAGATGAAGATATTGATAGTTTGTTCAGTGAATAAAGGATGTCATTTATAAATTATGCAACAAAGGAAATAAACTGCAAAATTGTGTATTACGGACCAGGGCTGTGCGGAAAAACTACAAATCTTCAATACATCTATAACAAGACTGCGCCCGAAGCGAAGGGGAAGATGATTTCCCTTGCAACGGAGACTGAAAGAACGCTCTTTTTTGATTTTTTACCACTTTCTCTTGGAGATATAAGGGGTTTTAAAATAAGATTTCATCTTTACACTGTTCCGGGACAGGTTTTTTACAATGCCTCCAGAAAGCTTATTCTCAAAGGGGTGGATGGAATTGTGTTTGTTGCCGATTCCCAGCAGGAGAGGATGGATGCAAATATTGAGAGCTTTCAGAATATGATAGATAACCTGAAGGAACAGGGGCTATCTTTGAGCAGGATTCCTTATGTGATTCAGTATAATAAAAGAGACCTCCCAAATGCTGCTCCCCTTCACGAAATGAAAAAAGAATTGAACAAGGATTCGGTGCCCGATTTTGAAGCAGTGGCTATAAAAGGGATAGGAGTTTTTGATACATTGAGGGCAATTTCTAAACTTGTGATTTTAGAGCTCAAGAAACAGAGATAAAATTTTGAATGAGAAAAATTAGCAGAGAAGAAGTTTTAAGAATCGCAAGGTTAGCACGACTTGAGTTTAACGATGAAGAGGTTGAAGTGTTGACACATCAACTTAGTTCAATTCTTGATTATATTGAAAAACTAAAAGAGATAAATACGGAAGGAGTAGAACCTACATTCTATACATTTGTTACGGAAACCCCCATGAGAGAAGATGAGGAGAGAAAGGCGGAAGGAGCAGACCAGCTTGCTCTGAGGGAAGCTCCTTCAGTTTATAAAAAGTTTTTTAGGGTTCCTAAAGTAATAAAATGAACGAACTTCTCAAAAAAAATCTTTATGAGATAAGGGAGTTGCTTGACAAAAAAGAGATTTCTTCTCCCGAACTCCTCCAGATTTGTCTGGAGAGAATTGAGAAAGTTGAACCCAAGCTTAATGCGCTGATAACAATTACAGAAGATATAGCTGGTGCGCAAGCCAATGAAGCTCAAAAAAGAATTGAAAGGAACGAAACTACTCCCCTTTTGGGGATTCCCATTACTCTAAAAGACATCTTTGTGACAAAGGACATAAGGACCACATGTGGGTCAAAGATTCTGGAAAATTATATTCCGCAGTATGATGGCACTGTAGTTGAGAAGGTGATAGCTGCTGGTGGAGTGATGGTTGGTAAAAACAATATGGATGAATTCGCAATGGGTTCTTCAAATGAAAATTCCTATTTCGGTCCGGTCAGGAATCCGTGGGATTTAGAGAGGGTGCCCGGTGGGTCAAGTGGAGGTTCTGCAGCTTCTGTAGCGGGACTTGAATGTTATGTTTCTTTAGGCACTGACACCGGAGGGTCTGTCCGGCAGCCAGCGAGTTTTTGTGGTGTGGTTGGGCTAAAACCAACTTATGGAAGGATATCAAGATACGGAATTATAGCATTTGCCTCTTCTCTTGATCAGGTTGGAATAATTACAAGATGTGTAAGAGATTGCGCAATGGTTCTTGAGGTTATTGCAGGTTATGACCCGAAAGATTCAACCTCTTCTCCCATTCCTGTTCCTCCCTACTCAAGACTTTTGGATGAAGGGATAAAAGGCTGGAAGATTGGGCTTCCAGTAGAATTTCTATCAGAGGGTTTGGAAGAGGATGTTTTGAAGGGGATTGAAAGGGCAAAGGAAGTTTTAAAAGAGGCTGGAGCAGAGATAGTTGATGTATCTTTGCCACATCTTCCTTATGCAGTTAGTGTTTATTACATAATTGCACCTTCTGAAGCGAGTTCAAATCTTGCACGATACGACGGTGTCAGATACGGTTTGAGGGTGAATTCTTCAGACCTTATTGAAATGTATATGAAGACCAGGGCTCAGGGATTTGGTCCGGAGGTTAAGAGGAGAATTATGCTTGGCACATACGCCCTTTCTGCAGGATACTACGATGCCTACTATCTTAAGGCGCAGAAGGTGAGGACACTCATCAAAAAGGATTTTGAGAAAGCCTTTGAAAAGGTTGATATAATTATGGGGCCAGTCTCTCCTACCACTGCATTCAAAATTGGCGAGAAAACATCAGACCCGCTTCAGATGTATCTTTCCGATATTTTTACAATCCCCGTTAATCTTGCAGGACTTGGTGGCATATCTGTTCCTGTGGGATTTGATAGAAAGGGCTTACCAGTAGGAATTCAGTTTATATGCAAGCCATACAGGGAGGATGAACTGTTGAGATGTGCATACCATTTTGAAAAAACAAATGCCTTAAAAATAGAATGGCCCTCCTTAGAGGACGTATCGCCTTCTCAGAAATAACAGGAAGGCAAATACAAACAAAATTCCAACATCTCCCTTTCCTTTCACAGCGCAGCTGAAAATTCCTTTTATGCTCTTTTCATCATCATTATAATTAAATGTGAGGACAAAATTTTCACCATCTTTATCACTTATCAAAGCGGGTCCATAGAGGAAGATTCCATCAGGTGTGATTACCTCAAGATAGTATGAAGTATCTTTGTTTAAAACCTCTGTGACATAGTAATAATCCCTGTATCCAGTAAAGGGAATTGTTTCGGAGGTTACATATTCCCTTGACCCATTGAATTCTTTTAGAATGTTGAAGCCATTTATATCTCCGGAGTATGCACCCCAGAAGAACCATGTTTCATTATCTTTTATATGAGCATAAAAATATGCAATCTCAAGGGCTGTTGGACCTCCAACAAGCACATTATCCCATACTGTTCTTTCCGGGTCTCCATTCATTCCTGTATAACTGAAAATGGGCATGTATAAACCATCTATAAAGTTTGGGTCAACATAGACATAAGCAAAGGAAATACTTTTTCTTTCACCAGGATTAAATGCGACACTTCCTGTTATTCCTGCCTGATAAATGTGGAAGCCATCGGTAAAAGAAAATGCAGATGGGGTGGTAAGGGTCTTTGGGGAGTTTCCAGTATTTATGAAATCCGCAGAAAAACTCAGGGTTGTTCCCTTCGTGCATACCTTTGGAAAGAGAGTTCCACCAACATATAAGATGTTTCCTCCGCTGAATCCATTAAATGGAACGGTAATCGGAACAACAAATCCATCCTCAAATCCCCAGTTTCTCGGGTCGTATTTATATGCTGAAAGGACTGTCCCTGTAATACTGGATGGGCTGAACGGAGAGACAATTTTTATTTTTACCTCACCATTTGAATCTGTGATTCCAGAATGGCTTAAAAGCATTCCTCTGTTTGTGAAGAATGCCAATCCCCTTCCTTCAAGGGGATTACCGAGATAATCTGTGAGCTTTGCAGTTATTTCTCCCCTTGAATTTCCATCGGCAGAAAGTGATGAGAAGTTCTTTGAGATAGATAATTTTTTGTTGAGAACAATGAGTGTGTCTAAACCCGGCACACCATATTCAGGAAGATATGAAGGAAGGAGGTAAACTGTTTCTGAAGGAACATATGGAATGTTATAACGCAATGTAAAATTTCCTTTTTGTCCTGGAGGAAGGCAATAGGTATTTGGGAGCGGATACCAGGGTGCTACAAATGTAACCCCTTGTGGGCTTTCATAGGGAATCCAGCTTATTCCATCCCAGCCTCCGGAGGCAGAGCCTGATATGTATGTAAACTGGGGATTGTGAGATACATAAAATACGCATATAGTAGCGGGAAAGGAATAAACCGTCCATGTAATAGGTATGCTGTTTCCAGGAACCGTTATATCTGGCTGTGAATACATATATTGCTCTCCCACAATTGTCAGGTCATCATCGCTTGTGGTTGCTGTTATTGTAGATGGAGAATATGCAGTTGCCTTTCCTGTAAATGTCCCCTGAGTGCCAGATGATGAGGTGTATTCGTAAAGGAATGATATTGTTCCTCCTGTTGGAACAGCAGGATAAGAAACCGGAGATGGAGAGGAAAGGCTTCCGGTCAGGTCTCCTGAGACAGAGACCGATGGAAATAGCATTCCTGCAGAAACATCGCCATATCTATAGGTCATAACCCATATCTCTGTTTTTTCGTTCAGTTTCACAGGTGATTTGACATAGGTATAAGATGAAAGTTCAGAAGAGACTACTGTGTTTGAAGGATTTGATATTGAAGAGGCTGAAGAATTGTTTGCACCTCCTTTAAACCATATATTTCCATTTCCAGTTGCCCGGTATTGCCAGACAAATCTTCCAGAGGTGTTTGGAGAAAGGTCAAGGGATGACGGATTTGGACCAGAGATGAGCTCAACAGGACCATTCGGGGTTATAGGTGCTGTTATTCCATTTTGTGTAGAAGTTGAACGATTTGCAACCTCCATTTCTACCAGTATTGTATCTCCAGTTTTTACCCTTAATGGAGTTGCCCATATCATAAGCCCGTTATCAAGTGCATGCCTTATCCAGGAGGGAGGGTAATAGGATGGAGGAGTTGTGATGGGAGAGCAGGTGCTTAAAGTGCCTTTAACTGTCATACTAATACTGTCAGTTACATCACCGGAAGCAGCTGGTATAGCACCAAAATTTGGACCGCTTACATAAATATGAAAGGTATCACCATTCTGAGGTTGAAGTCCGGAACCATTAAAAACACAAGTAATGTTTGAGTAAGGGGGTGATTCCTGAGAATAGCAGTTCCAGGAGTAAATTTCGGTAGAAGCTCCAATTCCTTTATATGTGGAAGAGGGAAAATGAAATGTTACCATCGTTATTGGTTCGGTAGAGATGAATGGGGGATTTCCTACCACAATATCAATCTCCCCATATCCCTGACCCATAACTATATAACTATTTTGCGTCTGGACAGTATAATAACAAACCGCATAAGCCCTCTCGCTTAAAAATACCAGCAACAGAATTCCTATCCCCTTTTTCAAAATCATATTATAATTTTATTAAGAAGATTTTTAAGATGTCAAGGAGTTTTTTATTTCACCGAAAATTTATAAATTGTCATACTTTCATATTTTTCGCCTGGCCTCAAAACTGTGGAAGGGAAATCAGGATGATTTGGGGAGTCTGGAAAATGCTGGGTCTCAAGGCATAACCCTCCATATTTTAGATATGGCTTTCCACTTTTTCCTTTAATACTGCCATCAAGAAAATTTCCTGAATAAAACTGAATTCCTGGTTCTGTTGTAAAAATCTCCATCATCCTTCCACTTTTGGGCTCATAAAGACGGGCAGCTAACCTTAATGACTTTTCTTCCTTTCTCAAAACGAAATTATGGTCATACCCTCCCTGAACCTTTTCAATGTCTTTTCCGATAGGTTTTGGCTCTGTAAAATCCCAGGGTGTTCCTTTTACAGATTTTATTTCTCCTGTTGGAATTAGTTCTTCATCAACTGGTGTGAAATAATCAGCATTTATTAAGAGTTCGTGGTCAAGAATTGTTGCATTCCCTTCACCTTTAAGGTTAAAATAGGCATGATTGGTGAGATTAACATGGGTGGGCTTATCAGTGATGGCAAAGTAGTTCAGGATTAACTCATTATCTTCGGTCAAACGATATGTGACTGAACAACTGAGGTTTCCGGGATATCCCTCTTCCCCATCTTTACTGAAATAGCTGAATTTTACACCAACTGCCTTTTCTTCTTTAAAAGGTTCAGCCTTCCAGACCTTTCTGTCAAATCCATTCGTTCCTCCGTGAAGGTGATTTTTTCCGTCGTTAATGGTGAGATTGTATTCCTTTCCATCAAGATAGAATTTTCCCCTTTTAATCCTGTTTGTATACCGCCCTATTGTAGAGCCAAAATAGGGATTTGTTTCCCTTTTCAGGTAATTTTCAAGGTTACTATGCCCGAGAACCACATCTGCAAATTTTCCATTTCTGTCAGGGATCCGAAGGGAGAGGAGGGTAGCTCCATAGTTCATAACCTTAATCTCCAATCCATGAGAATTGGTCAGGATGAATGTTTCAACCTCTGTTCCATCGGCTAGCCTTCCAAAGAATTCCCTTTTTACTTCCATTTTTCTCTCCTCTTTTTTGATATTACACCCTCCCAACACAATCAATAAACACAAACCAGTTTTTATAATTTTGTTAAAAAGTTTGCTTCCCATGGATAATATTATAATGAGGAAAAATGAAACTTCAAGGTTTCGCATTGCCAATTCTTTTTTATACTAAAAATGAAATCTCTCCCTTTTATTTTGAGATTTAATCCTCTCTTTTAAAAATCTTCAAAATTTAGGAATAAAACGTGAAGGAAGAGAGGGGGGATGGTTTCCCCCCTTTTCTTTTTACTTCGGCTGTGCTGGCGGTGCTGCTGGAGCAGGGGCTGGTGCTTGTGGCGCTTCTACTTTTTTGAGTGATTTTACTTTTGTTCCTGCTACCTCTACCTCAACCTTATCTCCGGGATTCACGCCCTCAAGAAGCTTTGCTTCCGCGGTGAGGGCTTTTTCCTTCTCACCAACTTTGAGGGTGAGCTTTCCAGCCTTTGCATCAACACTCACCACTGTGCCCGTGAGCTTCTCTACCTTTACCGTTTTTTTCTGCTGAGCAAGAGCCGCTCCAGCGAACGCCAGAGCTCCTACCATCGCCATCAGGAGTATCTTCTTCATCTTTTTCACCTCCTTTCATTTAAATTTTGTTAATAACATAAGCAATTTTCATGCCATAACAAATTTCATAAATTTTATGTATGGATTAACCTTTTGGTATAGTTATTTGACCATTTGGTATATATTCACCTGAATTTCCTGTAGTGTTATCACAACAAAATTTAACGCTTTGACCTCTTATTTTCTTTCGGAATTTACGGCTTTTTAGAGGCTTTACTTTTCAAAAAAGCTTGACAAAACAATTTTGTTATGAT